>FLOH01000359.1_pt1 | contig 106843 bp, 99 predicted proteins | sample 756751 | NCBI WGS metagenome assembly FLOH01 (sample SAMEA4026879, study PRJEB14308) | marine metagenome | biome: coastal water; material: water | depth 74 m
CTGATACAAAGGATACGCCAGAAAGAGAAGTACCAATCATGCCAAATGCCACGATATACCAAGGAGAGGTTCTGTTGCCTAAGAAGAATGCTGCGTTGCTCGAATCTTTTCTTCCCCATAATGCAATGAGCTGTAGCACGCTAAAGTAACCGAGAACAAGGACGAGTAGAAGAATAGATGACATGTTTTTTTTCTCAAAATTGGATACAAAGGTATTAAAAAATAACAAAAAAATGGTATCTTCGCTACTTGATTCGCAACTGAATACAGATATGAATGTACATCACTACCCTTCGTTATTGCTCGAAAATGCTGTTAACCAATTTGCCAAATTGCCAGGAATAGGTAAGAAAACGGCTCTTCGTTTGGTGTTGCATTTGCTGAAACAAGATGATGCTGAGGTGAATAGTTTTGTACAAGCCTTGTTGTCGTTGAAAAACGAAATACGCTACTGCTCTGTATGTAAGAATATATCCGATACCGATGTGTGCGGTATTTGTAGCGATACCTCTCGTAAGTCAGATATAGTTTGTGTAGTCGAAACAATTAAAGATGTAATGCACATCGAAAACACAGGGCAATACACAGGCTTATACCATGTGTTGGGGGGCATTATTTCGCCTATGGATGGCGTTTCTCCTTCTGATTTAGAAGTAGATAGTTTGGAGTTAAGGGTGCAACAGGGAACTGTAAAAGAAATCATTTTGGCTCTTAGCCCAACAATGGAGGGCGATACAACGAGTTTCTATTTATACAAACGATTAGCTCCTTATATACTCACCGTTAGCACAATAGCACGTGGTATTTCTGTAGGAGACGAATTGCAATATGCCGATGAAGTAACTTTAGGACGGTCGATAGTGAATCGCGTTCCGTTTGCTTCTTCGATACAATTATAACCTTAACAAACCAATTACAATGGAAAAAGAAATTATCATGATACAAAAATTGCTTCTTAAATCGTACTATTCGATTTATGCCATACTGATGACAGTATTGATTGTAGGACGCTTTTTACTACCTAAACCCGCTGAATTTTCTGAATCTACGAATACTATACTCAATACCATTGCTATTAGTTTAGTATTGATATGTATTCCTTTTGGATTAAAATATTTTTCAGACAGAACAAAGAATTTAAAATCAGCCATAACAAATAAGCAAGCCCGCATTGTGGATTATATCCTCTATTCCAAGCATTTGATGTTTATATTAGGATTTCCTGGGGTATTTGCAGGCGTTTCGTATTATTTGTTGCAAGATGATACCTCTTTATTCTGCTTTTTAATTTCGTTTGTATCGCTTATTTTTTCTAAACCTACAGAAGCTAAAATTACCAAGTATTTTATAGATTAAGAAGAATAAAAGAAAGATTAGTACGCATTATATACGCTAAATATTATGATTATAGCTGTTGATTTTGATGGAACGATAGTAGAGCATGCATATCCCAATATTGGAGCGGCCATACCGTTTGCTCTCGAAACACTTATACGGATACAAGAAGAAGGAGAGCATCAGTTGGTGCTATGGACGGTAAGGGAGGGCGAATTATTGCAAGAAGCGGTAGATTATTGCAAGGAAAAAGGCGTCGATTTTTATGCTGTAAATAAAGATTATCCAGAAGAGGTATATGATTCAAACGCTAATCGAAAACTGAAAGCTGATCTGTTTATCGATGATAGGAATGTTGGTGGAATACCCGATTGGGGTGTGATATATGCCATGATTAAAGGGAAGGTAAAACCTCGCTACGACGGAGGATATGAAATGCCCAAACAGAAAAATATGTTGATACGTATAGGAGAATGGCTCCAGGGATAGTTGTTGTATAAGTCATTTTTTACGTTGAGACATGAAATTATCTATTGTTATTGTAAATTATAAAGTTCCACACTTGCTTGTTCAGTGCTTAGATGCGGTGTTCAAGGCTGTAACGACTATTGAGGCAGAAGTATTTGTTGTAGATAACAATTCCAAAGACGATTCTCAAACTCTAGTAACCCAATTTTTCCCCACAGTTACGTATATTTCTAACAATAAAAATGTAGGCTTTTCGAAAGCCAATAATCAAGCCATTAAACTTGCCAAAGGGCAGTATGTTTTATTGCTCAACCCCGATACCATCATACTAGAAGATACATTGGATATTGTGTGTAAAGTAGCTGATAATATTCCTAAATTTGGAGCGTTGGGTATTCGCATGATTGATATGAATGGCAATTTTTTGCCCGAATCAAAACGTGGTATTCCTACCGTGTGGGTCGCTTTTTGCAAACTGACATTTATTCATAAATTGTTTCCAAAGAGCACTCTTTTTAATGCCTATTATTACCCGACTCTAGCTGAAAATGAGCTTGGCGAAGTTCCTATACTAGCAGGTGCATTTATGCTTATTAATAAACAGCAGTTGGGAGATGAGTCGTTGTTGGATGAGCAGTTTTTTATGTATGGCGAAGACATTGACCTATCGTATAGAATAAAAAACCTTGGGTATAAAAACCTGTATGTTCCTTCTACAATGTTGCACTACAAAGGCGAAAGTACCAAGCAAGGAGATATGAAGTACCTCAAGGCGTTTTACCAATCAATGTTGTTGTTTTACAAAAAACATTATGCAGGGGGGTTTCCCTTGTGGTTTTATCCTACTTCGTGGATTATCAGCATGTACGCCTATGTGTCATATAGTATTGGTTTTAAAAAACCGGGCAATAAAAAATCAAAAGAAACACTCGTACTGTCAACAGCAACATATACATACAAAGAAATTATCTCGCTTATTGAGCAAAATAAGGGTGAGAAAAAAATAAAGATAGATCATCCTACGTATGGATTCTCCGTATAATGAATAGAACACCATTGCTACATAATGAAACATTGTTACTTCGAGCTATAGAGCCTGAGGATATAGATGTGTTTAGTGGGTGGGAAAATGATACTAGCTATTGGGAAACAGGAAATACGATTGCTCCTTTTTCTCGTTTTGCACTCAAGCAATACATCCAACAAGCGACGCAAGATATCTATGAAACCAAAGAAATACGATTTATTATTGAGCGAAAATCAGATGGCGTATCTGTAGGTACAATTGATATTAGCCGAATAGATTTTTTTCACAAACGAGCAGAAATGGGTATTTTGATAGATAAAGCTTGCCAAGAAAATGGGTATGCCGTCATGGCACTCAATTTATTGCAAGAGTATGTGTTTGGATTTATTGGACTACAACAATTATATTGCTACGTATCCGTAATAAATATAGCCTCGCAACGGATGCTTGAGCGTGTTGGCTTTGAGCGTGTTGGAACCCTAAAAAATTGGCTACGTAGAGAAGATGCGTTTCACGATGCATTCTTTTATCAATTGCAACGAGCGGAAAAATAACACCCTACTGTAACAAGAACGAATCTGCATCTTTCCAGACGGGGAAACTTGTTCGGAAACGAGATAATGACTCTTTTTCCACTGTGTACGACACAATCGTGTCTGCATCTTCAGCCACATTGGCTAAAATAAATCCCTTAAAATTAATTATTTGTGAATTTCCAGTGTAGGATATTCCCTTGCCATCAGTCCCAACACAGTTTGAGGCACACACATAGCTTAGATTCTCTATCGCACGGGCCTTAAGTAGAGTATTGAATGCTTCTTTGCGACTAGCCGGCCAGTTCGCTACTACTACCAGCATATCGTATGCATTGTTTACATTGCGTAACCAAACGGGGAAACGTATATCATAGCAGGTTGCTAGAGCAATATTCCATCCTTTGTATGGCACAATACAGACATTCTCTCCTGCGGAGAAAATGTCATTTTCTCCACTCATGGAAAATAGGTGTTTTTTATCATACCAATAGACTTCTTCATTGGGCAATACGGCAAATGCTCTGTTGTATAGCTTGTTGTTTTCGGTCGCAATAAAACTGCCAATAATTAGTACGTCGCCCTCTAAAGCCCATCTTTTTACTCGTGCTATGGTTGCGCCAGTCGTGCTTTCTGCCAGCTCTGATGCGCCTTGCATACTGAACCCCGTGGTAAACATTTCGGGCAATACAACCACATCTGAACAAGAAGAGCAAGATTGCACCTTCTGTTCAAACGAATCTAAATTGCGTGCTTTATCTTCCCACGCAATGGATGTTTGTACGATGCTTACACGAAGTGTTTCTGCATTCATGGCTTTTTGTAATCTTTTCCTAACGAGAATTGTGTAGGATATTTAGCGTGAGTATTTTCGTAAAAAGATTTAATGGTATTGAGGTCTTTTTCCATATCATCTGTAGGCTCGTAGAAGCCTAATACGCTCACTTCTTTTAGTTTGTAATCAATTGTAACCATCATAATGGGCACACCTGCTTTTTTTGCAATTTGATAAAATCCTAACTTCCATTTATCTACCTTTTTGCGTGTGCCTTCGGGTGTGACGGCTAAATGAAATTCCTCTTTTTCTTCAAATACCTTGGCTAATTGGTCAGTAAGAGACGTTTTTTTGCCTCTATTTACCCCAATAGCTCCTATTTTGATAAAGAGCTTGCCAATAGGCGGTTTTAGCCATTCTTGCTTAATTAAAAAAGAGGCTTTTCTCCCCATGGAAACATAAAATAGTTTACCAATGATAAAATCCCAATTGCTTGTATGGGGAGCTACGCACACGACTAGTTTCTTGATATCAGGAATAGTATCACATGTTTTCCAACCAAATAATCTTAAAATAAGTTTGCTTATGTTTTTTTTCATTTCTTCTCTCTATTTGTTGCACGGGACTGTGTATGCCACAGCTGTTATTACTTGCTTGTTTTTAATGTGCTAATTTCTTCAACAATAGTCGCTACTGCATTTTCGATATCATTGTATAGTTTTTTGTAGTATGCTTTTACTATTTGTGGATTTTCTTTGCCGTCTGCCTTGCCTGCTCTTTTTGCAAAATCATTGCTTTTTTCGATAATGCTAACCGCTAAAGCATCAGCCTTTTTAGCATCAATTTGAGGGAAAAGGTACGTTAATGTGTAGCACTCAGTCAATAACTCCGAAAAAATCAATTGTATATCTTTTTTTAAATCACGCTTGTTTGCCATGGATTGTTCAATTTTGGTTAATAATTCTACAAATTTACAAGATTATTACCATAAAACAATCTATTAGTGTAAATTTGTATGCTAAATGAATGAATCAAGCGCATGGTAAATACTCGTAAGTTAGTCAGTTCCCTTTTTTTTCTGTTTGCTACAGCTATCTTGCTGGGTTTTTCATCCTGTGAAGATAGGGTGGTTTCCACAAATCCATCTGCTCGATTAGTGTTGTCTACAGATACGATTTCTTTTGACACTTTGTTTACTGACACGGGTTCTGCTACAAGCACGTTTAGAATTTACAATCCTACAAAAAACATTCTTAAAATTGATGCTATAGAATTAGTCGGAGCAACGAATTTTATTATCAATATTAATGGCGTTATGACGAATGAATTGTCTGACATACAATTGCGAGCCAAAGATAGTCTGACGGTTTTTGTGCAGGTATTTATTGACCCAACGGATAATACATTGCCTTTTTTGGTCAAAGACTCTATTTTAATTCAATCAAATACCAACACACAAAAAGTTGTTTTGCAGGCTTTTGGGCAAGATGCCTACCGCATTTACAAACGAGAAATAGGCACAGATACGACGTGGAATGACGAAAAACCCTACCTTATTTTAGATTCGATATCAGTGGCAGAAGATGCTACGCTTACGCTTGCGCCAGGTGTGCAATTATATTTTGCAAAAAATGGGGGGCTGTATGTAAAAGGCACATTGAAAGCAAATGGAACGCAGGCTAATCCCGTCGTTTTTACAGGCAATAGATTGGATAATATGTTCGATAATTTACCGTACGATAAGGTGCCAAATCAATGGCAAGGAATCCGTTTTTATACACAAAGTAAAGCGAATGAGCTTACCTATGCCATCGTAGAAAATACCAATTGGGGTATTCAACTGGATTCTACATCGCTGGATACGAATACATTGCAGATATCCAATTCCATTATTAGGAATGCGGCTACAAATTTAATTAGATCTACGCACAGTGTGCTGCAAATTCAGAATAGCGTGCTATATAATGCAGGCTATTCGTGTTTGATTTTACGAGGAGGACGCGCCGAAGTGGTGCATTCTACTATTGCAAATTATTTTTCTTTCCCTTGGGCTACACGCAAAGCCGCAAGCATTGTATTGTCAAACTATGCCGAAAAAGAGATGCAAGCTATACCCTTGCCTTTGGAACAAGCCGATTTTACAAATAGCATCGTGTATGGCTCTTGGTCGCAAGAAATTGCCGTACAAACGAGTTTTTTAGGAGTGGCAGTTGATGAAGAAATGAATTATACTTTTAGCCATTGCTTGCTTAAAATGCGGAATACTGATGTAGATGAGGCTCATTTTACCGAAGTTTTCGTCAATCAATCTCCATTATTTAGGGCTACGCAAGCGTATGAGTATGATTTTACAGTGCAAGATTTATCGCCTGCAATTGGCATTGCCGATGTCGCTGTGTCACAAATGTATCCTCTTGATATTAATGGAAATCAGAGGGTTACGGATGGTAAAGCAGATGTTGGTGCTTATGTGTTTCGTGCAGAATAAGGGTGTCTGATGAAAGTAATTGGACGAACCTCCGTATTGATGAATGCCACTTCTTTTTTTCGTGTATTCTTTTTTGTAAGTATCTGTATTTTTGGGTTGAATGAGTGTGTAGCACAAACGCCTTTTCGCATTATGTGCTACAATGTGGAGAACTTGTTTGACTGCGAAAATGATTCCCTTACCTTTGATGATGATTTTACGCCAGAAGGTGGTTATCATTGGACTCCCAAAAAACTCAAAAATAAGCTTTCGAATATAGCCAAAGTAATTACTGCGGTGGGCGAATTTACGCCTCCTGCTATTGTGGGATTGTGCGAGATAGAAAATGATGCTGTGCTCAAATCTCTCGTTACGTATTCCCCTTTGCGTCAGTTGAGTTACAAATACATTCACTACGATTCTCCCGACAAACGGGGCATAGATGTCGCTTTGTTGTACCAACCAAAGCAGTTTCAGCCAATTTTTTCTAAACCCATTTCTGTTACTTTTCCTTCTAGTCCAAGTTCTACTACGCGCGATATTTTGTATGTGTGTGGAGTCGTATTACCAGCCGATACGGTGCATGTTTTTGTTTGCCATTTCCCGTCCCGTTTGGGTGGTGAGTTGGAATCGGAAGAAAGACGCGTAGATGCTGCCACTGTTTTGCGTAAGCATGTTGATAGCTTGCAGGCGAGCAAAATTTCTCCATCTATTTTGATTATGGGCGATTTTAACGATTATCCAACAAATAAAAGTATGGAATTTGTTTTGCAAGCCAAAGAGCCCTCAACGGAAATTGTAGCCACTGGGCTGTATAATTTATTCTATGGTTTTCACGCAAAGCCGAATGTAGGCACACACAAGCATGGAGCAGAGTGGGGAGTGTTGGATCAGATGATTGTGTCGGGAAATTTGCTATTGTCGAATACCTCTTTTTATACAGAACCACAACATGCCCATATTTATACCGCTGCATTTTTATTGACGGATGATGAGCGTTATTTTGGCAAAAAGGTGTTTAGAACGTTTTCAGGTATGCGGTACCTGGGTGGTTTTGCCGATCATTTACCTATTTATGCGGACTTTTTTCAGCGATAATTAAACGGTTTTTTCAGAACTATGCCTAAAAAAAGAAAAATGCACATTGCCATAAGACCGTGTTTCTTCGTAATTCGGGTGATTCGTAAACAAACTGCTTTTGCCGTGTTCTAAAATAAATAATCCATCTTTTCGCAACAAAGATGACCGCATAATTAAATCAGGCAACATGCCCAACTGAGGCAAATCGTATGGAGGATCGGCGAAAATAATATCGAAAGTTTGCGAAGAAGTTCCAATATAGCGAAACACGTCTGTTTTGAGTATCCTGAGGTTCTTGATGGCTAATTGGTCTGCTACTTTTTTCACAAAAAGAATATGCTGTTGGTTTAGCTCTACACCTGTTACCATGGAAGCTCCTCTTGACAAGAATTCAAACGAAATACTGCCACTGCCAACAAATAAGTCGAGTACTTGCGCATCTTCAATATCAACATTATTAGCGAGCACGTTAAACAAACCTTCTCTAGCAAAATCGGTTGTTGGGCGAGCTTTGAGTGATGCAGGAGGCGTAAAACGTCTGCCCTTGTATAATCCACTTATGATACGCATATTGGTAGTAGGAGTAAGTCCGTAATAGTAAATATGTGAGGAGTGTTGAACGCAGTATCGTACTCAAAATCTGCCGATGGTTCGTTCCATAGAATGGTGGCGATGTGTTTTTGTAGCAAGGTGTGCAGTTCGTCGTGCGGTGTACACTTGCCCGATAAAACTAAAGGCGTTTTTTGCTGACTTAAATCAAATTGCTCAAAAAGATTGCCACACATATACAAAATGTCGGTGGGCGTTTCTGCCTGAAATGAGTTTGAAATAATCAGTTTGCCTTTGTCAGCATAAGCAATAAAGATGGTTGTTTTTTCGACATGTAGCCACACTTGTTGTTCTTCTTCTTTTTTGCTGGCACGCAATAAGCCCTCAATCAAAGATGTTTGCGTGTGCATGATTCGTGCTTGTGGAAATAGTTCGGTCCAAAATGAGGCTGTTTCTGTGGGTATAGCGAATATATTTTCCATCGAGAAAATACCAAGTTTATTGGTAAAAATAGCATGCTTAGTATTTTCGATAGCAGAGAAATTAAATGCCAAAACAGACTGATACAAAGCTGCATCTACAATTCCCTCGGGAATAAGTGTGTTTGTTGTGTTGGTAAATACAATAGATACATTTTTGTATTCATGTGCCAAATAAGGTTCGCACAGTGCTAAGGCTTGACTATGGTGCTGTTTGGTGTCTTGCACGGCAAAAGAAACATGTTTCCACACCAAAAAAGTGTTGGCGGCAGCATTATATATACAAAATGAAAATCCATCCGCAGATATGCGGATGGATAAATCATATTCACGGGTTGCTGTTGTGTCAAAGACTGTTTCTTTATACCTCAATTGCATGTTACGTTAAATCATTATTCCCAGTTTCCAGCGTTATTGTTCGCTTCTTCTATAGAACCAAATCTTAAGCCAGGGTACTTATTCATTTTTTCTTGTGTTTCCACTAAATTGATAATTTCTTGTTTGTTCAAGCCATCCAAATACACTTTGTAGGGAGTTTTTACTTCCACTACTTTTATCACAATGCCTGTATTGCTAGAGTTTATTTCTCCTTTAGCCATTTCAAATTTAATTCCTTTACCAAAAGGTACATATTGGATAGAATCTATTGGGTATTCTTTTCCGAATAACGATTCCATAATGCTGACGTAGCTTGTGTCACGCTTGATAATTCCTTGTCGTACGGCTTCTTTTTCAGTCAATCCAGATTCTAATTGTTTGTCAGACAAGCTACCTTCTTTCAAAATAATAGGGGCTTTTCCTTCTTTGACAAATGTAATCAGCGAGTCGAAACTGTCTGTGTAATTTCCTTTTATTGTTTTATATTCGATTTGGGCTTTTCTAATATCCACCAAACGGGTAATGACAGCTTTTTCACGGACTGTTTTTTCTTCATTAAATTCAATAGGAATTAATATGCTTTGCACACATAAATAGCCTAATACAATAATTACGGCAACCAATAATAGTTTTAAGATTTTGTCCATTGTTGTTACTTAGAATTTGTTTTTAGAATGATGCAAAGTTAAGAAAGAATTTGAAACTAAATATCTTTATTTAAAAAAAATATGGGGAATGAATGCTATTTTTTTTATAATTATGTACTTTTGTCTATTCTCATAATCGTATAATTTTCACAAACTAGCTTAATTTACCGATGCCCCCGATATGCTGAACCAATTTATAGAACAAAAAACGTGTGAATATCTAGGATTTACGCCCACAGAAGAGCAAGCCGAGCTTATTTCGCAATTGGCTATTTTTTTAGCAGAGGCTACACCGAGGAATGCTTTTGTGCTAAAAGGATATGCAGGTACAGGTAAAACATCGGTAGTGAGTGCGGTGGTGAAATTGTTGACCGAATTGGAACAGTCCGTTGTCTTGTTAGCACCCACAGGCAGGGCTGCTAAAGTGTTGTCTTCGTATTCGGGCAAGCAAGCCTCTACTATTCACAAGCATATTTACCGTCAGCAAAGTGCCGTGGCAGATGCGTTTTTTGATATAACATACAATCCTTACAAGAATGCATTATTTATAGTTGATGAAGCTTCGATGGTTGCCAATGCGGGCGATGGTGTTTTTGGCACAGGGCGTTTGCTTGATGATTTAATATCTTACGTTTATAGTGGCGAAAATTGCCGTTTGCTCATGTTGGGAGATACCGCCCAGTTGCCACCCGTAATGCACAGTGATAGTGATGCTTTGGATAAAAAAAAGCTCGAACAATATGATTTATCTGTGCAAGAATTTACACTCAAGCAAGTAGTGCGACAAGCAGAAGAGAGCGGTATTTTGCACAATGCCACGCTTATTCGTGAGTTAATAGATACATATGATACACCTCAGTCGCTTTGTTTGCATCCAGAAAAAGATGTGATACGGGTATCGGGGCAAGATTTTACAGATACACTGCATGCTGCGTATAGAGATGGCTTGGAAGAAACCATCATTGTAACTCGTTCAAATAAAAAAGCCTCTATGTATGTAGATGGTATACGCAATCGGATATTAGCCCGTGAGGAAATGATTTCAGGAGGCGACTTGGTGATGGTGGTGAAAAATAATTATACAGTAGGCAAGGATTACAAGGGGTTTGAATTTATAGCCAATGGCGATGTCGCAGAGGTCGTGCGAGTACGGGGGTATATAGAAATGTACGATTGCGTGTTTGCGGATGTGGTGTTACGCTTTTTGGATTACGACTGGGAGGTGGATGCCAAATTATTGGTAGATGCTTTTGCGTGTGTAGCTCCAACTGATTTGCAAGCCTTGAATAAAAAACTGTTCGCCGCTGTAGAAGAAGATTATTTGCATATCGGCAATAAACGAACGAGGTTTAAGGAAATGAAAAAAGACTTGTACCTCAATGCTTTGCAGGTCAAATTCTCTTATGCCATTACTTGCCATAAGGCACAAGGAGGACAATGGAAGCACGTATTTGTAGATATGGGCATGATAAAAAAAGAGGATATTGATACCGCTTTTTTACGTTGGTTGTACACAGCTTGTACGCGAGCAACGGACAAATTATACCTAGTTAATTTCGATGATGCATTTTTTTGTTAAAAATTGTATTGATTTTTATAAAAAAAGAGTATCTTCGTATTTAAATATGAACTGAAAGTTACATTTTAATAGTTAATTATGAAGAAATATATACTCAAACCGTTTTTTGCCACAGTAGTAGCGTCCCTTTTCGTCTTCACATCTTGTGTTGACGAACGTTATGATTTAGAGAATATTGACTCGACTGTTGCTCTAGATATGACATTTGTTGGTCCAATAGGAAAATCCACGATTAAGCTCTCAGACATGTTGCCCGATTCCTTAGATGGGTTTACTTTGCTCATAGAAAATGACAGTGTTTTTGTTGTATTGTACGATACGGTCAATTTTGGGAGTACATTTATTGATGATATAAAAATACCCAAAGGGCAGTTTACAAAGCATATTCCTGTTATAGATGCCAATTTGGCACCAACTACAAGTGTTGATGTGGATGTTACAATGCAATATGAGTTTGATATTAATACGAATCCAAATGAACGAATAGATAGCATTCTGTTCAAATCATCACAGATAGACTTTAGTTTTACTTCTAATTATGATTTCGCTCCAGAGGCTCTGATGGAACTGATTTTTGATCCAACTCAATTGCTTTTAGATGCAACTTTATATCCTGAAAACAAAATACAATTTCAGTTAACGCAAGGAACGATTGAGCAGGATATTGACCTTACTGGTGCAAAACTATATTTTCCTACAGCATCCAGAATCTTAGATATTCGCTTTAAAGCAAATGTAGTAACAAGCACACCATTTGTGCCAGGCTCCGAGGAGATTGATGTAGTGGTCGATTTTGATACAGCCTTGCCACGCATTGTGTATGGGTATATCGGACAGGATAGAGATATTTGGGGTGGAGATATTGTGCGTGAATTTGATTTCACATCAGCCTTTCAAGGTGCACGTGTCTTTTTGCCATTCCATAATCCACGGCTATTTATTACTGCTGAAAGCAATATTGGCATTCCTGCCCAATATACATTAGATTATGTGAAGGCTACGGATACAAATACAAGTGAAGTGGTGTATGCTGATTTTAACGGTTCTCCAAATACATCGTTCGTGCTTAATTATCCAGTGTATAGCGAAATTGAAAATAAAACAGCCCAAGAGCTTCTTTCTTTTGATAGCCGAACATTGGATAAAAGGGATACAAAGCTGTTTGATAGGGGATATGGTGCTACGAATCGTTTGTTTCAAATTAATGCCAACGAGTTAGCTTATAAATTTACTGTGAAAACTGTAGCCGACCCAGCTGCTCCTGTACATTATTTTTTCGATGATAGTCAGATGTCGCTATACATAAAAGCCAAACTGCAACTTAATTTTGATGGCAATGATACGCCGAATAAGAATTTCTTTATTGGTTTGAAAGATACAATCGATTTTTGTTTAGGAGACCAGATTGACTTAGATGATGATGCGACTGATGTTGCTGCTCAAATTAAGCTAGAGTATAAAAATGCCTTGCCTATTGGAGCAGAGGTTCTACTTTATTTCTTAGACGCAAACGGACAAGAAGTGAAATTTGAAAATGTACCTCTACGTAAGGAATATAGCATTCAGCCTGCACAAGTAAAACCAGATGGTACAGTGCTTAGACCTCAACCAAATACGAATATCGTAGTTCAATTGTCGAAAACTGAAGCCAGAAACTACCTTTCTAAGGCAAGAAGATTAGCTTTTGACTACACGATGCAAGGTGCTGAGGGAGAGAATGTGCAATTGAAAGCATCAGATTGGTTAGAAATGAAAGCCAGTTTTTATGTAAAAGGGAAAGTGAAATTGAATCAGGAATAAAAGAGATAATATTGCTGAATACACAATTTTATTGCGAATTTGAGATAAGCAGCAAATCCGATACACATAATACGTAAAACACATAGCATGAAAAAACAATACATATATATCATTACAGCTTTAGTTGTAGCCTTTAACGCTACTGCATATTTGGTGGCTCAGCCAAATAGTTTATACTTTATGAACTATTTGCCGTATCAAGCCTATATGAACCCTGCAATACAACCTGCATGCAAGGTCTATGTTGAATTGCCAGGATTATCTACTTGGTCGCTGTCAGCAGGAAATAATTCAGTATCGCTGAACGATATTTTTTATCTGCATAACGGGCAAATGATTACAGCTTTGCATCCTGAATATGGAGATAGAGACAAACTGTATAATTCTTTTAAGAATACAACTAACTTGAGCCAAGATTTTTCTATGAGCTTGTTTGGTTTTGGGTTTAAATTGAAAGAAAAAGGGTATTTAAGCATCAACGCTTCTATTAAACAAGAAACGTCGGTATATATGCCAAAAGATTTCGTAAAGCTAGCCCTGTATGGTACGCCTGATGAAAATGCTGTAAATACATTTAACCTACGAAGTCTTGGTTTTGGTGTTAATTCATATATGGATATATCTGGCGGGTATTCTTATATACTCAATGAGCAAGTGACAGTTGGAGCACGGGTGAAATTACTATCAGGAATTGCAAATGCTCGAATGGGCTTTTCAAGCTTAGAATTGCAAGTATCGCAAGATGCTTGGCGTATAGTGGGTGAAGGCTCTATGCAATTGTCTGCTCCTGCTGTTGAGGTGCTTGTTGATGGAGAACAAATGATTGATAACATTTTGACGCCAGAAGATCCGATGGCTGTTTTGCAGAATTTCAAACCCAATTTAGGTCTAGGTTTCGATATGGGTGTTGTATATAAGCCTATCGAGAATTTAACTCTTTCGGGAGCGATTAGTGATGTGGGTTTTATTTCGTGGCAAAACGGATATAAACAGAAAGCCTCTGTTGATTTTATATTTGAGGGTATTGAGGTCGATATAAATAATATGGAAGCAGATTATGCCGATTCTTTATTAACTGTATTAAAAGACTCATATACCGTAGAAGAAGTTAAAAATGGCTACACCTCCGCATTGAAATCTAAAATTTATTTGGGTGCTGAATATGCGTTCTTAGACGATAAAATGAGTGCAGGAATTTTATCCAAAACCATAGTGGAAAATTCACAATTATTTGGTGAAGTTACCGTTTCAGTCAATGCTCGTCCACTTAGTTGGGTGGGTGCTACCTTGTCATACTCCTTGCTTAATGGAGGCTTGAGTTCGTTGGGGGCAGGAGTCAATTTGCGATTACCACCTTTCAGTTTCTATGTGGCGAGTGACTATATTCCTTTGTATTATAATGGTGCAGGTGTTCCGTATAAAATGACTACATTTAATCTTCAGACAGGGATGGTTTTGACATTCGGTTGCAAAAAGAAAAAAGATAAAATAGATGAAAAATCAACCCAAATGCTACAGATGCAAGATGAAATGAACTCAGTAGAGAAAGATGCATCTATGGATATAAAAACGAAGAAAAAGGACGAAGAGTATATTTATCAACCCGTTCAACGTATGCAAGATCCAACAGGTGTGTTGCAAAAAGTAGAAAATGGAGAGATAACGCCAGAAGATGCTCAGAAAAAAGGAGTTATGCAAGTAGCTGCCACTAAAGAGTGATATTTAGAGTCTGATAAATAGTTGTTGGTTGGCAATATGGTTTTTTAAGAGGAACAGTTTTCTTATGTTTTTTTTTTTATATATATATCTATTACTATCTTTGTCATTCTTTTATATAAAAAAACATGAAAAAAACAATCATACTCACTTGCTATTTTATAGCATCAACTTTTAGTTTGTTTGCACAGTTGGATCCATTACCTGGCGATCCACTGCCTGGCGATCCAGGTGTAGAAGTTCCGTTAGATTTACCGATAGCTTTAGGCGTTTTGGGTTTTTCGGGATTTGCTTCAGTTATGTTCTTGAGAAAAAGAAAAAAGAAAAACAATAATAAAAATAATAATTTAAAAAAATATGAAAAGAACAACTACTCTACACTGTAATGCTAACAAAAAGATCATGATTTTTTTGTTATTTTACGTATTTTTCTTTTTTAATACTTTTTCGCAGTCTTCTATTGTTACGATAGGTGAGACTGCTAGTATCACTCAAAACTTTAACACCTTGGATCCCGCAGGACCACCTGAAGATTGGCAGAATAACTTAACGTTGCCAGGGTGGTATGCTTGGACAGATGCTACATCTAATATTGCAAATTATAGGTCGAACACGGGGGCAAATACGAATGCAGGCTTGTATTCATTTGGTGGAAATGGATTGGTAGATAGGGCTTTAGGGTTTGTTCCTAATTTAGATTTTACGGGAGAGTCGGGAACCAAAAAAGGATATTTAGGTTGGAGGTTAAAAAATAATACAACGAAAGATATTGGAGCTATCCGTGTTGTGTGGACAGGAGAACAATGGAGAAAAAATGTAGAAGCTAATAAGCAATATATAAGGTTAAGTTACCTCATTGCTGATGCAGAGTTAACCAATACATACGAAGGTGAGTATATTCTTACTCCCTCCTCCTTCGAAAACCCAGTTTCTAATTCAAGTGCGGCTCTAACACTTGATGGTAACGCAGCTGCCAACAGGGTAGAGAGTATTACTATGAATTTAAATATTTTTATCCCAATAGGATCTGAAATTATGTTGCGTTGGGAAGATTTGCATGACCCTGTTAATCATACTATTGCTATTGATGATGTTAGTTTTACAGCCACAAAAGCTGGTCAAAAAATTACGTTTCCATCGTTTCCTGCAAAAACATTTGGGGATGCTGATTTCGAGTTAGGTGCAACGGCAAGTAGTGGATTACCAATAACCTATACAAGTAGTGATCCTACTGTAGCAACTATTGATGGTTCTACTGTTACTATGTTAAGCTCTGGCGTTACTACTATTACAGCCATTCAAGCAGGAAATGACACGTATGCTGCCGTTGAAGAAGTACGTGTATTAGACGTAGCACCTCAAGTGCCTTCAGCAATTGCTGCAACATCTGTTTCTCCTGGAGGTTTTGTTGCAAATTGGACAACTTCTGCTGGGGCATCGGCTTATTATATTTATTTGTCTGAGACAGAAACTTTTGATACATTCGAAGTATTATCACCAGGTAATGTTACCAGTTTTACGTACAATAATTTACAAGCAAGTACAACTTATTATTATAAAGTAAGAGCATTCCATTCTGGATTATATAGTGTATATAGTAATGTTATTTCAGTGCGAACGTTAGATGCGTTTCAAACATACGACATTGTTGCCACTCCTTATGTTACTACAGCCAATATTTCTTGGTCGAATGGTAATTTTCCTTATCGTATTGTATTCTTAAAAGAAGGTGAAGGAGAAGCTCCTATTCCTTGGGATTATTATAAATATGATGCACAATCTGATTGGTCACAACGTTGGGATGATATGGATGGTGGTTCGTCTGGTTATTATCCTATTTATTACGGCACAGGTAATTCTTTGGATATCACTAATTTGAGTCCAAATACCTTGTATACGGTAAGGGCCTATGAGTTTAAAGGAGAAGCTTGGGCTGAAATTTATCTTACCGACATAAATGGCGAAAATAATCCTATAACATTTACTACGGGCGAATTTGTAACCTCTCAAGATGGCTTGTGGGACCCTAATGAGAAATGGGAACGTGCAAGTCCTAGTTATGTATCGTCAGAACAAGTAACTATTTTACATAAAATACAAATACCCGAGGGAAGCGATCCTATTCAAGTAGGTAAAATACGCATTGCTCCTACAGCGAGTCTTGAAAATAATACCACTTTTACGGTTACAGATGAGATTGTATTTGAAGTAAATAAAACCAATGCAGCTCAATTTTTAAATAAAGGAAATGTAATTATTGATCCAAATGCAAAAGTAATTGTACGAAGAACATTTAAGAAAACAGATGGTTGGGTGTTTATTAGTTTTCCTTTTGAAGTGCCATTGGCAAATATGAAATTGGCAGGTACGAATACGCAAGCTACTTGGGGAGATGCTTATAATGCAGCTGATATTAAAGATATATATGTGCGTGAATACGATGCACAAGAAAGAGATGCATTAGGAAATGGTGTTACTCAAAATAGTGTTTATTGGAAAAACACAACGACCAAAGTTTTTGCTAAGAATAAGGGTTATATTGTGGCCGTAGATAAGGATATTGTGATTGATTTTATATCCTCACCTGTAGACAATGATCCTTTTTCAAATACAGGTACTGTTGGGGTTAATAAGTTTACAACTAATACAGCAGTGAATAATTCTAGTTGGAATTTATTAGGACAACCATTCTTTTCTGCTTTTGATTTGGCATCAGCCTCACAAGAGCATGCTCCATTCTATTATTTTAATGGATTTACGTATGTTGCTGTAATGCCTTGGGATAGTTATGTAATTTTACCTTACTCAGCCTTTTTTGTGCAAGCTTATGGAGCATCCAATTCAATGAGTTATGATGGTACAGGTAGAGCCTTGCGTAATGTTAGAAACGTACTTCCTTTTGATGAGGTTGATTTGTATGTAAAAAACAATGCAATTGTTGAGCATGAAGACAGAGCTCGAATACGATTAAACGATGAATATTCGGTTAATTATGAATTAGGAAAAGATGCTGTGAAAATGATGAGTAGCAATATGCTAGTCCCACAGATTTTTTCCAAAATAAAAGACTTATCAAATGTAACTAATTCTTTTCAATGTAATGCTATACCAACTTCTGTTACAGAAGTAGATCTTGTGGTTACTACAGGTCAGAATGGAACCTATACTATAGAACTAAAAAATAAGCAAAATTTACCCAATTACACAAGTGTATTATTGATAAGAGGAAATGAACAAACTGATTTGATGCAGGAGTCATATCAGTTTACAGCTACACAAGGTACAAAAACTGTAACCAATAATTGGAAAATTAGAATGGTGAAAGCTTTGCCAACCCAAATTGTACAAGCAAATGATAATCCCATTGTAGTATCAACTATAAATAATGATGTGTATATCTCAGGTTTGGAAAGCAATGCGACTGTTTCTGTCCTTGATTTGACCGGTAAATTAATACAAGTGATTGATAATGTACAGAATGATATTCCAATTCAACTACAAGGAAATGGATTGTATGTATTGTATATATCCAATGAATCGCAACAAGCTAATGCAAAAGTACTGATTAAATAGATTGATTACTTTATACGTTAAAAATGGGTATTTGTTGTAATAGATAGATACTCATTTTTATTTTTGGAAAGCATTTCCAAAAATTGACAGATTTTAGTTAGCTAAAAAACCTTATATTATTGGTAATCAAGCTTGTAGGTTTCTTGGCATAGATTTTGATATTATTTAGGTGTAAGCAAAAATTATACAATTATGAAAACAAAACTTATACTATTTATTTTACTAAATTTCTTCTTTACTATTTCAGTTTCTGCTATGTTGCAGGGTGCTGGAACGCTAGCTAATCCCTATTTAGTGAGCTCATTAGATGATTTACGCTACATTTCAGAGAATAATTCCTTATGGAGTGCTCAATTTGAGCAAACAAATAACATTGATGCACAAGCTACAATAGAATGGAATACTACTCAAGGCTTTTTGCCAATAGGAAGTGCTGCTCTTCCATTTACTGGAAAGTTTGATGGAAAAGGATACTCTATTTTTAATTTAACCATCAATAGACCAACTACATCTAATGTAGGTTTATTTGGATATGTATCTGGAGGTACGATAAAACATGTAAACTTAATTGGGATTAATATTATTGGTGGAGATAATTGGATTGGAGGTATAGCTGGAAGAATTGAGGTAAAGAGCATCGTTTCTTATTGCAATACTTCTGGTAATGTTAAAGGAACTAGTAATGTAGGAGGATTAGTTGGTTATGCACATGGAAATGGAACAATTATCGACCATTCTCGTTCAAGTGCTACAGTAAGAGGATCAGTTTCAGGCACATATAAAGGTGGTTTGGTAGGTCATATAACAAGTAGTGCTGTAGTACGCGAGTGCTATGCTGAAGGAAGCGTTAATGGACGTTTTAGAGTGGGAGGTTTAATTGGAGCCATGGGTTGGAATTCTTTAGCTGAAAATTCGTTTTCTAAAGGTCAAGTTGCTATGTTACCTAATCAATCATTGTCTTGGATTGGTGGATTGGTAGGTGAAGTTTGGCAAGGTAGGGTGGTTAATTGCTATTCGCTTACAAGTGTGAGTATCGGTTCTGCTCTTGAAAACTATGGAGGTTTGGTCGGTTTAATCAATACTGGTGGCAATTTCTTAGATTCTAATAATTTCTGGAATACGACAACAAGCGGACTTGTAGTGTCTGCTATGGGGCAAGGTAAAACACCAGAGGAAATGAAACAAAAGGCAACCTACACAGGTTGGGATTTTACTACAATATGGGATATCAATGCAGCAGTTAATAACGGTTATCCTTATTTACGGAACGAACAGATTACCCTTTGGACAGGTGGCAATAGCAACGATGCGGGAGATGATAGTGGTAATTGGAATAACAATAATGCGCCTGATTCGACTACATCAGTTATTGTAACTCCATCAGAAGATGAAGATCCTGTTTATCCAGTTTTTTCTAATCCTATTACCATTAATAATTTACAAATACAACCAGGTGCAGTTGTAACAAACAATGACACTCTTACCATTTTAGGCAACATTATTTTAGAAGTAAATGACGACCTTTTTGGGGGTATTTATAATAATGGAACTATTATCAATAAAGGAAGATTGGTGGTGAGAAGAACGTTTAAAGCAAATGAGGGATGGCATTTTGTGAGTTTTCCTTATGATGTTTCAGCCGATAGGATTTTTGTAGCAGGAACAGGTTTTGAAACTACTTGGGGCGATTTGGCGGATTATCCAAATGCTGATTTTTATGTGCAAGAGTACGATGGTGTTAGACGTGATTTAACGGGTGCCGCAACCGTTACCAATAGTCCGAATTGGAAAAATGTAGTCCCTAAAACATTTGTTAAAAATAGAGGTTATATTATAGCAGTGGGTGAAGATATTACATTGGATTTTGTGTCCGTAATCGGAGAATCGGATTTATTTGCGAAACAAGCACAAATTGATTTGCAAAAATCCAATAATAATCCATCGCTAGTGCATCGCAGTTGGAATTTGGGTGGGAACCCTTTTTCTTCTCCATTTAATTTGCGTTACGCTACTCAGACGCATGCACCTTACTATTATTTCAATGGGCTTACCTATGTGGCTGTGATGGCTTATGACGACTTTGTGGTGCCATCGTATGCAACTTTCTTTGTGCAAGCACACGGAAACGAACAATCTCTTGTATTTGAAGAAAACGGTAGAAATGTGCGAGCATTGTCAGTTCCCGAAGAATTTGAACAGCTATCATTAACCATACAAGATAATAGCAATCTTCAATTTAGTGATGTTACTCGTATTCGCTTACAAGAGGGTAGAACAACTGAATTTGAGTTAGGAAAAGATGCGGTAAAAATGATTAGTTCTAATGCACTTGTACCACAAATTTATACTCAATCAAGAAATGCAGCGAATAGTAATTATTCATATGCTGTTAACTCATTGCCAATTACAACTACACTTGTTGATTTGGTGGTAACTACTGGTAAAGCAGGTTCGTACACCATCAGTTTGGAGAACATCGATGATACTCCAATTTATAGTAACATCATCTTGGTAGTTGGCACTAAAGAATACGATTTATTAAAAGGTGACTATACATTTAGCACGAGCAAAGCACAAACCATGAATTGGAAAGTGAAATTAGTACAAGGTGTACCAACTCAGATAGTTCAAAATGAAACCACTGCTCTTAGTATAGATAAAGTCGCGAATCAGATTGTCGTAAGTGGCGTAGAGGGTACTGCTACTGTGCAAGTATATACGGTAGATGGGAAATGTGTGCAAACGATAGAAAATGTCCAAAATAAGCAAGTGCTATTCATTGACCATGTAGGCGTAAGTCTTCTTACTGTTACTACAGATACACAACAAGCAAAAGTGAAAGTGCTTATCGAATAGGTTTTGTATTCTTCTAAAAGAAACCCCATTTTTCTATATCCAAATAGTTAATTCTTTAATTATTTGGATGGTTTTGCAGAGAAATGGGGTATTATTGTTTAAAATTACAATAATATTGTTTTATCTTTGTGGCTAGAATCGTCATGTTAGATTTCTTATTTAAAATTAGAAGTATGATTAGTGTAAAGAAAATTTATCTTATTGTTTTCTCTTTTTCTTTTGTGGCAATGCCTATATTTTCTCAGTTGATGCCTGACAATGCTGCCGACAAAGATGCTTTATCGAGTTGGGAATTATGGTTAACTGTATTTGTAGCAGTCGTGGTATTGGGTATTATTCAATACGTTAAGAAATCGAAGAATAGAGATTAGTTTCTTTTCAATTGATTGAGCACGTGAATAGTGTGCGTGGCTACAACGCCTGCAGTTTCGGTGCGTAGCCTGTTCTCTCCAAGTGCTACTGCCTTGAAATTATTTCTTATCGCTATGTTTACTTCCTCTTCGCTAAAGTCGCCTTCTGGTCCAATAGCAATTACCACATCTTTATTTTCCTTACACATATCAGCCAATTCTATTTTAGTTTGGTCATCATAACAATGGGCTATAAATCGTTGTTCGTTGTCGAGCATGCCCATTAGTTTGTCAAAAGGAGTAGCCTCATCAAGGAGTGGTAAATACGCTTGTTGCGATTGCTTGATAGCCGCAATAATGATTTTTTGCAAACGCTCCGTTTTGCTGTTTTTGCGTTCTGAATAGCGACAAATGAGCGGTGTAATTCTATCAACTCCTATTTCGCAGGCTTTTTCTACAAACCATTCTAGTCTGTCAGCATTTTTAGTAGGGGCTATGGCAATATGAATGTGGTAGTTTCTATTTCTCGGAACAAAAACTGTTTCTGTAATGCGTATTTTGGTGTGTTTGGCATGAGTGTGTTCGATGACAGCCATATAGATATGTCCGTTGCCATCAAATATGCGTATTGTATCTCCCGCGGAGAGTCGCAATACACGAACAGCATGAGCAGATTCTTCTTCGGACAATTCTAAAGATGATAAAATATCGGGGCAATAAAAGTTGTGCATATAGGTGTTGTATTAAGTTACAAAAATAGTCTTTTGCAAACAATTAAGCAATTAAAAATAGTTTCACTTTTATGTTTATCTTTGCATCCGTATGAAAAAAAGAAATTGTTTAGTTACGGGAGGCACGGGATTGTTAGGTGCACATTTGCTGGCACACTTAGTGATGTCGTCTCAATATGAGGTATCTGCTTTGCGTAGAGAAAGCAGTAAGATGGATGTTGTGAAGTATGTTTTCGGTTTTTATACCAATGATATAGATGCTTTTATGCAACAGATTCATTGGGTAGAAGGCAATGTATTAGATAAAGAAAGCCTACTATCTGCTATGCAAAATATGCAGGTGGTGTACCATTGTGCTGCCGATGTGCTAATAGGAGATGCTTCAGGTAGTAAGTTGCTTGAAACGAATGTAAAAGGAACACAAAATGTAGTGGAGGCGGCATTGCAACAAAAACTTGATACACTTTGCTTTGTGAGTTCAGTAGCGGCTATAGGCAAAGTCCCCTCGGGAGATTTTGCTGACGAACTTACGCCATGGGACAGTGAGCGAGCATACAGTGCGTATGCCCAAAGTAAATACGATGCTGAAAAAGTAGTGCTATCAGTTAAACCTGATGTTATGCGTGTCGTTATTGTCAACCCTGGAGTTATTTTGGGTGCATATAACAAATCGCAAGGAAGTAGTGCTATTATTTATTTGGCTAAAAAAGGTCTCCCGTTTTACATACAAGGCGGCGGTGCGTATGTCGATGTGCGGGATGTGTGCCGAGCTATGTTGCTGTTAGTAGATAGCAATGTGACGCACAAGCGTTTTATTCTCGTTGGTGCAAATACCACGACTAGGCAACTCTTGTCGCATTTTGCTCGTAGTTTTGGTAAAATTAAACCCGTATTCCCTTTGTATAAGCCATTTGTGTTATCAATTGCTTTTGTAGCAGAATGCGTTTCCAAATTGTTGCACAACTCAAGTAATTTGAATAGGAAAGCGGTAAAAGTAGCCTTTAACACGAGCTATTACTCTGCTGAGAAGATACAAAAACACTTTGCGTTTCGCTTTACTACTATCGAAAAAACAGCACAAGATATTTCCACGTATCTGAAGAATTAGATTTCTGCTAACAGTATTTTGAGTAATTGAAATGTTTTTTTTGGCGCTTCTTCCCAAAAGTTCTCGTATTGTTGCAAGTGATTATCTACCCACGGTGTATCGCTAATTATGCGGAAACTTACAAAAGGTATTTCGTGGTAAAAACAGGCTTGTGCGATGCTGTTTGATTCCATATCTACCGCTAATCCGCAGGGGCGTTTCTTTTTTATTACCATCAATTCATCATTGTTGGTAATAAACTGATCGCCTGTACATATTAAACCAAAAAAGAATTTCTTGTTGTACAAAAGTTTTGACTTTAAGGTCTTTACAAGCTCTTTGTCGGCTTGTATTTCATCAGGAAAGCCCAATTCTTCTTGGTGATTTTGCACTTCGCCTGCGTAAAAATCGTGGTAAGCTGTTTTTTGTGCAATCACAATATCCGCCACTTTCAACCGCTTGTCGATACCACCTGCTACGCCTGTGTTAATGATGCAATCGGGCATAAATTCTTGTATCATACAGGTAGCCGCGATGGCTGCATTTACTTTTCCAATACCACTCTTTAGCAAAATGATTTCTTTTTCACCTATTCTGCCGACGCAAAAATCAAGGTGCTTGTGTTGGGCGTGCGTTACGTCACTCAGTAATGCGTTTACGAGTTCAAATTCGCTATTCATGGCAACGATAATGCCGATTTTGTTATAGTGCATAGGGTGTGTCTAAAGAGTATGAGTAAAAGGTATTTGTTTTTCCATAATAAATATGCCCCGAAATGTCGGTAAAATTCATTTGTTGAAGTAAGTTCATATAGGTTTTTATCTGTTTTTCGTGCGAGGCTGTTTTTTCTTCGCCAAATTTATAATCAATAACAATGGCTTTTTCTCCTTGGGTTAAAATCTTGTCAGGACGGTATTTTCTGCCTTGTGCTGTAAGGATGCTCCTTTCGTTATATGATTTGTATTTGCCCGAAAACCAATCTTTTACATTGGGTAAAGAGAAGAAATCCTTGAGTAGCCGATTTATTTCAGTCAGTTCATTTTCGTTCATAGAGCCGTTCATTCTCATTAGCGAAAGCATGTCGGGAATATCATTTTCTGTGCTGATTTTTTCCAAAATGGAGTGCATTAATTGTCCGTATTCCGTATTTGGGTGCGAACCTATAAAGCTAGGGGAATGTAATTTTAGGGCAATTTTAGACGATGGGTCAGATGAAAAGTAGCGAGATAATTGATCTTTCTGTTCTGTTCTTTTTACTGTTTTTTCTATGTTTCTCTCCCATTTTCCAAAACTATAAAGCTCGCTATTATCCGTATTTTTTGTGCCTACATACTGATGAAGTATATCCCCTACAGTTGATAATTCGGTCGCTTTCTTATCTTTCGACTCTTTTTTATACATAGAACTGATAAAGATACCATATTTTGCTCTTGTAAAAGCAACATACAAGGTATTTATGTTGTCCATGTAGGCATATAATTTCTCTTCAAAATAATCGGTAAAAAAATGCGTTTTCGCTAATTTAGAACCGTAATTGAGGGGTACTATGGGCAAAGTATTAAACGGAGCTTGGGTTGGTCTGCACCATAAAATAGGAGAGATAGTAGGCTTGTGATCCATGTTCCAATTGCAAAAAGGAATCAATACAAACCCAAAATCCAAGCCCTTGGATTTATGAATGGTTAATATGCGTATGGCATTTTGCTTGTCGGAGGTCGATACCGTTTTGTTCTTTCCTGTTTCTTCCCACCAATGAAGAAAGGACGGAATATCAGAGCCTTTTTGGGCAATAAAATCGAGCACAACATCCTGAAATGCTTGTATATACACAATGTCTTCTTGGTATTGATTGAGCGTAAATAGTTCAATCAGTTTCTCGGTCATTTCGTATAAAGGCAGGTGCATGGAGCTTTGCAAAGCGGCACGTTCATTTTCGTTAAATAGTTCATATACAGTATCCTCATTATTTGTAGTATGGTCAAAATAGTCTTCAATGATAGAATCATTTGGATGCATTAGTTCGTTGTATAGATATACGACTTTGAGGGCGTTTATTTTGTCAGATGGAGTGAGTTGATATGCAAGCAAGGCAAGCATAAATTGCACCACTTTGGAGTTAGAAATGTTTAAAGATTCTTCCGAAATAATATCGTATTTGTAGTCTTTGATATTATTTTTGTATTGCAATAAATATTCAGCCACAGCTCTGCCTTCGGAACGTGTGCGTGTTAATACAGCAATGTCGCGTAAGGCAAATCCTGCTTCTTGGATACGTTCAATATGTTCAATCATATTGCTTAATGCAAACTCGGCATATTCATCTTTATCTAGACTAGTTCCAAAACTGATTTCTACATACCCTTTTTCTTTGCGACTTGCTTTTTTTTCAGGGAAAACCTGTTCTACATTGGCATAAGAATCTTGCAATAAGTTAGAAAGGGGATTGCTATCTACGTCAATATTGGCACTAGATAAACCATCGTTGTATTGTGCTTGAATGGTATTGATTGCATATACAAAAAAATCATTGTTAAAATCAATTACCTTCTCGTCGCTTCGCCAATTGTCTAGTAAGGATTGTTGCTGTATGTAACCAGCAAACGTTTCGTTGAGCTGTTTGGCGAGGATTTTCCAATCTGAATTTCGCCAGCGGTAGATGCTTTGTTTTACGTCGCCTACAATGAGGTTATTTTTGCCATTTGCTAAGCTGTTTTGTATCAGTGGTCTAAAGTTTTCCCATTGTAATAATGAGGTGTCTTGAAATTCATCGAGTAAAAAATGGTCGATTTGTGTGCCAATTTTCTCGTAAATAAAAGGCGTATCACTATCGCTGATAATGCCATGCAGCAAACTGTTGCTGTCGCTTAATAACAAGGCATTATTTTCGCTAATATTTTCTTTGATAGATGCATGTATGTCCGTAATAATGCCTAGAATATTGCTTTGTTTGATAATTACATCGGCAGTGTTGAACAAAATTATTTGCTCGTTGTAGCTGGCAATAAAGTCCAGTATCATATCGTGCAAGCCATTTTCTACTAGCTGTATAATTTCTTTTTGCAGCTTACTCGTTTTTGTATAATACGAGCTTGTGTCTGTTTCTAATTTCAGGAAAGTAGAGGTCAAATCCACCATTTCTCCATTGGCAAAAGGTTCAAGTTTAGATATTGTATATTTTCTAAAATCATCAACTTGTAAGCCATTTTTTTGAATTAAATCGAGTGCTTTTTGTGCTTTCTCTTGTAATGTTTTGATAGCCGTATTCCTGACTTGTACGAGTGTTGAAATATAGTCGCTGAGGTATTTCTTATCAGTAATCTTTTCTAATTCGTTGCTAAAACGCAGGTAATTTTCTTTGAACAATTCTCTGCCAAGCGACAATATACTCTCTTTAAATTGCCATTTCTCGCCAGCTTCAATGCGTTGTTCGGCAAGTGTAATAAGCCAGTCGAGTAGTTTTTTGTGCTTTTTCTCGTCTAAGTGAAGCATGATGGTTTCCACCGTTTCCGTGAGAATTTTCTCGTTGTCTAGCTCCAGCATGTAATTCCCATTCAGCCCTATCTCACGGATAAATGAGCGGATTATTTGCTGAAAAAATCGGTCGATTGTACTTACCTTAAACCGTGAATAATCGTGCAAAATATGCTGCAATATATCTTTTGCCTGTGTTCGCAACGAGGCTACCTCAACGAGGTTATTTTCATCGCAAAAGATAGGAATATAATCACTCTTTTGGTTGTCGGCTAGCTTGTGCAGTTCCAATAAAATACGTGTTTTCATTTCCTCTGTAGCCTTATTGGTGAAGGTTACGGCCAAGGTGCGTCTGTACGCATCGGGTTTGTCGAAAAGCAGTTTTAAATAGTTCTCGGTCAGCTTAAATGTTTTTCCAGAGCCTGCAGAAGCTTGAAATACGAGTAATTTATTCATCTAATGGCTATTCTATTTCCCATTTATCACTTTTGTTTTATACCCGTCAGCACGTAGTAATTGGTCTAGTTTTGTTCGCACATCTCCTTGTATGAGTATTTCCCCATCACGAGTTGAGCCACCCACACCGCAACTTACTTTTAGCTTTTTAGCTAATTCTTTTAGCTCGTTTTCTGTGCCCATAAAACCTGTAATGAGCGTAGCACTTTTTCCGTTTCGTCCTTTTTTGTCTATTTCTATGCGCAAGGTTTGTTTCGAAGCAGGTAGGCTAGGGTCGGTATTTGTGTCATCGTTGGCATCTGTTCCAAAATCTGGATTGGTAGAATATACCACTCCTAACTTTGCTTTCCAATCGTTATTTTTCATGTATTTTAAATTTTATTACAAAAGAAACAAAACTAACTGAATAAAAAAAATATTATCTTTGTAAAATGTTGACAATCCTCTTTAGAGGAAAATATACGTGAAAATAAAAAGCAAAGCACATGAAAATACTTGCAGTAGGTTGGAATTATGCAGACCATACATCTGAGTTAAACCAACCGATGCCAACTGAACCTGTTATTTTTAGTAAACCAGATTCGTCGTTGTTGTTAGGCAATAAGCCTTTTTTCCTGCCTCACTTTTCCAACGAGATTCATTACGAAACAGAATTAGTTGTACGTATTAATCGTTTAGGCAAGCACATTGCTCCCAAATTTGCTTCACGCTATTACAGTGAAGTAGCGTTGGGTGTAGATTTTACCGCACGCGATTTGCAACGGAAACTGAAAGCTGCGGGACAGCCTTGGGAACTGTGCAAAGCGTTTGACCATTCCGCTGCGGTAAGTAATTTTGTGCCAGTAGCAGAGATGGGCGACATACAAAAGTTGGCTTTCTCTTTGCAAGTAAACGACAAAGAGGTGCAGCATGCCAACACGAGCCAAATGCTTTTTTCAGTAGATGAGATTATTGCGTATGTGAGTCAGTTTTTTACACTCAAAATTGGAGATTTGCTCTTTACTGGCACACCTTTTGGAGTGGGTCAGGTCTATAAAAATGACCATTTACAAGGATATTTACAAGGACAAAAAATGTTTGATTTTTATGTTCGATAATACATGTTTACATGAAATTATACTCAATTCTCATTTTCTTCTTTCTAACAACTGTCTCCACGCTGTGGGCACAGCAAGAACATCGTTTCTCTGTTGCCCTTGAGTGGCAAGCGATGCAAGAATTAGGCGCCGAGGATGAGGTGTTACAACGCTTGTATTTTGAAAATGCTAATTATCTAGACGAAACGAATTTGCCCTATTTTACATACCGTATTCGCACGAGCTACCCACGACCGATAGCAGACTACCAAGTGCGTTTGGAAAACATTCAATACATTGCCTGTACGGTAGAAGAAATAAAGGTTCTGTCTCAATTGGAACAATCGTTACCCACAGAATTAACAACCGAGCAGTTTATTTCCGTAGAAAAAAAACAACCTTCGGTAGAAATCCTGTTTTCCCCCATTATACAGCAAGGAGATACATTTGTAAAAGTGCAACAGCTTGATATTGTGCTAACTACCACCAGTACAGAGTCCTCTGCCAAAGCAGGGAAGCGCTCATTGACTGAATCGACTTCAAGCTTGCATCAGTATGCTGCTTCCTCTGTATTGAGTGAGGGTAATTGGTGTCAAATGCGTGTGGCACAAACGGGTATTTACAAATTAACGTATGAAGAACTACTCAATAGTGGTATTCAGAATCCCGCAAAGGTGCGTGTGTACGGATATGGTGGTGGCATATTGCCCGAAGATTTTTCGGTCGCTCGTATAGCCGATGATGTGCCAGAACTTGCACTATTTATGGAAAAAGGAGCTGATGGTATCTTTAATAGTGGCGATTATATCTTATTTCATGCACAAGGACCAATTAAATGGACATTTGATGAAACAAGTGGCTACTATACGCACGAGCAAAATTATTATTCCAACTATGGCTACTATTTTCTGACTGAAGGTCTGGATGAGTCAAAGAAAATTACCTTGCAAGAGCCCGTATTGGATGTGCCAACAGCTACTGTTACAGACTTTTTGCACTATGATATGTATGAAAAGGACGTGGTGAATTTGTTGGAATCGGGAAGGGAGTGGTATGGCGATAAGCTGACTAGCACGAATGCCACCTTGAGTATTCCTTTTTCTTTTCCTTCTATTATAGCCAGTAAAACTGCTAAAATAGAAGCAGTCTTGGCTGGTAATTCTACCCAAGCAAGTACTGTAACTGTGAGTATAGACGATATTCCACAAGCAAGTAAAATCACCATATTTGCCATTAGTAGTTATTACCAAGCTGCCCGAAAGGGTAGTGGTACTTATTTTGCCAATCCGAAAAATACGGATAATCTGAACGTACAATTAACCTATACGCCACAGAATAATACAGCGTATGCTCACCTCGATTATGTACGTGTCAATGCGTATAGAAACTTGCGTATGCAGGGAAATAGCCTGTATTTTAGACAAACGAATCAAGATTTACGCAACGAGGTGCTACGATATGAATTAACAAATTCTACACCCGATATTCATATATGGGAACTTACTGATCCACTCAATATGGTGGAAATACCGACTACGTATGCAAATAATACAATTAGTTTTATTGCTCCACGACGTACAGATGCTGTGGTGCGAGAGTTTGTTGCTTTGCGTACTGCTACCGCATATCCTAAACCAGAAGTAGTAGGTATCATTGCAAACCAAAATCTCCATGCAATACAACAGGCTGATTATGTGATAATTTCTCCAAAAGAATTTTGGGAACAAGCAAACCGTTTAGCTACCTATCACCAACAAAAGAAAGGTATTAGCACCTTGATAGTTGAGCCACAACAAATATACAACGAATTTTCTTCAGGTACACCTGATGCCACGGCTTATCGTTGGTTATTAAAAATGCTGTATGATAGAGCAGGCGATGATGTTGATGCTCAGCCCAAAGCTCTTTTATTTATGGGGTTATCTTCCTATGATAATAGAGGCATAGTGCAGAATAGTATGCCTTTGCTCAGTTATCAATCTCTCAATTCAATCGTATCGACTAGCTCGTACACAACGGACGATTATTATGCGTTCTTAGATGACTCGGAAGGACAATCAATTAGTAGAGATAAAATGGATGTGGGGGTAGGTCGATTGCCTATCGCTACTATTGCCGAAGGTAAAATAGTCGTAGATAAAATTATGGATTATGCTGCCAATAGCAAAAAAGGATCCTGGAAAAATCACATTGCTTTTTTAGGAGATGATGGTGATGGAAATGTTCATATGATTCAATCGGATAACCTCGTGCAAATTTTTCAGCAACACTCAGGAAACTATCAGCCACTAAAAATTTATTTAGATGCCTATCAAATGGTGCAAACGGCGAGTGGAAGCAGCTATCCTACAGCCAAAGAACGCATCCTAAATGTGCTAAAATCAGGAGCATTGATTTTTAATTTTGTGGGACATGGTAGTGTTAATTCACTTACTGAAGAACAAACTATTGTGCGTAGTGATATAGATAATATGAGTAACGAAAACCTCGCCTTGTGGGTAACAGCCACCTGCGATTTTAGTCGCTATGACAACAATAAAACCTCGGCAGGAATGAACGTGTTGCTGAATTCTCGTGGAGGTGGTATGGCCTTGTTTACAACTACCCGCACCGTCTTTTCGGGCGAAAACTACCGCTTAAGCCAAAAAATTTACAGCCATATTGTGCCAGAAGACCCTTTCAATCCTATTTCCTTAGGAGAAATCATGAGAAAAGGGAAAGTGGAAATGGGTACCGATGACAATAAATTAAATTTTACCCTACTGGGCGATCCAATGTTGAGTTTGACTTACCCTACCAACCAAGTAATAACTACACAAATAAACGATGCTGTATTTCCTGATACAGCCACGATTAATGCCCTCAGTTTAGTAAGCATTGCAGGGTATGTTGAAAATGACGATCAAACGGGTATTTTTGACACCTTTAACGGTACGATACATGTCGTGGTGTATGACAAGGAGGAAACACTTCAAACCTTATCCAATAGAGGGAATGACCCATTTGCCTATACAGATAGACCAAATATTATTTTTTCGGGAACAACAAGTGTGGTAAATGGTGAATTTAATGTCGTATTTATGGTGCCCAAAGACATTAATTACCGCTATGGAAATGGACGCATTGTCTATTATGCGGTAGATGAAACACAAAATAGAGAGGCTCACGGACACTCCGAAGGCTTGATTGTGGGTGGATCAAATGATGATGTGATAGCTACAGATGAAGGTTCTATTGTGCGGATGTACCTGAATACTCCTCATTTCGTTTCGGGACAAACGGTAAACAACAGTCCTGTTTTTTATGCTTTCATCAACGATGATTTTGGTATCAATACCGTAGGTGCAGGTATTGGACACGATATTGTGCTTACACTGCATCAACAAGTAAATCAGACTTTTGTCCTCAACGATTATTATCAAGCTACTTTAAACGACTATAAAAGTGGGAGTATTCGCTATCCATTATCAAACCTAGCACCAGGAACGTATGAATTACAATTGAAGTTGTGGAATTTGCAAAACATTTCTACAACTCAAACTTTGCGATTTATCGTCAATGATACTGCTAAGCCGACTATTCATTCGTTTTATGCCTATCCAAATCCAGCTTCGGTAAGTACAAACTTGGTGTTGGAGCACGATAGACCTGATGTACTTACTACTGCTACTTTTCATTTGTATGATTTGGCAGGGCATCTCTTTTGGCAATCGAATTCCGTTACCTTGTTGGGCGATGAACCGCTTGTGTATCCATGGAATTTGACTGATGGTGCAGGAATAAAGCTTCAGTCAGGGTTTTATTTAATAAAAGTTAAAATAGAAACGCCAAACGAATCATTTACTACTGCTACGCAAAAGATTCTCATTTTAGAACAATAAATTAAAAATTTAAACGTTATATTTGCATCCATTAATTTAACATAAGGTTTAGTAAAATGAAGAAATTACTCATATTGTTTGTCAATTTATTTCTATTTTCATCTCTATCTTCATATGTTTTTGCTCAAGCGGAAATTGATGGAGACAAAACAGTATTTAATCCCATTACAACGGGTGTTCCTTTTTTATCCATAGCTCCTGATGCACGTGGTGGTGCCATGGGTGATGCTGGTGTAGCATCTTCTCCAGATGCATATTCGCAATACTGGAACCCTGCAAAATTTGCTTTTATTGATGATGCAGGAGGGATGTCATTGTCTTACACTCCTTGGTTGCGTAAGTTGGTGAAAGATATTGACTTAGCTTATTTGTCAGGCTACTATAAAATTGCTGATGTACAAACAGTATCTGCTTCATTGCGCTATTTCTCTTTAGGAGAAGTAATGATTCGTAAAGATGCTACTTCGCCTGCCATTACTGCCAAACCATATGACTTAGCGATAGACGCAACTTATTCGCGTATTTTAGCAGAAAACTTCTCTATGGGTGTAACTCTTCGTTTTATCTATTCTGATTTATTAGGTGGTGCACCAGTCGAAGAGGCTGAAACGCTTACTCCAGGTGCAGCTGTAGCGGCTGACATTTCTGCTTACTATGGTGCTCCTGTAGCTTTTGCCGAAGGAGAAGGATTTGCACGTGGGGGGTTAAATATATCGAATGTAGGTTCTAAGATATCGTATGGTGATGATTTAAATATGGCTTTTTTGCCTACTAATATGCGTTTGGGAGGTTCTGTAACATATCCTCTCGATCCTTATAATAAAATATCAGCGAATCTCGATTTGAATAAATTACTAGTGCCTTCTCGTCCAGTAAAAATTGATACTGAAACGGATACTGAATATGAAACTCGCTTGTTAGACTATAACAACAGCGACCCAATAGCAGGAATTTTTACTTCTTTTGGAGATGCCCCTGGAGGTTTCTCCGAAGAGTTACAAGAAATAATGTGGTCGTTAGGTCTTGAGTATGCTTACAACAATCAGTTTTTTGTACGTGGTGGTTATTTTAACGAAAGTGCCAACAAAGGAAATAGAAAATACGCTACCTTGGGAGCGGGTTTCAAACTAAATGTCTTTTCATTAGATGTGGCTTATGTTATTTCTGTTGCTCAGAACAATCCTTTAGATCAAACTTTGCGCTTCAGTTTAGCTTTTACGCTTGATGGTATTAAGCAATTTGCAAATCGCTAAGTGAGCTCGTAGTATGAAGATTCGTGTAGGTTTTGGATATGACGTACATCAGTTTGCGACAGACAGAGAATTGTGGCTAGGAGGTATAAAAATTGAGAATAGTAAAGGTTTGCTAGGTCATTCTGATGCTGATGTGTTGATTCATGCTATTTGTGATGCCTTGTTGGGTGCTGCAAATTTGAGGGATATTGGGTATCATTTTTCTGATACTTCTCCTTTATACAAAAATGTAGATAGCAAGATGTTGCTCCAAAAAACAATGGAGTTAGTGAGAGAAAAAGGCTACGAATTATCCAATATTGACGCCACAGTCTGTGCAGAACAACCTAAAATAAATCCGCATATCAGTGCTATGAAACAGATTTTAGCTCACGTGATGCAAGTAGATAAAGATGATATTTCGATAAAGGCTACCACTTCTGAAAAAATGGGCTTTGTAGGTAGAGAAGAAGGTATGGCGGCGTATGCTACAGTCCTTATTCAAAAAGCATAAATTTTTAATCAAAAAATAATCAACAACAAATGAAAAAAATAGTAGGTCTTGTATTAGTAATGATTTCGATTGCCTTATTGAGTGGCTGTAAAACTCCGTGTAATTGCGGTTTAGGACAAGTAGAGGTAGAACCACAAGCTTTATCCGAAATGCAATCGTAAGCTTTAAATAGCAAGCATCATAAAAGAAAATGGAATGTACTTTAATGTGCATTCCATTTTCTTTTATACGAGCAATAGTCTATCGTACTACTTTGTTGCTTTTAGCAAATCTCTGATTTCTGTCAACAAAATTTCTTCTTTCGTTGGTGCAGGAGCTGCTGCAGGAGGAGCTACGGGTGCAGCCTCTTGCTTTTTCATATTTGATAAACCTTTAATAGCCATGAAAATAGCAAATGCAACAATGATGAAATCAAACGTTACTTGCAAAAAATTACCATAGTTAATAGTGATAGCAGCAGTTTCGCCCACAGCGTCTTTTAATACCCAAGATAGTTCGGTAAAGTTAACACCACCTACTAATAGTCCAATTGGAGGCATGATTATATCTGCAACCAACGAGGCTATGATTTTACCAAAAGCAGCACCAATAATTACGGCAACAGCTAAATCAACTACATTTCCTTTGAGGGCAAAGGTCTTAAACTCTTTCAACAATCCCATGTTTTTTTGTTTTTAGTGAATAAATAATATAAACTGTGCAAATGTACAATTTTTTTCATACATTTGTGATAAGCAAAAAAAAACTTCCCCAAGGTAGCATGGTGGTATTGTTGCTACATAATCGGATATATAACAACACAAAGTATGAAAAAATACATTACAATGATAGCGGTGGCGATAGCCTTATTGCTGTCGGTTTCGAGTTGTCAAACGAAGCATTGCTTATCACAACAAGAAGTACCTGTAGAGCTAAGTTCTTATGATGCCTAAATTTCTCGTGTTTCTACATCATTCATTGAGTAAATAACGCTCCAAGTATCATGAATTCAACTATTTGTGCCATCTCTTCTAGTCAACATCAGGCTGCTATTGCTATTGTTCGCATTACTGGTATGCAGGCATTTAGTATCTGCGATGCCATTTTTGTTGCCGCTAATCCAAACGTAAAAGTTAGCTCCATGCCTGCTAATACGCTCAAGTTTGGTCGCATTGTGCATAAAGGACTTGTGATAGATGAGGTGTTGCTTAGTGTTTTTAAATCACCACATTCATTTACGGGTGAAGATATGGTGGAAATATCGTGTCATGGTTCGTCTTTTATTTTGCAAAAAATAATTCAAATTTTGCTGGAGCAAGGGTGCAAATTGGCACAAGCTGGAGAATTTACACGCAGGGCTTTTGCTAATGGGAAAATGGATTTGAGTCAAGCTGAGGCGGTAGCCGACCTTATTGCCGCACATTCGTCATCGGCTCACCGAGTAGCAATGAATCAGATGCGTGGTGGTTTTTCCAAAGAATTAGGACAACTTAGGGATAAATTACTAGAATTTACAGCCCTTATCGAATTAGAATTAGATTTTAGTGAAGAAGATGTTGAGTTTGCAGACAGAAAAGGTTTATCGTTATTAGCAGATACTATTCAAACGAAATTAAGCACTTTAGCTCGTTCGTTCGAGGTGGGCAATGTGATAAAAAATGGCATACCAGTAGCCATTGTAGGAGAAACGAATGCGGGGAAATCAACTTTGCTGAATTTGTTGTTGAACGAAGAAAAAGCCATAGTCTCTGATATACACGGCACGACACGCGATGTAATTGAGGATGTGGTAAGCATCAGTGGCATGTCGTACCGATTTATTGATACGGCAGGCATTCGAGATACGCAAGATGTGGTCGAGAAATTGGGAATAAAACGGACGTATCAACAAATAGAACAAGCCTCTATAGTATTATGGATAATCGATTCCACACAAGTAAACGAGCATATTGATTGGATGGCAGATCGCATTGTGTCGCGTAGTGAAGGTAAAAAATTAATTTTGGTATTTAATAAGTTAGACAAAATTAATGAGGAAGAAAGCCGAGTGATAGAATTGTTATTTGAAAATATCCCTGCAGAGCGTTTGTTTATTTCAGCAGTTGAGAATCAAAATCTTGATTTGTTGGTGGAAAAACTACAACAAGCAGCCTCCATTCCAAGCATAGGCGATCAAGATGTAATTGTTACCAATCTTCGCCATTATCAAGCTTTAACGCAAGCCTTGCAATCTATTGAGCGAGTACAAGCAGGTTTATTACAAGGTATTTCAAGCGATTTTGTGAGCCAAGATATACGCGAGTGCTTGCATTTTCTAGGTGAAATAACTGGGCAAATATCTACAGATGAGGTGCTTGGGGCTATTTTTAGTCGCTTTTGTATCGGAAAGTAACCTCTGCAAATAGTATAGACGACGTTCTTAATCATCGGATTTAAAAGAAAGTTTTTCCTTTTTTCGACAAAGAATGTTTATCATAAAAAGAGCTTGACTTATTATACAGTCAAGCTCTTTTTATATTTATGATTTTCAGAGTAGGTTTATTCTTCTACTACTTCTTCCACTATTACAGGTTCGTCAGCAGCTTGTATCGTACATTCCACCAATATCGGTAAATGGTCTGATGGGTAAGTTGAGTGATTGAGTTTTTCGTCAGCGGCTAGGTATGAATTGATAGTTACCTTGTCGTTATAGAAAATATAATCAATACGTTTTGTTGCTTTATCTCCACTACTATACAAGCCTGTGTAGGTGTGTTCTCTGTTTAGATAACCACCTTGGCGAGCACTCGGTGTTGTTGCAAATGAATCGCTCCATTCACCCGACAAAATTGTGTATGCAGGTTCAGTTGGTTCGCAGTTAAAGTCACCCGTAAAAATAATTGGGTATCCAGCCGTTTTGGCAAGTATCTGTGTTTTTGCTATCTCAGCTTGTTGTTCGCGTACGGTGATACCTGTTTCTGTAGTAGGGTGGTCGAAGTGCGTTGAAAATACGAAGAAGGTTTTATCTGTCGTTTTATCTTGTAGTTTTACCCATACGACCATTCTGTTGAAGGATGACGCAGGTAATTTTGATTTTTCAGTTGGTGTTTCTGACAAAAAGAATCGTCCTTTTTCCAATTCTGTAAAACGAGCTGTTTTGTAAATAACAGCTGTTTGTTCTCCCTGTCCACCATCGCTGTATTCATTGCCATTATCTCTACCATAGCCAATATATGTGTAGTCTGGAAGTTGTGTAAGGAAATCAGCTGCTTGTGTGTTCGTCGTTTCTTGTATGCCACACACATCGTAGTTATATTTATTTATGAGGTTAAACACTAAGTCTTTACGGTTATTCCAGAATTTTCCAGCTAGATCACCTGTTGTGTAGTAGCGAATATTGTATGCTCCAATAATGTATTTTTCTGTTGCTTCTATGGGTGCAAATGCCACAGCAATTGTTGTATCTTTCGTAAGAATGAAATGAGGAGTTGTGTTTACACTGCTAAATACGTGCTCATTGTTACCAAAAGCCACTACCGAAAGTTCCGAGTTTTCTGGCACTTCATCTCCATTATTTACCACATTTCCGTTGTTGAGTACTGTAATTGTGCCTTCGGAAGATGGTGTAATATTCACGGTGTACATCGTTACATGTTCAAATATAGCACTTATAACAGTGTCTTGGGTGAGCTCAAATGGCGACTCTACATTTACACTTTCTAAGGTGTATAATTCATCTGGAGTGGCTGTTACAGTGAGCATGGTACCTTTAGCTATACGTGTGCCTGTGGCTACAGTTACTGCTCCATTTTTCACTAGAATGGTTCCTCCCATTGTTGGCTCTATGCTCACCGAATAGGTAATTTCCTCTGGAGTAGGTTCGGGTTCTTTTGCACTACATGCTACAAATAGTATTAGCGATGCTAATAGAAATAATTTTGAAGTTTTCATACGTGTTTATTCTTTAATTTAGTGAGTTAATTTCAATATAATTCGCTTAATTCTATCCAACGGATTGTTTTTTCATCTACCAAGCTAAGAACTTTTGCTATACGTTCAGAAGCACTTCCCATATCTTTTGCTAGAATTTTTCCTTCGGCAAAAGCTGTTTCAAGTTCCGTTTTTTCTGTTTCGAGTTGTTCTATTTCAGTTTCCAAAAGAGTAAACTCCCGTTGCTCAGCATACGTAAGCTTGCGTGTGCGAGTTGTTACGTGCTTATTTTCAATTGGTTTGCTCTTGGGTATATTTTTCTCAGCCAATCTGGCTTTCTCATCCTCTTCTTGTTGTAGTTTCCAATCGCGGTAGTACGAATACGAGCCAGGAAAATCTTTGATAACGCCACTACCTTGAAATACCAACAAGTGATCGACTACTTTATCCATAAAATACCTATCGTGCGATACCACAATCACACAGCCTTTGAAATTAGCTAAATATTCTTCGAGCACATTAAGCGTTACAATATCTAAATCATTCGTAGGCTCATCGAGCACCAAGAAATTTGGATTCTTCATCAATATGGTACACAAGTATAAACGGCGTTTTTCGCCACCACTTAATTTATATACGTAGTTGTGTTGCGTTTCGGGTGTAAATAAAAAATGCTGTAAAAATTGCGAAGCACTTAGTTTTTTGCCATTACCAATATTTATTTCTTCTGCTATATCTGTTACTACATCGATTACTTTCATTTGCTCGTCAAAGTGCAACCCATCTTGACTATAATACCCAAAAGATACTGTTTCGCCAATATCAAAAGAGCCACTGTCGGGTTTTATAATGCCTAAAAGCAGTTTTAAGAATGTCGATTTTCCTGTTCCATTCTTGCCAATAATGCCCATTTTCTCATAACGAGAAAAATTGTAGTAGAAATCTTTTAAGAGTATGTGGTCGTCAAATTTCTTGTTGATGTATTTAGCTTCAAATATTTTTGAACCTAAATACGTTGCATTCATCTGCAATGATACGGAGTCGTCTTGACGTTTTTGTGCTACTTTTGTTTCTAATTCATGAAAGCCTTCAATTCTACTTTTCGCTTTCGTCGATCTTGCTTTTGGCATACGCCTCATCCATTCCAATTCTCTTTTAAATAGATTGTTGGCACGAGAAAGTTCGGTATTAAACGTATCAATGCGTTCTTGCCTTTTTTCTAAATAGTAGTTGTAGCTTCCTTTGTAAGCAAAGAGTTGCTTTTGATCTATTTCAATAATATCCGTACACACCCTGTCGAGAAAATAGCGGTCGTGTGTTACCATTAGCAAAGTAAATCCCGAGCGAATGAGGTATCCTTCTAGCCATTCCGTCATTTCTAAATCCAAATGGTTGGTCGGTTCATCCAATATCAATAAGTCAGGTTCTACAATGAGGGCATTGGCTAAGGCTACTCGCTTGAGTTGACCGCCAGAGAGATGCTTTATCTTTTTGTCAAAATCAACAATGTTTAGCTGTCCTAATATTTGCTTTATTTTAATGTCGTAATCCCATGCTTTGTGTACTTCCATTTGCTCCATAAGGTGCTGAAATTCTACACTGTTGAGATTTTCGTTTTTCTTAATGTAATTCTCGTATTGAGCAATGAGGCGAATCGTTTCGTTATTCGACGAAAAAAAGGTGTCCATTACTGTTTGTTCAGGCTCGTATGCAGGGTCTTGGTCTAAAAAAGATACCGTAATGTCTTTGCGGAAAGTAATTCTGCCTTCGTCGGCAGACTCTTTGCCAGAGATGATATTGAGTAGTGTCGATTTACCTATTCCATTTTTTGCAATTAAGCCAACACGCTGACCAGCACTTACATCCATGTTTAATCCCTCGAACAAAAGCAGGTCGCCAAAACGCTTGCTCACATTCTCTAATTGTACGTAATTGATAGTTGCCATGTATGTAATTTTAATGAGCAAAAGTACATATAATACAAGGATTATGCAATAGGGAATCAAATTGCGGAATTATTCGTATTCAATCAGGAGGAAATTGAGGTATTTTTACTATTTTTGTGGCTCGAAATTATGTAAGATAATAATGGCAAAAGAATCAAAAGCATTGACCAAAAGAAGCGATAATTATTCGCAATGGTACAACGAATTAGTCGTAAAAGCAGACTTAGCAGAGCAATCAGCTGTTAGAGGGTGTATGGTCATTAAACCCTATGGGTATGCTATATGGGAGAAAATGCAACAGGAATTAGACCGCATGTTCAAAGAAACGGGACACGTGAATGCTTATTTTCCCTTGTTGATACCTAAATCTTTTTTGAGCAAGGAAGCTGCTCACGTAGAAGGTTTTGCCAAAGAATGTGCCGTAGTAACCCACTATCGCTTGAAAAATGCGCCTGACGGTTCGGGTGTGATTGTGGATCCAGAAGCTAAACTCGAAGAAGAGCTTATTATACGCCCAACGTCTGAAACTATTATTTGGAATACATACCGCAACTGGATACAATCGTACCGCGATTTGCCAATATTGTGCAACCAATGGGCGAATGTGTTTCGTTGGGAAATGCGTACACGTATGTTTTTGCGTACTGCTGAATTTTTGTGGCAAGAAGGGCATACCGCCCATGCTACTCGCGAGGAAGCCGAAGAAGAAACAATAAAAATGCTACATGTGTATGGCGAATTTGCAGAGAATTTTATGGCAGTTCCTGTTCTTAAAGGGGTAAAAACAGCCAACGAACGTTTTGCAGGTGCTCTCGAAACTTATACCATCGAGGCAATGATGCAAGATGGTAAAGCATTGCAATCAGGTACATCGCACTTTTTAGGTCAAAATTTTGCGAAAGCATTTGATGTGCAATTTATTACAAAAGAAAACAAACAAGAATATGTGTGGGCTTCATCATGAGGGGTTTCTACTCGCTTGATGGGAGCGTTGATTATGACACACAGTGATGATAATGGCTTGGTATTGCCTCCTAAATTGGCACCGATACAAGTGGTTATTATTCCTATTTACAAAGGCGATGAACAATTACAAGCTATCGACGAAAAAGTAGCCGTTATCGTTAAAAGTCTAAAAGCCTTAGGTATAAGTGTAAAATACGACAATGCTGACCACAAACGTCCAGGATTTAAGTTTGCCGAATACGAATTGAAAGGTGTACCTGTACGCTTGGCGATGGGGGCAAGAGATTTGGAAAGCAACACCGTAGAAATTACTCGCCGTGATACGTTTGAAAAACAAACTCGTAGTTGCGATGGGATAGATAGTTATATACAACAACTGTTGGAAGATATACAACAAAATATTCTTCAAAAAGCCTTAGATATGCGTGCAGCATATACAACTACGGTTGAAACATATGCTGAATTTAAAGAAAAAATAGAAACAGGGGGGTTCTTTTTAGCTCATTGGGACGGAACTCCCGCCACGGAAGAGAAAATTAAAGAAGAAACAAAAGCAACCATTCGCTGTATTCCACTAGATGGCGATACAACTCCTGGTATGTGTATGGTAACGGGTAAGCCTTCTGCTCAGAGAGTGGTGTTTGCACGTTCATATTAAGCAAATATCATAATGGCGATAAAAGAAATAATAACAACACTTATTAATAACAAGAAACAGAAGAAAGTTGGGGAGAATATATTAGCTCTCACGCTGATGAATGGTGTTAATCTTCTTTCTCCTTTGCTGTTAATACCTTATTTAATAAGGGTTTTAGGCGCTGAATATTATGGTGTATATATATTTGCATGGACTTTTATTGGTTATTTCATTATGTTGGTCAATTATGGATACGATTTGTATGCTACCAAACAAGTAGCCATCCATAAAAACGATAAACCTTATCTTTCTGCTATTTTTTATAGTATTACTGCTAGTCGAGTGTTGCTTGCTGTAATTAGTAGTATTATTGTGGTAGTGTGTGTGTGGCTAATTCCTGAATTTAATGCCCATTCAATTCTTATTTTATACGGTATAGGTGTGTTTGTAGGGCAATCTCTTCATCCCACTTGGCTTTTTCAAGGTATGGAGGAGATGAAGTTTATAACGATTATTACCCTTGTAACTCGTCTTATTCCTATTGTATTTATTTATATTTTCGTCAAAGGCATAGCAGATTATTATTATATTACTCTTTTTCAATCTGTTGGGTATTTGTTTGGAGCAGGTCTTGCATTCTTTGTTGCTATAAAACGGTATCAGCTAATATTTAAGATTCCTGCTTTAAGCGAAATATTATTGCAATTGAAAAGCAGTTGGACTCTGTTCCTTTCTACCTTAGGCATAACCTTATATAGAGAAACGAATGTGCTTATATTGGGTTTTATGACGGGTAATTATACTTTAGTTGGGTATTACGCTTTGGCTGATAAATTTTTGCGACTGTTTCAAATGATGATAACCCCCATTGGACAAGCTCTTTTCCCTCATTTTGGCAGCACTTTTAAAGATAATAAAGAACTTGCATTTGCTCAATTTCACAAAATTGGTCGTTTCTTTATCCTTTTTCTTGTTTCTCTATCCATATTTGTCTTTGCTTTTGCTCCTATTATGACTAAGATGTATCTTGGAGATGTGTTTCCAAGTATTAATACCGATATTCGAGTGTTATCATTGGTTATTATTGTGAGTGGTATATCATACCTTTATGGTGTAGTCGGATTGGTGAATTTAGGCAAAGAAAAGCAATTTACCATTTTTGTTTTTATTGCTGGCATCATTAATATATTGACATCTTTTGCCTTGTCTCGACCATTAGGCGATCTTGGGGCAGCTTTAGCTGTAACCTTGTCGGAAGTTGTCTTGTGTATTTTGGTCGTACACACTTTTGTGAAAATTAAAAACAACAAGCCTGTCCAATGAAAGCCATAATTAAAATATTGATTACGAGGTTGGGTACGCTATTCTCCGCTAAACCGTTAATAATGCTGCGCAATGGGCTGCAATTTCTTTTTGCTGTCTTTTATTCTGGATATATAAAAGGACAATTAAAATCGGTAGATACAGATTTTCTGGTGCATTATCCTGCGTATGTGTTCAATGGTAATGGAATTGTCATTGGATCGAATTTTAGGGCTGGTCGAAGATTGCGTCTCGAAACCTTTCCTGTCTATCATGGACAGATATTTTCTCCTAATTTGACTATAGGTAATGGTGTTGATATACAAGATGATTGCCATATAGGATGTGTTAATTCAATTCATATTGGAGATAATGTGTTGATGGCGAGTCATGTTTATATTTCCGACCATTTTCATGGGGAGATTAACGCTGCGGATTTAAGTATGCCCCCTGCATTTCGTGCGCTGTATAGCAAAGGTCCAGTCGTGATACAAGACAATGTGTGGATTGGCGAGGGGGTTGTGATTCTTCCAAATGTAACGATTGGAGCGAATTGTGTTGTCGGAGCGAATTCTGTCGTTACAAAAAGTTTTTCTGCAAACAATGTTATTGCGGGTAATCCTGCAAGAATTATAAAAACTCTTTTGTAGTCTATTATTACTAATGTAGTAATTAATCCTAGACTAGGGTTTTATCTTGAATATGGTTATTTTTCTTTTTTTTCTTACTATCTTTTATCGTATCTTTGTCAAGTTTTATAATTAGTAGCTAAGCAATGGTTGCTCGGGTAGTATTATAGCTGAATATAGGGTAGAAAGAATATCAAAATATATTTATTTTTATAGTAATTTCGATGTTACTCGTTGGAATATTCTTATTTGTTGTTGCACCTTTGGGAATGATTATACAGGTACAGATCAATTGTTTAAGATACTGACCTTTGTTCCCCTTTTTGTTGGTATAGTAGGCGTTTGGGGATAATTGGGATTGTTAGCTATGGGAGATAAATCCGCAAGTTGTAGTTTTAAGAAAACGTATTATATCGCAGCCTTGGTGGCAATTTTTTCCGTGTTAATTTTATCTCCTATATACGACGCTAAAGGGGCATCTATCTCTCTATTACTTACGGAAATGTTGGTGTCATTTTTATTTTTTTAAGAAAAAAGCAATATGGGGTTTAGTTTGCCTTACATTTTCGTATTAGCATTGTTGTTGCTGTTATCAGCATTACAGTTAACACTGCCTTTAACAGCAAGAACTCATAAGATTATTGTATTTTTTGTTAATCTTATCTTTTTAGTCTTTTTCGGTTTAAGAGGTTTTATTCAAACAGATTTTATTGTTTACAGTCAAATTTTCGAGGAAATTCCTCTGTTAGGAAGCGACTGGTGGGTTTATATGGTAGAAACAGGTGTAGAGCCTGTGTTTCTATTTTACACTTCTTTGCTGAAAATGATTTCAGAGAACTACCATGTATATGTTTTTCTTAGTTCTGCGATTGACTTATGTCTTCTATATATTGTATTCCGTAGGTATTTATCTGCTCAGTATTACGCTTTTTTTATCGCAATATTCATTGTATATTCTGGTGTTATTCTAGAATTCAATCTTATGCGTAACATGAAAAGTTTGTTATTCTTTTTAATTTCTATTCGCTATATTGAAGTGCGAGATTTTAAACGTTTCTTCATATTAAATTTAATAGGTACATTGTTTCATTGGTCTTCATTTGTCTATTTTCCCCTGTACTTCTTTATACATAGAGAGATGAAGCAGACGGTGTTTTTTGTACTGTTATTCATTTCGCTCTTTTTATCCATAATGGCACCATATATTATGCCTCATATAGTTAAAGTAGTAGGTGTTTTATTTGGCGGGGTGGTGGAAGAAAGGATGAATACCTATTTACTGATAGATGAATTTGCAACTAAAAAGATTGTCTCTTTTGGAGATATGGAAAGGCTCTTCTTTGCATTCGTAATAAGTTTTAGTTATAATCGCTTGAAGAATTGTAGTAAAAGTAATATTATTTGGTTAAATTTGTATGCTATCTACATGGTTTCGGTCTTGCTGAGTACTGGTATGGTTATCATATTGGCACGTTTTAGTATTTTATTTATTCCTGCTTGTTGGATATTGTATACTTTTTTGTTGCAAACTGAGCGTAAAGTAGTACGTTTACTCCTATTCAGTCTTTTTGCTGGATTTATGTTTTTTAGGATATATACTTTTACGCATGCAGATGTGCTGAATAAATATGATAATATTTTGTTAGATAAAGAAATTATCTCATATGAAGAAAGAATTAAAACATATGAGCAAATATTTGGAAAATAAATGATAGCTGTTAGTATTGTTATTGTAAATTATAATACAGCGACTTTAACAGAAGGAGCTATATTATCTATCTGTCAATATACTACAGACATAGATTATGAGATTATTGTGGTTGACAATGCATCTTCCGATACTATTAGTGCAATAGCGTCTAGTTATCCGAATAAGGTTCGTTTGGTTTTGTTGCCCGAGAATATCGGTTTTGGTAGAGCCAATAACGAAGGACTGAAGGTAGCCAAAGGTCGTAATATTTTGTTTCTTAATCCAGATACGCTATTGCTGAATAATGCAGTTAAAATATTGTCAGATTTTTTAGATCAACATCCTACAGTGGGTGTATGTGGAGCTAATTTATATGCGGAAGATGGAACGCCGATTCATTCCTATATGCCCTCTTTGCCATCGCCTATGTGGGAGTTTAATTCACTCGTTGGCAATCTCATCTTTGCTGTTTTGTATGGCAAAAATGAGCAATTTAACCATACTGAATTGCCTCTAAAAGTAGGTTATATTACAGGGGCTGATATGATGGTGCGAAGAGATGTACTCGAACAGTGTGGAGCATTTGATGCTGACTTTTTTATGTATTACGAAGAAACAGAACTAACCTATAGGATTGAGAAAGCAGGGTTTATTTCGATGTCTATTCCTTCTGCTCACATTGTGCATTTAGAAGGACAAAGTATTGATACAAATCAACGCAGAGAGTCGCTGAAATCAATTTCAAGACGCTTGTATTATGCAAAAACGCAGTCGAAAATAGCCCTATTTACTGCAAATGTACTATTGTCGCTTAATTGTTGGCTACGAATAGGAGTGTATAGCGTATTGATGAAACCGAAAGAAACAACATACTGGAAATTAATATATAGAAATCTATGATTATTTTAACAGGAACATATCCTCCCGAAAAATGTGGAGCAGGAGATTATACACATCGTTTGCTCCAAACTCCCGTTGCAAAAGAGCAAAATTGGCAATTGTATTATGCTAAAGATACTTCCTTGCGTGCATTCTTTTCGATTCGGAAAGATATAAAGAGGATGGGTGATACTTCTATAAATATCCAATATCCGTCCATTGGTTTTGCAAAAAGCTTACTGCCGCATGTGTTGTGTATTTATTATCGTTTGTTTTCTAATGTGCGAGTTTCTGTTACTATTCACGAATATACACAATTGGGCTGGAAAGGAGCTTTGAGTGCGTATGCTTTGTTGATTTTTGCTCGTCAGTTTATTTTTACCAATGAATTTGAACGCAATGCAGCTATTAAACGATGGGGGCGAATGCGTAAGAAAAGTACTATCATTAAGATATATACCAATATTAATGCAGTAGATAAACCCAAACAAATAACTGACCGTAAGTATGATGTTGGTTATTTTGGCTATATTCGTCCCGAAAAAGGATTGGAAGACTATGTACAGGTGTTAGGAGATTTGAAAAAAAAAGACCCGAGTTTGAAGGCGTATATTATGGGGCAAACACAGCCTCTTTATCAAGCCTATTCAGATGTTATCTTGAAGCAAGCTACCGATAATGGGATTGAACTTATTGTTAATCAAGAGAATGCTGCCGTGACAGATGTTTTGTCTGAAACAAAGATAGCCTATTTACCTTTCCCCGATGGAATTTCCGAAAGAAGAGGCTCCGCTTTGGCATGTATAAAAAATCTTTCATTAATCGTGACTACGACAGGGATTTTTGCCACACAAGCTCATAAAGACATGCTTGAGTTGGTAACGGTGGATGTTGCTGCCGATACTATTCGTCGATTATTGTCTTTGCCAAAAGAAGATCTTGATGCAAAACAACAAAAAGTGCGTCAATTTATAGAAACAGAAATGCCCAAATCATGGGATGATGTAGCTCAACAATACAAACAATTTTTACTATGATATCTGTATGCATGGCTACCTTTAATGGGGCAAAGTATATAAAGTCGCAAATTGATTCTATTCTACCACAATTAGGTGCTGATGATGAGTTGATTATATCTGATGATGAAAGTACGGATGGAACGATTGATATTATTGCCTCTTATCAAGATACTCGCATCGTGTTGTTGCGTCATCAAAAAGACGAAAAATTAAGGTTGCAGACATGTGCCTCTTTTCGTTTTGCGACTAGTAATTTTCAAAATGCGCTACGTAGAGCAAAAGGGGAGTATATTTTTTTGTCAGATCAAGATGACGTGTGGCATCCCAATAAGGTAGAAAGAATGGTGCAGGCAATGCGTTCGTCGGTAGCAGTACAGTGCAATTGTAATGTGATAGATGACTCAGGTAAGGAATTACAAGCCAAACTATTTCCTTCTCAACCTTTTTCTACTAATTTATTGTACAATATTAAGTCTATGCCTTTTTTAGGCTGTTGTATGGCTTTTCGTAGAGAGGTGCTTGATTGGGTAATGCCTTTTCCACAAACCTTGTTAGCACATGATTTTTGGATTGGAGCCATTTGTGCTTACAGAAAAAAAATGGTATATTTGCCCGAAATTTTGCACCATTATCGTAAACATATACAAAACGTATCGCCCGCATCAGGAAAAAGTGAGAATTCCTTGCTGGTCAAGTTTTCGTATCGTTGGACATTGTTGCGTCAATTAATAAAACGCTTAAAGAAATAACCAATACTTCTATTTATGAGAAAAAAGCACATTCTTTTAGTTGGCAATAGCGCTTGGAGCATGTATAATTTTAGAAGTAATCTAATGAGTAGATTGGTTTCAGAAGGCTATCAAGTATCGGTGTTATCTCCTCTTGATAGTGAATTTGAATTGAAGATAAAAGAAACAGGAGCCAATTTTTATCCCCTTGATATAAGGGCAAAAGGAACGAATCCTTTTCATGACCTATCGTTGACCCTGCGAATTATGCGTTACATTAAGCAATTAAAACCTGATTTTGCTTTTTTCTTTACTATCAAACCCAATATCTATGGTGGGTTGGCTGCTCGTTTTTGCCGTACTCCCTTTGTCGCTGTTACTACAGGATTAGGATATACGTTTGTGGTAGATAATTGGGTGTCTAAGATTGCTCGTAAGCTATACACTATCTCGTTTAAGGCTGCACAAGAGGTGTGGTTTTTGAATAATGACGATAAAAATGATTTTATACAATATCAAATTTTATCTGAAGAAAAAGCCTTTGTTTTGCATGGCGAAGGCGTCGATACGACTCGTTTTGCAGTTTCTTCTTTGCCGAAAGAAGTTTCTTTTTTATTAATGGCACGTATGCTATGGGATAAGGGTGTGGGCGAATTTGTAGAAGCCGCTCGCATTGTTAAATCCAAATACCCTGATGTTCAGTTTAATCTGCTTGGTTTTTTAAATGTAGATAATCCTAGTTCTATTCCCGTCGCTCAGATTGAAGCTTGGGAAAAGGAAGGGCTCATTCGTTTTTTAGGTGCTACGCCTAATGTTATTCCATTTATAGAGGCTTCGACCTCTATTGTCTTACCATCGTATTATCGCGAAGGTGTACCTATGACGCTTCTCGAAGCAGCCTCTATGGGGCGTATCGTTATTACAACGGATAATGTAGGGTGTAGAGAAACGGTTATCGATGAAAAAACGGGATTTCTTTGTAGAGTAAAAGATGTGGCTCATTTAGCAGAACAAATGGAAAAGCTACTCTCTATGTCGTATGCAGAAAAGCAGGCTATGAGTTTAGAGGCCCGCAAAATGGTTGAAGAAAAATTTGATGTAAATAATGTGATTCATTTATATTTAAAAACAATAGAGAATGTAGGTAAGGTCTCTTAGATTTTTAGTCTTATTATGTAGTTTTTTGTGGGTTCTATTTTCTCTAATGGTCATATGATGAAATATCTGGGCGTTGACTTATTTTGATACTGCAACAGCAGGTTCAGTAAATGTTCATTCTATGTCAGCTAACTTCCAATTTACGCCTCAGGCTAGTTGGGTAGATATACCCTTGACATTCGGCTATTTTGTAGGCAATGCGATGGAGTACCCAATGAATGGACCTGACATTGATACATCGTGTATATATTCAAACTCGTCTTTGTTAAACATTGCCTGCGAGATGGTATCCCATGATGTATGATTTATTAGGTTGTATTGTTTTCTCAGACAGATACTTATACAGGAAGCTTATTCTTTACCTTCTGGGTCGTATATGCTGAAATTAGTGTATCCAGATAGAATTTCTACTCAAAAGATAATGGTCTCAAGTCGTTTTTGATAAATATAAATAGTAAATGATATCATTTAGCAAAAAAAAATGCCCAGTCTCTTGCTTTTTTTAATTTTATATGTAACTTTGCAACATAATTAGAAACAATAATGAGAACGCTTACATTTACATACTTTTACTTTTATTTTTACTTTAGCAAAAAGTAAACAGGGTTTGGTATGAAAAATGTGTAGTAAAAACATAATAATAAGAATAAAAATCCTGTCAAATATTGATGGGATTTTTTAGTTTTAATATAGTATTTACACAATAAAGAATAAAGTAAATGAAAACAGTTGCCATTCAAGGTGTAGCAGGTTCTTTTCACGATATTGCAGCACGCAATTATTTTGAAGGAGAAGAAATTCAACTGGTACCTTGTGATTCGTTTAAGGAGCTATTCTCGGTTATCAAAAAAGACAATTCTATTATCGGTGTTGTTGCCATAGAAAATACGATTGCAGGAAGCTTGTTGCCCAACCATACTTTATTAAAAGAAAGTGGTTTTAAAATCGTAGGGGAATATAAATTACGCATAGAGCACCACTTAGTGGCTATGCCAGGACAACAAATAAAGGATATCGACAAAGCATACTCGCACCCGATAGCACTGATGCAATGCGAAGATTATTTAGCGGAACATCCTCATTTAGAGCCAATAGAAAGCGAAGATACAGCGGGTAGTGCTAAACTCATTTCAGAGAAAAAGATAATGGGTAGGGCTGCTATTTGTAGTCGCTTAGCTGCTGAAATATACGGGTTGGAAATTCTGGCAGAAGGCATTGAAACCAACAAACGCAATTACACCCGTTTCTTGATTATTGCAGACTCGTGGATGGCTGACGAATTGCAGTCGAATACCAAATCGGATAAAGCCTCTTTGGTTTTTTCTTTACCACATGAAGAGGGTAGTTTGGCTAAAGTATTGTCTATTTTGTCGTATTACCGTGTCAATTTAACAAAAATTCAATCCTTACCTATTCTTGGTCGGGAGTGGGAATATATGTTCTATATTAATTTGACGTTTGATACCTATATGCGTTACCGTCAGGCAATAGACGCAATTCGTCCATTTACCAAAGACTTACAAATATTAGGAGAATATAAAGAATTTAACCATAAAAGTATCGTATGAACATTCAACCCGCACATAGACTAAAGGAGGTTTCTGAGTACTATTTCTCGCGCAAATTAAAAGAGATAGCACAACTAAATGCAGAGGGTGAAAATATTATTAGCTTGGGGATTGGTAGTCCAGATATGCCTCCGTCGGAAGCAACTATCAAGGCATTATCTCAAGTAGCAGAACAGTCCAATGCACATGGCTATCAACCGACAACGGGTATTCCGGAATTGCGAAATGCCTTTGCAAAATGGTACAAACGTTGGTACAATGTAGAACTGAATGGTGCTACAGAAATACAGCCTTTAATAGGTTCTAAAGAGGGTATTTTGCATGTAACCTTAGCATTTGTCAATCCTGGCGAAAAGGTTTTGGTGCCAAATCCTGGTTATCCAACCTACACTTCGCTTAGCAAATTGCTTGGCGCGGAAGTAGTTCAATACGATTTAGACGAGAAAAATGGATGGGCGCCAGATTTTGAGGCATTGGAAAAGATGGATTTGTCCGATGTGAAACTCATGTGGACAAATTACCCAAACATGCCGACAGGAGCGAATGCGAGTGTCGAATTGTACGAGAAAATAGTTCATTTTGCAAAAAAACACGGCATTGTGGTTGTCAACGACAACCCGTATAGTTTTATTTTAAATAAACATCCGCTTAGTATTTTTCAAATTGAAGGAGCGAAAGAATGTTGTATAGAGTTTAACTCGTTGAGTAAGAGCCATAATATGCCAGGATGGCGTATTGGAGTGATTGCGGCCAATCCGCAATTTATTGAATGGATAGTGAAGGTGAAAAGTAACATCGATTCGGGAACGTTTCGTGCTATACAATTGGCAGCTGTAGAGGCATTGAATAATGATAATGAATGGCATCAAAAGATGAATATCGACCTCTATCAATCTCGAAGAGAGCTAGCAGGAGAAATAATGAATGCCTTGGAATGCGAATATGATAACAAGCAGGTAGGTATGTTTTTGTGGGGAAAAATTCCCGTATCAGCCCATTCTGCTGAAGATATTACCGAAGAAGTATTGCACAAAGCGCGTGTTTTTATCACGCCAGGTTTTATATTCGGAAGCAATGGCGAACGCTTTGTCCGCATTTCTTTGTGTGCTACACAAGCGATGTTAGAAGAGGCTTTGCAACGCATTATGTCAATGAGAAAATAAAAAAGAATTAATATAACTATAATAAAAAAGAAGATTATGAACGATTTAGAATCAATATTATTACCAGGAGTGGAGGCAAAACGCCCCATCTTAATTGCTGGTCCGTGTAGTGCTGAAACAGAAGAGCAAGTAATGGATACAGCCAAACAATTGGCTAAAAATGGTGTTCAAATATACCGTGCAGGTATCTGGAAACCTCGTACTAAACCTGGTGGTTTCGAGGGTGTGGGCGAAATAGGCTTACCTTGGTTACAGGCGGTAAAAAAAGAAACAGGAATGTATGTCGCCACCGAAGTAGCGACGGCTAGGCACGTAGAAGCTGCACTTAAATCAGGTATTGATATGCTGTGGGTAGGTGCTCGTACTTCTGCTAATCCTTTTGCTGTACAAGAAATTGCAGATGCTCTTAAAGGGGTCGATTTACCAGTTTTAATCAAAAACCCAGTGAATCCAGACCTAGATTTATGGATTGGTGCAGTGGAACGTATCTACAATGCAGGCATTCGCAAATTGGGTGTTATCCATCGTGGATTTAGCTCATATGACAAAAAAATATACCGCAACTTGCCTCAATGGCATATTCCTATCGAATTGCACCGTCGTTTACCTAACTTGCCTATTATCTGCGATCCAAGTCATATTGGTGGTCGTAGAGAACTGATTGCTTCTCTTAGTCAGCAAGCTATGGATTTGAGTTTTGATGGTTTAATTATTGAGTCGCATACTTGTCCAGATAAGGCTTGGAGTGATGCATCGCAACAAATTACACCCGATATTTTGCAATTTATTATTAATAAATTAGTGATTCGTGAGGGTGTGCAAACAACAGAAAATTTAGCTGATTTGCGTTTGCAAATAGATTCTATCGACAATGATTTGTTGGAAATGTTATCGAAACGCATGCGTATTTCACGCGAAATTGGTACGTATAAAAAAGAGCACAATATGCCTGTATTGCAAGCAACTCGTTACGATGAGATTATGCAAAAACGTGTTATTTTAGGCGAATCAATGGGTATGTCTCCCGAATTTGTAACACAGATTTTAGAGTCTATTCATGAAGAATCTGTACGTCAGCAAATAGAAATTTTAGGCGCATAAATAAGTATTTTTCTCAATAAATTAAGTAGATGAAAATATTGATATTAGGAGCAGGAAAAATGGGTGTCTTCTTGTGCGACGTACTTTGTACACAACACGAGGTAGCCCTTTATGACACAAATCCTAAAAATTTACGTTTTGTATTCAATACCTATCGAATGACGAAATATGATGAAATTCAGGAGTTTGCTCCTGAATTAGTCATTAATGCAGTTACATTGAAGCACACTATAGCCGCGTTTGAGGCAGTGATTCCTTATTTGCCAACTACGTGTATTTTGTCGGATATAGCTTCTGTAAAAACAGGTTTGCAAAATTATTACGCATCCACAGGTATGCGGTATGTATCTACACACCCGATGTTTGGTCCCACTTTTGCCAATTTGGAAGATTTGAGTACGCAAAGTGCTATTATCATTTCCGAATCAGACGATAAGGGTAAAGCGTTTTTTAAAGATGTGTACCAATCTTTAAATTTGCAAATATTTGAATATACATTTTTGGAACACGATGAAACAATAGCGTATTCTTTGTCTATTCCATTTGCATCTACCATTGTATTTTCGGCTGTGATGAAACATCAAGATGCTCCAGGTACAACGTTCAAAAGACATTTGTCTATCGCAAGAGGTTTATTTGCCGAAGATGATTACTTACTGTCAGAAATTCTTTTTAATCCTTTTACTACATCACAGGTGGAGAAAATTAGGGGCGAATTGAAATTTTTACTCGATATTATCGAAAGAAAAGACTCTGTAGCCATGCATTCCTACCTCAAAAAATTGAGAGAAAATATACAATAATACCGAGTATCTCATTTTTTCTTGGTATTTATTTGCAATTATATAAATAAAACAATATATTTGTGCAGATAATCATAACCTATGAAAAAACTTATACTATTTTTATTTCTTTCTTTTTCTGTAGCAAACGTATATGCTATTGAAAAAAGAGCTATGAATACAGTACAAGAAGAAGTAGTCTCAGTAGTAGGTGATAAATTATATGTAACAGCAAAGGCTGGCGAAGAAGTTAATTTATTTGCACTGACTGGTCAAAATTTATTCAGAGCAATATCTGAGGGTGGAGTAATGGTCGTCGAAGATTTACCTTCAAACCAAATTTTGGTTGTTCGTATTGCCAATAAAGCGTATAAAGTAAAGTTGTAAAGATAAAATAGTGGTTTAAATATTTAAATGGAAGATACGTATTGTGTCTTCCATTTTTCATTTTAGCGTGCGAGTAGTTCATTGAGACTCTCTTTCAACTCTTCGCTCTGAATATTGTTTCCGATGAATACTAATTTTGAGTGTGTATTCTCTTCCGTATGTGTAGTTGATATGTCGAATGTTACGATATCATTGACAGATTGTAGCACATATTTACCTGACAAATTTGCAAACGATACAACGCCTTTTATCCGATAAATACTGCGGTGATTGAATCGTACAAATGTACGTATCCACGAGCTAAACGTATCTACATCAAATGGAATGGTAAATTCAAAAGCCTCGGAATATAATGTGTGTGATAAGGGATTGAGCTTTTTCGTGAGTGCTGAAGACTGTGCTGTTTTGCTTATTTGAGGCATAAAAGAATACACAGATTGAGCCACTTGCTCTGTTTGGTACGATGAGGCAAATACAATTTTGTCCGTATTGATATTCCCATACGATGATGTTAGTATTTTTGCCAAGGGGTTTTTTTGTCGCAATAATGCGTGGATGTTTTCCATTTCTAGTTCGCTCACACAATCTATTTTATTTATAACGAGTATATCGGACAAGGCTATCTGCTGATGTATTTCGTGGTGCTTTTTGCTTAATTCGTGCATATTCTTGGCGTCAATCATACACACTACTGCATTTATTTCGAAAAGAAAGGGAAAAGAATCGCCTTGAAGAAATGGTTTAATAACCGTAAGCGGGTTCGCAATGCCCGTCGTTTCTATTAGTAAGTGATTGAATGGATACGGACTTTGTAACAGTCGCTCAATAACATGCGTAAATTCTGATTGTAGCGAACAACAAATGCAACCATTGGAAAGTTCGTAGATATTTTCTTTTGCCGCAAGTAATAAACCCCCATCAATAGCTAATTCTCCAAATTCATTTTCGATAATAGCAAACTTGGTAGTAGACTGATTTTTTATAATGGCATTGAGTAAGCTGGTTTTACCCGCACCCAAAAAACCTGTAACAATCGTAACTGGAATCTTTTTACTATCCATAAAGTTGGCCGTTTTTAGAACACGAAGGTACTCGTTTTATTTTATATACCATATCTGTGGTATGCAAAATCCCACACACGCGCGATTGTGTACCTTGTTAATTCGCTGTATTTTTGCATCAGTAAATAACATTAAAATTAGAGTATCATGGCACGAATAGCAAAAAACCTTACAGAACTTATTGGAAATACCCCTTTAGTACAATTATCTAATTATGCAGAAAAAAGAAATTTACTTGCCAATGTCATTGTCAAGTTGGAATTGTTCAACCCCGCAGGATGTGTAAAAGAACGTATTGCTTTAGCTATGATTGAAGATGCTGAAAAACGTGGAGAACTGAAAGCAGGCATTGAAATTATTGAACCCACAAGTGGTAATACAGGTATTGGTTTGGCGATGGTAGCCGCAGTAAAAGGCTATAAGCTGACTCTTACGATGCCTGAAACTATGAGTATGGAACGAAGAAATCTCTTGAAAGCTTTGGGTGCTCATTTGGTACTGACTCCAGGTGCTTTAGGCATGAAAGGTGCGATTGAAAAAGCGGCTGAGTTGCATGCTGAAAATCCGTTGTCGTACTTGCCTCAACAATTTGATAACCCATCGAATGTGGCGGTGCATAAACGTACAACTGGCGAAGAAATTTGGAATGATACAGATGGTAAAGTGGATATTTTTGTTGCAGGTGTGGGTACTGGTGGTACTGTAAGTGGAGTAGGTGCAGCCTTAAAAGCACACAATCCAGCTATTCAGATTATTGCGGTAGAGCCAAGTGATTCTCCAGTATTATCAGGAGGGAAAGCGGGACCACATAAGATTCAAGGATTAGGAGCAGGTTTTATCCCTAAAAACTACAACCCCGATGTAGTGGATGAAATTATACAAGTTACGCTAGATGAATCTATACTTACTGCTCGTCAATTAGCCCAAGAAGAGGGTATGTTGGTCGGCATTTCGTGTGGAGCAGCAGCTTATGCCGCTACTTTAGTTGCTTTGCGACCAGAAAATAAAGGCAAAAATATCGTTGTAGTTTTACCCGATACTGGCGAACGCTACCTTTCTACTTTATTATATGCTTTCGAAGAATATCCATTATAAATTACATTGAAATTAGAATATCAGTATTAAAATAAAAAAAATAGACCATTATGGCAACAAATAACTTACATTTCGACACATTGCAAGTACATGCAGGTCAGGTAGTAGATAGCACGACAAAATCGCGTGCAGTACCCATTTACCAAACCAGTTCGTATGTATTCGAGGATGCACAAGACGGTGCAGACTTATTTGGATTAAAGAAATTCGGCAATATCTATACCCGTTTAATGAACCCCACAACCGATGTGCTAGAGAAACGCATAGCAGCTTTGGAAGGCGGTGTGGCAGCTTTGGTAACCGCATCTGGACAATCGGCACAATTTATAGCCCTAAATAATATTTTGGAGGCGGGAGATAATTTTGTTACCACTTCGCATGTGTATGGAGGTACATACAATCAGTTTAAATCGCAGTTCAAACGCTTGGGTATTGATGTTCGTTTTACTGAGAACGATGAACCAACAACGTTTGAAAAATACATTGATGCGAATACCAAAGCACTATATTTAGAAACTATAGGTAATCCAGATTTGAATATTCCTGATTTTGATGCCATTGCAGCTGTTGCAAAAAAATACGATATCCCGTTGATAGTTGACAATACATTTGGTGCTGCGGGCTATCTTTTCCGTCCTTTAGAACATGGAGCTGCGGTAGTAGTTGAAAGTGCTACCAAATGGATAGGCGGTCATGGTACATCGCTCGGTGGCGTGATTGTTGATGGAGGAAACTACAACTGGGGGAATGGTAAATTTCGTTCCTTTACTGAGCCTTCCGACAGTTACCACGGATTAGTTTTTTGGGATGTTTTTGGTACAGGCAGTGCCTTTGGCAATATTGCGTTTATTATCAGAGCACGAGTAGAAGGCTTGCGTGACTGGGGTAGTGCCATTAGTCCATTCAATTCATTTTTGTTAATTCAAGGTTTAGAAACACTTTCTCTCCGTATGGATAGACATGTAAATAACGCTCTGAAATTGGCACAATGGTTGGAACAACACCCAGCGGTAGAATATGTAAATTACCCAGGCTTAAAAAGTAGTAAACACCACGCTTTAGCGACCAAATACCTCAAAAATGGTTTTGGAGGCGTGCTCTCCTTTAAGCTGAAAGGCGAAGCGGAAAAAGCTGATAAGGTAATCAATAACTTGAAGCTAATTAGCCATTTAGCCAATGTGGGAGATACTAAATCTTTGATTATTCATCCAGCATCGACTACACATGAGCAATTGTCGCCCGAAGAAAAAATCAAAGCAGGCGTATATCCAGGTTTGTTGCGTATTTCTGTAGGAATAGAAAAGTTTGAAGATATAAAAGCAGATATTGAACAAGCATTGAAAGCTGTGTAAACAGAATTGTTTATTAATTAGAAAAGGCATTGAGTGATTAGCTCAATGCCTTTTTGTTGTTATTCTGAGAAATATATTTTATTGGAATTCCCTAATCTCAATAAATAAAGAATTATGTCCGCCAGACACCAAAACTGAAGCGCTTGCATACATACTTTAAATAAGCTTAAATACAATACTCTGCCACATCAATAATACCTGCACGCATGGCATATTTGGTGGCTTCGTGTACATTATTTACACCTAATTTGCGAAAAATATTTTTGCGGTGTGTGTTTACTGTATGAAAACTGATAAATTTTTTGGCAGCAATATCTTTGGTTGTATTGCCGAGGGCTATTTCTTTTAAAATGGTTTTTTCCGTTTCCGTGAGTGGGCTGTATTGTGCCGGTTCGGATGTAGTTTTGAATGTTAAGAGTAAGTTGCTCACATAATTACACACAAAGCGTTGTTTTCTCAACACATGCTGTATTGCCATTTGCAGTTCTTCTTGAGAGGCATCTTTCATTACTACGCTCATATTTGGTGCACAGATTAGCGCTTTTTGCAAGAAATCTGGACTTAATTCGTCAGAAAAAAGCAACCAATGTGCATCTTTGTATCGTTCCGTCATTACGAGTAAATCGTCGATACCCACATAGTTGAACAAGGTATAATCCAATACAACAAGTGCTTCGGGAAAATCACGCAAAGCAATACCGAGTTTCTCCTTTGTTGAGCAGTCGATTAGTTGATACGGAATGTCGAGCTGCTTCACTAGCGAGGCAATACCTAATCGAGTAATGGCTTGATTGTCTGCAATAAGGAGTGTGTGCATGTGCAGGGCGTATTATTTTAGCTTGTAAAGATACGATTCTGTATATAAATACACAAGAGTCGATGTAAAAAGCCATAGGGCAAGCAGGCGTTGCTTCTTCTAAATGTGTTGTAAGGCATATTTTCTTCCTATAAGGTTTTGTTATCTCCAAAAAAGCTGTACATTTGCACCGATATTTTTGGGGTGCTTGAGTTTTTCAGGCTGAGATCATACCCTTTGAACCTGATGTAGATAATGCTATCGCAGGGAAAAAGATTCGCTTTGTGCACAAGCTATTCGGTATTCTTCTCTTTTATTACCCCTTTTTTGTTTAACTTTTTTGAAACTGTATCAACGGTTCGCCTTGTTGCGTTTCAAAAGTAAAAAATGTTACTAAATGAAAAAGGTTTTTGTTTTTATTGCTGGACTTATGTTGTCCTCGTCTATTGCTTTTGGGCAGTCAGACAGTCTTCGCTTAATTGATTTGCAGGAAGTGCAAATCTTATCTACTCGGGCTTCGAGCCAAACTCCGATGACATTTTCTACGGTAAGTAAATCCGACATTCAAGAACAGAATGTGGGGCTGGATATACCGTTCTTAATGTCGCTAACCCCCTCTGTAGTAGCTACCTCTGATGCTGGAAATGGCGTAGGATATACGGCGATACGGATTCGTGGTACAGATGCTAGTCGTATTAATGTTACGGCAAACGGCGTGCCTATCAACGATTCTGAATCACACGGTGTATTTTGGGTGAATATGCCCGATTTTGCATCGTCTTTGCAAGATGTGCAGATTCAACGGGGTGTCGGAACTTCTACCAATGGCGCTGCCTCTTTTGGCGGAAGCTTAAATATGAAAACAGAAAATGTATCGATACAGCCTTATGCCGAATTGCATGGGAGTTATGGTTCATTTAACACATCCAAGCTTACTGTTAAAGCAGGTTCAGGCTTGTTGAACGATCATTGGGCAATTGATACGAGATTGTCTACGATTCATTCTGATGGATTTATTGACAGAGCTTCGGCTGATATGTCATCGTATTTTGTGCAAGGTTCGTATTTTGGAAAACATACTGTCGTAAAGTTGTTGTCTTTTGGTGGCACAGAGCAAACCTACCATGCGTGGGATGGAGTGCCTAAAGATAAACTAGAGTCAGACCGCACATATAATCCTAGTGGCTACATGGGCGATGATGCATTCGGTGTGCCCATGTATTACGATAACCAAACGGACAATTATACGCAAACGCATTATCATGCTTTATTAACACATTCCTTTTCTCCTTTTTTAAGTCTAAATGCGGCTTTACATTATACCAAAGGAAAAGGGTATTATGAGGAATACAAGCAAGAGCGTACATTCGTTGAATATGGACTTACACCTTTCTTGTTTGAAGGAGAAACGGTAAAGAAGAGCGATTTAGTGCGACAAAAAAGGCTCGATAATGATTTTGGCGGAGGTGTATTTTCATTAGATTATACAAACAATAAAGTATCCGTTTCGTGGGGTGGAGGAGCGAACTATTATACTGGCGATCACTTTGGACAGCTACAATGGGTGAAAAATTATGCAGGAGATGCAACGTTTATACCTGGGCAAGAGTATTACCGCAGTGTGGGAGAAAAAACAGATGCCAATACTTATGTAAAAGCAAACTATTTGCTTACTAATAAGTTAAACCTTTATGGAGATTTGCAATACCGCTATATCCATTATAAAACCTATGGAAGTAGCGACCGTTGGGATTGGATAAACAGTCAAATGCAAGTGTTGGATATAGATGAACATTTTAATTTCTTTAATCCAAAAGCAGGGTTATTCTATACGTTTGATGTGGAAAATGTAGCGTATGCCTCCGTGGCAATAGGACATAGAGAACCTTCGCGAGGCAATTACAAAGATGCTGAATTAACCACCAAACCTACATTCGAGCGTCTGCTCAACTATGAGGCTGGATATACGCATACGCAACAATCTTTTTTGCTAGGAGCGAATGTGTATTACATGGACTATGAAAATCAGTTGGTGCTAACAGGTAAGGTAAATGAAATTGGCGAAGCCATTTCTACGAATATACCCGACAGTTATAGAGCTGGTATCGAGTTAGTCGCTGGTGTAAGAATTACTCCTTGGTTAAAATGGAACGGAAACGTAACCTTGAGCCAGAATCGCATCAAGAACTACACAGAATACGTAGATGTATATGATGAAAATTGGGATTGGTCGAACCAACAAGCGAATGCATTGGGAGAAACGCCTATTTCTTTTTCACCCAACATTATCGCAAATAGTGTTTTTTCATTTGCACATAAAGGATGGTCGGCAGCATTGCAATCAACGTATGTAGATAAGCAATATATTGACAATTCGGGAAGTGATGAACGTGCGTTAGATGCTTATTTTGTTAATAATTTGCGTGTTGGTCATTCATTCAAGTTAAAAGCGATGAAAGAATTGACTGTTGGTTTTTTAGTAAATAATTTATTTAACGAGCAATACGAGAGCAATGCGTGGGTATATTCGATGTATCAACAACCTGATGCTGGTGATGCTCATTTGGATAGATATGCCGATTATGGATTTTTCCCACAAGCTGGACGTAATTTTATGCTCAATGTACTACTCGCTTTTTAGTTAATTATGTATATTTGTAAGATGGAATATCTACAAGAACATTGGTTAGAGTGGTTCGGTGTGATTACTGGGCTGCTCTATCTATACCTCGAAATTAAACAATACCCCATTATGTGGATAGTGGGGTTTGTTACTTCGTTTGTGTATATTATTGTGTATTTGCAAGCTAAGTTTTATGCATACGGATTTTTAAATATATATTACGTAATTATCAGTGTGTATGGTTTTTGGCTGTGGGTACGCAAAACCAATCCGAATAAGCAACAAGATGCTTTTGCTCCTTTTTTTCAACATATATCTCCTCGCTTGTCGCTAGTTCTCTTTTTATTAGCTACTGTTTTATCAGGAGCAATTTATTATGTGTTATTAAAATTTACGGATTCCGTAATGCCGTTGGCAGAAGCCGTGGCTACATCTCTAAGCATAGTAGCTACGTGGATGGTTGCCAAAAGATTTCTCGAACATTGGTTTGTTTGGGTAATTGTTAACATTATATCCGTAGGCATGTTTTTTATTCAAGGCATGTACCCTACGGTTCTGTTGTTTTTTTGCTATGTATTTTTATCTTCTATCGGTTACTTCGAGTGGAAGAAATTTAATAATCAGGAAGTACAATGAAAAAGTCTTTTTTTGGTTCATTTTTGCCTCAGCAAATAGATGCTGTTATTTTGGCAGATGGCGCTTTTCCAACTCAACCTGAATTGCTTAAATTGCTGATGCAACACGAACGGGTAGTTTGTTGCGATGGTGCAGCGGAGCGACTTGTGCAGTTAGGCAAATTGCCCGCATATGCCGTAGGCGATTTGGATAGCATTTCATCTGCGACCAAAATCTTGTTGGGAGATAAACTAATTCATCAATCAGACCAAGAAACGAATGACTTGACCAAAGCGGTACAATTTTGCATTGAAAATGGATGGCGTAATTGCGTCATTATGGGTGCTACGGGTAAGCGAGAAGACCATACATTGGCTAATATTTCGTTGCTTGCTACGTACCAAGGTTTGCTTGATGAGGTCGTAATGCTAAGCGATTATGGTGCATTTGTCGCAATGAACAAAACAAGCAGTTTCACAAGTTATCAAGGACAACAGGTATCCATTTTTTCTCTCACACCCGCTTGTCCCATAAGCGTACAAGGCTTGCAATATGCTATTGAGAAACGTCCTCTCAATACCTGGTGGGAAGGAACACTCAACGAAAGTAGTGCAGAGACATTCACTATAAAGTTACACGATGAAGGACAGTTTATTGTTTTTATGGAATGGTAAAAAGGCTTATTTCTTTGTTTTGAAAGACAAAATATGCAGGCTGATTCCTATGGCTATCATTGCCAAAAGTATCTTTATGGCAAGTAGTGGCACGACGAAAAAAATGGAATAGCCTATCGTAATCCAAATAAGAGAAATCGATATAATTTTGGTTCTGAGCGGAATGCTCTTATGTACACGGAAATCCTGAATGTAGGGTCCGAGGTGTTTGTGGTTCATTAGTTTTTGATATAGCTTATCGGAGCTTTTGCAGTACAAACCAGCTGTTAGTAATAAGAAAGGCGTAGTAGGTAAGAGCGGTAAAAAGATGCCCACAATACCTAATCCGAGCGAAATACTACCTAATATGATGTAAATCCACTTTGTCATGCTTGTTTCTCAGAAATATTCAGTTTAAATCCACGCAATAACTCTTCAGTTTGCATTGCTTTTTTCCCTGCTATTTGTATGGTGTGTAACTGTACCCATCCGTCGGTTGTGGCTACTTTGATGTATGTTTTATTGTCTGTATCTATTGTGCCTGTTGAAAGATTGTGCTTCCCTATTTCTGCACTTGCTGCTAATATTTTGGTTGGATGTAAGAGCATTTTAGCATCGGTAATTTCGGTATGAGCTGCGGGATAGGGAGATAAGCCTCGTATAAAATTGACACACTCTTCGGACGTATTGTCCCATTGAATACGGCAATTCTCTTTAAATAATTTAGGAGCAGCTTGCAAGGTGTTTCCTTCTGCTAGTTTTTGTTGAGGTATTCTTTTGGGGCTTTCACTCAAGATGTAATCAACTGTATCTTTTACCGTTTCGGCACCTAGCAACATGAGTTTATCATGCAGAGTACCAGCATTATCTGTCGTCTCAATAGGCATTTTGCGTTGCAAGAGAATGTCTCCTGTATCAATTTCGTGCGTAAGGAAAAAGCTTGTAACGCCTGTTTCGTTTTCACCACGTATAATTACCCAATTTATGGGTGCAGCTCCTCGGTATTGCGGAAGCAACGATGCATGCAAATTAAATGTTCCCAATTCGGGCATATTCCATACCACTTCGGGCAACATGCGGAAGGCGACTACAATAAATAAATCTGCCTTGTAAGCTTCAAGCTCGGCTAAAAATACTGGGTCTTTCAGCTTTTCGGGTTGAAGGACAGGAATGTTTTGATTTTCTGCAGATTGTTTTACAGGTGATGATTGCAATTTGTGTCCTCTGCCTGCTGGTTTGTCGGGCATAGTAACTACAGCTACTACATTGTATTGATTATCCAGTAGCGTTTGTAGGGGAGCCACCGCAAATTCGGGAGTACCCATATATACGATGCGTAGATTTTCTTTGGTTCTTTTTGCAAGCACAGTCATAAGCGGTTTTTTCTGTAATAAAAAAGCTACTCCATTTAGATGATGCGAGTAGCTTGATGTTTAATGACCATATAAGGTCTTATTTTTCAGCATTCATTAATTGCAGTATGTCGTTGGTAATATTGTACGACTTATTTCCGTAAAGAATATTGTCGTTGCCAGTATTGCTCATAATTAAATGGTAGTTCTTATCTTTATTGTATTCTACAATAATAGAATCGATAGAAGCTTTCAATTGTAGGTTCATCTCTTGTTGTTTGCTCACCAACTCTTTGGTCAAACGAGTGTCTAATTCTTGTAAATCTTGTTGCTTTTTCACCAAACGGGCTTGTTCCGATTGAGCTCTCTCAGCACTTAAAAATGCTTGATTTTCAACTTTTTGTTGAAAGTCCGCCATCTCTTTTTGCAAAGAAACAGCTTGTTGCGTAATTTTAACACGCGATTTTTCTTCTTGTTGTAGCAATTCTTCACTCAAACTTTTATACATGGTGTAGTTTAACAACAAAGAGTCAACATCCACATACGCAATCGGAAGTGTTGCTTCTTTATTTATGGCAATGTCGTCAGCATTCTTTGCTTTGTTTGTCTTTTGTGGAAACAATACGAGTACAGCAAGTGCCACTACAACCAAAAATAGGACAATGTTTGAAATGAGTAAATAATTTTTCATATGTAAAGAGTTGTTTATACGGTTTTATTTCGTTCTTTTTTGTCTTGAGAGTGGGCACACGTGACACCTTTTTTGCGTAAAGCTACATTTTCGTTGATATGTAAGGGTGGAAATTTGCCTTTTTTGGTAAATAAAATCTTCACAGCCAACAAGAGAATGGCAATGAATAAAATTCCTACAGCTATAAAAAATGCTTGCATCATACTTGAATACTGCTTTAATTGTATGCAAATATAAAACATAAAACACACTTTTATAAAAGCTTTTCTGTATTTTTGTACTTTAATAGTAAAAGGGTGGGTATTTTGTTTTTTTTTAACAAATCTGCAAAATAAACCTTACTGAATGAAGTGAAAATAATGCATATAAACCTATTCTGATGATGATAAACCAACTTGAACCTCGTCTCGTATGGGAGCAATTTGAAGCTATAAGTGCTATTCCGAGAGCCTCGAAACAAGAAACCGCTATTCGTACTTATTTAATCCAATTTGCACAGCAACATAATCTCAATGTGTGTGAGGATAAAATAGGTAATGTGCTGATAACCAACTATACTAAGACGAAAGAAAACAAGAAACAAACCATCGTGCTACAATCGCACATGGATATGGTATGTGAAAAAAATGCTTCAAAGCAGCACGATTTTTCTACGGATGCTATTACCTTATTGCTCAAAGAAGATTGGGTGATGGCTGATGGCACAACGCTTGGTGCAGATAATGGTGTGGGTATCGCGTTGCAATTGGCAATCTTATTATCCGCTGAGGATTTTGGAAGGGATATCGAGTGCTTGTTTACCGTAGATGAAGAAACTGGATTAACTGGAGCTTTTGGTTTGGAGAAGAACTTTTTGACTGCTCCTTTGATGATAAATCTGGATTCAGAGCAAGATGATGAAATTTTTGTTGGTTGTGCAGGTGGTAGCGATACTACGGCTGTTTTTTCTATTCCTCAACAAGAAGTTACACGTGGGCATTTCTTTTTTGAAGTGTCGATAAACGGATTGAAAGGCGGACATAGTGGCGATGATATTGAGAAAAAACGTGCGAATGCTAATAAATTACTCAATCAATATCTGTTGATTATAGCTGAAAAATATAGCTTGTGGATATCGGAGATACGAGGTGGCTCGTTGCGAAACGCTATTCCACGCGAAGCGTATGCTTTGTGTGCTGTTCCTCGTGCTTTTAAAGAAAGTGTGCGTGTAGATTGGAATATATTTATTGCTGATGTGGAAGAAGAATGGCTGACGGAAGAACCCGAAATGCATTTTACCCTATCTTCAACTGATGCTTGTTTAATGGGTTGGGATACAGCTACTTTGAAAAATGCGTTACAGGCGATAGATGCTTGTCCGCACGGTGTTATTTCGATGAGTGAAGATTTGCCAAACGTGGTGCATACTTCTACCAATTTGGCTTCTATTCGTTCAAACAAGAATCAAATCGTAGTGGCTACGAACCAACGCAGTCTGAATGAAAAAGATAGAGAGCACATAGCATACCATATTCGTCAGCTATTTGAACTCTGTGGTGCAGAAGTGGTAATAGATAATATTTATCCAGGATGGGAGCCTCGATTTGATGCCCCTTTGTTGCAACATGCTACTACTGTGTACAAGGATTTGTTTCAGCATGACGCCAAAGTACGTGTTATTCATGCAGGGCTAGAGTGCGGGGTAATATCAGGAACTTATCCTGATATGGAAATCATCTCCATCGGACCAACTATTCTCGATGCTCATTCACCCGCAGAACGTGTTTCTGTAACTTCGGTACAGAAAATATGGGAATACCTTATTACTTTGTTGAGATAGGTTTTCGATTATTTGCTACGTTTTGCAACCACCGATAATTGCATGCCTCCACGAATATTTTGTATCAGCGTGATGGTGCATGAATGGGGTTGAATGGCGTTAAAAATATCGTCTGCTATTTCACCAGCCAAAGCTTCGGCAAACTTCGCTTCTTCGCGAAATGACCATAAATATAGCTTTAGACTTTTGCTCTCAATACACAAGGCATCGGGCGAAAATTCGATGATAACACGGTTAAAATCAGGCTGATGTGTTACTGGGCAAAAGCTGGTTAACTCATCGCTTTCAAATTTTACTATTTCTACGTTTTTGGGCGTAGGGAAAGTGTCTAACTGCTTAGATGGTAGATTGCTTTTTTTTCCTAAATGGTTAAATTGAGGAGTATTCATGGTGTTTCTTATTTAGCTAATGGATAAATACGTGCTGCTGATGTGCAGGTTTCGTTTATTTCAATGCACTTTACTTGTATGGCTGAATTTTCGAATAAAGCTTGTGCTTGCGCCAAAATAAGTTCAGCAATGTGCTCGGCTGTTGGATTCTTTTTTGTTACCAAAACTTTGTTGCCATAGGAGCGTAAGCTCTCAATCATGGGGTCTTCGTCCCATAGCATGGTTACATGGTCGAGGTTGTCGTCTATCCACGATTTTAGTCTTTTTGTCTCGTTGAAATCAATCAACATGTCTTTCTCGTCCAGATTATTGCCTTGCAAATGTAGGGTTACACGGTACGAATGTCCGTGATTATTGGTGCATTTCCCGCAATAATTGCGTAACAAGCGGTGTGCTGCCTCAAAAGTAAATTCTTTAGTTATAACGTATTGCATATATTTAGCCTTATTTTTTTCGTTTAGCACCCCATAGGATTACGTGTAGACGGGGTGAATAATTAAATCCTCGTGTCACTAATTCATCGACCAATTTTGGGCGAAGTTGCGACTGCAGCGTACAGCCTTCAATGGCAATGTACACCTGTGTTTTGTTTATGTTGTATTGTTCAACTACCTGTTCTATCTCTGTTATATCATTGCTATCTTTGATGATAAATTTGAAAATGCCCCATTCTTTACTTGCCCAATAGGCTAAAAAACCCGTTTGAATATCCGTTATAGCATTGCTCAATTTAGGCGATATTACCCAGTTAAATTGCTTAATAGCAGACTCTTTCATTGCAGCACGTTCGATGTGTGTGCCGTCAGATAATGTCAGATGTAAGGGTTCTGTTGGGATAATTGTACCATTTGTTTCAACGTGGAATTTTTTTCCTTTTACCACCAATTTATCCAATGGATAGAGCGTTGGTTCACCACCCGTAAAAATAATGTGCTGGGCTTTTGATGCTTGTATAATTTCTTTTAACTCACCAACAGATTGTGGTATGAGGCTGTCGTTTTTGTGCCAGGTGTATTTGGAATCACACCAACTGCATGCCAAATTGCAATGCTGAAAGCGTATAAATAAGCTATATACACCCGCAAAATTCCCTTCACCTTGAATGGATTCAAAGATTTCGGATACAAAGTAAACGGGGCTTGCTTTTATCATGTCCTAGTTTTTTATTTGCTTTGCAAAAATTCTTCGTAGCCTTTTTTTCTCAATAAGCATGATGGGCATTCGCCACAGCCATATCCCCATGGATGCATCGTTTCTTCACCATTATAGCAGGTGAGGGTGAGCGCTATCAGTTCGTTTAATTTTCCAGCATCGTCTGCCATAGCAAAAGCGTCTGCTTTCGTTTTCCACATCAGTGGCGTATAGATGCTTACTGGAATATCCAATCCAAGAGATAATTCTACGGCTTTCGATTTAATGTAACTATCGCGACAATCGGGGTAACCCGAAAAATCTGTTTGGCATGTTCCCGTTACCAAATGAATGTGCTTATGCTCTTGTTTGAACGCATGGCTGGCGATAATTGTTAAGAATAGTCCATTGCGATTTGGCACAAAACTAGCAGGTAGATTTTTTGATTGTGCATGATGTGTGCTGTGATTGCCTGTGTTCAGCAAGGTGCTTTCTGACATGCTGCTCAAGAAGTTGCCAATATCATAGGTATGATGAGGAACGTTAAAATGAGTTGCTATCTTTTTAGCATAATCGACTTCTTTTTCGTGGCGTTGGTTGTAGGCAATGCTCACGGCTTCTACTTGAGTAAAATGTTGCAACGCCCAAATGAGGCAAACAAAAGAATCTTGTCCGCCAGAAAGTAATACGTATGCTTTTTCGTTTGATATATTCACAATTGCTTATTTTTATAATGGCTCTAAGCCTAATTCTTTTATAAATTGGTTAAAAGCAGGATTCTTCTTTTTCATCAACCGTGCTTTTTCACCGCTCGAAACAGCTTTGTGCTCTTCCGTTAATTCTACTAAATCAATGTGTAATGTAAGCTTATCATTTTGCAATGTTTCTTTTAAATAGCTCATTACTTGACCCTTCAAATCTTCCATGTCTTTTACCAGTGAGGGGTCGTTGACTTGGATGTGTATGTCCGTTATATTTTCTAGCGAGGGTTTTTTGCTCGCAAATACAAACAATATTTTATGTTTTTCGGGAATCGTGGAAGCGAAATTTCTCCAAGCATCTTCCAATTGATTGATAGTAAATGGATTGTTCCGTGTTTGAACCTCAATCGACTGAGTTTCTTTTTTTTGCGTTTCGCTTACAGCCTGTCCTATTAGTTTTATCGAAACGCCACCTAACGATGATTTGCTATTGGGCATTACTTTCGCCACAGCAGGAGTAGGGCTTTTTTCTATCGGCTTGCTCGGTGTTGTCGGAGTACTTGTTGTTGGCGCACTTTGTACTGCTTGTGTTGGCTGATTTGGCTTGCTATCAGCCTGTTTAATAGATTGTAAGGTCTTGCTCTCATTCGTATTGTTAGCTGTCTTAGGAGCTTGAATTTGACACAAACGGATGAGTCCTAATTCTATGAGTAAACGTTTATTTTTGCTTAATTTATAATCTAAATCACACTGATTGCTTATGCTCAATGCCTCGAACAAAAATGTGTTGCTGCACACTTTCGATTGCTGGATATACGCATCCCGAATGCTTGCACCCACTTCGAGCAATACGGCTGTATGCTCGTCTTTACACACCAACACATCACGAAGATGAGCGGATAATCCTACGATAAAGTTATGAGCATCAAATCCTTTGTTTAGAATTTCATTAAATATAAGCAAGACTGATGGCACGTTACTCTCTAAAAATGCCGTAACTAATTTGAAATAATAATCATAATCTAGAATGTTGAGGTTTTCGATAACATGCTGATATGTAACAGTTTCGCCACAAAAACTCACCACTTGGTCGAAGGTAGAAAGTGCATCACGCATACCACCGTCCGATTTGTGTGCAATCACGTGCAAAGCTTCTGGCTCAACGGTAATGCCTTCGAGCGAGGCAATGTGTTGCAAGTGAGCTACAGTATCGTTTACGCTGATGCGGTTAAAATCGTAAATCTGGCAACGAGACAATATGGTGGGTAAAATTTTATGTTTTTCTGTCGTTGCTAAAATAAAAATAGCATGAGCAGGGGGTTCTTCCAACGTTTTAAGAAAAGCGTTGAATGCAGCTTGAGACAACATGTGTACCTCATCAATAATATACACACTATATTTTCCAATTTGTGGAGGTATGCGTACTTGGTCGATAAGTGAGCGGATATCGTCTACCGAGTTGTTGGAGGCTGCATCAGATTCGTGAATGTTGAATGATCGTTGCTCGTTAAAAGCCATACACGATTCGCATTCATTACACGATTCGTTGTTGGGGAGCGGTTGTAAGCAGTTAATTGTTTTAGCAAAAATACGGGCTGTCGTTGTTTTTCCCACACCTCGTGGTCCGCAAAACAAGTAGGCGTGTGCCAGTTGTTTATTTTTAATGGCGTTTTTGAGCGTAGTAACTAAGGCATGCTGACCGATAACCGAATCGAATGTGATAGGGCGGTATTTTCGTGCCGAAACGATATAATTCTCCATTTGTTTTTTTCCTTTGTACAAAGATAAAAAAATGTTCATAATTGTAGGGTAATATTTAGCATTTTAAAGAAAAAAAACTACATTTGTACTTTCAATAAAATAAGTAGGAGGCTTTCTGGTAGGCATGCATCGTACGTTTATGGGTGTAAGCTCTTGCGTGTGGTCGTTTATGTGGTTGCTTTCTTATTATTTTGTTTCCATACGTCGTGTTACTATAAAAAAAATAGATGTATCTCTATGAAGAATATACTTCTTTCTATTTTAAAAATCCTGTTCAATAAGTACCTAATAGCTTCGTTGATATTTGTGTTTGTGATGTTTACAAACGAGGATTATAATATCAAAACGCGCTACATCAATGCCCATAAGATACAAAAGTTGCAAGCAGAAATTGAACGTTATCAAGCAGAAAAGACAGTCAATCAAGAGAAATTGCAATTGTTGCAGTCGGACAAAGAAAACTTGGAGCGTTTTGCTCGTGAACAATTTATGATGAAAAAAGAAAACGAAGATATATTTATTGTCGTAGAATAAGTTTTCTTAGAAACAGATACCCATGAAAACATCCTTATTTATTTTATCCTTTATAGCCTTAATGCTTGGTACAGTCTTGTATATGGTTTTTCCAGCAGTAGCACCGTATATTTTTTCAGTAGGAGCTGCGGGTGTTATCGGCGTTCGTTTAAGTAGCCCTTACGAGGGTTCCGATTTTAGAATTAAACGCTTGCATACCATGCAAAATATATCCACCTTGTTGTATATAGCCGTAGCTTATTTTATGTTTATTCAAAGTGCGTTTTGGGTAGTTCTTCTGTTGGTAGCAGCTATAGCCGAAACGGTGGTTGCCTTTCGTATGCCAAAGGAGAATAAGGAGTAGCCATTATTCAGTAAAGCCATTCTTTTGCCACTTAGAGTTATCAGTAAATTAGTAACACGTCTTCTCCTCTCATACAAGAATAATTATAAAATAAGTTATAACAGTTGCATCTATCTAAGCGATTGTTTAGTTTTGCATCGAAATACAATTTTATGGAACAGGTATAGGCCTATAATAAACAAGATGTAATCGAAAAACAAAAAAATAATGATTAATTTTAAGATTGATAATGATAAATGTACACAATGCAAAATGTGTGTGTCAGTATGTCCTGTAATGATAATAAATGCGAGTACAGAATTTCCAGAAATAAAAGAGGGCAAGGAAGATAATTGTCTTCAATGTCAACACTGTTTGGCAGTATGCCCCGAGGCAGCCTTGTCTATTTGGGATAAAAAACCCGAGAATAGCATTTCATCACACTCGGCTATTCCACAGTCGGAGGATTTGGCGAATTTGATGCAAATACGTAGGTCTGTGCGACGATTCCAACAACATGAAATTGATAAAGAATTGATTTATAGGCTAATTTCAATGGCGTCTTATGCTCCTACTGCGAAAAATCAAAATGCCGTACAATTTACCGTGGTAGATAATCTGCAAGATATGTCTAAGTTAAGAGAATTGGCATACAATCAGATTAAGATAGTTAGTGAAGATGAGTCTTTGGCGAAAGAATATGCTTTTATGCTAAATTTCCAGAAAGTGTGGGAAGAAAAAAAGGTGGATGTCATTTTTCGTAATGCTCCGTATATTCTATTTGTATCTGCCCCAAAAAAAAATGCTATGCCAGTGATTGATGCTACGATTGCCCTTACTTATTTTGATTTATTGGCTCAGAGCAACGGCATTGCAACCTTATGGAATGGTTTTGCCAAATACTTGTTTGAAGATATAGCTCCTGTATTGAAAGAGAAAATTGGTATTCCACAGGAGCATGAAATAGTGATGGCATTGATATTCGGAAAACCGAAAGTGAACTATGCTCGCTCTATTCAGAATGATAATCCAAGCATCAAAAGTGTGAAATTATAGACGTAGAAATCTGTTGTTATTGAATTTTAAATTCTTTCAACACGGGTAGAGCTTTATTGTCAAAGTCGAATAATGCTTGATTCTCCCAGCTAGAGGCGTTTGTGGATTCATCTCCTTTCCACGCAATTAATTCGCCGCCCCAATAGCAAAATCCTATTCCATTTTCCACCTCTTTGGTTAGGGTTCTTATTTGTGCTATAAAGCTTCGTTGCCCTTCCTTTGTTGCAGGGTATGCGGGTGTAATGAGTTGTTCATCTGAACCTATAATGTTATTTGTCCAATCATTCCATTCGAGTGTAAAAGCATAAGATGTCTCTGCAATGAGTATCTTTTTATTGTACGTATTACTTAAATGTTGCATGGTGGTTTTGAGACTGTCTAAGGATTTTCCGTGCCATATTGGATAATACGATAAGCCTATAATATCATAATCCAAAGTTTTTATTTTATTGAAAAACCAATCAGAACCCTCAATACCTGCGTAATGTATAATTATTTGAGTGTCAGTCGAATTATCTCTTACTGCTGTAATCCCCATTTCCATTAATTCTTTAAATTGCAGGAAATTTGTAGAAAAATGTCCGTTTGGATGTAGTAGTACTGGGTTTATTTCATTCCCAATTTGAATGTAATTTGGCTCTAACTCATTTATTATTCTTGCCGTGTACTGATATACACTATCTTTTAGGTCTGCAAAACTGAGTTCTTGCCATAGTGCTGGGGTTTCTTGATGAGCAGGATCTGCCCATGTGTCAGAATAATGTACTGTTAAGAGAGTCTTAAACCCTTTCGATTTTAGTCTCTGGGAGAATTGTTTTACTTCATTAAATCCACTGTGCTCGTTACTTGGATTCACCCAAAGCCTCAGCCTAATTGTATTTACGCCATTTTCTTTCAGTATGTCTAAGAAATCCTTCTCCTTCCCTTCCAAATCATAGAATTTGGGATTTGAATCGGCTATCTCAGGATAACGTGAGATGTCAACGCCGCTTATGAACGTTGAACCATTATTATCTAGATTGGGCATATCCACCTTATTTTTCTGACAAGAAATCAGCAAACATAGCAAGATACTTAGTTGGATTATTCTTTTCATTCTTTTTTATTAGAAATTTATCGATATTTCCATCATAGCCGCCGTCTTGCTATACAATAGATGTTTTCATTACGAAAACGGAGAACTAGAAATAGCAATTTCTTTTTTTTATTTGACAGTTAATTTTCCTTTTTTCTTGCCAAATTCATTACAGCGTGTGGTAACCACCACATTGCTTCCTTTTTTTATTTCTGCTACGGCTATTTCAAGTGTTTCGGCGCCGTTGGAGCTTTGCATTTTGGGTGAAATTGTTTTTACATCTTTCCCATCTACATTGATAACGATTTGATCGATATAATGAGTTTTTACATCTTTTACATTGTGAATTGCTTCAATTTTCAGCTTGCCATTTTGAAACGTTAAGTTTACTTTTTTTGCAGGGTCGGCTTGTGTATAAAAGGCTGTTGCAAAAGCTATTGATGCTAAAATAATTGTTTTTTTCATGTTGTTTATCGTTTTTGATAGCTGTTTAATCTAGTTGTGTTGAGAATAGCTGTTTTTAGGTAAAAAAATAAAAATAAATCATAATGATAGCGTGTATCATCACCGTGATAAAAGCCCCAATGGCAGCTTTTTTGTGTATCCTATATTTGGCTTTAATTTTGATAATACGCAAGCCCGTAAGGAAAGCTATAATGAGCAACCCGAGACCAAGAAGGCTACTATAGATAGAGAAATCCCATAAAAATTGTTCCATACTGTTTATAATTTAATGACTACGGTGGCTAAAAATAATGAACTAAAGGCTGTAATAGCCGCTGCTTTGTGGTACGGTTTTAGTTTGGCATTGTCTTCCTGCATTCCACTGAGTACGTTGGTAGCAATCATGCTGGATAAATGTAGGATTGACAATGTACGGTGTATATTCAGTTTGGTAACACCATTGGCACGATTGTGCATAGGTGGCGGTTGCAAAAATGCCAACCCCGCTGTGGAAAAATAACAGACGTTTGTGAAACCTGAAAACAACTCGTGTAAATCTTTATTTTCCTGACTTCCAGTGTATAATTGTTGTCCTGTAATTCCCGTTCCAATCATGCCGATAAGAGAAGCGTACCCAAGGTATTCATGCGCCAGCGTTGCGTAGGAGCGAATATCCATTTCGAGGTCTCTTGATGATTGCGACAACTCAAATACAGGAATGTTGCGCATTAATCCCTTTTCGCTCCACAGTAAGCGTTGGGTGAACAAATAATGTTCGGGTAGTAGGTCTGTCGTTTTGGAGAGTATGTTTGCCTCAACAGAGGGAATAGAATCAGCTAAAGTGCTACTCTGTACCGTTTCAATCGGTATAGTATCCTGTGCTTGTATATAGAGATGGAAACATAGCAAAGTGATAGAAATGAATAATGTTCTCATTTTTTCTAGTGTTTGAATACCATGTGTGTATTTATTTTTACTTTCTGACAGCAAATATATTCATTTTTATTTTACTCTGTGTTAAAATGTAGTTTTATTTCGTGTTAAATGTCTGTAAGCATAGTATGTTCCTTTTATTGGGAGTATATTCAATGCTTTTTGAAGATTTTTTGAAAAGTACGATTTCTGTTTTTGGTAGTCGTTATTTTAGCATAAAATCCAGACTTTTGCATCCGCTTTATGATTCATATCCACCTGCAGATTGTTTTGCATTTTAAATAGGGTTCTACTATTGTCTTTTTTTGATGAAAGTAGGGTGTCGGCAATTGAAGCCTTGAATAAAATAACTGAACGCTATCAGAATGTGGGCAAAAAGGTATATTTGAAATACCTAAGTCCCGATTGTCGGCAGTTAATAAGAAATGCGGAAGAAATTATTGATGTCAATATTATAGAGGACAACTAGTCAGAATATTTTTCCTGTTATTTTATAAGGTGTTTTTATCTGTTGTAATATTGATAGTATCAAAGGTCGTATATTTGATTCAATATACAAGAAACTGATTTTTTTTCTTTCAATAAGATTTTACAGTGGAGTTTAATATGAATATTCTTTGCTGTTTAAAGATGTTGCCTTACAAAATGATGAAATCTAAAGCAAATTAAGGACCTCCATGTCTTGATTATCTAACCCTACAACTTTAGCGACTCTACGATTATAAGTTTTAATAGCTCCATTAAGAGTAAATAACCGAACTAAAGTCCAAATGCCTAAACCTCCTAAAGTGATGTAAAATAGAATTTGCAATCCAATCTTATCAAGTGAGCCGTAAGACCATCCTAGGAATAAGAATAATAGCCATATCGTTGTAGGATTGGCTTTGCGACTTTCAAAAGCTAATAGTTTGTTTGCATCCATAATAATTGATTTAAGAGAATTTGTTAATTAATGCCTAAATATATTAATTATTTTTAGATATCAAGCATATAAGAGTCATTTTACACGAAAAATTGATTTTAATATTTTCTCAAACACAAAAAGCCACTGTAAATCTTGCGTTTACAGTGGCTTTTAATATAGATGAATTTTTTATTTCAGTGGTCTTATTTTACTTCTTCAAAGTCAACATCCGTTACTGATTCAGAACCGTCTCCGCTTTGATTGTTAGCTTGTTGTTGTCCACCAGCATTTGCTTGCTCGCCACCACCTTGTTGGGCTTGTGCGTTGTACATTTCTTGGCTAGCTGCATGGAATACGTCGTTCAATTCTTTTGAGGCTGCATCCATGGCATCAACATCTTGTGCTTTGTGTGCTTCTTTCAGTTTGCTAAGAGCCGCTTCGATAGGAGCTTTTTTGTCAGCTGGTAATTTGTCGCCAAGTTCAGCAAGTTGTTTTTCTGTTTGGAAAATCAAACTGTCAGCTTGGTTAAATTTATCAATGCGTTCTTTTTCTTTTTTATCTCCTTCGGCATTTGCTTCGGCTTCGGCTTTCATGCGTTTGATTTCTTCGTCGCTTAAGCCAGAAGACGCTTCAATACGGATGCTTTGTACTTTGCCAGTAGCCTTATCTTTTGCCGATACATTTAATATACCGTTGGCATCAATGTCGAAGGTTACTTCTATTTGAGGTACGCCACGTGGAGAAGATGGTATGCCATCTAGGTGGAAACGACCAATGGTTTTGTTGTCACGAGCCATCGAGCGTTCGCCTTGCAAGATGTGTATTTCTACCGAAGGTTGATTGTCGGCCGCAGTGGTAAAGGTTTCTGATTTTTTTGTCGGAATGGTTGTGTTCGATTCAATCAGTTTGGTCATCACACCGCCCATTGTTTCGATACCCAATGATAGTGGAGTAACGTCTAACAATAAGATGTCTTTTACATCGCCCGATAATACACCACCTTGAATGGCAGCACCAAGAGCTACCACTTCGTCAGGATTTACACCTTTTCCAGGAGTTTTACCAAAAATTTGTTGTACCTTATCTTGGATAGCAGGAATACGTGTTGAACCACCAACTAAAATTACTTCGTCAATATCCGCAATGCTCAATCCTGCATCTTTCAATGCTTTTTGGCAAGGTTCTACGGTCGCTTGAATGAGTTTGTCTGATAATTGTTCAAATTTAGCTCTGCTCAATGTTTTTACCAGGTGTTTTGGAATACCGTTTACAGGCATAATGTATGGTAAATTTATTTCGGTAGAAGCCGAGCTTGATAATTCAATTTTTGCTTTCTCAGCAGCTTCTTTTAAGCGTTGCAATGCCATAGGGTCTTTGCGCAAATCAATGTTTTCATCGCTCAAAAACTCTTGTGCCAACCAGTCAATAATTACTTGGTCAAAGTCATCACCACCCAAACGAGTATCACCGTTGGTCGATTTTACTTCAAATACGCCATCGCCTAATTCAAGGATAGAGATGTCAAATGTACCACCACCTAAGTCAAAAACGGCAATTTTCATGTCTTTGTTCGATTTGTCAAGACCATACGCCAAAGCCGCAGCAGTTGGTTCGTTTACAATACGTTTTACGTTTAGTCCAGCAATTTCTCCCGCTTCTTTCGTTGCCTGACGTTGAGCATCGCTAAAGTATGCAGGTACCGTAATTACCGCATCGGTAACTTCTGATCCTAAATAATCTTCCGCTGTTTTTTTCATTTTTTGCAACACCATGGCTGATATTTCTTGTGGAGTATATGCTCTACCATCAATATCTATGCGTACACTATCGTTGTCGCCTTTTACTACTTTGTAAGGCATGCGGCTAATGCCAAGGCTTACGTCGCTAAATGATTCTCCCATAAAACGTTTGATAGATGCAATCGTTTTTTGTGGGTTTGTAATAGCCTGACGTTTAGCAGGGTCGCCTACTTTGCGTTCGCCGCCTTCAATAAATGCAACAATCGAAGGAGTTGTACGTTTACCTTCGCTGTTGGCAATAACAACGGGTTCGTTTCCTTCCATTACAGCTACACACGAGTTGGTTGTTCCTAAGTCAATTCCAATAATTTTTCCCATAATTTTTTATTTTTATATGTTATCGTTTTTATTCGTTCTGCTATAGTGGTATCAAAACGTATGCCAAAGGTATTTGAATGCGTATTTTTTTTCTGCTTTGCATTAAAACTGACAAAAGGGCAGTTTTTTGTTAATTATTCTTTATGCAAGGAACAATAAAAATGGCACAAGTTGTTCGCTGACTAATTCTTTTATACCTTTGTTCGCTGACTAATTCTTTTATACCTTTGTTCGTTGTCTTAATAGAATAGATATATGCAGAAAAGTGAGTTGGAGGAATCCTTGTGGAGTAAAAGTTTTATCTTGCTACTAATCAGTAGCTTCTTATTGTTTTTTGCTTTTTATTTGTTGTTGCCAATTTTGCCAATGTTTTTGCAAGAGGAAATGTTCGCAAATAAAGCGAGCGTTGCTTTTGCCTTGTTCATGTATTCGGTTACGGCACTTATAATACGTCCTTTTGCAGGATATATGACAGATAATTTGTCTCGCCGTAAGCTTTTGCTCTCTTCCTACGCTGCTTTTGTCTTTATTTTTATTCTGTATGTTTTTGTACAATCCTTGAGCGGTTTTGTGTGGGTACGTGCCTTGCATGGCTTGTTTTTTGGCTTGCTTACCATTGCCAACAGTACTGTGGCTATTGATTTGATGCCTGCCAATAAGCGAGGTGAAGGAGTTGGATATTATGGTGCGGTAATGAGTCTGTCGATGGCTATTGGTCCAATGGTCTCCTTGCAAATAAACGAGATGTTTCACAATTACGATATGCTGTTTACTCTGTCATTTGCCACAGGATTGGTAGGTTTGGCTATTTTGCTTTTTGTAAAAATTAAGCGTAACGATGTGGAGGAAACGGTCAAAGAACCTCTTTCTTTAGATCGATTTTATTTATTAAAAGGTACGCCAGTCGCATTGTCGTTGTTGAGTATTGCTTTTGCCTATGGTTTAATTGTAACGTATGTTGCTATATACGGCATTTCGGAGGTAGGGTTACAATCGGGTGCGAGTCTCTTTTTTGTACTCTTTGCTTTGGGGATTATGGTTTCTCGGTTTCGTGTTGGAAGGCTTTTAGATAAAGGGTATATTTCCACCGTCATTGTGGTGGGACAAATTTTGGCTCTGATAGGTTTAGTCTGTATCGTTGTATTCAAAAGCATGTACGGTTTTTATGCCTCCGCCATTGTGTTGGGAGTGTCATTTGGTGTAATGGGACCTTCTTTTCAATTTTTATTTCTTAATTTAGCACGACATAATCAACGGGGCACTGCCAATTCATCTTTCTTTATTATGTGGGATTTGGGTATTGGTATTGGCGTATTGTTTGGTGGTAATGTAGCTGGTCTGTCAAGTTATGCTGATAGTTATTTAATGTCTGCCTTAGTTGTGTTTCTTGGGTTAGTCTGGTTTAAATGGTACGTAACGCCTTATTTTGAAAAACATAAATTGAGGTAAAATTTGACTCTAAAATAGAAAATAGATGTATATGAAAAAAACAACACTTCTTTTATTTCTTTTACTTGCAACGCAAGCATTTGGTTCGGTAAGCCACGATATGGTAAACGCCTTGCAAGCTTCTCCTGTGTATTCGCTTATGGTCGATGGCAGTTGTTTTTATGTCTCAGCCAACAAGCAAGATATTATTAAAAAAGAGGCTAAAAGTGGCGATGAGATTGTTGTTTTCTCAGCCACCAATTACGAGCAAGTGAAAGGCGTTGGCGGATTTACACTGAGTCCTGATGGGGCTACTATACTACTATACAATATCGATGCTCTGAATAATATTATGGATTCGGTATCTTATTATGTGTTCGATAGGCAACGCAAACGCATAGAGCCACTCTCTGAATATGGTAAACAGCAAGTTCCTCACTATTCGCCAAATGGCAGAATGATTGCTTTTGTTCGCAATAACGATTTGTATATCAAACGATTAGATTACGGAACAGAAATGCGTGTTACCGAAAGTGGTAGAACAGATACCTTGTCGAATGGCTTGGCAGATGAGGTGTATCAAAAGGGGTTTGGTATCAATCAATCAGTCGTATGGTCGCCCGACAGCAAGATGTTGGCATTTGTACAATACGACCAAACAGATGTTCCTTATTACACTCAATTGGAAAACTCGGTTGTGTATCCTGCCATAAAAAAGCAACGTTATGCCAAACCTGAATTTCCGATAACCAAAGCTCGTCTGTTTGTGTATGTTTTGCAATTTCGCAAACTCACAGAAATGATACTGGCCGATGAGCAAGAAAATTATATTACAGCGTTAAATTGGTCGTATAGCCCTGATTTATTGGGTATAAACACCCTAAATAGAGAACAAAAACACCGAAAAGTTGTGTTTATCAATCCTCTTTCGGGAGTCCCTCGTGTGGCTTTTCAAGAGGAATCAGATAAGACTATTGCTCCTACACAGGCTACTGAGTTACAGTTTTTACCCGATAATTCGTTTGTGCTATTGAGCGGGAAATCTGGAAATACACATGTATATCATTATGCCACCAACGGTATGCTCATCAAACAACTCACGAGCGGAAAATACGATGTAACCAAAGTGTATGGCTACGATGAGCAAAAAAAGTTGTTCTATTATCAATCTACTGCCAATGGAGAGGCGAATAGGGGTGTTTATTTCGTAGGATTAAAAGGCGATATACATCCATTATTTGATGATGAAGGAGATCATAATGTTGTGTTCTCACCGCAATTTTCACACCTTGTACACCAATTTTCATCGCTTAATACGCCTCCTGTCTATACATTTTGCGATGCCAAAGGCAAACAAATAGCTCTTTTGCAAGAGAATGCTGCGGTAAAGGATTTAGTGAAAAAAAATGCTGTGCCGAGCAAAGAAATGATAACGCTACTAATGGACGAGGGTAATTCAGTTTCCGCATACTTGATTAAACCGCAGAACTTTGCAGCAGATAAAAAATATCCTGTAATAATAGTTGTGCAAGAATCTGCTAATAAATGGGAGGTGTCGTTTGCTCAAGACATAGCCGAACAAGGTTACCTTGTCGTATCCGTTGACACAAAAAGAGCACAGAAAGTAGCGGATTTATTGTTAGCAATAGATGCCATAGGCAAATTGCCGTTTATTGATAGTCAGTCAGTTGCTGTAATAGGCGTGGGTGTACATGCACATACTGCCATAGCGGCTTTAGCGAATGCGGATAGTAAGATGAAAGCTGTAGTTGCCATCTCGCCAATTACCGATTTTGCCGATTACACGGCAGTGTTAAGTGAACGTTGGATGGGCTTGCCGCAAAAGAACTTTGCAGACTACGAACAGGCTTCTTTGCTGAATAAAACGTTCAGCTCACAAGCTGCATTCTTGTTGATACACAATGTAGATAATGCCGATATACACATACAGCATACGTGGAATTTGGTCGACGCAATGGTTCAGTCAGCGTATCAATTTGATATGCAAGTGTACTCGCACTCGCCATTTGATGAGGAGAGTTTACTCCTGCAACCGCATTGTTTACAACGTATTCTACATTTTTTAAATAATAATAGGTGACAAGTGAGCTGAATAAAATCTTTTTGCTACTTTTGTCTAATAATACTATTTTTTAATTTATAATTATACAGAAATAAGATGAAACCAACGTTATATGTGATGGCAGCTGGCATGGGTAGCCGTTATGGAGGATTAAAACAAATGGATGGATTAGGACCTAATGGTGAAACGATTATTGATTATTCAATATACGATGCTATCAGGGCAGGTTTTGGAAAAGTAGTTTTTGTAATACGCAAAGCTTTCGAAGCTGATTTTAGAGAAATCGTGATTTCGAAATTTGAACATAAAATCCCCGTAGAGGTTGTTTTTCAAGAAGTTGATAAATTGCCCGAAGGCTTTACTGTAAATCCAGAGAGGGTAAAACCCTGGGGTACGAATCATGCTATTTTGATGGGCAAAGATGTGGTAAAAGAGCCTTTTGCAGTTATCAATGGAGATGATTTTTATGGCAAAGAGTCTTTTGATGTATTATGCAAGGCATTGCAACAAATGGACGGTAAAAAAGGCGAATATTGCATGGTTGGTTTTCCTGTACGCAACACATTGTCCGAAAGTGGTTCGGTATCACGTGGTGTATGCGAAAAGGACGAAAATAATAATTTAGTGTCAGTCGTAGAGCACACCAAAATAGAAGAACAGAATGGCAGAATTGTCAATTTGAATGATTTGGGTCAAGAGGATGTGGTATTAAATCCTAGTACGCCTGTATCAATGAATATGTGGGGATTTACACCCGATTATTTTGAGTTTTCAGAATTGTATTTCAAAGAATTTTTGAAAGAAAACGAAAAGACTCTGAAATCAGAATTTTATATTCCAACGATGGTCGATTTTTTAATTAAAAATAAGATTGCACAAGTAAAAGTCTTAGATACGCCTTCTAAATGGTTTGGTGTAACGTATGCCGATGACAAAGCAACTGTATTGATGAAATTAAATGAATTGATTACGAAAAAAATATATCCTGCTAAATTATGGAGCTAATTTCAATCTAATATGTTAAAAGTAAGCACTTACATTTTTTCTTTGTTACTCATCTCCCTGTCGGGATGTTCATGCAATGAACCTCCTGTAGTTGTAGAGGATCAAACTCTGCTCGTGGGTACGTGGTACATCCATGATTATACGATGGAAAATGTCAGTCTGTATGATATTCAGAAATGCGACGAAGGTTCTTGGTTACGGTTAGATGCTGATAATACAATGGAAGCATTGATTAAATGCAACGACCCAGTGAATACGTATAAGGGCGATTGGTCTGCCGAAGGTAGTACGATTTATATTGATGCCGACAATTTGTTCAATGTAAACAAGGTGCTATTGCGTGAGGTAGAGAATACAGGAACAATAGTCAAATTAACGGATGATGAATTAGAGTTTGAGTTTAATGCATACAGCACATTAAATGTCAAATTAAAAGTAAAAGCATTCTTATCACGTACGCCTATTAACTAGTTTACTCGCTATAAATTAATCAAATGCAACAGCGCAACCCGTACGTTTGTTGCATTTTTGTTTTTTACGCCCTTTGTATTGTTTTGAACTACGAGGCGAAAAATCGTGCTTCGGAATTTTATACGTACCTGTGAATAAAAGTGTCCCAAAGGAGTCGTTCGAAGAATCGAGTATCGTCATTTGCTCTAAATTGTCGGATGCCGTAGCATGCCACGATGCTTCTATACCCATATCCCATTTGCGGGTAATTGCGTGTCGAGTGCCAATGCCAAAAGGAATGCTCAGCGTTGTGATGCTCTCTTGTGTATTGCCGTCGCTATATCCTTGATTGAATAACCCACCAACCCCTGCCACAAGGTAGGCCTTGCTTGGAATAATGGAAAATCCTGCATCTTCACGTCTGCCCGATTGATACGAGAAAAAGTTAAAAATACCTTGTACAGACACACCGATATTGTGCGAATAAATAGATGGCGTATTTTCTTCGCCATTAAAATAATGATAAAGCAACATCCCTCTAATACCAATCTGAGGCATAAAATAATAAGAATAAGCTACGCCCGCTGAGGGTGCAATGCTATGCGGAATATCAAAACTAGGGAAATTAATACCTGCTAATAGGCTGATTTGGTGCTTGGCATCATCGCCTACTTTTTGTTTTACAAGTTGAGCTTGCATGGGCAGAGTAAAGCCATAGAACACAAGCAGAGATGCAAGAAGGATTTTTTTCATAGATAGATTGCAGATTAATAGCTACAAAAATACACTATTTGTTAGAATAAGCCCTATTTGATGTAGAAATTCGTGCATTTTTATCTATGTAAGTGATTAAATATGTACTTTTGTAGTATAACAATAGGCTTATGGGCATGAAAAAAAAGGTGTTGATTATTACGTACTATTTTCCACCAAGTGGCGGATCGGGTGTGCAGCGCTGGCTCAAATTTGTAAAATACTTGCCTGAGTTTGGCTACAAACCGATTGTATTAAGCGTTGATCCCGAGTCTGCCTCCTATCCTCAAATAGATACAAGTTTACTCGCTGATATACCTACTGATGTGCCCGTTTTTCGCACCCAAACAAGAGAAATACTGTCGTTGTACAAACGTATTTCGCCTACGAAAGAAGTGCCTTATGGAGGATTTGCCAACGAAGATAAACAGACTTTATTCAATACTGTTTCCCGTTTTATCCGAGGCAATTTTTTCTTGCCTGACCCACGTAGAGGGTGGAATCGCTCTGCGTATAAAAAAGCCTGCGAGTTGATAGAACGAGAGAATATTGATACCATTATTACAACGAGTCCTCCACATTCTACGCAATTAATTGGGCTGAAGTTGAAAAAACGTTTCCCTAGTATTCACTGGGTTGCAGATTTACGCGATCCATGGCGAGATATTTTTTATTATAAAGATACGTATCCTACGCCTATAGCTGATAAAATAAATGCCTATTACGAACGCAGTGTATTGCAGCAAGCGGATAAACTCATTACGGTAAGTGGTGGGTGCGAGCGCTTGTTTTTGCAACATGCTCAGGTAGCAGATAAATTTTCGGTCATTCCAAACGGCTATGATGAAGATGATTTTGTAGGTTTAAATCCCGCCTTTCATTCTGATAAAATCGTTGTTTCCTATGTTGGTGTGCTCAGTAGTTTGTATAGCATTGATGGTTTGCTTGAATCTGTAACCAGCTTGGGTACAGAATATAAAGAACGTTTGTTGATACGTTTTGTGGGGAAAATTGCACCAGATATTAAAGAAAAATTATCTGCAAAAGGACTTTCTTCGATGGTGGAATTTATCGATTATGTGCCTCATAAGCAAGCCTTGGAGTACATGAAAAGTGCACAATTGCTATTGTTATTATTGCCCCATTCGGATACAAATACAGGCATTTTGACAGGCAAGTTATTTGAATACATGGCGACCAATACGCCTATTTTATTGTTGGCAAATTCTACCGAAGAAGCCTCTCATATCATAGAGCAATGTCAAGCAGGTATTACGGTTAATCCGCATCAACCTGATGCTATTAAAAAGGTATTGGTGGATGTGATTGATGGTAAAATAAGCCCGCAAAACACAGATTCTTATACGCAATATTCTCGTCGAAACTTAACGGAAAAATTAGCGACTCTACTTGCAATGAACCAATCCTATTAGCTCTTGGGAGCGTCAATATCTGTTACTAATTTCGTTTTCTGTCGTTTGATATAGTCAATAAACCCATTCAATTTATCTTTGCAAAATATACGTAAAACACTTACGTATAAGAGTAATGCAAAAGCCAATTGTGCTCCAAGTAGTGCGTACGGATTGTCGAGAAAAGAGGATACCCCAAATACCAATAAGGCAATACCACTACCGATAAGTAGGCTCATAAACACATCATTTATTTGATGGAAGAAAAAGTGTTTTAAGTGCTTTTTGATGTAAATAGTGGAAAACCCAAAAGCCAAGGTGCATGCAATGGCATATCCCGCTAAAAGAGCCTGTATGCCAAATTGAAAACACACTAAAATAGAAATTAATATGAATGCCCGTTTTACAATTTCTATAAAAAAAGTGAGTTTAGATTTCCCTAAAGAGTTAAGTGCGTTCATATTAAGTAAATACAGCGGAGCAAATACGTTTGCTAAGCACAGCAACTGAAAATAGGGTACAGCTGGTAACCATTTTTCTGAAAAAAGCACGTAAAATAAGGGCTTAGCAACCACTACAAGCACCAAAGTGGCAGGTATCACCACTAGTGAAATATGTTGTACCAACTGACGATACACACGCAACAAACGTTCTTTGTCAGCTTGTATTTGCGTAAATAAATTATACGTACTACTGCCTAGGATAGCTTGAAACGTGAAATTAGCGGTCTCACTCATTTTGCTGGCTTGCGTGTAATAACCTACTTGCTTGATGGGGTAGAAGCGACTGAGCAAAAAAGTGTATAAATTATTGAATCCAATGGTGAGCAACGACGAACCTAAAATGTGCATACTAAATGCCCATAACGTACGTATGCTCGTAAAAGAAAATGTCCAGCGTGGCATCCATTTTACAAAGGAGTAAAAGCCGATGCCTCTAAAAAGTTGATACCCAAGTTGCTGATAAACCAATGCCCATATACCCATCCCGTATACAGCCAAACCAATACCGATAATGCCACTTATGGCAGTTGCATACAAATTGATTTTTGCAAGGGTTTTGAAATCCATCGCACGATTAACGTGCACGTAGGGGACTAAGTAAAATGCGTTGAAAATAATGGCAATGCAGGTAATACGAGCTGTAGCAACAAGGGCTGGTTGCTTGAAAAATACCGCAAAATAAGGAATTGTAAAAAAGAGTAAGGTATAGAGTAAGACTGAAATGGATAGATTGACGTAAAATACTGAATTATAATCCGTTTCGCTTGCATTCTCTTTTCGTATAAGGGCAGCACTGAATCCACTTTCGACTAATACATACGATAAGCTGGCAAAAATCATAATCATACCCAACAATCCGAAATCATCGGGAGCCAACAAACGAGCAAGCACAATGCCTATAATAAACTGGATGCCTTGTTGGGCAACTCTATCTACAGAGCTCCACGCCAAGGCACCAATCATTTTATCTTTTAAGCTAGAGCTCATCGTTTTATCGTATTGGACATCATTATACTACTATATTCACAATTTTACCAGGTACTACAATGATTTTTTTCGGTGTTGCACCTTGCAGAAATTTCTGTGTATGCTTGTCGTCCATAGCTATTTTCTCCACCTCCTGTTTGCTTAAAGAAGTATCTAATGGGAGTGTAAAACGCACTTTTCCATTAAAAGAAATAGCATAATTAACAACAGCTTCTACCAAATATTGCTCGTTGCAAATAGGGAAGGTAGCATCGCAAACCGTTGTTTTATAGCCAAGTATGTGGTGTAATTCTTCTGCTATATGCGGAGAAAAAGGAGCTAATAGAAGCGTCAAAGGCTCTAATATAGCTTGTTTGTGGCATTTTTGTTGTGCTAATTCGTTTACACAAATCATAAAAGCAGAAACCGAGGTGTTGAACGAGAAATTTTCAATATCAAACGTGATTTTTTTGATGGTTTTGTGCAAGGTCTTTAGCTCCTCGGCAGTTGGAGCATCTTGCGATACTAGCAATACGCCATCTTTGTAAAACAACGACCACAACTTACGCAAAAAACGATGTACGCCATCAATGCCATTGGTATCCCATGGTTTTGATTGTTCCAACGGACCCAAAAACATTTCGTACAAACGCAAGGTGTCAGCACCATATTTTTCTACAATATCATCGGGATTTACAACGTTAAACATCGATTTAGACATTTTTTCTACTGCCCAGCCGCATACATATTTTCCATCTTCCAATACAAATTCAGCAGTTTTATATTCGGGCATCCAGGTTTTAAAGCGTTCAGTATCCAAAATATCGTTGCTTACCATGTTCACATCTACGTGAATAGGCGTTACATCGTACGTGTCTTTTAGGTTGTATGATACAAATGTGTTTGTATTTTTTATGCGGTACACAAAATTACTACGCCCTTGTATCATTCCTTGGTTTACCAATTTTTTGAAAGGCTCATCTGAATAAATCAATCCCAAATCAAATAGAAATTTATTCCAAAAACGGCTGTATATTAAGTGACCCGTAGCATGTTCTGTGCCACCTAAATACAAATCTACTTGTTGCCAATAGTCGTTTGCTTCTTTGCTTACCAACTCGTTTTCGTTGCGAGGATCCATATAGCGTAGAAAGTACGCTGATGAGCCAGCAAACCCAGGCATGGTATTTAATTCATACGGATATCCTTCGGCAGTAGCCCAGTTTTTTGCTCTTCCCAAAGGTGGTTCACCCGATTCGGTAGGCAAGTATTTGTCTATTTCGGGCAATTCTAGTGGTAATTGGCTTTCGTCAAGCATATAAGGCAATCCTTCTTTGTAATACACAGGGAATGGTTCGCCCCAATAACGTTGGCGACTGAAAATCGCATCACGCAAACGGAAGTTCGTTTTTACTCGACCAATGTTATTGTCTGATACATATTTTTTCGCTGCTTCAATGGCATCTTTTACCGATAAGCCATTCATAAATCCAGCATTGCACATCACACCATCTTTGGCGTCAAAACTTTCTTCGCTTACATCACAGCCTTCGATAACAGGTACTATGGGTAAATTAAAATGTTTGGCAAATGCATAGTCGCGACTATCGTGTGCAGGTACTGCCATAATGGCTCCTGTACCATAACCAGCTAATACGTAATCGCTGATGTAGATAGGTATTTCTTGTTGGCTAAATGGATTGATGGCATACGCTCCTGTAAATACGCCAGAGGTCTTTTTGTCAGCAATACGCTCGCGTTCGGTACGTCTTTTTACTGAATCTATGTAGCTCTCTACCGCTACTTTTTGTTCGTTGGTGGTAAGCATTGGCACGTAGTCGCTTTCTGGGGCAAGTACCATAAAGGTTACGCCAAAAGTAGTATCGGCTCTAGTGGTAAATACTTCTAAATTTATATCGTGTCCTTTTATCGGGAATTTCATTTCAGCACCTTCACTGCGACCAATCCAGTTGCGTTGGGTGTCTTTTAGCGAATCTGTCCAGTCTACTTTGTCTAAGCCTTCGAGTAAGCGTTGTGCATAGGCAGAAACACGCAAACTCCATTGACGCATAACACGTTGTTCTACAGGATGTCCGCCACGTACAGAAAGTCCTTCGCTTACTTCGTCGTTCGCTAGTACTGTGCCCAAAGCTGGACACCAGTTTACTTTTAAATCAGCTAAATACGCTATGCGAAAGTTGAGTAAGATTTCTTGTTGTTCTGCTTCTGTTTTGCTGTTCCATTCGCTTGCCGAAAAGGATACTTCTTCGGTGCAAGATGCGTGCAATTTGATTGTGCCGTTGGCTTGAAAATGAGCCACTAAATCGCTTATTGGTGTAGCTTTTTGAGCTTGTGTATCGTAGTAATGGTCAAACATTTTAATAAATGCCCATTGTGTCCATTTGTAATAGTCAGCATCGCAGGTGCGTATTTCTCGGTTCCAGTCGTAGCTAAATCCGATTTTATCCATTTGTTCGCGGTAGCGAGCAATGTTTTTTACCGTAGTAATGGCAGGATGTTGTCCTGTTTGTATTGCATATTGCTCAGCTGGAAGTCCGTAAGCGTCATATCCCATTGGGTGAAGCACGTTGTAGCCTTGCAAGCGTTTGTATCTACTGTAAATATCCGAAGCGATGTATCCTAGCGGGTGTCCCACATGCAACCCCGCACCCGATGGGTATGGAAACATGTCTAGTACATAATATTTTGGTTTAGAATGGTCTATTTCGACTTGGTACGTGGCATTGTCTTTCCAATATTGTTGCCACTTTTGTTCAATTTCTTTAAATGTATATTCCATAACTAGATGTAAGGGTATAATCGTGTTTTTAATTTAACCGACAAAGTTAGTGAAAATACGGTTCTTTGCCACATTTTTATTTTATTTTTCTTTTTTAAGTCGCTTGGTTTGTATTGAATGTGATTTTTCGGACTCTCTCTCAAACTTTTTTGCTATTTTTGCATAAAAATAATACACTATGTTTCTTACCAAGTTATCCGTTATTAATTATAAAAATATTGCAGAGGCAAACTTAGAATTTTGTCAAGGCATAAACTGTTTTATTGGCAATAATGGGATGGGGAAAACCAATATATTAGACGCTATTTATTACCTTTCCTTTTGCAAAAGCCATACCAATGCCATTGATACACAAAATATTAAGCACGAAGAGGGATTCTTAATGTTGCAAGGCAATTATCGTACGCCGCAACAAGAAGAAGAGGTGTATGTAGGATTAAAGCGAGGACAAAAAAAGCTTTTCAAACGCAACAAACAAACTTACGAACGCTTGTTGGATCATATTGGACTACTGCCTTTAGTGTTAGTCTCTCCGAGCGATGCTGTGCTGATAGATGGCGGTAGCGAAGAAAGACGCAAGTTTGTAGATGGAGTGATTTCACAATACGACAAAAAGTACTTGGATTATTTACTGAAATACAATTATTTGTTGCAACAACGCAATGCCTTGCTCAAAAATCGAACCCTGAAAGAAGACGCCTTGTATGAGGTATGCGAATTTCAGATGGCCCAGTTGGCTCAGTATATTTTTGCCCAAAGGCAAGCATTTATTACGCAGTTTTTGCCTGTTTTTCAATCGTATTATAACGCCATTGCACAAGTAGATGAGGTGGTGAATATTGTGTACAAATCACATCTCGAAAACGGTAGCTTGCAAGAGCAATTTCAAGAATATCGAGCAAAAGATAGTTTGCTGGGCTATACCACCAAAGGTGTACACAAAGATGAGTTGGAAATGTTTTTGGGTGAGTATTTTGTAAAAAGAACAGGTTCGCAAGGTCAGAATAAAACTTTTTTGGTTGCTCTAAAATTGGCTCAATTCGACTTTTTGAAAAAAATACATGCCTGCAATCCAATACTTTTATTAGATGATATTTTTGATAAATTAGATGCTACACGGGTGAATAAAATTATAGAAATGGTGTCGGGCGACAATTTTGGGCAAATTTTTATTACAGATACTAATAGGGATCATCTCGTGGGCTTTTTGAGCCAATTGCCTCAATCGAACCGTATTTTCTCGGTAAATGAACAAGGTGTTTTTACAGACTAAAAAGCAATGAGAAAGAAAAATACAGAAAGTATTGATGATGTTATCAAGCAAATTTTTCAACAACAAAATTTGCAACCTAAACTTGATGAGGTTGATATCCTGCAATCGTGGGAGAAGGTGCTGGGGAGTACCGTGAGCCAATATACCTCTGATTTGCTTATTAAAAATAAAGTATTGTATGTAAAAATAAGTTCAGCAGTATTGCGTAACGAGTTAATGATGAGTAAAACGAATTTGTTGAAGGCCTTGAATGAACAGGTTGGAAAGACTGTGATAGAGGATATTCGATTTAGGTAATAGACTGCTAAAAACTCTTAATTTTTTTGCCTTTCCATTTCTTTTGCGTATATTTGAACATCGAATTAAATTTTATGTTAAACATTAAAAAAAAATAAGAATATGAATTTTGAATTAACAAAATTACCTTATGGTCTAACATCTTTAGCACCAGTATTAAGTCAAGATACATTAGAGTATCACCACGGCAAGCATTTACAAGCATATGTGAATAATTTGAATAACCTAAAAACAGGTACCAAATTTGAAAACATGGATTTGCTTTCTATTATCAAAGAATCTGACGGTCCAATTTTTAATAATGCCGCACAAGTATTCAACCACGAATTTTATTTTGAACAATTTTCAGCCAACCCTAAAGCAAAGCCAGAAGGTGCTTTGGCGAAAGCTATTGATGCCACTTTTGGCTCGTTTGATAACTTTCAAAAAGAATTTTCAGCAGCAGCTACTACTGTTTTTGGTTCAGGTTGGGCGTGGTTAGTAATTAATACTGACGGAAAATTGGAAATTACCAAAGAAGGTAACGCAGGTACTCCTTTAACTAAAGGATTAAAACCATTGCTTACATTTGATGTATGGGAGCATGCATATTACCTTGATTACCAAAATAAACGTCCAGACTATATCAATGCAGTATGGGCTATTGTTGATTGGAAAGTGATTGAAAGCAGATTTTAATCCAGTAGTATAGATTGACAACAATTTCAAGAAATATTGAAATTATACAGAAACAGTTACCAAAGCAAGTGCGTTTGGTAGCTGTTTCTAAATATAACCCTTCTGAAAGTATTCTGGAGGCTTATCGTGCAGGACAACGCCTTTTTGGCGAAAGCCAAGCACAAGAGTTTGTTCCCAAAGCACAAACATTGCCTGCCGATATCGAATGGCATTTTATTGGACATCTGCAAACCAACAAGGTGAAAGAGGTTGTTCCATACGTCAGTGTCATCCACGCAGTGGATTCCCTTCGGTTATTACAAGAGATTAATAAGCAGGCTGCTAAAAATGAACGCATTGTCGATTGTTTGTTGCAGTTGCGTATAGCAGAAGAAGATACGAAATTTGGCATGACATTGCCCGAATGTGTTCAGTTACTTACGGATAATGCTTGGCAAGATTTTATGCACATTCGCATTTGTGGAGTGATGGGGATGGCTACGGATACAGACGATGAGGTGCAAGTGCAACGTGAATTTCATACCTTGCACGAATATTTTCAACATATCAACATGGCTTTCTTCCCTTCAGCATGCTTTTTTAAAGAAATATCTATGGGTATGACGCATGATTATCCCTTAGCTATACAAGAAGGAGCTACTCTGATACGCGTAGGAAGTGGTATTTTTGGAGAAAGGCTGTATTAGTCCTTCCTTGTTTTGCCTTTGTTTAGCTAGATTCTTGCTAAACAAAACATTAAAATTTTCATTATAACAAGAATTGAATTATCTTTGCACTCTATTTATTAGAAAACAAGTGTTTATTCAAAATAATTTTTAATTTTTTAATTTTTATGGACAAGAAAAGAGTTTATTTTTTTGGAAACAAAACCGCTGAAGGTGGGGGTTCGATGAAAGACCTACTAGGTGGAAAAGGAGCCAACTTGGCAGACATGAACCTTATTGGTGTTCCTGTTCCTCCTGGAATGACGATTACAACAGAAGTGTGTAATGAGTACTACAAAATTGGCGAAGAAGAAGTCGTTAAAACTATCAAGGCAGAAGTAGAAACTGCAATGAAACAAATTGAAGCGGCTGTTGACGGTCCTAAATTTGGTGATAACAAAAACCCTCTGTTAGTATCAGTACGTTCAGGTGCAAGAGCATCTATGCCTGGTATGATGGATACTATTCTTAACCTTGGCTTGAACGACGAAGCAGTAGAAACTATTGCTGAAAAAAGCGGTAATGCTCGTTTTGCTTGGGATTCGTACCGTCGTTTTGTACAAATGTACGGTGACGTAGTGATGGGTATGAAACCAGAATCAAAAGAAGACGAAGATCCATTCGAAGTGATCATTGAAGCAATGAAACACAAAAGAAATGTGGAACTAGATACAGAATTAACTACTGAAGACTTAAAGGAATTAGTAGCTCAATTCAAAAAAGCAGTAAAAGATGTTACTGGAAAAGACTTTCCAGTTTCTCCATGGGAACAACTTTGGGGTTCTGTTTTAGCTGTATTCAATAGCTGGATGAATGACAGAGCAATTCTTTATCGCAAAATGAATAAAATACCTGCTGAATGGGGTACTGCTGTAAACGTTCAAGCAATGGTATTTGGTAATATGGGAAATAATTCTGCTACTGGTGTTGCGTTTACACGTGATGCAAGTACAGGTGAAGACATATTCAATGGTGAATACTTAATCAATGCTCAAGGTGAAGACGTAGTAGCTGGTATTCGTACACCGCAAGAAATTACAATCGAAGGTTCACGCAGATGGGCTAAAATGCAAGGCGTGAGTGAAGCAGACCGTTTGGCTAAATATCCTTCTTTAGAAGAAACTATGCCAGCTGCTTATGCTGACTTAAATGCTATTCAACAAAAATTAGAAGATCACTATACAGATATGCAAGATATCGAGTTTACTATCCAAGATGGTAAATTATGGATGCTTCAAACTCGTAACGCAAAACGTACGGGTGCTGCTATGGTAAGAACTTCTGTAGAAATGTTAAAACAAGGCTTAATCGATGAGAAAACAGCTTTATTACGTTGCGAACCAGAGAAATTAGACGAATTATTACACCCAGTATTTAATCCAAAAGCTATTTCACAAGCAAAAGCTTTGTCTCAAGGATTACCAGCTTCTCCAGGTGCTGCTTCTGGTCAAATCGTATTCTTTGCAGAAGATGCAGAAGCATGGGCTAATCAAGGTAAACAAACAATCCTTTGTCGTGTAGAAACTTCTCCAGAAGATTTGAAAGGTATGTATGCTGCACAAGGTATTCTTACTGCTCGTGGTGGTATGACTTCTCACGCTGCAGTAGTAGCTCGTGGTATGGGTAAATGTTGTATCTCTGCAGCTAACGGTTTAGTAATTGATTACAAAACTCGTCAAATGAAGGTGGGTGGCGTAACCTTAAATGAAGGTGACTGGCTTTCGTTAAACGGCACAACAGGTTTGTTGTATGCAGGGAAAATTGAAACGCAAGAAGCTGCTCTAAGTGGTGACTTTGCTGAATTAATGACTTTGGCTGATAAATATGCTCGCTTACAAGTACGCACAAATGCAGATACCCCTCATGATGCTCAAGTTGCTCGCAACTTTGGTGCTCAAGGTATTGGTCTTACTCGTACAGAGCACATGTTCTTTGAAGGCGACAAAATTAAAGCGATGCGCGAAATGATTTTATCAGAAGATGAAGCAGGTCGTCGTAAAGCCTTAGTAAAATTATTACCATTGCAAAGAGAAGACTTTGAAGGTATATTCGAAGCAATGAATGGTCTTCCAGTAACTGTACGTTTACTCGATCCTCCTTTGCATGAGTTTGTTCCTCACGATGCAAAAGGTCAGTTGGAAATGGCTCACGAAATGGGTTTAAATGTAGATGAAATTGCTGCACGCGTACACGCTTTATCAGAATCTAACCCAATGTTAGGACACCGTGGCTGTCGTTTAGGTAACACTTACCCAGAAATCACAGAAACACAAACACGTGCAATCTTAGAAGCAGCATTGAACTTGAAAAAGAAAGGTATTGTAGCCATTCCAGAAATTATGGTTCCTCTTACTGGTATCTTGCACGAGTTTACTGCTCAAAAAACAATTATCGACCAAACTGCTAAATTAGTATTTGCAGAAAGAGGCGATTCAATTGAATACAAAGTAGGTACAATGATAGAAATACCTCGTGCTGCACTTACTGCACAACGTATTGCTGAACAAGCTGAATTCTTCTCATTCGGTACAAATGACTTAACTCAAATGACTTTCGGTTATAGCCGTGATGACGTTGCTAAATTCTTGCCAATTTATTTGGAAAAAGGAATTTTGAAAAACGACCCATTCCAAGTGCTTGACCAAAAAGGTGTAGGACAATTAGTAACTATGGCTACTCAAAACGGTAGAGCAGTTCGTCCAGACCTTAAAGTAGGTATTTGTGGTGAGCATGGTGGCGAACCATCATCAGTAGAATTCTGCCACAGAACAGGATTGAATTACGTAAGTTGTTCTCCATTCCGTGTGCCAATCGCTCGTTTAGCTGCTGCTCAAGCTGCACTTAGATAGTTGATAGAATACATTGAAATAATGTGATAGAAAAAAGAGCTTACCTTGTGAAAAGGTAAGCTCTTTTTGATTATACGAGATTTTGTACTCGGTATGTTTATACTGATTTTTGTGGCTGTTTTTTTAGCAATGCCTTGAAATAGTGAGGAATCTCTGTTGAAAAATTCATTTCTCTGTGCGTAATAGGATGTTTTATGGTAAGAGAAGAAGAATGAAGTGCTAAACTTTTATATCCTTTCACTGTGCCATAAATTTTGTCGCCAACAATGGGATGTCCCAGTTCAGATAGATGCACACGTATTTGATTCTTTCTCCCCGTAAAGAGGTGAATTTCCAGAAAACTGAAGTTCTCTGATTCTTTAATTACTTTGTAGCCTGTTTTAGCCAACTTGCCTTCCTCTGCATCTTGTACAGAATAGACTCTTAGGGCTTTGTTCTCCATTAAATAAGATGTAATTACACCTTCTTTTTCCTCCAGTACGCCATGCACAACAGCTATATATTGTTTGCTGAAATCTTTCCAATTATCTTGCAAATAATGTTTTGCTTCTTCGTTTTTGGCAAAGACCAGCAAGCCAGAAGTGTCTCTATCAAGTCTGTGTACGATAAATACCCGATTCCTTGATCGCACAACGCCTCTTTTTACGTATTCATTCAAGATGAAATGGGCTGTCCTCTGCTTCTCTCTGTCAGTTCCCATAGTGAGCAGACCAGCATTTTTATTTACAACTAGAATTTCTTTGTCTTCGTACAGAATCTGAAGACCTTTGGGTTGATGTTTTGCGGCAGGTTTTCTCGATGGATATGTCTTTTCTTGCATTTTTATTTTGTTTTTTTTTATTTAGTTTTCAGATAGTTTAATCGCCCAGCTTTCAGGTATGCTAATAAATTGGCTAAACCCTACGTCTGTATTCATTCCCAAATCATAACTGCTTACAATTACTTTATCTAGAACTTTGAATTTACTTGTTTTCAAAGATACAATTGTACTAACGGCATCAATTCCTGGTGTATGTGGATATTTCTGAGTAACACCTTTATTTTCCATTGCCGAAAGTGCATCTTTATAAATTAGAGGCGAGTATTGCATTTTAATCAATAAGTTTCCTTTTGGTAAATCACTTATGAGTTTTGTTTTTACTTCTCTAATATAATTCCCATCTTCTTCAACTATAAACGCTCTAAATTCGGTTGGTTGAATAATTCCTATATTATTTTTTACAAACAAAGATAGAAAACAATATTGATTTTTTTGCTGATTTGCTTTTTATTTATCGAATGAGTTTTGTGTCTCCATTCATAGAATAAGAATGTTACGTGAATACGCAATCGCCATCACCATCTTGTATGTCATGGTTGCTGTGAAATAAAGTGTTTTTGAGCGCTGACGAAATCATGTAGTTGCGTTGAGTTACTTTTTTATAGATGGCAGGCATTTTTTTATTCATCAAAGTTTGTGCTAGCTCTGAATGATAGCTTGTGAAGGTGTTTATTTTCCATTTGATAATATGGTAAATAAGCACTTTTATTACCGTGTCTATACAGTTGTCATGATAGAGATAGGGTAGTTTGAGGGTATTTTCCCTTTTTGAAAAAATCATAAAAGCGATGAGGCGATTGTTTGCATTTCTAATCTTTAATGCGTAAAGATTGAATGATTTTGCTGTGGAAGAGAAATAATATTTCGTATTTAATGCATCTTTTCTATCGGCAGAGAGTATCCATGGGTGTTGCATAATCCAATTCAAATCGTCTTTTGTACGTTTGAAAAGCTCCTTTTCCTGTTTGGAAATAATAAAATCATTTACCTCGTCATCAATCTGGTCACTATATTCAAAAATCAACTGTGACACATCTTCTTTATAGAAAGATAGTCGGAGATTTAAAAGCATATTCGCACTATAATCAATTGCCTTGAGAATCCCTGTTAGTTTACCTAAAAATGCGTTTTTGGGAGGGAGAATGTGTTGGAGATCAGCTTTAATGTACAAACGAATGCCTTTTTTTGAGTAGGGTTCTTCGTTAAATTGATGCGTTCTGTCGTATATCGTTTTTGTAAAAGGCACGTAATCAGCTAATAATATATTTTTATTGCCAAGCTCAAACGATTTTTGAAGGAGTTGCATGCTAATTCCTTTGCCACGAGCTTGTTGAGAAACCCACATACAACTTAGCCAAATAACCTTATACGGTAGCTCGTTATGGATAGAGATGGTGTCAGGTAGCAGGCCTAAATATCCGAGTAGATTGTTGTTTTCGACCGCCAATAGTAGCATGGTATCTTCTTCGCTCAGTCTAGGATTCTGCATTTGCGAAAGTGCGCGGTGTATAGAAATGGGGATGGCATCTCCTTCTCCAAATTGACTTGATTGGATATACTCAAGGAGTGATTTTTTAGTAAGTTGCTTAATTTCAATCATTTCTTGTTATTCTGTTTTTCCCAAATGGCATTTTTAATACATAGTAGAGAAGTTCCGCATTCAGTATCTCTTTGCCTGATAAATGTGCCATTTCAAACGGAATGCGTTGAAAATTAGTTGGCACGCTGTCTTTTTTTTGACCAGCACAACCAAAGGTGTATTCAGCAATATTATGCTCTTTTAGTTGCTTAAAAAACTTAGTGGAAACATTGTAATCGGTAAAGGGAAATGAAAATATCTTGTAATCGAATGAGAAATCAGTGCAGATTTTTTGAATGCTCTCTTTCGTCTGCCTTATTTGTTCTTCTAGCTCAATGTGTTGATATTCTGGATGATCAAGGCTGTGTGCCCCGAAATGAAAGCCTTGTTTGATTAATGAGTTAATCTGCTCGCTGGTTAAGTAGGGAGATTGGTTTGCCAGAAAGTCATTAAAATCATACTCCATAAAACCTGCTAATTCATTGAGCAAATCCCGATTCTGATAGTTGATGGATAAAATCTGCTTGGGAATATCTTCCGAATGGGGGAGTAGTGTTCTTATTTTGCTGGTTAAATGAGGTTCTTTCTCCAGTTTATCAATTAACAAGCTTGATTTATACCTGTAAAATAAGTCTTTGTTGTCAATAAAATTGCTGTTTAAAAAACAAATAGCGGGTATTCCTTTTTGTAAAAGAATGGGTGCTATCACATCATGAAATTCCCTTAATCCATCATCAAACGATAATAAAAAAGAGGGGTTATGTGATTTTCTGGGGGTCTCCGACAATGTTTTAAATTCAGTATAATCGATGGGCGTATAATGTTTGAGGATAAAATCCAAATCCTTGACGAATGCTTTTACTCCCTTCACAGGATACAGGTGTTTGATGTGCGGTATTTCTTCGTCAGAGATAGCATGATAGAATGGGAGTATCAATTGTTGATTAGACATTCTTTGTAAAAATGAAGTTGGAATAATGCCCATTCCTTTGCTTACTCGATGTATAAATGTATCTCTAAATCCTGCCATGTAATTTTTTTACTGTTATTTTTATTCAAGAACTTACTTTGCATTTATCTACACATACAACGGTATTGTAAATTTAAAATTGCGACCTTTCGTTGTTGGGTTAAATTGAGTACCCAAATTACATCAGAAGAGTTTTTAGCAAGAAGACGGTATTTTTTTTCGCTAATGATGGCTTTGTCTGTTTCAATTTGCCAAGAAAGAACGACGGGCTATTTCTGCATGTTAATTGTTTTAAGATAAAGATCTTCTACCTTCTCTCTAGCCCATGGGGTTTTTCTTAAAAATGTAAGCGAAGATTTAACCGATGGGTTGCTTTTAAAACAATTGATATTGATTTTCGATGCTAATTCGTCCCAACCATACTGCTCGACCAGAAAATCAACGATATTGACTAATTTTATTCCATGCAAAGGATTGTTGTTATCCATTCTATGATGATTGTATTAAATGTTTTTTTTTGTTTGTTTTACTTTTCTCTTTAATAGTTACTTCGTGTCCGAAAGTTCATCAAACTTCAAGGTCATGGTTGGATTGTCGCGTATTAGTTTCTTAATCGTTAAGTCTTCCGCTTTATTATTGGCTAAGCGGAGGTTATTTTCTGAGGACAACAAGGCGTCTTTTGTTTTTTGTAGGTGATCAATGGTTTTGTCTATTTCCTCAATAGCTGTTTTAAACTTGCGACTGGCTAAGTCATAATTGCGAGCAAAACCCTCTTTAAATGTATTTATATTTTCTTCGAAATTAGTAATATCAATGTGTTGATTTTTGATCAAATTGAGTTCTGCCTTGAATTTCATCGAATTCATTGCTGCATTGCGAAGAAGCGTGATGATAGGGATAAAGAATTGAGGGCGAACGACATACATTTTACTGTATTTATGCGATACATCTACAATACCCATATTATACAGTTCGTTGTCAGCCTCCAAAAGCGAAACAAGAACAGCATATTCACAGTTCTTTTCGGTGCGGTCCTTGTCTAGTTCCCTGAAAAAATCTTCATTTCTTTTTTTTGTAGCCGTTTCGTCTCCTTCATTTTTCATTTCGAACATGATGGATACAATTTCATTGCCTGCCTCGTCTGTTTCTTTGTAGATATAATCGCCTTTGCTACCAAATCTTGCATCGTTATCTTTCTCAAAATATGCTTGTGGAAAAGCCGTAGCGCGTAGTTTATTAAATTCTATTTCACAATGTTGTTCCAATGTTTCGCCTACCATTTTGGTAGAGAGTTTGAGTTTCATGTCCTTACGCAACGCAATTTCTTCATCCTTCATTTTGATGATGTCTTCTTTGGTTTTGAGTTCCGCGGAAAACTTTTCGAGCAAGGATTTTTCTAATAATTGTTTTTCAGTTTCTTTATTCTTTAGATTATTGGCAAGCTCATCACGTTCTTTTTCTATTTTTTGCACAGCTTCTGTTACGGTGAGCCTTTTCTCTATGTCGGCATGCTCAATTTTTGCAATCATGCTTGTAAGTTCAGCATCTTTCTTTGCCAACTGCTCCGCCAATTCTTTTTCCTTTTTTGACAGATACACCTGCAATGAATTTTTTAGATTTGCTTCGGCTAGTTTTACCGCATTGTCTTTCTCTTTATCGGCTAGTGTTAGTCGTTTCTGCAATTCTTCTTCAAATTGTTGATCGCGCACTTGTTTGAGAATAGTAGCAAAACCAGTCTCATCAACCTTAAACACTTTCTGACAATTCGGACATATTATTTCGTTCATATCGATTATTTATTTTGCTACTTCTATTAATTAGTTGTAAGATATAACGTTTTGGCAAAACCCTGCATGAGCAGAGTACACCTGCTGCAAAGCAACAGAAAAAATCAAAAATACAACTATTTTTGGTTAAAACAAAGCTTTGAGCAGGTGTTTTTTTTCCAGAGGGTGCAAGTCCCTTATACGCCCTGAAAGAAATGGGAAGTATTAGCACGACGCAAGGGTGTGAGAGGCTCTCCCTGCTAGTTTCTGCTAGCGGGGCAGTCTACTCGATTAGCGTTTCGTTGTTTATTTTTCCAGTTATTTTATTGTTATTTTTTACTGCTTCATCTTACTTTCCGTACGTTGGCGTGGAACAGGATAGAGAGTCCTTTGGCAAAATTGGGTTATATCGTTAACTTAGAACTTTTTACCAATGTGCCTGATAGTAAATATTTATCTGTTAATTTACCGATAAAGTACATTTATCGGCTTAAACACCGTTAATTAAATTGATTGCCATTCCTGTAAAAGCTGCAATACCAAAACTCAAAAGAGTGCCTACCAAAACATATTCATTTTTCTGAGTGGCATTGAATCTTAAAATTGATTTTGCTGCGATAATAAGCCCAACTGCTTCATACTGAACTAGAAGAATTAATGCTAAAGCAAGAAGTCGTTCTGTTATACCAATAAGCTTTCCTGCATTGGGAAGACTTTTTTCTTCATCATTATCTGGACTATCAACAGGTGTTTCAATTGAAAAGGTCCGAAATAAAAATTTAATGATAATGTTAGCAGGCTTGGTGCAAAGCAAGAATCCGGTAATAATGGTCAACGTTTTAGTTTCCATCTCAAACAATAATTGAATACCAAAATTACTATCATACAACAACACGACACCTACGATAGTGATAAGGTGCAAAAACTGGTCAGCAAAAAACAGTTGCTTAATTTTTGTTTTCCGAATTATGTAGCTTTTTACACTATCAATTATAAAGTGAAATAATGTCAGTAAAATAGTCGCTTTCCAAAAACCAAAATCAAACGATAAAACATAACTGGTAACAAAGACAATAGTACTATGGTATAAAAGATATGGGGTAAAAACCTTCTTCTCTTTTTTATCGCACCAACTTTGTGGTTGAAGTATAAAATCAGATAGCAAATGTGCTATAAATTGCAGGATAATTAATTGTATGACTATCATTGTATTGTGTTTTCAAAATAGATTACTGCTTTTTCTATAGAGAGCCAACCAGCTGCGGTAGAATGTTGACTAATCGTTGATTGGTATTTATCAAGTTTTTCCGATATTTCTTTTTCACTTAAATTAAGCAATTTATAATATATAATCTCGCTTTGTTTTGCTGAACATTTTGAAATTATCGTGTCAAGTAATGAAAAAAATGTATCAAATTGTTCTTGTATTTTTTTATCGTATGAACAGAAAAACATAGTGTTTTTAATAACTATTTTCTGCTTATCCGAGGTAGAAAGATTTTTTATTGCCCTTCCCGATAAGTAAATCGCTTCCCCATCAATAATGCCTTTTTCAGGGTCTATTTTTTCAAGTGGAGCAATTGCAACAGCAAGTCTAATACCATGTTCATTGAAATATTTTAAACGATTCCCCTTTCCCTTTTTTTTGTTAAATTCAAATGTTTTTATATAAGTTTTCAGTAAAAGGGCTATTCTTAAAGCATGTTTTGGCGATGCTAAAGCACACTCAATATAATCACCTTGAACTAACCTACCGTAAAATGAATATTTTTCATATTTTTTAGTCAAATCAGATAGCAGTTCTTTTATGCCAGTTTCAAGCTCCCTCTTTTCTTCCTCTAATAATGAAGTATATGAGATAACATCGGCTGAAATAGTACAGTAATTCATAAAAAATTAATTTATCGGCAAATATACTGATAATCTTGATTTATCGGTAATAAAACCGATTTTTTTTAATTGTAGTCTTCCCATTTTACGTGAGTAATTTCTTTTTTACCTACTTCATTATCAGCAAAAATCTCAAATTATTCTGTCGTCTATTTCAGTCTTTTTACAATGAATGCCAACGTTTGATGGTATGGTGTCGTGCGGGATTACGAAGCGATTTCCTATCAGTTTACACCGACTTTTTTTACGAGCCACAAACGCTCGTAAACCCTAAAACTCGCATGCACTATACCATGTGTGTGTGCCCTGCATGAGCAGAGCGCACCTGCTGCAAAGCAACGGAAAAAATTCAAAAATACAACTATTTTTGGTTAAAACAAAGCTTTAAGCAGGTGTTTTTTTTTTCAGAGGGTGCAAGTCCCTTATACGCCCTGAAAGAAATGGGAAGTATTAGCACGACGCAAGGTGGTTTACCGTGAGGTATGCACTGAAGGAAGCGACACGGCAAAATTCGGTACTGACGAATAGTGAATGAGTGCAGTTTTACGAAGTAATACCAACTGTCCAGTGGACAGTTGACGAAATGAAAAGCGGAGCGTGGTATATGAGGCATCATTATGTAGGGTAAGCAAGCACATCATTGTCACGCCCCATAAGTAGTATGAGCATAGCGATGTAGATACCGCAGTGATTGAATGAAGGAAAAAGCTCTTACCAGGGGAGGTCTTGGCAAAGCAAAAGCCGACCCAAGAAGTCAGCAGACGTCATAGTAGTAACAAGCAACGAGCCGATAAGTACGTGCAGGTCAGATAATCGGAGGACTCACAGGATTTACGAAGGACAGAACATGAAGGAGTTTTTTATGCCAAGCGGAATCTTTCGTAGAGAGATAGCCCTTAGCAAGCAAAAACAGAGCAAAGAAGAAGAAAAAAAAAGTACAAACAAAGAAGAAAGCAACAAATGGAATTGATTCATCAAGTAATGAATAGTTACAACATGATGCGAGCCATCGAGCAAGTAACCCGCAACAAAGGTTCAGCAGGGGATGATGGTATGCCCGTGAAGGCACTTTATGGTTATTGGGTTACACATAGAGAAGCACTTACGTGCTCCATAGTAGAGGGCAAATACTTACCACAATCTATTTTGGGAGTGAGTATTCCCAAGAGCAATGGTAAAACCCGCCAACTAGGAGTACCCACAGTTATCGACCGTATGTTGCAACAAGCCGTAAGCCAACAACTGGCAAATTTATTTGAACCTGATTTTTCAGCATTCAGTTATGGTTTTCGCCCCAACAAACGAGCCCAACATGCCGTTTTAAAGGCACAGGAACACATCCACGCAGGTTATCAATATATAGTAGATATCGACCTGCAAAACTTTTTCGACGAAGTTGACCATTGCATATTATTACAATTGCTTTACCGCAAAGTAAAATGCACACAAACCTTACGCTTAATACGTAAATGGTTGCGAGCCCCTATGCGGATACATGGTAAGTTGATAAAACGCAGAAAAGGCGTACCACAAGGTAGCCCACTCAGTCCCATACTATCGAATATCATGCTCAATGAGTTAGATAAAGAACTAATGGGGAAAGGGTTGCGATTTGTACGCTATGCAGATGATTTTAGCATTTACTGCAAAAGTGCCTATCAAGCCCGTAAGGTAGGCAACCAAGTGTATGTGTATTTGCGAGACAAACTCAAGTTACCTATCAATAGGGAAAAGAGTGGCATACGCCGTCCCGTTACATTTACGATATTGGGATATGGCTTTGTACCTACGTACAAAAAGGGAGATAGGGGGAAATACCAATTAGTGGTTACGGAGAAAGGGTGGCTGAGTTTGAAATACAAACTCAAAATCCTTACACGAAAAACGAGCCCTATCCCATTTGAAGAACGCCTACAACGGATAAAAGCAGTACAGCAAGGCTGGCTACAATACTACCGAATGGCAAGTATTCAAGGCAAACTCAGAGACGTAGATGGTTGGGTAAGGAATCGCTTGCGATGCTGTATTTGGAAACAATGGAAGAAACCTGAAAGGAGAAGGAAAAACCTGTTACGATTAGGCGTAGATAGCGAACACGCTTATAGCCATAGTCGGAGTCGTATGGGCACATGGGCAGTAGCTTGTAGCCCCATATTACTAACTACCATTACTGTAGAACGTTTACAAAAACGTGGTTATGAATCTATGTTAACGTATTATCTTAAAATTGCTCCATTTCTTCATGAACCGCCTTGTATGTGAACGCAAAGTAAACAATCCTGTGAATTGTTTACTGGAAGTGAAGGAGCAAAGCTCGCGTACGCACGGTGGTGTGAGAGGCTCTCCCCATCAGTCTTTACTGGTGGGGCAGTCAACTCGATTATGCTTTGTTTTTTATTTGTATTTATATCTCGTTGTATTTTTATCTCCTATCTTTTCAATCATTCCATTCTCAACAGCAAAATTCAAATCCCGACTTGCTGTCGCTGAAGAAATTTCTCTAAAATTCTTTAAATAATCTTTTCGTGTAAAGTAGTCTTTTTTAACAATTGAGTTGAATAAATTAATTCGGTCAATATTCGTTAAGCTGACATTCTGAATACTTAGTAATTCCTCGAGAGATTCAAGGATAATTTCAAGCATAAATTCAATAAATACGGTCGACACTCCAGTATTGTCAGATTTTCCCAGTGAATCATAATACTGTTCCTGTCTTTCTTTTATTAAAGTCTCAATTGGCAAAAATTCAAAAACAGGATAAGAATCTTTTAAAATTAAGGTTTGCCATAATCTGCCCATTCTGCCATTACCATCAATGAACGGATGAATAAACTCCATTTCATAATGAAACACACAACTTTTTATTAAAATTAAATCATCATCATTTTTCAAATAAGCAAACAAGTCATTCATTAGTGGCTTGAGTAATTCGCTTGGGGGAGCAATATGTGCAACGTCTGAACCTTTAACTATTCCAACCGATTTGCGTCTCAATTTTCCTGCGGATTCAATAAGCCCCCTCATTAATATTCCGTGAGCCTCACAAAATGATTCAAATTTATACGGATTCAAATTATCTAGATAGTCATAAACCGCAATTGCATTTTTAACCTCCAAAATATCCCTTTGCGGACCAATCACTCTTTTATTAGAAACAATTGCAGTTATTTGCTCAATAGTCAATGTATTCCCTTCTATTTCAAGCGATGAATGAATAGTTTTAATCCTATTTTTTCTTCTTAATTCTGTCGGAGGCTTATTTAAATGAGCGGAATTTACCTCTCCGATTCTCTCAGAAATTGAAGCAACTAATTTTAAAATCTTTCCTGTTATTTGGTATGGTGGTTTCATGCAAATAAATAATTGATAGTATCATATGATAGTATCAAAAGTAGTATTTAATTTCTAAACAGCAAGTATCTATCTATGTTTCTGTATCCTAGAATAAAGCCTAACATCTGTGTATACGCCATAGCATGGCGTATATATCTGCATTATAAAAAACATAATATCTTGATATGTAAGTTTTTATGTTTTTTTGTAGTAGCAATAGTTACGGCGTATATCCATTTGTTGATTTATGTTAAAATATCTAATTTATCAAAAGGATTTTCTATTTGATCAAATCCTTTTGTTCAAATAATAATATAATAACCATTACTCTATACAGCATTTCATTTGCACATACAATTTTGTTACTTATTAAACTTTAATCCACATACATTCAGATCTTTATCTTTATTCTCTAAAGGCACGGATTGCAAATCCGCGCCAGCGGTAGTGTTTTTGTTTTTCAATAATTAATATTTGTTTTTAAATGAAAATAAACTACACATAATATTTTACTTCTTCTGAAGAAAAGTTATTTTTTTCTTATTATAATCAACATGAAATGAGTCCCCTGTTTCAGGTAATGTTATACTTAAATCGTTTTTAGATAAATTTTCAATAATCATAGAAACCGGTATTGACTCTCCAATCTTTATATTTGTTGGATTTTCTATATAAGCAGCATGAGACATAATTTCGTTGTTAATTTTAGTAAATTCATTAATAGCTGAAATTTCATTGAAATAATCTACCATTCTTACCTTAATATAACTTCCCTTTTTATCTAAATCATAGGAATATATAATCTCAGAGGGGAGTAATTTAAATGTTGCTTCAATATCTATTATGATGCTATCAAATTGTTTGTTATTTATGATTGGATTTTCATATTTAAGAGTGAAATTCCATAAGAGTTGTTCTTTTTTTGAGGTAGTAATTTCATGATCTTCATTTGAAGTAGATCTTTTTGAAATCTTCTCTCTAATTAACATATTGATTGAAGTTTCATTTTTTCCTGATATTTTAATAGGCAAGAATTCAAAATCAGAACTTATTTGAATTGGAGGATTTAATTTAAAAGTCGCGGAACAATTATCTAACAATAATGAATGAATATGAATTTCACTTTTATGCCCAAAAATTTCGTCATCACTTTTTACAAGTAATAATTCTATTCTAGCATTTTGTTTCGCCATGTTTTCTGAGTCCCTACCGAATCTCCTAGCTACAAAGAATCCTTTTTGCGCATTCAATAATTCAATTTTTTTTTCAAAAATAATTATATCATTTTTAGATACAACCATTTTGCTGTAATTTTTACATTCAAAGATATAAATCAATTTAGTTCCAATTTTTAAATCAATTGTCACATAAATATCAACTTCATGTCTAACTTCTGAAATTGTGAAAATCTTATTCCGTTCAACTTTAACTTGTACAATGTCTGATTTGCTTATTTCCTTCAAGACATGCGTTTCTATTAATTCAACTGCAAATTCTAAAATTGCTCCATTCATAACTTTTATTTTTTTTAACATTACCGCTAACAGTTAGTATAAGAATAGTAGCCGACTGCGTAGCACTTTCCTGTCAAGTTACACAAAAGTTGGAGCGGGCTACAACCCTTGAATTACCTACTAAACCGGCAATTTTTTATACCGCGTGTGTGTGCCCTGCATGAGCAGAGCACACCTGCTGCAAAGCAACAGAAAAAAATCAAAAATCCAACTATTTTTGGTTAAAACAAAGCGTTGAGCAGGTGTTTTTTTTCCAGGGGGTGCAAGTCCCTTATACGCCCTGAAAGAAGGAGGAAAAACCTGTTACGATTAGGCGTTGATAGCGAACACGCTTATAGCCATAGTCGGAGTCGTATGGGCACATGGGCAGTAGCTTGTAGCCCCATATTACTAACTACCATTACTGTAGAACGTTTACAAAAACGTGGTTATGAATCTATGTT
>FLOH01000360.1_pt1 | contig 106645 bp, 98 predicted proteins | sample 756751 | NCBI WGS metagenome assembly FLOH01 (sample SAMEA4026879, study PRJEB14308) | marine metagenome | biome: coastal water; material: water | depth 74 m
AATCCGAGCCCGCCATACATGCTTCTGAGAGGCACAACGATCCGCAACAATCGCGTCCAGACGACGGCGATCATCAGCGGTGACAGTAAATGAAATTCCTTTGCGCATGCCAAAGACTCGCACAAACGCAAAAGTTTGGGAATCCAAATTCGGACTCTTACGTTAACGACAATCCACTAGCGTGGGTTTTTCTACCTGCTTAAGAAAATGCCGGTATTGGTCCACGGTTGCAGGACGGTTTTTGCTCTCACACTCGGAAAGGTAGGCGTCAATTGTCGCTGAAAGCCCCTCTATCAACTTTTTTGACGGCGTGTGCACCAATGACGTCTTGCCTCAGTACGGGCCTGAGAAAGCGAGATTTCACCATATCGACCTATTGTGGTGAGGCGTCTACCAACCCCATAAACAACAAAGAATGATTTGGTTCGAGCAGTGCAGCGAATGCCAAAGGCCGGCGTTGTGGTGTCCCAATACTTAACATCGCCGCTTGCAGGGTTTGGCAGCTTTCTTATTGCTAAATCTGTAAGGTAAATACGCAGCTTTGTCTCTCTTTGTCTCTCAAATCGGATGCGTTATACATATCAACATGAGGACCTATGAGGAAGTAAATATTTGAGATCGTTCAAAAATAGGGTATTTTGTTCGCCATGATGATATATGATGAGGGGTGCTTTTTAATTGTGGATCAAGAGGCCCCCCGTTCAAATCGGGGCGCTGGTACCATTATTTCCCGAATAATCGATATTTCGACAATCAACGGCTAAACTAAGCGCGCGACTCAATTAATCTGACGCTGCGCCGTAACGCTGTGCATGGCTTCCAAAACATGATGCGCCGCTGTCCGGGCAAACGACCGCATTACCATTATTTCGAACCCCTTAGCGGTCTTGCTGATAACCGACATCATATGTGCCAGTTCGGTGCGCGCTGTTTGGCCTTGGAAGAAACTGCCAGCCCGCAAGTCAACCGGAGTTAACCGTTCCAAAACCGCGGCTGCGTCGTCGCCTTCCAGCCGCATAACAGCCCAACTGTGGGTTTGATCGGTCAGTGCCGCAATTTTGCCAACTGCAGTGGATGCAGGCTTGTCGCCGATCAGAAAAAACTGCCCGCGTCCGGTCCAAACCACGCGGGCGGAGTCGGTTCCAGCGACATGCCCTGCGGCTGGCAACTCGACATTATGCGCCTTTTTCAGGGCCGTGGAACAGGCCGCGTCTTTACCGCGAAACGGCATGATCGAGGTGATGGCGGCGGGTGCTGCTTCGGTTAATGTCAGACCGCCTGCAGCGGCTGGCAACAGATCCGCAAGCGGTGTTTTAGCGATCAGGTCAACCACGCAGTGCCCCTCCTTTTTCATCCCAGAACACGGGATTGCAAATCTCGCATTTGGTTTCGACATTGCGCAAAAGATCAACCATTTTAATCACTTCACCCATCCGCGCCCGACCGTTCTTAACAAAGCCCAAGGCGATTGTGTGCCCCAGCGTCGGTGAAAAACAATGGCTGGTAATATAGCCCTGATCGTTTATGCGAACAGCGTCGTCATCAACGTTGAACAAATGCGCGCCACCCAGAAACTGTTTGACTGTGCCGACCGGTTTCAGGCCGACCAGTTGTTCACGCTCAGGCCCCGACAGGCCCGGACGTTGGCTGGAAACTTTACCGACGCAATCCTTCTTGGCCGAAACCATGCGCCCGGCACCGATATCGTCAGCAGTGACGCGTCCGTGGATTTCCGCATGCGTGATGAAACCCTTTTCGATCCGCATCACGTTCAGCGCTTCCATCCCGTACCAACCGCCGCCCATTTCTGCGGCTCGTTTGTCAAGCTCGCGGGCAATCGCGTCGCCGTAATGCGCAGGGACCGCCAGTTCATAGGCGTGCTCGCCGGAAAACGAGATGCGGAACAGGCGCGCTTTGACCTTGCCGATGGTGACGTCCCCACATGCCATATAGGGGAATGTTTCGTCCGTGATGTCTTCGCTTAACAGCCCGTCCAGCAATTGCCGGGATTTCGGACCGGCCACTGCGAATTGCGCCCATTGTTCGGTGACCGAGATAAACTGCACATCCAGTTCCGGCCACAAAACCTGCGCCGCGAAATCCAGATGCATCATGACCTGACCTGCCGCAGCGGTCGTTGTGGTCATTACATAGTGGTTTTCACCAAACCGTGCCGAGGTGCCGTCATCCATCACCATGCCGTCTTCACGCAACATCAGCCCATATCTGACTTTGCCGATGGGCAGGGTTGAAAACATATTGGAATAGACCCGATCCAGAAATTCCGGCGCATCCGGTCCCTGAATGTCGATCTTGCCCAGCGTAGTCACGTCACACAGGCCGACGGATGCGCGCACCATGACGACCTCGCGGTCACAGGACTGCCGCCAATTGGTTTCGCCAGCTTGCGTGAACCACGACGGGCGATACCAAAGCCCAACCTCGGCAAAACGGGCGTTCTTCTCGCGGGCCAACGCGTCGGATGGAATAAACCGTTCCGGAGCAAAGCTTTTCCCGGCACCGTGCGCCCCCAACGCGCCAATCGCAACGGGCGTATAGGGCGGGCGGAACGTGGTCGTGCCGGTCTCTGGGATCGAGCGCCCGGTCAGTTCGGCCATGATCGCAAGCCCGTTCATATTGCTGGTTTTGCCCTGATCTGTGGCCATACCCAGCGTGGTATAGCGCTTCATGTGCTCGACCGGACGGAAGTTTTCCTGATGCGCCAGCTTGACGTCTTTGGAGGTGACGTCGTTTTGCATATCAAGCCACGAGCGGCCTTTTGCGCCGTTCACATGCCAAAACGGCTGGATCGTGACGGGCGCATCCTCGGCCTTGGGTAAAGTCACGCGTGGTGCTTTCTTACCAAGGTCTTTCAGCACTTCCGCAGCCGCGTCCGCCCCGGTTTTCAACGCCGCATGTGTCGACATTTCGCCCAGCGCTGATCCTGCGGAAATCAGGCCCGGAATTGCACCGTCCGCCGGGATAAAGGCGGCAATGTCTTCGCGCCAGACTGGCCGACCGTTCATGTGGCAGGTCAAATGCACTGATGGGTTCCAACCGCCTGAAACGCCCAGACAATCGGTCTTGATTTTTCGTATGCCTGCCGATGTGCGAACCGATATTTCGGACAATCCCAAGCGACCGGACGTTCCGACAACCTGCGCGCCGGTTATCAGCGGATAGTCAGCAACGGCAACCGCACCCGCACGCGTATCAATGACCGCTGCAATCGTGACGCCAGCGGCAACCAGATCGGCGGCAGTGCGATGGCCGTCGTCATTGTTGGTGAAGATCGACACGGCCTGCCCCGGTGCTGCTGCGAAACGGTTTACATAGCTGCGCACCGCACCTGCCATCATCACCCCGGGGCGATCGTTGTTTGGAAAGGCAATCGGACGCTCAATCGCGCCGCCTGCAAGAATCGCGCGTCTCGCGGCGATCCGCCAAAAGGTTTCAAGTGGGGCGTGATCGGGTGCCGTCGCCAAATGATGCGAGACCCGCTCAAGCGCGCCATACGTTCCGCCATCATAGGCACCGGTTATCGTCGTTCGCGGCATCAACCGCACGTTTTTCATTGCGGCCAGTTCCGACACGATACCGGCTGCCCAATCACTGCAACCAGCGCCATCGATTTCATAAGTTTCGCTGTTCAGCCGACCGCCAAGTGTGAAATCTTCGTCCGCCAGAATGACATCCAAACCGCCTTTGGCAGCCGTCAAAGCGGCCATCAATCCAGCAGGCCCGGAGCCGATAACCAGCAGGTCACAATGCGCAAAGGCCTTGTCATAATGCGCAGCGTCCGCAGCGCCGGAAAGCGCGCCAAGGCCAGCCGCACGGCGGATCGCCGGCTCGTACAGTTTTTCCCAAAACGCTTTGGGCCACATGAAGGTCTTGTAATAAAACCCGGCTGAAAGAAATGGCGACAACAAGTCGTTCACCTCCATTAAATCGAAACTTAGCGATGGAAACCGATTTTGTGAACTTGCCGCCAGACCGCGATAGATTTCCTGCGTAGTCGCGCGAACATTCGGGGTGGTTTGCGGCCCGACGCCGATCTGCATCAAGGCGTTAGGTTCTTCCGAGCCCGACGTCAAAATTCCGCGCGGACGGTGGTATTTGAAACTGCGGCCAACCAGCCGCACGTCGTTTGCCAGCAAGGCCGAAGCCAGTGTATCGCCCTTAAAGCCAAGATAGGTTTGCCCGTCAAAAGTGAACGGGATTTGCTGGCTGCGATCAAGCTGCCCGCCTTTGGCCAAGCGACTCATTTTGCACCTCGTTTCGCATCGACTGCGAGTTCGGTTTTGAAGAATTCATGTGTAGTGACATTACGTTCGGCAACGATCCACGATCGGCAGCCCGAGTCATGGAACCACAACTCGCGGTTCAGTCCTGTCGGATTTTCGCGAATATAGACATAATCATAAAATGCCTCGGCTCCGGCGTCGGGCGCGGGGCGATCCAGCAGTTTCGCCGACCCACGATAATGAAATTCACGGCTGTCGCGTTCGCCACAGATGGGGCAGTTTATGCGCATGTCGGTTCCCCAGAATTTAGATGAAGCGCCGCAAAAACCGGCGCACCATTATCCCGGCCTTTACGCCGGGATCTTTTGGCCAAGGGGACCCGGAACGTGGTCCGGGGCTGCGTTGGGTTTGCCATCAGTCCCTCGTTCAATGCAGGTTCGGCGTGGCGCCGTTTCCGGTTTCGTCGATCACATGGCCTGTCTCAAACCGGCTAAGCAGAAACTTGTCGGCCGCCTTGTGATGGTTGCCAGTGGAAATCAAATGCGCAAAGCAATCGCCCGAGGCCGGTACTGCCTTAAAGCCGCCGTAACACCAGCCGCAATTCAGGAAAAAGCCGTCGATATGGGTTTTGTCGATGATCGGAGTCCCGTCCATCGACATATCCATAATGCCGCCCCAACTGCGCAACATCTTGGCCTTACCGATCATCGGCATCAGGGCCATGCCAGCCTCGGCCACGTGTTCGACCATCGGCAGGTTGCCGCGTTGCGCATAGGAATTATACATGTCCAGATCGCCGCCAAACACCAAACCGCCTTTGTCAGACTGGCTGAGGTAAAAGTGCCCCATACCGAAACTGACCACATGCGGCATGATCGGCTTCAGCCCCTCGGTCACGAAAGCCTGCAAAACATGGCTCTCAATCGGCAATCTTAGACCGGCCATTTCGCCAACCTGCGACGTGCGCCCGGCGACCGTCATGCCAACCTTGCCTGCACCGATATAACCGCGCGAGGTTTCAACCCCCAGGACTTTGCCGTTTTCGATGCGAAAGCCCTTAACCTCGCAATTCTGGATCAGATCAACGCCGCGCATATCGGCGCCGCGCGCAAAGCCCCATGCCACAGCATCATGCCGCGCGGTGCCGCCGCGCCAATGCATCAAGGCACCGTAGACCGGAAAGCGCGGATCGTCGTGGTTCAGATAAGGCAGCTGGCGTTTGGTTTCCTCGCGGCTCCACAATTCGGCATCATCGCCCTGCATCCGCATCATGTTACCGCGCCGTGCCAAACTGTCGACCTGCCCATCGGAGTGGCCAAGAATAACCTGCCCGCGCTGGGACAGCATGACGTTATAGTTCAGCTCCTGTTCGAGGCTTTCCCACATTTTCAGGGAATGCGAATAGAACTGCGAATTTCCCTCGAGGAAATAGTTGGCGCGAACGATTGTGGTATTGCGCCCGACATTGCCACCACCCAGATACCCGCGCTCCAGCACAGCAACATTGGTGATGCCGTATTTCGCCGCCAGATAATAAGCTGTCGAAAGGCCATGCCCGCCACCGCCGATAATGATAACATCATAATGCGATTTTGGCTCTGGATTGCGCCAAACCGGCTTCCAGTTCTTGTTGCCGGTCAGCCCGTTCAGAAAAACCTGTAATGCGGAATAACGCATAATCCCCTCCAAATGTCGGAGTTATCAAACGGTAAGCAGCAGAGTAGCGCAAGGCGGAAATCGACGCAAAACCGGTTGATTTACGACCTTTTGCAAAACGTCAGCTGTTTCCGAGTACTTTAGGTATCGACGCGTGCTTTGGTTCTGCGCAAATGCCTATTCAACCAGACGGTAAGAAAGTTCAAGACTGCTGTCGTCATCAGTTTTGCACGTGCCAAACGACGCTTGCGATGAGAAGCTGACATCGCCGTTGGCTTGAATCTCAATTCCAGCAACCCCGCCAGATTTAGCGGCAATCGACACTGATCCGACGGTCGAGATATAGGCCCCATAGGTTTCCAATTGTGCTGCGGAACTGAAATCACCGGCTGCATAAATTTTCACACCGCCGCCTTCGGCGCAGGAATCATTCGCGCCAAGCTGCACTTTGAAGGCCGCGTAACCGATTTGTTGCCGGTATCGCGCGAGACAATGACAACATCCTCAAACACCGACCCTCTTCCGATGAAAACTTCGCACTCGGTTACCGTCACGTCAGAACCCAATTCAACATCCACGCCGTATTCAAATCCCATAAACGTCAGTTTACTCAACGCGTATTCCTGCCCTGACCTGGCGTCATATTGGCCAATAGCAACCCGCCGTGCGGTATCACGGGCCACGTCCCACATGGTGCCTTGAGCAACAAGAATAATGTTCAAGTCAAAAGCGCCGACAATAATTCCGGTAATCAGGGGCAGCCAAAGCGTAAACTCGATCGTGGCATTGCCAGCCTGGTTTTTGCGAAACCTACGCAGCAAATGTTTCATACTATCATTCCCATCTGTAACCCCTCGGGCCAATATTGACCGACTTGAAGCCAACCTATGAGTAAATAGCGCCGGGAATTTGTGTAAACTGGTTGTTTCTGTGGCTGCCAAACCAGTTTCAGCAGAACCTGAGTTCTACTTTATTGTTTAATTACAATCAACTGCATCGCCCAAATGGCGGATACATGTTTGGTTGACCGCAAACCGCCCCAATTCGTACCATTTTTGACGAATTTTTCCGCGCATCTGTGCGGTCTCGCTTTGCCTGCATATACAGAATTGAAAGGAATAGGACTTACTGTCGCCATGGAATTAGGGTTAACTTGACCTTTCAAGATGGGGAGATTTTGATGAACACGCAAAACGAGCCAAGCTTTCGTCAATCCGTTGACTTAATGTTTAACCGGGCGGTCGCCCTGATGGATCTGCCGCCGGGACTTGAGGAAAAAATCCGTGTCTGCAACGCGACCTATACGGTGCGGTTTGGCGTCAGGCTGCGCGGTCAGATTCAAACATTCACCGGTTACCGTTCAGTCCATTCTGAACATATGGAACCGGTTAAGGGCGGCATCCGTTATTCCCTGAGCGTTAATCAGGACGAGGTCGAGGCGCTGGCGGCCCTGATGACCTATAAATGCGCGCTGGTGGAAACACCGTTTGGCGGATCAAAGGGCGGCTTGCGGATCGATCCGCGTGAATATGAAGAATATGAACTGGAAATGATCACGCGGCGATTTGCCTATGAACTTATCAAGCGCGACCTGATCAATCCCAGCCAGAACGTCCCTGCCCCGGATATGGGCACAGGCGAACGGGAAATGGCGTGGATCGCAGATCAATACGCGCGGATGAACACAACGGACATTAACGCCAAAGCCTGCGTAACGGGCAAACCTTTGCATGCAGGCGGCATTGCAGGGCGGGTCGAAGCAACCGGGCGCGGCGTGCAATATGCTTTGCACGAGTTTTTTCGCCACCCCGAAGATATTGCCCATGCTGGCCTCAGCGGAACTTTGGACGGCAAGCGCGTCATCGTGCAGGGCCTTGGCAACGTTGGGTATCATGCGGCGCAATTTATTTCGACAGAAGACGGCGCATTGATCACCGGCATCATCGAACATGACGGCGGGTTGGTGAACGAGGCCGGCATGAATGTCGACGAAGTGCGGGCTTATATCATCGCCAAAGGCGGCGTGCGCGGCTGTCCAGAAGGGACCTTTGTCGAAAAGGGCGCACTGATTTTGGAAAACGAGTGCGACATCCTTATCCCGGCGGCAATGGAGGGGGTAATCAACATGCATAACGCCCCCAACATCAAAGCACCGCTGATCATCGAGGCGGCAAACGGACCGATAACTGCCGGGGCTGATGAAATCCTGCGTAAACGTGGCTGTGTGATCATACCGGATATGTATGCCAATGCCGGCGGGGTGACGGTTTCCTATTTTGAATGGGTCAAGAACCTAAGCCATATCCGTTTTGGCCGGATGCAACGCAGGCAGGAAGAAAGCCGTCACCAATTGATCACCGACGAATTGGAACGGTTGTCAGCAGATAAGCAATTGGGTTGGGCCTTGTCGCCTGGTTTCAAAGATAAATATCTGCGTGGGGCTGGCGAACTTGAACTGGTGCGATCCGGCTTAGACGACACAATGCGTGCCGCCTATCAGGCGATGCGCGAGGTTTGGCATGGACGCAATGACGTTCACGACCTGCGGGTCGCGGCATATCTAGTTTCAATCGACCGTGTGGCGAAAAGCTATCGCGCAAAGGGGCTTTAGGGTTTTCCCTCGCGACAGGTCCTTGGATCGACTTGCGGTTGGCGTCGTCGTTTTGTGCAAAAAACCAATCAGGCCGGGCGAAAGCGTGACCTGATTTTGTTAAGAGCATTTCTGGAACACAAGAACGCTCGGGAACGGCAATTAGTCCAGATAGCCATCCGATTTTAGCCCCGCGCGTTCATAATGAACCGGCAACGCACGTCCATAAAGCTGGATCGCGCGCTCCGGGGTTGCAACCATCCCGGGTTCTTCAACGTACGAAAAGATCGCCACATAGCGCGGCGTTTCACCGGAAAGTGGCGCAACCCGATGCAGCGAGTTTCGGCCCAGAAATAGCTGCAAGTCACCCGGTTCAAGATTTAGAGTTTTGACCTTGTCAGAACGCCCCTCGAGAACTTTCTGAACCTCGGCGAAATTCTCGCCGGACGCACGAATATTCGGCACATATTCAAACGCACCACCACCGTCTGCATTCTGAACCGCAAGTGTAACGGTGAAGTTGTTGGTGTCAAAATGCCACGGAAAGCCGTTTCCCGCCTCGGCCATATTCACGATCACATCGGCCAGCGGGTCAGCGTAACGATAGAACTTATCCTGCCGCAGGGCCGCCTTGACAAACGGATCAAACGGCGGAAAGTCGAAAATCGACCTTAGGGCGGTGCCCTGTTTGAAATTATCCGCCGGGATAAAAGCATTCGAGCGGTCAAAAAACTGCCGGACCGGATGATCGGTTGGCAAGGTAGCGTCGTCTTTGGTGAAATATGCGTTTGTGCGGTTAAAGGCCCGATAGGCTTGCGGGGCCGCATTTTCCGCTTCGGCAACAAATGCGGCAATCCCGTCATCGTTCAGAAATTTTTTGAGCACGGCACAGCCACTGTGATCCAGATCTTTCTGCACAGAAGTCAGCAACCTCTGAAACGCGCCGCTATCCGGGCGATCAATCGGATAGCGGTCAAGGTCGATCAGACTTGCGGGATCAAAGCGCATCGCCTATTCGGCCCCCACGCGGCGGTTGAACGGCACCACTTCATAACCCGGCTCTTCCGGTTCATCATCAAGCATTTCAGCCGGAAAACCTGGCGCCAAAATCGACAGGCCGGTGGCTTCTTCCAGGCGCCGGATAATGTCATCCGACTGGGCCCGATCGCCATAGCGTTTTATGCCGTCCGCAAAGATTTCAATCATCAAAGGGCTGATTTCCAGTGGCACGTTGTTCCGGTCAGCAATGGTTTGAAACAGACCGATATCTTTCTTCACCAGATCCATCGTAAAAGAAATGTCGCGCGACCCGTTCAGGATCACCTGGCTTTCGGTTTCATGCACAAACGATGTCCCCGACGAAATCTTGATCGCCTCAAACGTGGTGCCAAGGTCAAGCCCGGCAGCCTTCATCGTGACCATCGCCTCGCAACAGGTCAAAAGGTTAGCGGTTGCCAGATAGTTGGTCATGACCTTCAGAATCGAGGCTGAACCAAGATCGCCCGTATGCAAAACCCGCCGCCCCATGGTCGTCAGCAGCGGCAATATCCGCTCGAATGTTGCGCGGTCACAACCGGCGAAGATCGAAATGTTGCCCGTCGCCGCCCGGTGACAGCCGCCCGATACCGGGCAATCCACAGCAGCACCGCCTTTGGCAATAACTTTGGCCCCCAAACGTTTGGCTTCGGCTTCATCTGTGGTGGACATTTCCATCCAGATTTTGCCCGGCCCAACCGCTTCCAACAAACCATCCGGCCCTTCCATCACCGCAGCCGAGGCAGCGGGCGACGGCAGGCACGTGATCACCGCATCACAATCGCGCATCATCTGGGCCGGGCTGGTTCCCGCCTTGGCACCAAGGTTCACGAAGTTTTGCACCAGCTCGTCGTTCAGATCGCGCACCGTCAGATCAATGCCATTTCGCAGCAAGCTGCCCGACAGTTTGCCACCAACATTGCCCAGCCCGATAAACCCGATTTTCATAGTCTTCCCCTTTGTTTGCTATGGTCAAATTGATGCCAGCAAATTCGGCGGATCAAGCCTGTTTCCGACGCTTTTGGGTCGCAGATATTGTTTGGCGAATTTCTGTTCAGTCAATTGAAGGGCACACTAGCATTTATCCCAGCTACCCCTATGTTTGAGACAACCCCAATCAGGAGACGACAATGTCAATCCGCCCCGTGAAATCCACCAGTCAAGCGCGCCCCACCATGGAAGGGGCTGGCGTACATCTGCACCGCGCTTTTGGTTTTGCCGACCCAACCATGCTTGACCCGTTTCTGTTGTTCGACGATTTTCGCGGTGACAGTCCAAACCTTTATATGCGCGGGTTTCCGTGGCATCCGCATCGCGGCATCGAGACGATTACCTATGTATTGGCCGGCACCGTTGAACATGGCGATAGCCTTGGCAATACCGGCAATCTGCGCGCTGGTGATGTGCAATGGATGACTGCGGGGTCAGGTATAATGCATCAGGAAATGCCCAAGGGGAACGCCAAAGGGCAGATGCATGGTTTTCAACTTTGGGCCAATTTGCCGTCGTCCCTAAAAATGACAACACCGCGCTATCAGGATGTTGCGTCGGCTGAAATTCCCGAAGTGATCGAAGATGACGGCACGGTTATTCGCGTGATTATCGGGTCGTCACATGGCAAAACCGGCCCGGTTGACGGTATTGCCGCTGAGCCGCAATATCTGGACATCTCAATCGCCCCGGGTGTGCGCAAGACGTTCAAAGTCGATACCTACCGCAAGACGTTTGCCTATGTTTTTGCAGGTGCTGGCGCGTTTTCAGACGCATCGGCTCCTAAAGGGGTTTTGCTGGAAAAAGAGGTTGCAGGTCGCGAGGTGAACATCCGCGATCTGTCCGGCAACCGCACTTTGGTCGAGTTTGACACAGGCGATAGTGTTTCGGTTCAGGCCGGGCCAGAAGGCGTTCGGTTCTTGCTGATTTCCGGCACCCCGATCGAAGAACCGGTCGCGTGGCACGGACCTATCGTGATGAATACTCAGGCCGAATTGGCGCAGGCGATGCGCGAATTACAGAACGATAAGTTCATCAAACCGGTCCATTAAGACAGGCGACGGATGTTACATTATGCGGCAAACGGTTTAAGCGGCGGGACTGATCTGTTGATCGCGCATGGGCTGTTCGGCTCGGCTCGTAATTGGGGGGTGCTGTCAAAACGCCTGTCAGACTCGCGTCGTGTGGTCACAGTTGATATGCGCAACCACGGGGCAAGCCCTTGGTTTGAAACAAATACATATGCTGATCTGGCCGTCGATCTGGCGGGTGTTATTCATGCGACGGGCGGGGCTGCCGACGTACTTGGCCATTCGATGGGCGGCAAGGCAGGGATGGTTTTGGCGTTGACGCGGCCTGACCTGGTGAACCGCCTGATCATCGCTGACATTGCGCCGGTTGCTTATACGCATACCCAAAAACATCTGATCGCAGCGATGCAAGCCGTTGATTTATCACAGGTTTCAAGTCGCCGGGACGCCGATTCGCAATTGATGGATGCGGTTTCTGACGATGGTGTTCGTGCCTTCCTTTTGCAAAGCCTCGATCTGAAAGGCGATGCACCGCGTTGGGCGTTGAATTTGGACGTTCTCGATACGGAAATGCCGGGTATTATAGGTTTTCCTGAAGTTGAGGGCCGGTTCGACGGCCCCTGCTTATTTCTGTCAGGCGGCCTGTCTGGATATGTGAAACCTTCGGATCGCCCAAAGATACGGGCGCTGTTTCCGCAGGCGGAATTCGGCGAAATTGAGGGCGCAGGCCACTGGCTTCACGCTGAAAAGCCGCGTGAATTCGAAGGTGCAGTTCGGGCTTTTCTGGACCGGTAACGGGGTCTATGCCGCCTTGAACATACGCTGCATCACGCCGGATTTCAGGTAAAGCCAGTGATAAAGTGCGCCGACAAAATGCAACAATATCAAAACTAAAAACAAGATCCGCATCACGCTGTGGGCCTGTGCGGCAAGGTCGAGTCCAAAGAACCACGCGTTGATGCCTGAGATCGGCATCAGGATCAGCATCAGGTAAAGCAGGCCATGGGTGGCGTGGGCGATGATCTGTTGCAGACGGCTTTCCGACGCAGGCAGGACCGGCGCGCCACGCCTCAGCTTGATTGCGATCCGCCAAATAACCAAAAGCAGGATCAGAATGCCGCCGAAGACATGGCTGGCGACGAGTGGTGAAAACGCCAAAACCTCGCCCTTTCCAATGGCTTGCCACGCCTCCAACATATATTCATGCAGCAGATATTGCATCGCAACCAGCAGAAAGATCACCCAGTGAAGGGCGATCTGGGTTCGGTTATATCCTGCAGGTTTGGGCATTTTCGGCGTCCTTGGTACTGATAGTTTTCGGTTGGTCTAACGTAGGTAAGCTGGGATTGCGACGCTTTTTTAGACAGCAAACGAGTGCGGATCATCAGCTCCAGCGAGGTGTGCCGCCGTTGTTTATGGTGCCTGAACCCCGTCGCCGCCTTGGTGACGCATGGATATCTGGCGGCCTATAAAGCCGTGGCGATTGAATATGTGCCAGGGGATTTTTCGAGGGGTGGGGCGTACGTTGGGCAGCGCTTTAAGCGAAACACCAGGTCAGCGCCCGGCCTAGTGGGTGCAAAGCGCCCTCCTGGGGGAGCCTCTCGGGGATTGAAGGCAATCCCCTGCCAGCCTGCGGGTCGGGCGCTGACCGGGCCGCAAGCGGACCGGTCAGGGGCTTGTTGGGGTGTTGACGCAAATATCAAAGATAGGGAGAACCTTGGGCGGGCTTTTCGCTGCCCTCAACTATCCATCTTCAGCGCATTGATAAACGCCTGCTGGGGGATCTCGACTTTGCCGAACTGGCGCATCTTTTTCTTGCCGGCTTTTTGCTTGTCCAGCAATTTCCGTTTCCGTGACGCATCGCCGCCATAGCACTTGGCGGTGACGTCTTTGCGCAGGGCCGAGATGGTTTCGCGCGCGATTATGCGCCCACCGACGGCGGCCTGGATCGGGATTTTAAACATATGCTGGGGGATCAGCTCTTTCAGTTTCTCGACCATGCTGCGGCCACGCGCATCGGCGCGATCCCGGTGGACCATGGTTGACAGGGCGTCCACCGGCTCGTCATTCACGAGGATCGTCATTTTCATCAATGCATCCTGGCGATAGCCGGCCATCTGGTAATCAAACGAAGCATATCCCTTACTGACGCTTTTCAGGCGATCGTAGAAATCAAACACCACTTCGTTCAGCGGCAGATCATAGACCACCATGGGGCGGCTGCCCGCATATGTAAGGTCGATCTGGATGCCTCGCCGGTCCTGACACAGTTTCAGCACGTCGCCCAGATATTCATCCGGCACCATGATCGTGGCCTTGATGCGTGGCTCTTCTATGTGGTCGATATTGGCGACGTCAGGCATGTCGGCGGGGTTGTGCATCTCGACGATTTTACCGTCGCGCATGTGAATCTGATAGATCACGGACGGGGCGGTGGTGATCAGGTCGATATCGTATTCGCGTTCCAGCCGGTCGCGGATGACCTCAAGATGCAGAAGGCCCAGAAAGCCGCAGCGAAAGCCAAAGCCGAGCGCGGCCGAGGTTTCCATTTCGGTGGTGAAACTCGCGTCGTTCAGGCCCAGTTTGGCGATGGCGTCGCGCAGGTCTTCAAATTCGGCAGCATCCACCGGGAACAGGCCGCAGAACACCACGGGTTGCGATTTGGTAAAGCCTGGCAGGGCCTTGGCGCAGGGGCGTTTTTCGTGGGTAATGGTGTCACCCACCGCGGTGTCGCTGACCAGTTTGATGCTGGCAGTCAGAAAGCCGATCTCGCCGGGACCAAGTTCGTCGATCACGTCCATTTTCGGGCGGAACACACCGATGCGGTCCACCGGATAGGTGGCGCGGGTGTTCATCATGCGGATGCGGTCGCCCTTTTTCAGCACGCCGTCAATCACCCGCACCAGCACGACCACACCAAGATAGGCGTCGTAATAGCTGTCGATCAGCATGGCCTTCAGGGGGGCGTCGCGGTCGCCTTTGGGGGGCGGCAGACGATGCACGATCGCCTCGAGCACGTCGGGGATGCCGATGCCGGATTTTGCCGACACAAGGATCGCTTCGGACGCATCGATGCCGATCACGTCTTCGATCTGGGAACGGACCTGTTCGGGTTCCGAAGCAGGCAGGTCGATTTTGTTCAGGACCGGCACGATTTCATGCCCGGCATCAATCGCTTGATAGACATTGGCCAAGGTTTGCGCCTCGACCCCCTGGGTGCTATCGACCACCAAAAGCGAGCCCTCAACCGCACGCATCGAGCGGCTGACCTCATAGGCGAAATCGACGTGGCCGGGGGTGTCGATCAGGTTAAACTCGTAGGTCTCGCCGTTATTGGCGACGTATTCCAGCCGCACCGTATTGGCCTTGATGGTGATACCGCGCTCGCGCTCTATATCCATGGTGTCAAGCATTTGCGCCTCCATATCCCGGTCGGCCACGGTTCCGGTCGACTGGATCAGGCGATCCGCCAGCGTGGATTTACCGTGGTCGATATGAGCGACGATGGAGAAATTGCGGATATGGGCGAGGTCTGTCATAGAAGCGGGATATGATGGGGATTTGAAGGCTGGTCAAGTGGGTCGATCGGGCATGGGTTGAACTTGGTTGAACGGTCTGTTCGCGCCAGCACTAATATTGGCGTAAATTGAGCGAAAGCACGTAAGAAAAGCTTGCGGCAGTTTGGGTTGACGTAGTCACAATGGAAGTCGATTGAATTGGGAAGACCAGCTTTGGAGGCAACGGATGCAGTTTAAACATAAGATAAAATTCGACGACCTGGACTGGATCGATGTCGGCGACAGTATGAAATACAAGCGTTATCAGCAGGGCGATGCGCAGATCAGGCTGGTGCAGTGGGGTCGGGACATGTTGCACGAGGCGTGGTGTTTTAAGGGGCATTATGGCTATGTGATCGAGGGCGTGGCCGAGATAGCGTATTCTGGTCAGACCGAAACCTATGAAGCCGGGGACGTGATCTTCATTCCGGACGGGCAAGACTATCAGCACCGGCCCAAGGTGCTGAGCGAGACGTTCACATTTTTCAGTGTCGAGAAGAACGATCAGCTTAGGTGAGGTTCTGATCCAAGCAGGCCAAGCTTGGGGTGCGGGCAGGTTTCCCAATTATGGCTGGGCCAAGGGATTCGAATTGACGGCCGGTGTGCAGCGGGCCTGAAATCAATTTGCCGGCCAGACCGGCAGGCAAGCGATCCGCGAGACTTGCGTTTTTTTCATCACCTGCAAAGCTTGGCCTCAAAGTAATGGAGCCCGGATATGACCAACTTCCCTACCCAGCAGAATATCTATGTCGCCGAGGAAGAGGACAGCGCGCGCTGGCAGTTGTTCGACCATAGGGCCGGGGATGTGTTCATTTGCACCTCGCCAAAATCCGGCACTACATGGACGCAGGCGATTTGTGCTTTTCTAATTTTCGGGCGGGGGGATGTGCCGTCGGGCAATGGCGGGGAAAGCCCGTGGGTCGAAATGACGTTTGAAACCATGGATGCGCTGAACGCGCGGCTGAACGCGCAGACGCATCGGCGGTATCTGAAATCGCACTCGCCGTTTGATGGGGTGATTTACTGGCCGGATGCGATCTATTTCAGCGTGTTTCGGCATCCGCTGGATATCTATTTCTCGTTGTTGAAACACGGTGCGAATCAGAATAATCCGGTCGACAACCCGATCTACAACGTCGATCCGGTGAAAAGTTTCGAGGCTTGGTTGACCTTGCCATTTCAGGTGAACCCCAACAATAACACAACGTTTGAGGCGGGCATTCACCAGTATAAAAGCTTTCTGAAATGGCGGCATTTGCCGAATATCCATATCTTTCATTATGCCGATATGACCCGCGATCTGGACCGCGAAATGGTGCGGATGGCGGCGGCGATGGAAATCAGTCACCCGGCCGAGTTGATGGCTGAATTGGTGCAGGCCGCCAGTTTTGACAGTATGAAAAAGAATGCCGACAAATACGCGCCCCAGGTTTGGGACGGTTACTGGAAAGATAAGCGCGAGTTTTTCAACGCCGGCACCAGCAACAAATGGGAGGGCAAGCTGACCACCGATCAGCTTACTGCTTATGACGCGCGGATGGATAATCTGTTGACGACCGAGGAACGGCAATGGCTGGAATGGGGCACTGACCCGGCAGCGATTAGCAGGGCTTGACCGGCGTGCCTTTGTAACACCCCAGCGTAAAGGGATATTCATCCGTCAGGTGGTAGTGATAGATTTTGGCAGCCTTGCCGTCCCGGTTCACGTTTTCCGCATGGCCGTGGCATTCATCAAGATCGCCGTTAGAAAGGTGCAGGAAAGGTTTTTGTCAGGGCCATCAGATTTCCCCTGTTTGCAAGCCTCGGCTGGGTTCGTTGCTGCATCAAACGTGGTTGCGGCAGAATTCCGTCGCTTGTGGGCGCGCCTCGGTTGCCCTCTGTTCTGAGGGCTGATTTTGTGTTATTCTGGATTCGAGAGCAACAATTGATGGCAGATAAAGAGATGCGAAACATCCTCCTGTCCTTTTTGATCGTGGTCCTGCCAGCAGGCTCAGCCCCGGCAGGTAATTTGATCCGTAATGCGTGTCTGACGGCCGATCGTGCCGCAGCAAGTGCCAAATTGTGCAGTTGCATCCAGTCCGTCGCCGATCAGCGGTTAAAACGGAAAGATCAAAAACTGGCCGCCAGTTTTTTTCGAGACCCACACAAGGCGCAGGAAATCCGTCAGTCTGACAGCCATGCGCATGAGGTCTTTTGGGGTAAATACAAAGAATTTGGGGCTGCCGCGCAGAAATCTTGTGCAAATTCTGCGGGCTAAAGCGTTTTGCGTTTATCCTGAGGCATTTTACGACGCGAACGCCTGTACAAGTTCATAGGCTGTCTCGCGTCGCAAAACGCCAAGCGATTCACATAAAACGCAAAACGCTCTAAACCGGGGCATTGTTGCATAGATCCCGCGTGGTTTGATAGTGAGGCATTCCGTTCTCAGTAGGATGCTGTAAATGCCGCACAAGTTCAATGGCGATCGCCCGTGACAAGATCCCGAAACAAAAGCAGCGGGTGACCAACTGGGCTGATTACAATGAAGGTTTGCGGCGGCGCGGTGACCTGACGGTTTGGATCAGCGAAGACGCAATTGGTTTGTGGTCTGCCGCGCGTCGAACGACGCGGGGTGGTCAGCGGCGCTACTCCAATCTGGCAATTGAGCTGTGCTTGACGTTGGGTATGGTTTTCAAGCAACCGCTGCGTCAAACTCAGGGCTTGATACGCTCCGTTGCGAGGCTGCTGGGAGCTGAGATCGCGGTACCGGTGAATAAGTTCAGAAAGATGTGAGACAAGATTTTGTTGCCAAGATTTAGGCGACCTCGGAGACTGAGAATTGAAAGAAACCAGCTCACGAGGCCAATATGCAAATCATCGGACTGCACAAGAACGTTTATAAACTTTATTCTTGGGCGCGGACACAAGAATGTTTGGACGTGTACCGTATCAAATACGAAGGCCAGGTTCGCCACTGGGAAGCTTTGCGCGCGGAGGGTGTCTGCGTAGCAAAATGCGCTGCATTCGTTGGCATATCCCGCGCGACATATTATCGACACAAGCGGATTTTGAAGAATTTGGCGCAAGGGATAATACCGCCGTCAAAGGCTCCCAAGCATCGGAATAAATCACAGTGGGGCGATGCAGAAAAACAGTTAGTGCTTGAGGTTCGCCGTGACAGTGAAACCTACGGCAAGGAGAAAATTGGGGCTATCTTGCGGCGCGACAAGAACCAAACCATAAGCGACAGCACCGTAGGGCGCATCTTGGGATATTTACGGGCGAAAGGCTTGATAGCACGATCAAGGTCTGCACCCCAAAAGCGCAAACGTAACTTCTCCAAGGGCCATGCCAAAGGCTGGAACTATAAAGATTACAAAGATATAGAGGTGGGCGAGCGTGTGCAGATCGACCATATGACCGCCACCAAAAACGGCGTCACATCCAAGCACTTTCAAGCCTGGGAACGGCGGAGCAAGCATATCCACGCACAGGTTTATTCGAATGCCACCGCGCGCTCTGCCAAACGGTTTTTGCAAGAACTTGTGGAAATAGTTCCCTATAAGATCATCTCGATTCAAGTCGATGGCGGGTCTGAGTTCATGGCCGATTTTGAGACAGCGTGCGAACAGATGGAGATCCCGCTCATTGTGCTGCCGCCAGCAAGGCCGAAATACAACGGTGGTGTCGAGCGCGGCAACCGCACCTTCCGCGAAGAGTTCTATGCGTGTCGTGATCTCATTGCCGACAGCATAGGAGCTATGCGGTTTGAATTGCGAAAAGCTGTCGAAAAATACAACAAATTCAGGCCTCACCACGCATTGAAAGGTAGGACACCGATGGAGTACCTTCGAATCAATCAGGCCGATGCCGCATGAGTCTCAAAAGACGTGAACCTATACAGGGAAAATAAAAGGGCTTGATCAAGACGGATACTCAGACCATGCTCCGAGGAACATCTTTGCACTCACCAGCGCCGCTATCACCCTGCTCAAACGCATCTCAAAATCACCCACCAGAGCGATTGAAATCTTACAGGATAACCGAGCAAAGGCTGTCGCGCTCATCGCGGCAGAACGAAAATCACACTTTCTCTGAATCACCGTGCCGGATGCACTCCATCTTCAATATTTTACCACTCGGAAAAATTTGTGATAAACTGGACGCATTGATCCTCATAGAACATGGTCGCAACGGTGCCAAAGCGCTGACAAGTGACAGTAAAACCGGAGATTTACATGATGTTTCCCACCCGAATCGCAACTCTGACCAGTGCTTTTGCATTAGTGGCTGGTGCTGCTTTTGCCGATTATCAACTGACCATCCTGCACACCAATGATTTCCATGCAAGATTCGAGCCGATCAGCAAATATGACAGTGGCTGTTCGGGCGAAGACAATGATACCGGCAAATGTTTTGGTGGCTCGGCACGGTTGATGTCGGCAATCGTCGCGGCCCGCGCCCGCAGCAGTAATTCGCTGATGGTGGATGGCGGCGACCAGTTTCAGGGCACGCTTTTTTACACCTATTACAAAGGTAAACTTGCCGCCGAAATGATGAACAAAATGGGCTATGACGCGATGACCGTGGGTAACCACGAGTTTGACGACGGCCCGGAAGTGTTACGCGGCTTCATGGATGCACTGAATTTTCCGATCCTGATGTCGAACGCAGATGTCAGCCGTGAACCTTTGTTGGCCGGGGTGCTGAAAAAATCGACTGTGATTGAAAAGAACGGCGAAAAAATTGGCCTGATCGGGCTGACGCCACAAGATACCGATGAACTAGCAAGCCCGGGCAAGAACGTCATGTTCACTGATCCGATTGGTGCGGTTCAGCACGAAGTCGATATTCTGACGGCGGCTGGCGTGAACAAAATCATCGTGTTGTCACATTCCGGTTTTGTTGTCGATAAACGTGTGGCCGAAGGAACCACAGGTGTTGACGTAATCGTCGGTGGTCATTCCAATACGTTTCTGTCCAACACCTCGGAACAAGCCGAAGGGCCGTACCCGACAATGGTCGGCGATACGGCGATTGTGTCGGCCTATGCTTATGGCAAATATCTGGGTGAACTAAACGTCACCTTTGACGACGCAGGCAAGATCATCACGGCGGTCGGCGAGCCTTTGGTGATGGACGGGTCTGTTGCCGAAGATGCTGGTGTGAAAGCCCGGATTGCCGAAGCCGCCAAACCACTCGACGAAGTCCGTAATAAGATCGTCGCGCAATCCGCCGCTTTGATCGATGGCGACAAAAATGTTTGCCGGGTTCAGGAATGCTCGATGGGCAATCTTGTGGCTGATGCGATGCTGGAGCGGGTGAAATCCCAAGGGATCAGCGTCTCCATCGCCAATTCGGGTGGTCTCAGGACGTCGATCGATATGGGACCGGTCACAATGGGCGAAGTGCTGACAGTATTGCCGTTCCAGAACACGCTTTCTACCTTTCATGTAACAGGCGAAACGATCGTTGCCGCCCTTGAAAACGGCGTCAGTCAAGTGGAGGAAGTCAAAGGCCGCTTTCCGCAGGTCGCCGGGTTGAAATTCAGTTGGGATCAGTCGGTTGCTCCAAATGCCGGCCGCGTACGTGACGTGATGGTGATGAAGGATGGGGCTTGGGCGCCGATTGACATGGCTGCGAGCTATGGCGTGGTTTCCAACAATTACGTGCGCGGTGGCGGGGATGGCTATAAAATGTTCATCACGGCTACGAATGCGTATGACTACGGACCCGATCTGGCGGATGTGGTGGCCGAGTATCTGGCGCAAAGCGATGGATACAAGCCCTATACGGATGGGCGGATCGTAAAGAAGTAAATTCCATGTGACCACCAGATCGCGTCACGCATAATTCACGAAATAACCCGGGCGGGCTTGCGAAAGCCCGCCCGTTTTGTACAGTCTTTGGCTATGTGTGGACGTTTTGCCCTAACCCTGCCGCATGAGGCGATGTCGCAATTGTTTGATGCGTCAATCGGTGCGGCTTTGATGCCTGTGCCGCGCTACAATATTTGCCCAACGCATAACATTACCACCGCAACCTCGGGGCCTGACGGCCGGCATTTGCTGCCGATGCGCTGGGGGTTTCTGCCAAGCTGGTACAAATCAGATCGTGATGGACCGTTGTTGATCAACGCGCGTGCCGAAACCATTGCCGAAAAACCCGCCTTTCGCGCGGCCTGCCGTACGCGCCGCTGCCTGATCCCGGCAACCGGGTTTTATGAATGGACTAAGGCGGAAGATGGCAGTCGGCAACCGTGGTACATCTATCCAAGGGACGTCGACTTCCTTGCATTCGCTGGCATTTGGCAAGATTGGACCTCGCCAGAGGGCGAAGTGTCAACCACCTGCGCTATGGTCACAACTGCAGCCAATGACACCATTTCAGCCATTCACCACCGTATGCCTGTCACTATTGCCCCAAGCGATTTCGCCCTGTGGCTGGGCGAAGAAGGTAAGGGTGCTGCGACTTTAATGCGAGCAGGACCGGAAGGTGCTTTGCAGTTTCACCGCGTGGATACGCGCGTAAATTCGAACCGACCGGACGATCCTGAACTGCTGGCGCCCTTGAACGGCTAGGCCTTGATGGTCAGCTTGCCCTTCATTGCCGGATGAAAACTGCACTTAAAATCGTCACCCATCCCGGCCTTAACCGTAATGGTTTTGGATTGCCCGCGGTCAATTGTGCCAGTGTCCCAACTGTCGTCTTTGGCCGTCGCGGAGTGGGGCGCGCTGTCGTTATTGGTGAACTCGATCTTATCGCCCACGTTCACGTCAAGCGATGCCGGCTTAAACTTGAACCCCTGAATCGCGACACTGTCGGCGCTGGCGGCCTGTGCGGGACGGACAAATAACGCTGCAAACGCTGCGGCGATAGTTGCTTTGATGATGTACCGTCGGTTCATAGTTTTCTTTTAGAATTGGGTGCCTTTGATCCCATAGTTTAGCCAGCCGAATGTGAAATGCGATGAAAAACTGTGTTTTACGCGGAAATTTCGGATCAAACCCCGAAGCGTCGCGACAAGAACATGTTTTGTCGAAAATCTACATGCCGCCGGGCAGGAATCACGTTTGGGGTAAAACACCAACGTCGCCACGGGAAACAAGGGACATTACTATGCCAGATGACCTCAGAACTGATCTTTCCAATGTTCTTAAACCGGTGGAAACCGCGCGCGGTCTGCCGAATGCGCACTATACCTCGCAGGCAGTCTATGACGAGGAGCGCGACGGCGTGATGTTTGCCAACTGGGCGGGGATCGGCTTTGGCTTTGATGTGCCAAACGAAGGCGACGTGATGCCGGTTGATTTTATGGGCATGCCACTGTTGATAGCCCGCGACAGTGACGGACAGGTCGGCGTGTTTCAGAACACCTGCCGGCATCGCGGTATGATCTTGGTCGAGGAAAAAACTAATGTCCGCGGCACCATCCGCTGCCCGTATCATAGCTGGTGTTACGGGCTGAAAGGCGAACTGCGCTCGACCCCGCATGTTGGTGGACCGGGTCAAAACATTCACGAGAATATCAAGCGCAGCGAATTGGGCCTGACCCGCATTAGGTCTTACGTCTGGCGCGACGTGATTTATGTGAATGTTGACGGCAAAGCGCCGGAATTCGAGGTTTACGCCGCCCCATTGATGGAGCGGATGAAAGCCCACGACAAACCGATGTTTCATGGCGGCGCGGGGTCCGGGTTTTCGTTTGACGTTGCCTGCAACTGGAAACTGGCGGCAGAAAATTACTGCGAAAGCTATCACCTGCCATGGATCCATCCGGGGCTGAACAGTTATTCGCGGCTGGAAGATCATTATCACGTCGAAAACGACGGGTCTTTTGCCGGACAGGGCAGCAAAGTCTATCGCCGGATCAAAGGCGAAAACGGCGAGATGTTCCCGGATTTTGTCGGCCTTCCGGAATGGTGGGACGAGGGCGCCGAATATCCGGTTCTGTTCCCGAATGTGCTGCTGGCGTTTCAGCGCGACCATTTCTATGCGATGCTTTTGCTGCCACAGGGCCCGGGAAAAACCATCGAGCGGACAGAATTGTTTTACAGTTTTGATCCCGCTGACCGCCCCGACCTTGCACCGCTTCTTGCCAAGAACGCGGCCCAATGGAAATCGGTTCTGGAGGAAGATTTGTTTGTGGTTGAAGGGATGCAGCGTGGACGTCACGCAGTGCATTTTGATGGCGGTAAATTCTCGCCGGTTATGGACAATCCAACCTATGATTTCCACCGATGGGTTGCCACTCAGGTGCAAAAGGCCCGGTCGCAACACACCGCAGAATGAGTGTCGAAGACATTGACCGCGCCTTGCTGGAGGCCCATGCTGCGGATGACAGGCCTGAACTTGTTGCGCTTTACCGACAGGCAGGTGACATGATGTTAGCTGCCGGTCGCGTTGGCGCGGGGTGCTTTTATCTGACCCATGCCTATATTTTCGCCCTTGATTGCGGTGCGCCAGAAGCTGCGGCAATTCACCAAACCCTCGTGGCTTATGGACGCGAAGAATAACAAATGTCTGGCGCAACCAGCGCTTTTTGACCCGGAGAATGACTTATGAAAACCCATGCACAAGCCGTTGTTATCGGCGGCGGTTTGGTCGGATGCTCGATCCTTTACCACCTCGCGAAATTGGGCTGGAAAGATGTCGTACTGCTTGAGCGGGACGAACTGACATCGGGGTCGACTTGGCATGCGGCTGCAGGTCTGCACGGGCTTCATGATAATAACAATGTCTCGAAGCTGCAGTATTATACGATGAAGCTTTATAAGGAACTTGAGGCGGAAACCGGGCAAGGCTGTGGTGTGTTCCAGCCGGGTGCGATCTATTTGGCGCAAACCGAAGATCGCGTGCATCAGTTGCGCCTTCAGGTTGCCAAAGCACGGTATTTCAACGCGGATTTTTATGAAATCAGCCGCGATCAGGCGGAAGAAATGCATCCCTTGGCGAATTTTGACGGAGTCAAATATTTTGCCTTCGAGGCCGATGGTGGCAATGTCGATCCCTCGGGTGTGACCATGGCCTATGCGGCGGGTGCGCGGAAACTTGGCGCTGAAATCAACCGCTTCACGCCAGTGACGGCAACTGTTCCGCAAGCGGATGGAACATGGATTGTTGAAACCCCAAAGGGCAATATTCACACCGAATGGGTGGTGAATGTCGCGGGTTTATGGGGGCGCGAAGTGGCAGCGCTCGCAGGATTTGAACTGCCCTTGTTGCCGACCCAGCACCAGTATTTTGTCACCGAAACCATTCCTGAAATCGCCGCTTTAAGCAAACGCCTGCCGTCAATCGCCGATCGGGACGCGGAATATTACATGCGTCAGGAAGGTCAGGGTCTGCTGATCGGTGCTTACGAAAAAGACATGCGGTTCTGGGCTGAAGAAGGCACGCCGCAAGGGTTCGGGCATGAACTGTTCGCCGATGATCTTGACCGGATCATGGATAATGTCATGCGCGCAATGACCCGTGTGCCGGTGGCTGAAACCGCCGGAGTGAAACGGGTGATCAACGGGCCGATGATCTGGTCACCTGACAGTGCAGCACTTTATGGGCCGGTGCCGGAACTCAGCAACTATTTCTGCTGTAACGGCATTATTCCGGGCTTTTCGCAATCTGGCGGGTTGGGCCTGATGTCAGCCCAATGGATCATCCACGGTGAACCTGAATACGACATGTTCGCCTGGGACCTAAGTCGCTTTGGCCATTGGGCCAACAAGGCGTTCACCAAAGCGCGGGTTGGTGATCAATATGCCAACCGTTTCAAAATCCATTTCCCTTATGAAGAACGCGAAGTCGGCCGGCCAATGCGCAAGCGCCCGGCCTATGCGCGGCAAAAGGAAATGGGTGCGGTTTTCGGGCTGAACTATGGCTGGGAACATCCCTTGTGGTACGCGCCAGCGGGGACGGAGGCGGTCGAGACATATGGCTTTACCCGCCAAAACTGGTTCGAACCAGTGCGGGCTGAATGTCTGGCGCTGCGAAACGGTGTGGGCCTGATTGACGTGTCGAACTTCGGCAAATACCAGATCAAAGGTGCCGGGGCGCGTGAATGGTTGGACAAGGTGGTGGCCAATAATGTGCCGACTGAAATTGGCCGTTCCTGCCTGACACCGCTGATCGGGGTGCGCGGCGGTATTGCCGGTGATTTCACCATAACGATGCTTGGCGAAGATCACTATTTCATGGTCGGTTCGGGCATGGCCGAACGTTATCACCAGCGCTATTTCAAAGAGATTGCGCGCCCGACTACCGTTGAGTTTACCAGCCTGACCGAAGCGATGGTCGGCTTTAACGTGGCAGGTCCGAAATCACGCGAATTGCTGGGGCGCCTCACGCAGGCCAATCTGTCCAATGAGGCGTGGAAATTCATGCGATCAGCCCAGATTACTGTGGCCGGGATCGACGCTGTGGCAATCCGTGTCAGTTTCACCGGCGATCTGGGCTGGGAGATTTATGTCGCCCAAGCAGAGCAGGTCAAGTTGCTGGATGCGCTGCTGGAAGCAGGTCGTGACCTTGGGGTTCGTCCGGTTGGCGGGCGGGCGTTATTGAGCCTTCGGGTGGAAAAAGGGTATGGGTCATGGGGCCGGGAATATTCGCCGGAATATTGGCCACAAGAAGTGGGCTTGGCGCGTCTGATCAAGATGGATAAGCCTGAATTTTTGGGCAAGAACGCCTATGCCGCCTTGGCCGCAAAAGCACCGCGTGAACAATTGGTGATGCTTGAAATTGAAGCGATTGAGGCGGATGCGGTTGGCGGCGAGCCGATATTTGCGCCAGACGGTACGCCGGTTGGGCGGGTGTCTTCAGGGGCTTACGGGTTCACGGTAAATAAATCTCTGGCACTGGGTTTTGTCAAAACTGCCTATGCGGCGGCAGGAACGGTTTTGGAAGTGGCCGTGTTGGGTCGGCCTCATAAAGGGGTTGTATTGGCCGAAGCGGCGTTTGATCCTAAGGGCGAACGTTTGCGGGCCTGACGGCACGCGGGGGGACTTTGCCCTCTTGCGACCCCACAGGATAATTGGAAAGAAAAAGGCGGGCAGGGCATGATATTGATCAAGGGCGCGGATGTCGTTGTGACAATGGATGCCAAACGGCGCGAGCTTGCCGGGGCTGATATTCTGATCGATGACGGCATGATCAAAGCCGTCGGTTTTGATCTTGGGCCAGCCGATGTGGTGGTCCACGCCAAGGGCTGTGTGGTGACGCCGGGTCTGGTGAACACCCATCACCATCTGTACCAAACCCTGACGCGCGCAGTGCCGGGCGGTCAGGACGCATTGCTGTTTGGCTGGCTGAAAACCCTCTATCCGATCTGGGCACGTATGGGGCCTGAAGAGATGTTTATCTCCGCCCAAATCGGATTGGCAGAACTGGCGTTGTCCGGATGCAGTTTGTCGTCGGATCACCTGTACCTCTACCCGAACGGCGTGCGGCTTGAAGATACAATTCACGCGGCCAGCGAGCTTGGCCTGCGCTTTCACGCCACCCGTGGTGCGATGAGCATTGGCGAAAGCAACGGTGGCTTGCCGCCCGATAGCCTCGTGGAACGCGAGGCTGATATCCTGAATGACAGCATCCGGGTGATTGATGCCTTTCACGACAAACGTGACGGCGCGATGACCCGCATCGGTATTGCTCCCTGCTCGCCGTTTTCCGTCAGTCGCGACTTGATGCGCGATGCAGCAGTGCTGGCGCGCGACAAAGGCGTGATGCTGCACACCCATCTGGCCGAAAATGACGAGGACATTGCCTATAGTCTGGCGAAATTCGGCTGCCGCCCCGGGCAATATGCCGAGGATTTGGGCTGGACTGGCGATGATGTCTGGCACGCGCATTGCGTCAAGCTGGATCAGGCCGAGATTGATCTTTTCGCCCGCAGTAAAACCGGGATCGCGCACTGTCCCTGTTCGAATTGCCGCTTGGGGTCCGGGATCGCGCCAGTGCGCCGAATGCGGGACGCGGGCGTTAAGGTTGGGCTGGGGGTTGACGGGTCAGCCAGCAATGACAGTGGCGATCTGATTGCCGAGGCACGAATGGCGATGTTGTTGCAGCGGGTGGCCAACGGGGCGGATGCGATGAGTGCCCGCGAAACTCTGGAGATCGCCACACTGGGCGGGGCTAAGGTTCTGGGTCGTGCTGACTGCGGGCGGATCGAGGCGGGCAAACGCGCTGATATTGCGATTTGGGATATGTCGGGGATTAACACTGCCGGGTCATGGGATCCGGTTGCAGCATTGGTGCTGTGCGGCCCACACCGCGTGCGGGATCTGTTTGTTGAAGGGCGGCAGATTGTGCGCGATGGGCAGATCACCACGATTGAACTTGGGCGCGCAATCGAAACCCAGAACCGTTTGGCCGCCAAGCTGGCATTGTGAAACCTGTCAGCCCTCGCACCATATGAAAAAGCCGCCCCGAAGGGCGGCTTTCAAAGAAAAGGCGTCAGCCCCCGCAGGGGCTGTCCGCTTGGTTAGTCGTCTGTTTCGGGGATCACAAGGTTCAGCACCACTGCGATAATGGCCGCAGGCAACAGGCCTGACGTCATCAGAATCGATGCGGTTTTGCCCAGATGCTGCAAGGCTTCCGGCACCATTTGCAGCCCCAGACCAATCGACAACGACACCGCAAAGATCATCATGTTGCGGCGGTTCCAGTGAACATCCGACAGCATGTTCACGCCTGACGCAGCAACCATGCCGAACATTACGATCACACCGCCGCCCAAAACGTTGATCGGTACTGTGTTGATGATCGCGCCAACTTTAGGGATCAGACCCGCAGCAATCAGGAACACGGCCCCGATTGAAACGACATGGCGGCTCATCACACCGGTCATCGCGACCAGTCCGACATTCTGGCTGAACGAGGTGTTCGGCAACCCGCCAAAAATCCCGGCAATCGCCGTTCCCAAACCATCAGCGAAGGTCGCACCAGTGATTTCCTTGTCGGTTGCTTCGCGGCCTGCGCCACCTTTGGTGATACCGGACACGTCGCCTACGGTTTCAATCGCGGACACAACTGCCATCAGACACATCCCGACAACAATGGCCCAGTTCAGTTCAAAACCCCATTTGAACGGCAGTGGAATCTGGAACATGCCAGCCCGGCCTATGTTGCCAAAGTTCACTTGTCCCATGAGGTAAGCGACAATATAACCGGCGATTATGCCGATCAAGACCGCCGCCACAGACATGAAACCCTTGGTGAAGAACTTGACACCCATCGTCACGATGATCACCACAAGCGCTGGTATCCACATCGCCATCGAGCCAAAAACAGGCTTGCCCATGTTCGGAACACCACCGGCGGCATATTGAATGCCAACCTTAACCAAGGCCAACCCGATCATCAGCACGATCAGACCTGTCACCAAAGGTGGCAGGGCAAACCGGATGCGTCCGACAATGAACCCTAGGCAGAAATGAAAACACCCGCCCAGAAACACGCCGGTCATAAGGCCGGGCAATCCCGCCGTGCCGAGACCAAGGACGGCTGGAATCATGATCGGCACAAAGGCAAAGCTGGTGCCTTGCACGATTGGCAAACGACCCCCAATCGGGCCTATACCGATGGTTTGAATCAGCGTGGCGATACCCGCAAAAAACATCGACATCTGGATCATGTAAGTCATGTCCGGAAAGCCGAGCGCACCTTGATCCGAGCCAAATCCGATACCGGCAGCACCGGCGACGATGATCGCGGGCGTTACGTTTGACACGAACATCGCCAGAACATGTTGCAGGCCAAGGGGAATGGCTTGCCCTATCGGCGGCATCTTATCCGGATCTTTTGAATGGAAACTTGATTTTGACATATAGTCCCTCCTTTTGTTTCAGCTGCCTCTTGGCGGGCAGCATGCTTTGGACACGCCTGTTTGGCGCGTTTCCGAAAGGGAACCTGTGTCCATATGTAGTGAAAAGCAAGATAATTCGACGAAATATGCGCAATTTGGCGGCTTTTGCCAGAAACGTATGCCGTGAAAACCCATGTTCCATGACCACAATGGTGTTGGCTGTCGCCCGTGTGCTTTTGTGCATCAGTTAACGGTTGTCGACTCGGCGTCAGGCATGCAGGATCAGTGACGAAACAGGTTCGGGAGAATGAGTGCAATGCTTGGTAAAATGATGAATAAACCGCTGTTAATCAGTTCGCTGATTGAACATGCGGGGCGCTATCACGGCAAAACCGAAGTGGTGTCCGTCGAGACTTCCGGTGGAATGACCAGGTCAAATTGGGGCGAAGTGGCGCAGAACGCCCTCAGACTTGCCTCGGCGCTGGACAAATTGGGTGTCTCGCATGGTGCGCGCTGTGCCACGATCGCGTGGAACAATGTGCGCCACCTGGAAATCTATTTTGGTGTCGCTGGCAGTGGGCGGGTGACGCACACCATCAATCCCCGGCTGTTTCCTGAACAGTTGATTTACGTGATGAACCATGCCGCCGACGAAATTCTGTTGTTGGACCGAACCTTCCTGCCAGTGGCCGAAAAGCTGCGCGAGCATTTGAAAACCATCAAACACGTGATTTTGCTTGGCCCCCGCGACGAAGAAGCCGCGGCGATGGTTGACGGGCTTTTGTTCTATGACGAACTGCTTGAAACTGGCGACCCGGCCTATCAGTGGCCTGAATTTGACGAAAACTCGGCTGCAAGTCTTTGTTACACTTCGGGTACAACCGGCAACCCCAAGGGGGTTCTTTATTCGCACCGGTCTACGATGATCCATTCGCTTGCCGGTAATCAGCCCGACCTGATGTGTATCTCGGCGCGCGATACGGTCCTGCCGGTTGTGCCGATGTTCCATGTCGGTGCATGGGGTGTTCCGTTCATTACGGCACTGTCTGGCGCAAAGCTTGTTTTGCCGGGGCCGGGGCTGGATGGGGCCAGTCTGGTCAAGCTGATTGACGGCGAACAAGTGTCCATCGCCCTTGGGGTGCCAACGATCTGGCTTGGTTTGCTTGGCGCGCTGGAGGCGACTGGAAGCAAGGCCGCCAGTCTGAAGCGCACGGTTGTTGGTGGCTCGGCTTTGCCGCCGTCAATGATCGCTGAATTCCGCGATAAGTATGGCACTGACCTGATTCACGCGTGGGGGATGACCGAAACCAGCCCGCTGGGGTCGATGAACCAATTGCTGCAAAAGCATAACGCTTTATCCGCTGCAGAACAGGCGCAGATCAGGCTGGGGCAGGGACGCGCTCCTTGGGGTGTGGAATTGCGGCTGGTCGATGAGGCCGGGGCGATTCTGCCGGAAGATGGGAAAACCCAAGGCGCTCTGCAAATTCGAGGATATTGGATTGTTGATAGCTATTTCGGTCAGGACAAAAACGCTCTGACCGCTGACGGCTGGTTTGACACTGGTGATGTCGCAACGATTGATGCTGACGGCTATATGATCATCCGTGACCGCGCCAAAGATATCATCAAATCCGGCGGCGAATGGATTTCGACGGTCGAGCTTGAGAATATCGCGATTTCACATCCCGGTGTGAGCAACGCGGCTACAATCGCTGCACGCCATGTGAAATGGGACGAACGCCCGGTTCTGATTGCGGTCAAAGCTGCTGGCGCCAACCCGACCGAGGCCGAGTTGAAGGCGTGGTATGACGGCAAAATCGCATCATGGCAGGTGCCTGACAAAGTGATCTTTGTTGATGAACTGCCGATCGGGGCCACTGGCAAGGTGCTGAAAAACAAACTGCGCGAGTTATATGGTGACGTTTTGATCGACGCCGCGGAATGACCGCAGAAAGCCCAATCACAAAAACGCCTGGCCCGGATCATGCCGATCTGGACCGGGCGGTTGCTGAACTTGTCGCAGCCAAAACCGATTGGGCGAAAACGCCGGTAACTGCACGCATCGCGATTTTGAACGAGGTGCGGGATTGTCTGACGCCGGTCGCCGCAGGCTGGGCTGAAACTGCGGCGCAGCAGAAACAAATCCCCGAAGGCTCGGCACTGTCTGGCGAAGAATGGATTTCTGGCCCCTACGCATTGCTGTGCGCCTGTGACGGTTTGCTGGAAACTCTGTCCAAGATGGATGGCAAAACGTTTCTGAGCGACCTGAAAAGCCGCGAAACAGTATCAGGTCAATTGGCGGTGACGGTTTTGCCGCATAATACGTGGGAACGGCTGCTTTATTCTGGCATCAAAGCCGAAGTCTGGATGGAACCTGGCATTACATCGCAGAACCTTTCGCAATCGACTGCCAGTGCGTATGACATTGCGCCAGATGCGCGGATTGGGAAAATCGCGTTGGTTTTAGGGGCGGGCAACATCGCCGCAATCCCGCCGTTGGACGCGCTGCACAAGCTGTTCAACGAAAATCAGGTTGTGATTTTGAAGATGAATCCGCTCAATGACTATCTGACACCGTTTCTTACGGCGGCCTTGATGCCGTTGATCAAGCGCGACGCGTTGCGCATTGTCAAAGGCGGCATTGAAACCGGTGCGTATCTTTGCGCCCATCCTGACATCGCTGAAATCCACATTACCGGCGCGCAAACGTCGCATGATGCGATTGTCTGGGGGCCGGGTGCACAAGGTGTCGCCAACAAAAAGAACGGCACACTCAAACTTACCAAACGTGTAACCTCGGAACTGGGGGCGGTTTGCCCGACCATCGTTGTGCCGGGTGACTGGTCTGCCAGCGACATCGCCTTTCAGGCCGAACATATCGCCACCCAAAAGCTGCATAATTCCGGCTTTAACTGTGTCGCCTGTCAGATGCTGATCCTGCCAAAGAGCTGGGACAAACGCGATGCGCTGATGCAGGCCGTTACCGGCGTTATTCACCGTTCTGAACCGCGTGGTGCCTATTATACTGGTGCAAGCGACCGGCTGGCGGCATTTGCCAGCCACAGCGATAACGTAACCCGAATAGATCGCGGCACAGCACCCGCTTGTCTGGTTGCGCCTTTCAATGATGGTGGCGATGCATGGTTTCAGGAAACCGAGGTTTTCGCCCCGGCCCTCAGCACCCATGATATCGACATTGCCGACCCCGCCACCTATCTGAAAGCCGCGATTGCCTTTGCCAATGACAACCTGCACGGAACGTTGGGCGCCAACATCCTGATCCATCCCGCAACCATCCGCGCAATCGGCAAAAAGCCGTTCGAGGCGATCATTGCCGATCTTCGCTATGGCTGTATCACGGTGAATGGATGGGCTGGAATGGGGTTTCTGTTGACCGGCTGCCCTTGGGGTGCGTTTCCCGGTCATACGCTGGCAGACGTCCAAAGTGGCATCGGGAATGTCCATAACACCTTTATGTTTGACCGCCCGGAACGTGTTGTTATCACCGCTCCCTTTCGCGCCTTCCCGCGCCCGCCATGGTTTATCACCAACCGCCGGCAGCACACAATCGGTCGGTTGATGATGGCGTTTAAGTACCGGCCAAGCTGGGCGAAACTGCCGCGTATCTTTTGGAACGCACTGCGTGGCTAGAGCGCTTGGCGTTTTGCGACGCGAGACAGCCTATGAACTTGCACAGGCGTTCGCGTCGTAAAATGCCTCAGGATCAACGCAAAACGCTTTAGGCGTTAAACCGGTCAGATCAGGCCGCCGGAATATATCGCACTCCATTCAACCAAACGTCGGCAATAGCGCGGTCATCGCCCATCATGATTGTCGGAAACAGGGCCTCCCAAAAACTGTCAGCCCGCGCTGCGCGCTGCGCGATCACCGGGGTTGCCGCAAGATCAAGCACCACCAGATCGGCCTCCATCCCTGCGGCCAGATTGCCAATTGCCCCGCCCATACCCATCGCATCAGCAGCCCCTTGGGTTGCCAGCCAGTAAAGCTGCGCCGGATGCAAGGCGGTTCCACGCAGTTGCGCCACCTCATAGGCCGCGGCCATCGTGCGTAACATGGAAAACGACGACCCGCCGCCGGTATCTGTGGCCAATCCAATCAGATGCCCATCAGCCTTCAGAGCGGCCATATCAAACAGGCCTGACCCGATAAACGTGTTACTTGTCGGGCAATGGATCAGCGCCGCCCCACTTTCCAGCAACCGCGCTTTTTCACGAGGTTCCAAATGGATCGCATGGCCAAACATCGCGCCTTTGCCCAGCAGACCATAGCGTTCATAAGTATCCAGATAATCGCGCGCCTCGGGGTAAAGGGTGCGCATCCAGGCGATTTCCGGCAATTGCTCGGACAAGTGGGTTTGCATCAGATATTCCGGATGCTCGGCCCATAAGCCTCCCAAAGCCTCCAGCTGTTCGGGTGTTGATGTTGGCGAAAATCGCGGGGTTACCGCATAGGTCAGCCGCCCTTGGCCGTGCCATTTCTGCCCCAAAGCGCGGCTGTCATCATAAGCCGATTGCACGGTATCACGCAGACCCTCGGGGGCGTTTCGATCCATACAGGTTTTGCCCCCGGCAACCCGCATCCCGCGCGATAGCGCCTCGGTGAAATAGGCGTCCACGCTGGTTGGATGGATCGTGCAAAAACTGCACATGCTGGTGGTGCCATTGGCCAGCGCCAGATCGAAATAGGTTTTTACGCCGATCCGCGCCACGTCGGGATCGGCAAACCGGGTTTCCTCGGGAAAGGTGTAAAGGTTCAGCCAATCAATCAGCTGTTTGCCCCAACTGGCGATAATCCCGGTCTGCGGGTAATGCACATGTGCATCGACAAACCCGGCGGTAATCAGCCCATCGTCGTAATCCGTTACCAAAGCGTCAGGATGGGCCGCGCGCATTGCATCGCTCTCACCAACCTCCAGAATCTTACTGCCTTCAATCAATACGCCGCCGCGTCGCACGTGACGTGCCGCCTGCTCGACCGGCATCGCAAAAGGGTCGCCAGAAAATCCAAGTGTCTGGCCAAGCAATAGATTTAGTCTTTGGCCCATGGTTTCCCCGAATTTGTCTTCCGCAAGACTATTCCGGTTTGGACCCACGCGTAAAGTGCCGCTTTCGCCTTATTGGCCTGTCGCTTGGTGCAGGCCTGTTCTAAACTGGCCGCATGATATCAAGGGGCATGCTGTGAACGAGCCAGAGACCGATCAGATTGAAACCTATGACACCGCTTTCGAACTTGGTGACGGTGCGATTGCGGCTGTTCTTGAAGCGGTTGAAAGTGGCGACAAGCCACGTTTGCTGGCCTTGCTTGAACCGCTGCATGCGGCCGATGTGGCTGATTTACTGGAACAAATCGGCAAGACGGCACGACGCGACTTTCTGAACCTGTGGGGCAACGACCTGTGGGGCGAAGTGCTGTCGGAACTCAGTGAATCTTTGCGCGAAGAGGTGATCGACTATTTGCCCGCCAATACCCTGGCCGAGGCATTACGTGATCTTGAAAGCGACGATGTTGTTGACCTGATCGAAGATCTGGAAGTCCTGCAACAAAACCTGCTGCTGGATGCACTTGAAGATGCGGATCGGGTCGCGGTCGAACAATCGCTGCAATATCCGGAACTGACCGCTGGCCGATTGATGCAGCGGGAACTGGTCATGGCGCCGACCCATTGGACGGTCGGGCAGGCGATTGATTTGCTGCGGCAGGAAACCGAACTCCCCGAGCAGTTTTATCATGTGATGATCGTTGACCCCAAGATGCGCCCGGTCGGCAAAGTACCGCTAAGCAGCCTGATGGCATCAGCGCGCGATGTGGAACTGACCTCGATCATGGAAGATGACTTTAAAACCATCCCGGTGCTGCAAAGCGACGAGGATGTCGCCTATGCGTTCAACCAATATCATATCGTTTCCGCGCCTGTTGTGGACGCTGACGGGCGTTTGGTTGGGGTCATCACCATTGATGACGCGATGGAAGTGTTGCAACAACATGCCGAGGAAGACGTCCGTCGACTGGCCGGGGTTGGCGACGAAAGTTTTTCAGATCAAGTGCTTGCAACAACTTGGCTGCGGTTTCCATGGTTGGCGGTGAACCTTGTCACCTCGATCATGGCGTCATTGGTCATCGCCCAATTTGCCGATACAATCACCGCCATTGTGGCGCTTGCAGTGCTGATGCCAATCGTCGCCTCGATGGGGGGGAATGCTGGCACCCAAAGCCTGACAGTGGCGGTACGCGGTATCGCCACCAAGGATTTGACCCGCGCCAATGTCTGGCGGGTGATCCGGCGCGAGGTGTTGGTGGGCCTTCTGAACGGCCTGATTTTCGCAGTGGTGATCGGGGTGGTCGGGCTGGTGTGGTTTGACAGCGTGATGTTGGGTGTGGTTCTGGGATTGGCGATGATTGCGAACCTTTTGGCCGCTGGACTCGCCGGAATTCTGATCCCTATCTGGCTTGAAAAACTGAACATCGACCCGGCATTGGCATCGGGCGCATTCGTGACCACGGTCACCGATATTGTCGGCTTTTTCTCGTTTCTTGGTCTGGCCGCACTGATTTTGCTATAGCGCAAACAAAAGCGGCCCGAGGCGAACCCCGGGCCGTCAAAAATCAATAACGCTGCGCTATTTCAGGCGGGTCACTTTGGTCAGGCCCATAATCATCTTTTCAAAGTAGGGTTCAGTCTGACCTTTGCGGATTTTACGCAGGAAGTATTTCTCGAACCCAACCTTGGCCCAATGCACCCATCTGCCTTCACCAGCCCAGTTCATATTGCGCGGTGGGTTTTGCGGTTGGGCCAGAAAGGCCACACCCTTGTCGCCAAAATCAGCCAGACAAAAGGCGTTCCACGTGCCTTCGTTTGTCGGCTCTTTGCCGCGCAGCAACTGGCCGATATTGGCCGCCGCCGCCGCGACCATGCTTTCGATCATATAACCGGTTTTCGGCACGCCAACCGCAACTGGCGTGGCTTCAAGCGGCGCGATGGCAATGCAGACACCGACCGAAAATACATTCGGGTATTTCACGTTGCGCTGATGTTTATCAACTGTGATGAAACCACGCGGGTTCACCAGACCATCGATGCCGCGCACCGCTGGAATGCCACGAAAGGCAGGCAGCATCATTGAATATTTAAAATCCAGCGCGTGTTCCGCAACCACTTCGCCGCCGGTTTTCATTTCGCTGACATGCATTTTGCCGTTCTCGACTTTGTCAACGCGAGCATTGGTGATCCACTTGATGTGCCGGTCCCGCATCTCGCTTTCCAGCAAACCTTTGGTATCACCGACCCCGCCAAGGCCCAGATGCCCGACATAGGGTTCGGCAGTCACAAAGGTCATCGGCACTTTGTCGCGGATTTTACGCCGCTTAAGTTCGGTATCCATGATCATCGCGAATTCATAAGCCGGGCCATAGCACGACGCACCCTGCACCGCCCCAACCACAATCGGGCCGGGGTTTTTGCAGAATTCTTCCCAGGCGACATGGGCATTGGTGGCGTGATCAATCGTGCAGATCGACTGGGTGAAGCCGTCAACCGGGCCAAGGCCGGGAATTTCGTCAAAGGCCAGTTCGGGGCCGGTGGCGATTATCAGATAGTCATAGGCAACCTCGGAGCCGCTTGCCAACACCACTTTGTTGTTGTCGGGGTCCACTTTGGTTACGGCGTCAGCGATAAACCCGATGCCTTGCTTTTTCAAAACCGGAGCCAGATCGATTGTGATGTCTGATTTTTTGCGCCAACCGACAGCCGCCCACGGATTTGACGGGGTGAACTGAAAGTAAGGGTTGTTCGAGATCACGGTGATCGTGTCCTCTTTGCGTTTATGCGCCTTCATGTCATAGGCCATCGGCAATCCGCCAAGGCCTGCCCCTAAGATTACGATCTCAGCCATTTTTATCTCCCGTTTTGTACGCCGATAAAGTCACGGACTATCTGAATGTATATTAGGAATACATCATAAACGCATAAGGCGATTTTCAGCCTGCGGTAAAGCGGCGCAGGGTTTTTGCGCCAAGTTAAAGGCGTCTATACGATCTTGTTACTCTATTTTGCCGACGAGGTCGACAACATATGGGCCAATGACCGGAACGATCAAACCCACACCTGCCTTGTTGGGGTGTATGCCATCGGCTTGCATAAAGGCCTTCAAAGCGTCGGCAAAACTGCGGCCATCCAGTATCGGCGCAAGATAGACCGGGAATAACAGCGTGTTATATTGCGCTGCAAGGTCAGGATAAATCGCATCAAAATCTTGTTTGTAATCAGCGCCGTAATTGCCCGGTGCCTGCATTCCGACCAACAGCACCGGCAACCCACGCACGGCAGCGGCCTGTAAAATGCCTTCCAGATTGCGGCGGCTTTCGGTGGGGGGTAATCCGCGCAGAATATCATTGCCGCCAAGTTCCACAATCAGGGCCTTGATCTCATCGGTCAGGGTCCAGTCAATCCGCGCCAATCCCCCCGCAGTCGTGTCCCCGGAAACCCCCATATTCACCAGTTTTACGTCCTGCCCTGCGGTTTCAAGCCAAACCTGCAATTGCGGCACCAATCCGTCACCATCCGGCAAGCCATAGCCTTGCGTCAGACTGTCGCCAAAGGCCGCAATCGTCACGGTTTCAGCGCTTGCTGCATTAACCGTCAGGTTCAGCACAAGAACGACCGCCAACAGGTTGCCAATCCGCGCCCAAGCCCCATATTGGACCAAACGCTTAAGGAGTAATTTGATCATGTCGGACGCAATTCTATCGCTGAGGGACGTTCGGCTGGTACTTATGGGCAATGCTGGCCCTGTCAATATCCTGAACGGAATTGATCTGGATGTCGAGCGCGGTAAGGCGCTTGGGCTGGTCGGGCCATCGGGATCAGGCAAGTCATCGCTTTTGATGCTGCTGGGCGGCCTGGAAAAAGCCACCAGTGGCACGGTCACGGCCCTTGGTCAAAACCTGAGTGCGATGAACGAAGACGCACTGGCGCGGTTTCGCCGTGACAATATGGGGGTGGTCTTTCAGTCCTTCCACCTGATCCCCACCATGACCGCGCTTGAAAATGTGGCGACACCTTTGGAATTGGCCGGGCATAGGGATGCGTTTGAACGGGCGCGGGCGGAACTGGAACTGGTTGGCTTGGGGACGCGCGTTGATCATTATCCAGCCCAGCTTTCTGGTGGTGAACAGCAACGCGTGGCCTTGGCCCGTGCCGCAGCACCGCGCCCGAAAATCCTGCTGGCGGATGAACCAACCGGCAACCTTGACGGCGAAACATCGGACGCAATCGTGAAACTGCTGTTTGATCTGTCAGACCGGTTTGCTGCCACGCTGGTTTTGGTTACGCACTCGCGCGAACTTGCAGCGCGCTGTGACCGCGTGGTGCGCCTGAAAGACGGCCGGATCGAGGAAACAGCCACAGCCGAGGCCGCGCAATGAGTTTTGGTATCGCTGCGCGGATTGCAAGGCGGGAACTGCGCGGCGGCCTCAAAGATTTCCGGATTTTTCTGGCCTGCCTGATCCTTGGCATCGCTGCGATTGCTGCGGTTGGATCGGTCCGCACCGCGATCGAACAGGGCTTGCGCAACGAAGGCGCCACCATCCTTGGTGGTGACGCCGAGATGGAGTTTGTCTATCGCTATGCCTCAGACGCCGAACAGGCTTGGCTGAAAATCAACGCCAGCACCGTGTCAGAAATCGTCAAATTCCGCTCGATGGCCGTCACCGGAAAAGGCGACAACAGCCAACGCGCCCTGACCGAGGTCAAGGCAATAGACAGCCTTTACCCGATCTATGGCACCGTCAGCCTGTCGCCTGACATGACGCTGGCAGCGGCGTTGACGCCCCAAGATGGCATCCCCAGCGCAATTGCCGGCCGGGTGCTGGCAGACCGTCTGGGCCTTTCGGTTGGCGATACCTTCCGCCTTGGCAGTCAGGATTTTCGGCTTAGCGCGCTGGTGATAAAAGAACCCGACAGCGCCGCTGATTTCAGCTTTGCACCACGCACAATCGTCCGCGCGCAGGATTTGCAGGCGTCCGGCCTGCTGGGGCCGGGGACGTTGTTTGACAGCTATTACCGGATGCGGCTGCCGCCTGACGCCGATATCAAAGCCTTGCAAGACAACGCGAACAGCCTGTTTCGCGATACCGGCATGCGCTGGCGCGACAAACGCAATGGCGCGCCGGGGATCGAACGTTTCGTGGAACGCATCGCGTCATTTCTGGTTCTGGTCGGTCTGGCAGGTCTGGCGGTCGGCGGGATCGGGGTTTCTGCAGCAGTGCGAACCTATCTGGAAACCAAAACCAGTGTGATCGCCACACTGAAAACCTTGGGGGCCGAGGGGCGTACGATTTTCTGGATATATTTCCTGCAAATCGGGTTTCTGTCGCTGATCGGTATAACTCTGGGCCTCGTTCTTGGTGCGGCTGTACCGTTCTTGTTCGCCCCCTTGATTGCAGCACAACTGCCCTTGCCAGCAGATTTTTCAATCCACTGGTCCCCCTTGGCCGAGGCCGCGTCTTACGGCATTTTGACAGCATTGCTGTTCACGCTATGGCCAATTGCCCGCACTGAAAACATACGCCCGGCGGCCCTGTTTCGCGATAGCGTCAACCGCATCGCGTTTTGGCCGCGCCCGGTTTACGTCTTGTTAACTGCAGGTGTTCTTGCGGCATTGATCGGGGTCAGTCTGGCCTATGCATCAGTCCCAAAACTGGCCATGTGGACGCTTGGCGGTATCGTGGCAGCGATGGTGGTGCTGGTGCTGGCAGCAATGGCCGTGAAATACTTATCCCGCCGACTGGCCAAAACCGGTTTGTTGCGCGGCAAAACTGCCCTCAGACTGGCCTTTGGGGCCGTCGGTGGGCCGCAAAGCGAGGCCAGTTCGGTGATCCTGTCACTGGGTCTGGGCCTGTCGGTTCTGGCGGCGATTGGCCAGATCGATGCCAACCTGCGCGGCGCAATCGCAGATGAATTGCCAGATATCGCGCCATCGTTCTTTTTCGTTGATATTCAGCCAGATCAGTTGGAAGGGTTTCTGGCCCGCACCCAAGGCGATGCTGATGTTTCCCGGGTGGATACCGTGCCGATGCTGCGCGGCGTTATTACCCGTATAAATGGACGGCCAGCGCGCGAAGTTGCGGGCGATCACTGGGTTATTTCCGGCGACCGTGGTGTGACCTATGCCGACGCAATACCAGCAAAAACCCAAATAACCAAAGGCGAATGGTGGCCCTTGGATTACAACGGACCGCCATTGGTCAGCTTTGCTGAGGAAGAAGGCAGCGAACTTGGCCTGAAACTCGGCGACATGATTACCGTCAACATCCTTGGCCGCGATATCGAGGCCAAAATAGCCAGCTTTCGCATCGTGGATTTTTCCACTGCCGGGATCGGTTTCGTGCTGACAATGAATGCCAATGCCCTGAAATCGGCACCACACACAAATATCGCGACGGTTTACGTCAACGAGAATGCCGAAGGGAAACTGCTGCGTGACCTTGGCAACACCTTCCCGAATATCACCGCGATCCGGGTGAAAGACGCCATAGATCAAGTGGTTGAAGCTTTGGGCAGCATAGCAGCGGCCACGTCCTATGCGGCGATTGCCACATTGATTACCGGATTTGTGGTGCTGATCGGTGCCGCAGCCGCCGGCGAACGGGCGCGCGAATACGAGGCTGCGATATTGAAAACAGTCGGTGCAACCCGCGGCCAAATCCTGTTCAGCTTTGCACTGCGTTCAGCAATTTTGGGCGCAGCCGCAGGTCTTGTTGCGATCTTTGCAGGGGCGGCGGCAGGCTGGGGCGTCATGCGGTTTGTGATGGAAACCACCTATCACTTTGAACCCATATCGGCGATCAGCATCGTTCTGGGTGGGGCATTGGTCACCCTTGGTGCGGGCCTTTATTTCGCTTGGCGGCCCTTGGCAGCGCGCCCCGCCGGTATTCTGCGGGCACGTGAATAGACCCAAAGACGCCGGGGTCTAAAAAGCGGGCTTTCTTACAACGAGTCACCGATCTCCACGATAGGTTGAAATTGGGTGATTTTGTCGGGTGGCATTGAACCGCCGCCAGCGGCGGTCAAAATCAGTTCGGCGGCCTTGCGACCAATCTCGGAGCGGAATGAGTTGGTCGTTGCCAGCCGAATTGGCAGTCCGTTCAGCAGTTCAAGGTTATTAAACCCTGCTAGGGCAAGGTCGCCAGGGATTGACAAACCACTGGCCAGGCAATGCATAAGCCCGCCAATCGCCATCACATCGCTGGAATAATAGATACATTGGAGGTCGGGTGTGGTCGCCAGTAAACTGGCTGTCATCTCGCGGCCTTTTGCGATGGAAGACGCCTGAGAATACAGTGCCTGTCCGGCGAGCGACACGCCGCTTTCGGTCAATGTTTCGGTAAAGCCGCGCAGGCGTTTTTGCGCCCGAAAATCATGCTGCAGCTTGGTGCCGATAAAGCCGATATTGCGATACCCCCGGTTCAGGATATCGGCGGCCATCAGTCGCCCGGCCTTTAGATGCGAAATGCCCACGCAATATTCTATCGGGGTTCCGTCAGTGTCCATGATTTCAACAACTGGAATGCCCGCATTCGCCATCATCTTGCGCGCGGTGTCACTGTGTTCGAGCCCGGCCACGACCAGCCCCGCCGGTCGCCACGACAGCATTTCGCGAATGACACCTTCTTCGGTCACTAAATCGTAGCCGGAAACGCCGATAACTGGTTGCATCGGGCTGCCTGCCAGCCCGTCCGTAAGGCCCGACAGTACCTCAGGAAAGACGTGGCTGCTAAGGGACGGCACCACAACGCCAACCAGATTGACCGAGCGCGAGGCCAAAGCCCCGGCAATGCGGTTTGGCACATATCCAAGTTTGGTCGCGATTCCAGCAATCCTGCCGCGGGTCTTTTCCGACACTTCCGTACCATGGCGCAGCGCGCGCGATACCGTCATTTCGCTGACATTGGCGGCATTGGCGACATCACGCAGCGTAGGTTTTCGCGCCATAATAGGCTTTCCGTAATTTTCCGTTCCGTAACAGTAGCGCGGTCAAAAGGGGGTTCACAAGGGGCTTGATTTCTTAGAAAAAGTATGGTTGTTAGCGCTAACGGTATCTGTGCTGCCAAGGAACCACAGTTATGAACCACAAAATTGCTATCAACGGATTCGGCCGCATTGGCCGAGGGGTTTTGCGCAGTCTTGTTGAAAGTCGCAGCGCTGACGTCACGGTGGTGGCGATCAACGATCTGGCCCCGATTGGCACGCTGGCGCATTTGTTGAAACACGACAGTATTCACGGGCGGCTTACCGCCGAGGTCATCGTTGACGGGCAAAATCTGGTGGTTGATGGCAAAGTGATCCGTGTCACGGCGCAACGCAATCCGGAAGATTTGCCATGGGGGGACGTCGATGTCGCCTTTGAATGCACAGGTCACTTTACCGACCGCACCGAGGCAGCGCGGCATTTGAACAACGGTTCAAAACGGGTGCTGATCTCGGCTCCGGGTAAGGGCGCTGACAAGACCGTGGTTTACGGCGTCAACCACGAGACGCTGTCAGCGCGCGACCTGATCGTTTCAAACGCGTCTTGCACCACCAATTGTCTGGCACCACTGGCGCAGGTTCTGGATGCGAATTTCGGCATCGAAACCGGATACATGACGACGATCCATTCCTATACCGGGGATCAACCATCGCATGATACGGCCCATAAAGACCTGTACCGCGCCCGCGCGGCGGCCTTGTCGATGGTGCCAACGTCAACCGGTGCTGCTCGCGCCCTTGCGCTGGTTTTGCCCCAACTGGACGGGCGACTTGAAGGCTCTGCAATCCGGGTGCCAACGCCGAATGTATCGATGATCGATCTGGTTTTCATGCCAAAAAAGATTACCACAATTGGTGCCGTTAATGCCGTGATGCGTGAAGCTGCCGAGGGGCGGCTGAAAGGTATTCTATCTTATGAGCCAGAACCTCTTGTTTCCATTGACTTCAACCACAACCCGCATTCCTCATGCTTTGCGCCTGCCCAGACCAGTGTCACGCGCGAAGGCTTGGTTCGGGTAGTCAGTTGGTATGATAACGAATGGGGTTTTTCCAATCGTATGCTGGATACCGGGCGCCTGATGGCCAATCTTGCCGCTAAAGCCGACACGGTGGCGAATGCCGCAATTGCGGTCGCTGCGGAATAGTGGAAATGTTTTCGGTTTAGCCGCCCCTGACGGGCATCGTTAAAGCCGATAGATCAAAATCTCCAGAAGCTTGAGGAAATTCGCGCACAAAGACTAACGACGCCTGATGTCCCTGAAATGGAAGTAGTTGATGCCTTCCGGCGTGCGGGTGTCGTTGGCATTCTCGACCATTGATGATGCAAGCAATTCAACGTCAATGCCGCGGTACTTCTGCAAGCTGCCAACAAGCAGCGGGCTAATTGCCCTAAACAGAATGATACCAAGCGCCTCAAGCGGTCGTCTTTCAGTTCGGTTCCCCAGTAGCAGACCGGGACGATAGATATTGACCCTGGGAAAATCGAGCGTCGCAATCGCATTCTTTAAAGAACCCTTGGTGTGCAAATAGAAATTTTTGGATGCAGCATCAGCCCCAACCGAAGAAATCAGGCTGAGAGTTGTGGCGCCAGCTTCACGTGCTCTTTTTGCGACGGCCAGACAGTATTCAAAGTCAACTTTCCAGAAAGCATCTTTGCTGCCTGCCTTCGCCATTGTTGTTCCAAGACAGATATAGACATGGTTGCATGGTGGCAAATTTCCACCGAGAACCAAACCGTCAAAATCTGTTTGCACCCATCTGGTATTTTCAGCGAGGTCCGGAATGGGCCGCCGTGCTAATACAACCACCTGATCGCCCTTGGCCTCAAGTGCCCTTAGTAGCTTGGTGCCAACCAAGCCTGTTGCTCCGGCAATTATCGATTTGTTCATTTCACGCTTTCTGCTCAGGTCTGGTCAGGACAAAATAGTCCGCCGGAAACAACACATGACGCTTTGTCTGCTATATGCAAATTGCTGCGTTCAATACATTAGTGCTGGTTGTTGAAAATGGCGACCCCTACAGGACTCGAACCTGTAACCTGCTGCTTAGAAGGCAGCTGCTCTATCCGGTTGAGCTAAGGAGTCGTTGGCAGGCGATTTAGCCCAGTTACCCGCCTCTGTCACGGGGCTTTTGTCAAAATTGCCGATAGATCGGCCAGATCGCGAGCCACAATTGTCCAGTCACCACGCGCTGCCAGATCGAATTGCTGGTTTGGGCCGTGCTCGCGACCCCGCGGGAAAAACCCGGTTTGCAGGCCCAAAGCGGCGGCGGCTGCCAGATCACTATTGTGACAAGCAACCATCATCACCTGTTCGGGCGGCAGGCCCAAGGCCGCACAACTGGCTAGATAAACCGACGGGTGTGGTTTGTAATTATGCGCGATTTGCGCCCCCAGAACACAGTCCCATTGAAAAGCTGCGTGACGCGACAAGCGGCTGATCAACGCAATCGACCCGTTCGAACATGGGGCCAACAGCGCAACCTGACGCAATGACAAAAGGGCAGCAGCACTGTCTGGCCACGGATCAAGGCGTTCCCACGCGCGGGCAAGATCGCGCTGCTCGGATGCCGTGAAAAAGCTGGTTGCCTTATAAGCCGTCAGAACCGTCGCAAGTGATTCCAGATGCAGATGGTCAAGCGCGATATAGGCGCGACTGCCTGATCGGATTGGGTCCATAGACGGATCATATTGTGCCCGCCACAGATCGGCAAAACCTGTGGCGTCAACACTTTTCCCTTTGGCCGCAAAAGCCGCCGCGACCTGGCGCGCAATTGATGTGCGCCAGTCCACAAGGGTTCCGAATACATCAAAGATCAGCGCGACCGGGCGCACCATCAGCCCGCGATCAAGCCCATGTTTTCAAGTTTCAGGATCACCTGATGAGCGCAGTTATCAACATCGGAATTTTCGGTTTCAATGCTCAGTTCCGGGTTTTCCGGCACGTCATAAGGGTCTGAAATGCCCGTGAATTCCTTGATCTTGCCTTCACGCGCCAACTTGTAAAGCCCCTTGCGATCCCGACGTTCGCATTCTTCGATCGAGGTGGCGATATGGACTTCAACAAAGGCTCCAAAAGCTTCGACATCTTCACGCACGGCACGGCGGGTTGTGGCATAGGGTGCGATTGGCGCGCAGATCGCAATGCCGCCGTTTTTGGTGATTTCGCTTGCGACATAACCGATCCGGCGAATGTTCAGATCGCGGTGTACTTTGCTGAAACCCAGTTCTGACGACAGGTTCTTACGCACCAGATCCCCGTCCAGCAGCGTGACAGGACGGCCGCCCATTTCCATCAGCTTGACCATCAAAGCGTTGGCGATGGTTGATTTGCCCGAGCCTGAAAAGCCGGTGAAAAACACCGTAAAGCCTTGCTTGGCCCGCGGTGGGCGGGTGCGGCGGAGTTCTTGCACGACAGTCGGAAAGCTGAACCAGTCTGGGATTTCCAAACCTTCCGCCAAGCGGCGGCGCAGTTCGGTGCCGGAAATGTCCAGAATGGTCACGCCATCTTCAACTTCGTCGCGCGGTTCGTATTGAGCGCGTTCCTGCACATAGACCATTTGCTTGAAATCGACCATTTCGATGCCCATTTCATCCTGATGCTCAGCAAACAGGGTTTGCGCATCATAAGGGCCATAGAAATCCTTGCCGGCGCTATTTTTGCCGGGGCCTGCGTGATCGCGGCCAACGATGAAATGCGTGCAGCCGTGATTTTTGCGGATCAGGCCGTGCCAGACCGCCTCGCGCGGGCCTGCCATGCGCATCGCTAGGTTCAGCAGCGACATTGTGGTGGTCGAGGCCGGGTATTGATCCAGCACCGCCTCATAGCAGCGCACGCGGGTAAAGTGGTCGATGTCGCCGGGTTTGGTCAGACCGACAACCGGGTGGATCAGCAGGTTGGCCTGCGCTTCACGCGCGGCGCGAAAGGTCAATTCCTGATGCGCCCGGTGCAGTGGGTTGCGGGTCTGGAACGCCACAACCTTGCGCCAGCCCAGCTTGCGGAAATAGGCGCGCAATTCGTTTGGGGTGTCGCGACGGGCGCGGAAATCGTAATGGATCGGCTGTTGCAGACCGGTGATCGCGCCACCAAGATAGGTGTTACCAGCGGTATTATGCAGATAATTGACGGCCGGATGCGCGCTGTCGTCAGCACCGAAAACCATCTCGGCTTCGCGGGCTTTGTTCGGCACCCATTTATCGGACACTGACAGGATCGCCAGAATAACGCCTTCGGCATCCCGCAGCGCAATATCCTGCCCGGGTTCCACACCTTCGGCAAAATTGTCGCTGACATCCAGCGTGATCGGGATCGGCCACAAAGTGCCATCCGCCAGACGCATATTCTCGACAACGCCATTGTAATCGGCCTCGCCCAGAAAACCTTTTAACGGGTTAAAACCGCCATTCATCAGCAGTTCCAGATCACAAACCTGACGGGCAGTCAAATCCCAGCTGGCAAGTGCGCCTGCCTCGTGCTTGAGCTTTTGCGCGCTTTCCGCGCTGACAAAAAGTTCCGGGATCGGCGCGCTTAGAATGGACGACATAATAATCTCGCTTTGACTGTGTTTATTGCGAATACGCGGTTCCTATAACATGCAGATAAGAATGTGCAATTGCGGCAACTGCATATCCGACATGCAAATGGCAATTTCGCCACGCAGGGTATGGTTTCGGGTGGTACTGTCAGGCCTAATCCCCTTGCTCGGCCAGCCACCGTTCAGCGTCCAGTGCCGCCATACAACCCATGCAGGCGCTTGTCACCGCTTGGCGATACACATGATCAGTCAGATCGCCTGCGGCAAACACCCCGGGGATCGAAGTTGCGGTGCTGCCGGGTTTCACCGTCACATAGCCACCGTTGTGCAATTCCAGCGCGTCTTTGACCAATTCGCTGGCGGGTGCATGGCCGATTGCGATGAAAACCCCCTTGCACGGGATTTCGGTTATCTCGCCGGTTTTGGTGTGTTTGACGCGCACAGCTTCAACGCCAAGCGGGTTTTCGGTGCCGACGACCTCGTCCAGTTGATGAAACCACAAAGGCGTGATTTTCGGGTTCTTCATCAGCCGGTCGATCAGAATCTTTTCGGCCCGCAATTCATCGCGTCTATGGATCAGCGTCACCTTGCTGGCGAAATTCGTCAGGAACAGTGCTTCTTCCACGGCGGTATTACCGCCGCCGATCACTACGATTTCCTGTCCACGATAGAAAAACCCGTCGCAGGTGGCGCAGGCGGAAACTCCAAAGCCCTTGAATTTTTCTTCGCTCGGCAGGCCCAGCCATTTTGCGCGCGCACCTGTCGCCAAAATCAAAGCATCCGCTGTGTAGGTGTCGCCGCTGTCGGAAACCGCAGTAAACGGTCGCTTGGTCAAATTAAGGCTGGCGATGTGGTCCGACACAATCTCGGCTCCCATGGCGCGGGCGTGGCTTTCCATTCTGACCATCAGATCAGGGCCCTGAACCTCGGTATCACCGGGCCAGTTTTCAACCTCGGTTGTGGTTGTCAGCTGTCCGCCGGGTTCAATCCCCTGGATCAGCAACGGCGACAGCATGGCACGCGCGCCATAAATCCCGGCGGTATAACCGGCCGGGCCGGAACCAATGATCAACAAGCGGGAATGGCGGGTTTGGGTCATGATCTGCCTCGTAATGAAATCTGCCCTGTTTATATAGGCCGCCGCCCTTTGAGGTGAAAGCACACCCTGCCAAACTGTGACAAGATTCCCGATATCCGTCCCCGTCAGAAATTTTGTTGCGTGAATGCGAAAGATTATTGCGGAAATCCAGCCGTGCGGGTAATTTGCGCCCAACGAACAAGGAAAAAACTATGGCGTCCATCAAGATCGACCCGATTGACCGCAAAATTCTGCGCGAATTGCAGGGGGACGGGCGTATGACAAATGTTGAATTGGCCAAACGAGTCGGCATCTCAGCGCCGCCCTGCCTGCGGCGGGTCCGCACATTGGAAGAGGCCGGTCTGATCAAAGGCTATCATGCCGACGTCAATGCCCGCGAGTTGGGCTTTGAGGTACAGGTTTTCGCGATGGTCGGTTTGCACAGCCAGGCCGAGGTGGATTTGTCGGCCTTTGAAAAACAGTGCCGCGAATGGCCGCTGGTACGCGAATGCCACATGCTGAACGGCGAGATTGATTTTATTCTGAAATGTGTCGCCCCGGACCTGTCCTCCTTTCAAAGCTTCCTGACGGAATGCCTGACATCTGCTGCTAACGTCGCCAGTGTCAAAACTTCGCTGGTGATCCGTTGCGCCAAGGATCAGCCGGGCGTGCCTTTTGATGTCATGGAAAAACGGGCAGCCGCCAGAAACTGACCACCGCCTGATTGAGCAATCAACAAACATGATCGCGGTTAACCGACGCGCAAGACCTCGGCCTCAAAGCCTTTCAGGATCGGGCGTACGGTGCGACCAAACCGGCTGAGGTCGCCATCAAGATGCGGCAGGATTTGCCGCATATGGTGCTGAACTTCCAATGACATGACCGCGACACCGTAATTACCGGGGTGATAGCTTTCGGTGTCCAGCCCGTTGGCCTGAATGATCTGGTGATTGTCCAGCATCAGATTGTAAAACAGCAAATCCTCGGGCGGACGCACCTGCATGATGGTTTCGTCATCCATCAGATCAATCGCTGGCGCCAGAGTTTCAGGCGACCCAAACAAAGCTACACAACTGGCATGGTTGGACAGAACCCGAAACCGTGGGCTGACCAGCAAATCCTGATCCGGACGCATATCGCCAAGCGCATCGGCCTTTATGCGGATCGGGTAACCGGTCACATCACTGGCCGTCGTTGGGCCGCCAAACGAACATGATCCGATCCAACGCAAAGTCATCATTCCGTTATCGCGGGTTTTAATCTTGTCACCCGGACGCAAATCTTCCACCGCCACTTTGTTTTGTGCGGTGGTAATCAATGTCCCACGGGCAAATCGCGCACAGATATCTTCGAGATACGCCTCGGGTGCCGCAAAATGGTCCTGATCCATAACAGAACCATCATCCATTAGCACGGAAACACTGTACCGCCGCTTGCCAGCGATGCCTGAAACAGCCCGCAGCGCCTTTACCGGGGTCAATGGGTTCTGCAAACGGCTCAGATGCGCCGCTTTTAATTCTTCTGTTTTGTCACGCTGCGCCTCGTTGCGGTGCGAAGTGCCATAGCCGGCTTTCCGCCCCCAGAGGGTGCCAATAGTATAAGTCATGCGTCAGTCCTTCACGTCCTGAGTGCACGCCCACATCTACCCACCATAATGTAGATGAACACGGATAAGACCGCATATGCGGCCCCTCTTATAGGCAACAATCTAGCGCAAAAAACCTCTATAAGTCAAGTGGATAGGTGCATTTTGCACTCTTTCGGTACAATGCCGGTCAGGTGTCCGGACTGTTTCCGAATTGGCGGCAAAAACCTGCCAAATAAGGCGCCTGTATTGCGCGACTGCGCCAAAATGTGCAACATGGCCCTGATCTGGTTTTAGCCATAAAATTAAGGCGGCAAATGAGTCTTCAGAACGTGGAAATCAGCGGCAAGGCAAGTGGCCTGACCCGGTTTCATTTCATTTGTGGGCTGCCTAGGTCCGGTGCCGGTCTACTCGAGGCAATCTTGCGGCAAAATCCACGTTTTCTGGCCACTTCCAACGGTCCAGCGCAAAAAGTTTTCGCCGATTTAGTGCATCGTTACGCCGATGGTGGCGAAATGGCCGATCTGCTGGACGACAGCCAGAAAGTCGCCCTGTGGCGCAACGTGATCGGGGCGGTTTATCATCGTCGATCATTTGATTCGGTGGTATTCGACCAAAATCTTGAATGGTTGCCCTATGTCGATTTGCTGGTCCGGCTTTTTCCGCTTAGCCGGTTCATCCTTTGCGTCCGCAACCCCGCGGCAATCGTCAATTCAATTGAAATCCGCCGTCCCGGCAATGGCGAGGAAGAAGAGCAAGCCGCTGCGATTGCCGCCCTTATGGATGCAGATGGCGAGGTTGGTTCTGCCATCACCGATATGCGCGACGCCCTGTCCAGCCATCATGCCGAACGAATGTTGGTGATCGACTATGACCGGCTGGTTGACGACCCTGAAGATGTGATGGACGTTTTGTACGAGTTTCTGCGTGAACCGGCCTTTGCGCATGACTTTGACGAAATAGGAGATACCCGCGTCGGCGGATTTCGCGGGCCGATTGAACGCACGGCAACACCGATGATGCTGTCAACGCGCACGATACTGCAACTGTCAGGCCGCGCCTTTTGGCGAAACCTGCGTCGCACGTCCGCGACCCTGATGCTCGGCAGAAGCCGGTAAATCCGGGTCCTCAGGCGAGCAGTTAATCAACGCGCGAGCATTGAACATCATCGCGCAAAAGAAATGGAAAACAGATGCGGTATTTTCAGAAAACACAGGTGACCAGACTTCTTGCCACGGCGGCTGTGGCAACATGTTTCGCGCAGCTTCCAGCCGGAGCCGACGAACTGACGGAACTTGCCGCCAAAATTGAAGCCAATTTGAAAAGCGCCGACTGGGTGACGTCTGTCATAACCGCGCACGAAGTTCTGGATCAGGTTTGGACCAAAGTGCCAATGGGCTTTAGTGCTGTGGTTTTGACGACGGCCGAGGCTTCGGGCTTTGGCGTTTTCAATGCCCGCGAGAACAATGTTTTTGCGCCGGATGAACCAATCCTCATCTACGCGGAACCCTATGGTTTTGGCTATGGCGATGTATCCGCCGGCATTTATTAGATCGCGTTTGACGTTGATATGGTGGTGAAATCAGAAACCGGCACGGTGCTGGCAGAATTGCCGGATATCATGGAATTGTCGTTAAACACCCGACGTCGCAATAAGGAGTTTCATGCCAACATTACCTATAATCTTACGGGTGCCCGCCCCGGAAAGTATATCCTGGTAAAGACTTTAAGGGATAAAAATTCACCAAAATCCGCGAGTTTCGAGACAGCGATCGAAGTTGCACAATGACTGTGCACGCAGATTATTGTGCGTTTACCTTAGGCGCGTGCCTTGAGGCGCGGCAGCTTTAAGATATTGGCCTTACTTTTCCAACCCTTGCGGGCGTAACCGCGTTCCCACGGCATGCGGGTGTTGAACGTTTCGACTTCTTCGAAAATCCATCTCATCCAGCGGCGTTGCAGTCTCATGATACCAATCTCCAAGTCACGTCGCGCCTTGGGGCAGGTCAAGCAGACTGGCCATATCCCCGCAGCAGCGATTGCCCGTATAAGCACGGACACAGATCCAATTTACCGAATATTGCGGCGTCAAAATGGCTTTTGCTGCGATTTCCGAAACTGATTTGGATGTTTCAGGCGGTATCAGAGCCGAATCCTAAAATCTCAATAAAACTGTTTTACTATAAGTGGATGAGACTTTTAACCGGCCAAAGTCCGAGCGTCAGACTTCGCGCGAAGACAGCCATTGCGGCAGAAAATTGACAACTCGCATCCAGCCTTTGCCACAGTCGGAATGAATCTACAGCACTTACAGCCCGATAACTGAAATCAACCGCCCGTAATCGGCCTCGCCGGCATGGGTTGTGCGCCGGTAAGAATAAAACCTGTCGACATCCGAAAATGTGCAGTGGCCAGTCCAACGGACCGAACCAATGCCAGCCTTGCGCAAACGCTGCAACCCGAAGCCGGGTAAATCAAACATCATCCGGTCGCCGTTGCCGTTGGCGAAAAACCGGGCGTTATCGGAATTTTGCGCGATGAAGTGGTCGAAAAACTCGGGGCCAACTTCATAGGCGACCTGACTGATTGCCGGGCCGATCACCGCTTTGATCGCGCCCCGGTGTGCACCGAGCTTAACCATTGCATCAACCGTCGCCTCAAGCACGCCACCAAGCGCGCCTTTCCAGCCGGCATGGGCCGCCCCAATCACGCCAGCACCAGCGTCGGCAAACAAAACCGGCTGGCAGTCGGCTGTCAGAATGCCCAGCAACGCGCCTTTGGTGCGGCTGACCATCGCGTCGCATTTCGGACGCGGCAGGGTTGTGGGAGCATCTTCAATCACCAGAACATCGCAGGAATGGGTCTGATGGACCGTGGATAAATCCGGTTCCTCGGCGTCAAACGCACGGGCGACCAGACGGCGGTTAATCGAAACCGCTTCGCGTTGATCAGATGACCCCGGCCCGCAATTCAGCCCGGCAAAAATGCCTGACGAGATACCACCCTTGCGCGTAAAGAACCCGTGGCGAAACGGGGTCAGTTCGTCGGCAGTGATGATTTCAAGTGTCATTCAGTCAAATCCGGGCGGCGCAGGGGAATCGGCGGGATATAATGCAAGGGCTTGAAACAGGCTCCCCATTTCATCGGGATGGGTCAAGCGGTGATGTGCAGCGATATGATTTTCAAGCGCTGCGCCGCTTAGTGATCCTGCCAGCGCCTGCGCCCGGGCGGTAATTCCAAGCCGTTCCAGCAACACCCCTTGCGGCGTCAAGCCGGTCACCGCCACCCCTTTTGCCGCCCGTGCAAGGGCCGCGAAATCAACATGCGCCGTCAGATCCGCCTCGCCCGGATATGCAAGCGGGCTTTGCTTTTGATGCCGCCGCAGCGCCTGCAAAGTATCCCCGTCGCTGCCCCAGGACCCGTAATCCACAATCAAACCCATGCCGCCATGTGCTGCAATCCGCCGCGCAACGTCCCGCACAATCCCCTGTGCTGCCGCATTGGTTTCGACCACGTGCCCAATCCGCGCAGTCGCCGCCTGATCCTCAAGCGCCTCGACCGTCATCGCGGCGGCAAGACCAAAGGCCAGTCTGCCGTCCGATAACCCGACCATCTGTTCCTGCCAGCCGGTTTCAGCGCGCACAAACTGGCGCACCGGCAGGGCATCGAAAAACTCGTTTGCCAGTAAAAACAGCGGCCGGTCAGGCAATTCTGTCATCTGCCGCACCCAGTTCACCTGAAACCCCGCCAGCATGTTTTGCTGTATCGCCTGCAAGGCCGGACTGGCCTCGACCAGCCAAATTTCGGCCGCCGCAACAAACCCCGGCACCTTCGCGCCAACCCGCAAGACATCCGCCATCAACGTGCCGCGTCCGGGCCCAAGTTCGGCTAATATGAACGACGTTGGACAGCCCTGATCCTGCCAGCATTGTACCAAGACAAGGCCCAGCATCTCGCCAAACATCTGGCTGATTTCCGGCGCGGTGATGAAATCCCCAGCAGCCCCGAAAGGATCGCCGGTGATGTAATAACCATGTTGCGGATGCAACAGACACAGCGTCATATAGTCCGCCACACTGATCGGCCCAAAGCGTGTGATCTGGTTATGGATTATGCCTTCAAGTGCTGTCATGCCTTTCTGCGCGCCCACCAGATCAACCCCAAACCGATCGCGATCATCGGCAGCGACAAGCATTGCCCCATCGTCAAGCCCCAGCTATCAGCCGCCGTCCCAAACCGGATTACATGGCCAAACGGGTTATCCGTTCCGACAAATTGCTGATCGGCCTGCCTGAATAGCTCAACAAAACTGCGCGCCATCCCGTAGCCCAGAAAAAACACACCGGTGATCTGCCCCGGCAGTTTCAGCCAGCCACGGCGATAAACCAGCCAAGCCATGACCAACCCTAAAAGCAGCCCTTCAAGCCCGGCTTCGTAAAGCTGCGACGGATGCCGCCCGCAGACCCCGACCCACCCGTCAGGGCAGGTTTGCGCCAGTGTGCCGGGAAAGGCGACTGCCCAGGGCAGGTTCGTTGCCCGCCCCCAAAGCTCGGCATTGATGAAATTCGCGATCCGGCCCAGAAACAACCCGATGCTGGCCGTCACTGCGAAACTGTCACCAACACTGGCCACGGGCAGGCCGTGTCGCCGGCAATAGATCACACCTGCCACAATAACCCCGGCAAAACCGCCATGAAACGACATGCCGCCTTGCCAGACTTTTAAAATATCCGCTGGGTTTTCAAAGTAATAGGCCGGTTGATAAAACAGCACAAAGCCAAGCCGCCCCCCCAGAATGACCCCGATGATCACCCAAGTCAGCAGGTCCTCCACCTGTTTTGCCTGCATCGGCGCTTTGCCGCCGCGCCACAATGAGGGTTGCCCCATTATCAGAACAACCCAGCGCCACGCCAGTATCAGGCCGGCAATATAGGCCAGCGCATACCAGCGCAGTGCCAGTGTGACCGGCCCCAGCGTGATCGAGAAAATATCAGGGCTGATATCGGGAAAAGGAATGAGTGCCTGCACGGTGCCGCCTGTCTTTGATTTCGCCATTCTGGCCTGAAACCAGTGATATAAGTCAACCGCTCCCTTGGCAAATCCTGCCGACACCGCCATATAGAGGGTACGTAGAACTGGATCCGAGGCGATCATGCAGACCCGTAATAAGATTTTCGACGATATCTCGCAATTGATGACAAACGCTGTGGGCGTGGCGCAAGGTGCCAAAACCGAGGCGGAAACCGCGATGAAAAGCTGGATGGACCGTTGGCTGGCCGACCGCGATTTTGTCAGCCGCGAGGAATTTGATGCGGTGCGACTGATGGCGCAAAAGGCGCGCGAAGAAAACGACGTCCTAAAGGCCCGGCTGGATGCAATGGAATCAGCGCCCTTAAGCAAGACCAAAACCGCCGCAAAACCCGCCGCGTCGGCGGGAAAAGCCAAATCCTGACCGCCGCAACGCGCGCGATTATACCCGAATTTCATCCACAAATCACCCTTTCTTGTGGATAAGCCAGCGCAATGTGCCAGTCTGTCCACAGATTAGGTTAACGCGCGCATTTTCCTTGAAATTTCGCTTTACAGGTCGACGGATTGCGACCACCATATCTTGTAAGGTCGATGGATCAACCCACGACCAATAGCAAGGTATACAGTCTGTAGTGGGGATACATCCATCCAGACAAGCAGCGAACGGATCAGGCAATGGCACATCTCGAGCATTATCAGGACACTGCAGAAATCCACCCGATCGACATCGTGGAAACGCTGGCTGAACATCACGATTGGGAATTTGACCGCGTCGCCGACGACCAGATTGCCATGGCAATCGAAGGCGCTTGGCGGACGTATTCGATCACGCTGGCGTGGTCGGCCCATGATGAAACGCTAAGGATGATCTGCACCTTTGAAATGACCCCACCTGCGGAAAAACGCGCCGAACTGTTTGAAACCCTCAATCTGGTGAATGATAAATGCTGGGTCGGGTCCTTTAATCTGTGGGAAGCGCAAAACTTGATGGTTTACCGCTATGGTCTGGTGCTGACGGGCGGCGAAACCGCTGGCCCGGCGCAAATCAACCAGTTGGTTCACACCGCCGTTGCCGCCTGTGAGCGGTTTTATCCGGCCTTTCAATTGGTATGCTGGGGCGAAGAAACCCCGGCGCAGGCCATGCGGGTTGCGATGGACGAGGCTTTCGGAACTGCTTAATATCCTCACCACATTGGGGTTTCGGGGGTTTCATGACTTTATCAGACATTAACAGCAAAGGGCTGGTTTTGCTTGGGTGCGGCAAGATGGGCTCGGCCATGTTGGCGGGCTGGCTTAAGGGTGGCATGCCGCCTCAAGCCGTAACCGTGCTGGATCCGCAGCCCTCGGACTGGGTGCAGGGTCTGGCCGCCAAGGGGTTGAATTTAAACACCGAACTTCCCGAAAGCCCGGCGATCTGCATCATTGCCGTCAAACCTCAGATGATGGGCGACGCCTTGCCGCGCCTGCAAGCGCTGGGCGGTGGGGCCACGGTGTTTCTGTCCATCGCCGCAGGCACCACAATCGCCGCGTTCGAGCGGGTTTTTGGTGCCGATGCCCGGATCATCCGCGCGATGCCAAACACCCCGGCCGCCGTCGCGCACGGTATCACCGCCCTGATCGGAAACGCCAATGCCAGTGATCGCGACATGGCCTTGGCCGAGGCTTTGTTGCGCGCCATTGGCCAGACCGTGCGGCTGGATGACGAAAGCCAGATGGACGCTGTGACCGCCGTTTCCGGTTCCGGTCCCGCCTATGTTTTTCACCTGATCGAAACCCTTGCGGCGGCCGGCGAGGCCGAAGGTTTACCGGCCGAACTGGCAATGAAACTGGCGCTGGTCACCGTGGCTGGTGCCGGTGATCTGGCTGAAAACGCAGAAGAAGATCCAACCCAGCTGCGCATCAACGTCACCAGCCCCGCAGGCACCACCGCCGCCGCTTTGGCGGTGTTAATGGACCCTGAAACCGGCTTTCCGCCCTTGATGAAAAAAGCCGTGGCCGCCGCCGCTGCACGGGGTCGCGAGTTGGGGAAATGAGCGAACTAACCTTTGACGATTTCCTGAAAGTCGATATCCGCGCGGGCCGGGTATTGCGCGCCGAACCCTTTCCCGAGGCGCGTAAACCGGCGATCAAACTTTGGATCGATTTCGGCGCTGAGATTGGCGAGCGAAAAACCTCGGCCCAGCTAACCGCGAATTATACACCTGAGACGCTGATTGGGCGGATGGTCATGGCGGTGGTCAATTTTCCGCCGCGTCAAATCGGCCCTTTCATGTCCGAAGTGCTGGTTCTGGGTGTTTCCGATGATCAGGACGGCATCGTCCTGCTGGCACCGGATCAGGATGTAACGCCCGGGCAAAGGATGCATTGATGAAACCCAGTTTGCTGATAACCCGCCCCTTGCCGGCCCCGGTTATTGACGCCGCCCGCGCGGTATGTGACGTGACCGTCGCCCAAAATAATGACCCTTGGCCTGTGGCCGCGACTGGCCGGGCGCTGGCCCAATACGACGCGATTCTGGCAACCCTTGGCGATACGTTCAGCGCGCCGGCGTTTGCGGCACAACCTGCGAACAAGTGCCGTCTGCTGGCCAATTTTGGGGTTGGTTACAATCACATAGACGTGGTTGCCGCTGCCGGGCATGGCATCGCCGTGACCAATACACCCGGCGTTCTGACCGATGCCACTGCCGATATGGCGATCACCCTGATGCTGATGACTGCGCGGCGGGCGGGCGAAGGCGAGCGGATGCTGCGGGCCGGAAAATGGCCCGGCTGGCATCCAACCCAAATGCTGGGAATGCACGTCACTGGCAAAACCCTGGGCGTGATCGGCATGGGCCGGATCGGGCAGGCGGTGGCGCGGCGGGCGCATTTCGGGTTTGGCATGGACGTGGTGTTTTTCAATCGCTCCAAGGTTCTGGATTGCGGGATACCGGGGGCGCGGCAGTTGGTTTCAATGGCCGAGGTTATGGCACAAAGTGATGTCGTTTCCGTTAACGTGCCCGGTGCCCCAGAAAATCACCACCTGATTTCCGCCGACGTGCTGGCCGCCGCCAAGCCCGGTACGATCATCGTCAATACCGCGCGGGGCGATGTGATTGACGAGGCTGCGCTGATTTCCGCTTTGAAATCAGGGGCTTTGGCTGGTGCCGGTCTGGATGTTTATGAACATGAACCGCATGTCCCGGATGACTTGATTGCGATGGAAAACGTGGTTTTGCTGCCGCATATGGGGACCAATGCGTTGGAGGTTCGCACCAAGATGGGGCTGATCGCGGTTGAGAATATCAAGGCGTTTTTCGAAGGTCGGGAGCTGCCAAACCGCGTTTGATTTCAGGTGGTTAAGCGCGCCAAGAGGTCCCGGAGCAGGTCCGGGACAGCGGTGTCATTTCCCCACCGCCGCACGCCAGTGTTTGCGACACAGCGAAACATAGGTTTCATTGCCGCCGATCTGCACCTGCGCGCCATCCTTCATTGCTTTGCCGTCCGGCCCGTTACGCACCACCATTGTCGCTTTTTTGCCGCAAAAACAAATGGTTCTGACTTCGCGCATCTCGTCAGCCCAGGCCAGCAGGGCGGCGGAGCCGGGGAACAACTCGCCGCGAAAATCGACCCTTAGTCCGAAGCACATTATCGGCACGTTCAAATCATCCACCGCGCGGGCCAGTTGCCAGACTTGTGGCTTGGTCAGAAACTGCGCCTCGTCGATAAAAACGCAGGCGATATCGTTGTATTTCTTATGTTTTTCAATGGCTTGGTAAAGGTCTGTTGTGGCGTCAAAAGTGTCAGCATCCTTGCCAATTCCTATCCGCGAGGCGATCCGGCCCAAACCAGCGCGATTGTCCAGATTTGCGGTCAAAAGATAGCTCTCCATGCCCATTTCTTCATAGTTATGAGCCGCTTGCAGCAGAACCGTGGATTTGCCGGCATTCATCGTTGAGTAGTGAAAATAGAGCTTGGCCATAGGACTGTTTTGACAAACCCCGCTGCGGCCTTCAAGCGGATTTTGACCGTACACAACGCGTACACAACCCGTACACAACCTGTGCATACGATGGACACACGCAATTTTAATCAAATTCGCGCAATCTGGGGCTTTTGAAAGGTTCGATTGCGATGAAAGACCCCGAAAAACTGACCAAGAAGGAACGCGTGGATCTGACCATGCTGATGGACGCGATGGCGCAGACCGAATTTGACCTGCTGCACCCGATTGCCCGCCACGCCAATTTTCCGGCGACGTGGCGCGAAATCGCGCTGGAAGGGACAAACCCGACGCGCACCCGTATCACCGCGCGGTTTGATGCGGATGTGGTGAAATTCTTTCGCTCGCTGGGGCCGGGATATCAGGACAAGATGAACCGGGTACTGAAATCATGGATGCTGATGCGCCTGACCGGCCTGCTGGAAGGCCCTGAGGGGCGCGAAGTTGTCGAACGGGTCAAGGCGTTTCGCGAGCGAGACGGTGCGCGGCCGAAGTTTGGCGATACTGACCGGATGTTTCGGCGCGAAGATTAAAGGTGGACGTTCGCGCCCGCCAACAGATTGCACGCGCCAGAGGTTTCGCTTATTGCTCGCGTTATGCTGACTTTCGCCGCCGCTGTGTTTTTCCTCATCATCACGCCCGGACCGGGGGTGTTGTCGACGGCTGGCGTTGGGGCTGGTTACGGGGTTGGGCCGGGGCTGCGGTATGTCGGCGGGCTGTTTGTCGGGAATTTTCTGGTTGGACTGGCGGTGGTCAGCGGGCTTGCGGCAATTGCGCTGGCGGTTCCGGGTATCCGCGAGGTTCTGCTGTTCGCCTCGGGGGCGTATCTGTTGTATCTGGCGGCGCGCATTGCCTTTGCCGGGGCAAAGGTCGCGTTCATCAGCCGCAGTTCTGCGCCGGGTTTGTGGGGCGGGGTTACGTTGCAGATCATCAACCCCAAAGCCTATGCGGTCAACACGGCGCTGTTCACCGGCTTTGCGTTTTTGCCCGAGGCGGCGATTGTTGAGGTTGTGGTCAAGCTTGTGATCCTTAACCTGATCTGGATCCCGATCCACCTTGGCTGGCTGTGGGCAGGCGTGTCACTGCACCGGCTGAACCTTGCGCCCCGCACCCAGCGGATCATCAATATCGGCATGGCTTTGTCGATGCTGATGGTGGTCGGGCTGGCTGTGTGGGCGGCGAGGTAGGGGGAAGGCTTAAGTCGGGCGCTGCGTTATGCGCTTAGACGCAGCCGTGCAAATTTCCCGATGCGCTGCTAATTCGCAGGCGAAATGCTCCCCCAGAGCATTTCCGGGGAGCCTGCTTACCCCTGCAACGACCTCACCCCAATCGCCCCCTCGCGGGCGTTGCGCATGGCCAGTGCCATTGCGTGGCTGCCGGCTGCCGTGGTGAAATAGACGATCCGGTCATACAAAGCGACCGAGCGGATTTCGCGGCTGTCTTCAACCGCTTGCGCGCCTTCGGTGGTGTTGAAGATCAGGGTGATCTCGTCGTTTTTCAGCATATCAACCACGTTCGGCTGGCCCTCATAGACCTTTTTCACAATCTCGGCAGCGATGCCGTTGTCATGAAAAAACGCTGCTGTGCCGCGGGTGGCGACGACGGAAAAGCCAAGCTCGGTCATGATGCGGGCGGCTTCCAGCATGTCGGGGGTTTTGTCCATGTCTTTGATTGAAAAGAACACTTTGCCGCCGGTGGGGATCACGTGGCCCGCACCCAGTTGTGCCTTAAGGAAAGCGCGGGGGAAGTTGCGGTCCCAGCCCATCACCTCGCCGGTCGAGCGCATTTCAGGGCCAAGCAGCGTATCAACGCCGGGGAAGCGGGCAAACGGCAGCACCGCCTCTTTCACCGAAAACCACGGCATGTTGGGGTCGGCCAGCGTCATCGGATCACCCATCGGCAACACAGTGTCAGCGTCGGTGTTTTCGGGGTAGGGTGCGCGTAAAGGGAAGTTTGACAAAGGCTCGCCCGCCATCAGTCGCGCGGCGATGCTGGCAATGGCTGAATCCGTGGCCTTGGCGACAAACGGCACGGTGCGCGACGCACGTGGGTTAACCTCGAGCACGTAAATCTCGCCGTCTTTGATCGCGAACTGCACGTTCATCAGGCCGACCACATTCAGACCCAGCGCCATCAGTTTGGTCTGGCGGGTCATCTCGTCGATCAGATCACGTGACAGGGAATAGGGCGGCAGGGAACAGGCGCTGTCACCGGAATGGACGCCGGCCTCTTCGATATGTTGCATGATGCCAGCGACATGCACGTTTTTACCGTCAGACAGAGCGTCAACATCAACCTCGACCGCGCCCGACAAATAGCTGTCAAGCAGCACCGGGCTGTCGCCGGACACCACCACCGCTTCAGTAATATACCGGGTCAGCTGCGCGTCATCACGGATGATTTCCATGGCGCGCCCCCCCAGCACATAAGACGGGCGGATCACCAGCGGATAGCCAACATCCTTGGCAATCACAAAGGCCTGTTCGGGGCTTGAGGCGATGCCGTTATAGGGTTGTTTCAGCTTCAGTTTATGCAGCAATTGCTGGAACCGTTCGCGGTCTTCGGCCAGATCAATCGCGTCAGGCGAGGTGCCAAGGATCGGGATACCCTCGGCCTCAAGTGCGTTGGCCAGTTTCAGCGGCGTCTGGCCGCCGAACTGCACGATGACCCCGTGCAGGGTGCCGTTTTCGCGTTCTACCCGCAGGATTTCCAGCACGTGCTCCAGCGTCAGCGGTTCAAAATACAACCGGTCCGAGGTGTCGTAATCGGTGGAAACGGTTTCCGGATTACTGTTGATCATGATGGTTTCATAGCCCGCCGCAGTCAGCGCGTAACAGGCATGACAGCAGCAGTAATCAAACTCGATGCCCTGGCCGATCCGGTTGGGGCCGCCACCAAGGATCACCACCTTTTTACGGTTCGTCGGGCGGGCTTCGCATTCGGCTTCGCCCTGCACCGGGGTTTCGTAGGTTGAATACATATAAGGGGTTTGTGCCTCGAATTCGGCGGCACAAGTGTCGATGCGTTTGAACACCGCTTTGACGCCAAGGCGCAGGCGTGCGCGGCGGATCTGGCCTTCGTCACGGCCGGTCAGGATGGCAAGGCGGGCGTCGGTAAAGCCGTACATTTTCAGCCGCCGCAGGGCGTTTTCAGTGACGGGCAGGCCGGACTCGCGAATGTCCGCCTCGATATCCACAATCTCGCGGATGCGCGCAAGAAACCATGGGTCAAAATCAGTGGCCGCATTGATTTCAGCATCGTCAAGCCCGTGCCGCATCGCTTGCGCACACAGACGCATCCGGTCCGGTGTACGCGCAGAAATCGCCTTGATGATCGCGGTTTTTTCCGGCGCACCGGGGATGGCGATTTCATCAAATCCGGTTAGTCCAGTTTCAAGCGAGGCCAGCGCCTTTTGCAGGCTTTCATGGATCGTGCGCCCGACGGCCATTGCTTCGCCAACCGATTTCATCGCGGTGGTCAGTTCAACCTTGGCATCGGGAAATTTTTCAAAGGCAAAGCGCGGGATTTTGGTGACGACGTAATCAATCGTCGGCTCGAAACTGGCAGGCGTGACCTTGGTGATATCGTTATCAAGCTCATCCAGCGTATAGCCAACTGCCAGCTTGGCGGCGATCTTGGCAATCGGAAACCCCGTGGCCTTAGAGGCCAGCGCTGACGAGCGTGAAACCCGCGGGTTCATCTCGATCACTACCATGCGCCCATCAGCCGGATTGACCGCCCATTGCACGTTCGACCCACCGGTTTCCACGCCGATTTCGCGCAGCACATTGATAGAATGAGTGCGCATCATCTGATATTCTTTGTCCGTCAGCGTCAGCGCCGGGGCGACGGTGATACTGTCGCCGGTGTGCACGCCCATCGGATCGACGTTTTCAATCGCGCAAATGATGATGGCGTTGTCTGCCTTGTCGCGCACCACCTCCATCTCGAATTCTTTCCAGCCCAGCAGGCTTTCATCAATCAGGATCTGGCTGACTGGTGACGCATCCAGCCCGCTTTCACAGATTTTCAGGTAATCCTCGCGGTTATAAGCAATGCCGCCGCCGGTGCCGCCCATGGTAAAAGCCGGGCGAATGATCGCCGGCAAGCCGACAACTTCAATCGCGTCAAGCGCCAGTTGCACCCCGGCCTTGATGTCAAACTTACCATTGGGCAACTTGGGTGACGTCACAATCGTAGCGCGCGGGTTTTCAATGCCCAAGCGGTCCATCGCCTCGCGAAACAGCTTGCGGTCCTCGGCCATTTCAATGGCCTTGCGGTCAGCGCCAATCAGCTCGACCCCGAATTTTGCCAGTATTCCCATGTCATCCAGCGCAAGTGCTGTGTTCAACCCGGTCTGCCCGCCCATGGTCGGCAGCAGCGCGTCGGGGCGCTCTTTTTCGATAATACTGGCGACAATATCCGGGGTGATCGGCTCGATATAGGTCGCATCGGCCATCTGCGGATCAGTCATGATGGTGGCAGGGTTCGAGTTGACCAGAATGACCCGGTAGCCTTCTTCCTTGAGCGCCTTGCAGGCTTGCGCGCCGGAATAATCAAATTCGCAGGCCTGACCGATGATAATGGGGCCGGCGCCGATGATCATGATGGATTTGATATCGGTTCTTTTTGGCATCAGTCGCCCCGTGCATAAGGCCCGCCTGCGGCACTCCGTGGCGGGGAAGGATTCGCTGCGATTTGCAAATTGCGCCGGTTATAATCACCTTACCCATGGGTTCAAGGCGAAAACCACCTCATCATAGTTTCAAAAATACTCTCGGGGGGAAGGCGCAATTTCTTTAATTGCGCTGCGGGGGGCAGACAGCCCCCCGGACCTTCGCCCTCGCGCGCCAGCGCGGGGCAATCTTGTTACGTGCGCGCCGCCGGTTATCCGTCGGACCCTATTCAAACTCGATCTCTTCAAACACACGCTGTGCGTTACGCTTGGCCAATTGGTCGAAATTCTCAAGATAGGCAAACGCCGACTGATCGACATCAACCGCCGAAATGATATTGCCACCTGCCTCAATATGGGCGGTGATCTGGCGGCGCAGTTGCGCGATATAATCATAGGTATCCGCAGCCGCCGTCAGGATATCGGTGGGCGACCCATGGCCGGGAACAACGTGCTCAGGGTCCAGCGCCTCGATCGCCGCAAAACTGTCCAGCCAGCCTCGCGAGCTTGAGTCAGCCGTCAGTCCCAGAATGCGCTCGGCAAAGATGATATCGCCGGCAAAAACCGTGCGGCTGGCGCGCAGCCAGACGAACGCGTCCCCCGGTGTGTGCGCGGCATCAACAAAGTGCAGCGCAAATTCGACGCCGCCAAAGGTCAAGGCCATATCGGTCGCAAACCCTTCCTGTGCAGCTTGTGGCACAGTGCCGGCCATACCGGCGGCACCCACCAGTTGGGTCAACACCGTCATTTGCAAACTGCCGCGCGCGTTCTGGTCGTCAATCGCCGCACCGGAAGCAATCGTGCGCGCGCCTTTGGCGGCCCAGTACGCATTGCCAAACCAGCGGTGATCCTGTCCGCCGGTATTGATCACGATCCTGACCGGCTGATCGGTAACCGCGGCAATCGCTACGTCGATCTTTTCGGCCCCACGCAGGCTGCCCCCGGCGTCAATCAACACCACACCGTCAGGTGTCACCACAAAGCCAAAGGTCGCGTTATTGCCAAGGTTGCCCGGCCCGCGCTGGGTTTTCGGGCCAACCAGCGCATAGATATCAGGCGCAATTTCAACGGTCGCAAGCTGCGCAAAGACAGGTGCGGCAAACAGTGTAAACAACAGTCCTAAAATCTGGTTTCGCATAGGGTTTCCTTTTGTTGCACGCATTCTAGGGCAAGCGCGTGCAAAGAAAACCCGCTTTCACGTCGCAGTTGGCCCGGCCTTGGGGGAAGGCCGGGCCAACTGTCAGAGCGCTCGGATCGACCGCCCCGGCTGGTATGAGGTAACATGACTCGGGCTCACGCGTGTTTTAACGCGACCCCGAAATGCCTTAATCGTCGTCGTAATGCCCGCGTTCAGCACCCTTATGGCAGGCCGCGCAGTTGGAAATCGATCCGATTGCCGGATCTTTCGCGACGCGGTTTTTCACGCGGTTGCCGTGTTCATGGGTGAACCATGACAATTCGGAAATCCGCATCGGCACGACATCTTGCGAAATGGCCTGCAACCAACGCGGATTGCGGCCCTGACGATCTGCTGCACCAGCCGCCAGGAAGGCCTCGATCTCGGCCCGGTCGGCATCCGGCAGGCTGGCATCTTCGCCAAAGTGGTTGGGCAGATCGGCCATGATCGCCTGCCAGGATCGTTTCGGCAGGAAATAGCCCTGATAGGCCAGATGACAGGCCGAGCATTCCTCTTTCGTCAATGCTTCGCCAGCCTTTTGGGCGGCAAGCGGGCCAGCAAAGATCAGGCCGAGAGCGGCGCTTGTCACGATGGTTGTGATGGTTTTCATAAGGTGCTCCTTGGGTTAAAGGCTGGATAGCCAGGTCAGAATATCGCCCTGTTCGGTGGCGGTGCATTCGCGGCCCAGTACGGAATTACAGTTGCGTTTAAACCATTTGGCGACTTTCTCAGGATCAGTGAACCGGTCGCGCGTGACCGAAACTGCCATCGGATCAATTGGCTTGCCGACCCGGGTTGCCCCCGGTTTGCGCATGTCTTTGGTGTGACAGGTGGTGCAGGACGGGCTGTCGGGTTTGCCGCCGGAATGGGTGCCCGTGAAAAACGCCTGGCCGCGTTGTGCTGACAGGGTTGTGCCGGCCGCGCGTGCCAAATCTGCGATGATTTTATCGCGCGCCGGATCGGCGTGGACGGCTTGCCCGCCCACCAATAAAGCGCTGGTTGTCAGGATCAGAAGTGCCGTTTTAATCATCATTTAGCCTCATTCGGAAGTGTTGCATTCGGGGGAAAGAACTGCCCGCTTTCAGCATCGCTATGGCAGGCCGAACAGTTTGAGCGGCTGAAGATCGGCGCGCGCTTGAAGGTTTCATCAGCGATGTCGCGGTGTTTGGATGTCCAGAACCGGGTTTTGGTCAGGGTGTAAGGGGTGGCCGGATCCGTGGCCCTCAGGCGATGCGAGGCCTTGGTGTCGGCGGTGTCAGCCGCGTTTTGGACCAGCCAATCGGTCAGCTGTTTTTGTTTCTGGTCGTCAAGACTGGCGTCTTCACCAAAGTGATCGGGCAGGGCCTGCATCAGCAGAACCCAGTTTGCCGCCGTCATCAGGCTGGGGTTGAAAGCCTGATGGCACTCGCTGCATTCCGCAGCATAAGTCGGATCAAGCACCGCAACCGCTGGTCCAAAAGCCGGTCGCGCTGTCAATTGACGCGCGCCCCAGATCGCGCCACCAAGGGCCGTGGCCACCAGCAAGGCCGCAAGCCACGGCATAGCTTTTGCCTGGCTGACCTGATGGTCGCCGTTGCGACGCTCTTTCTTGCCGGTCACCATTGCCAGCGGCAGGTTTTCGCGGGTGCGCCAGCTTTCAAACAGCGCGCCAATGATATGTAAGCCAATCAGGATCAACAGCAGATTGGCGAAAACCTCGTGCAATTCGGACAGTTGTTCGCCGGTGGCGTAACTCACAGCGAACCCAAGCGGGCCGGTTTTGAATATCCCGCCCAGTTGCGCCACACCACTGGCGGCAAGGCCCAGAACCACCGCGATCAGCCCCAAAATCATCCAGCCGCCCAGGGGATTATGCCCCAAATGCCGTGGCGCGCGGCCAGTTACAAGGTCGCGCAGATGTCGCAGGGTTTCGCGGGGGCCGGTCACAAAACTGGCAAGACGCGCATAGGTGCTGCCGGTCACGCCCCAGATCAGCCGCGCCACAACAAGGCCCGCTGCACTGGCCCCGGCCCAGATATGATAGGTCAGCCAGGTTGCGCCAAACAGGTCGGCGGTGACGAAAGCCAGCAGAACCGCGCCCACCAAAGCCCAGTGAAACACGCGCACAGCGATATCCCAGACCAGTGTTTTCGGTTGTTGTATTGAGTGTCGTGACATCGGCGTTTTCGATTGGTTGCGTTGCGGTATAATTGGCACCGCGCGGCCCGGAAGAAAATTGGCGATAGGTTATAAAACCGGGGTTTAGAGCAAACTTATACCTGAGTTTAGGCGCTGGCGGCTGCCCCATGCCCTTGACATCGGGCCTGCAAACGCGTGTATCGCCAGTGAAGTTTTTACGCCCAAAAGGGAGCGACCTATGCACGCCTATCGCAGCCAGACTTGCGCCGAACTTACCGCCTCACATGTCGGGCAAACCGTCCGTTTGTCAGGCTGGGTGCACCGGGTGCGCGATCACGGTGGCATTCTGTTCATCGACCTGCGCGATCATTACGGTATTACCCAGCTTTTGTGTGATCCGGACTCGCCGGCCTTTGCCGAGGTTGAAAAACTGCGCAGCGAATGGTGCATCCGGATTGACGGCGAGGTGAAGGCCCGCGCTGCTGATCTGATCAATGCGAAAATCCCGACCGGCGAGGTCGAGGTTTTTGTGCGCGACATCGAAGTGTTGGGGGCGGCGGCCGAACTGCCGTTGCAGGTGTTTGGCGAGCAGGAATATCCGGAAGAAACCCGGCTGAAATATCGCTATCTGGATCTGCGCCGCGAGAAAATGCAGACCAGCATGAAACTGCGCAGCGACGTTGTTGCCTCGATGCGTAAGCGGATGTGGAACAAGGGCTTTCGCGAGTTTCAAACGCCGATTATTACCGCCAGCAGCCCCGAAGGCGCGCGGGATTTTCTGGTGCCGTCGCGGCTGCATCCCGGCAAGTTTTACGCTTTGCCGCAGGCTCCGCAGCAGTTCAAACAGCTGATCATGGTGTCGGGGTTTGACAAATATTTTCAGATAGCGCCGTGTTTTCGCGATGAAGACCCGCGCGCCGATCGCTCGCCCACCGATTTCTATCAGCTTGACCTTGAAATGTCGTTTGTCACCCAACAGGACGTGTTTGACACGATCCAGCCGGTGATCGGCGGGATATTCGAGGAGTTTGGTGGCGGCAAAAAGGTTGACCAGACATGGGAACAGATTTCGTTCGCGGATTCGGCCCTGTGGTATGGCACCGACAAGCCGGATTTGCGCAACCCGATCAAGATGCAGGTGGTGTCGGATCATTTTGCCGGATCAGGCTTTGCGATTTTCGCCAAACTGCTGGAGCAGGAGGGCACCCAGATCCGCTCCATTCCCGCGCCTAAGGGTGGGTCGCGCAAGTTTTGCGACCGGATGAACGCCTTTGCCCAGAAGGAGGGTCTGCCGGGGATGGGGTATATTTTTTGGCGTGAAAAGACCGCCGACAGCGTTGCGCAGGAATTGGGCATTCCGGTCAAAGAGGCGCAGGCCAGGCTTATATCTGGCGAGGTTGCAGGGGGCATGGAAGCCGCCGGGCCTTTGGCCAAAAACATCGGCCCGGAACGGACCGAGGCGATCCGCGTGCAGCTTGGCCTTGATGTCGGTGATGCGGCGTTCTTTCTTGGCGGGCGGGCTGAGGCGTTTGAAAAGGTCGCGGGCCGGGCGCGCACAGTGATTGGCGAGGAGCTTGGTCTGACCGATACCGACCGGTTTGCTTTCGCGTGGATCGTCGATTTCCCGATGTATGAAAAGCACGAGGAAACCGGCAAGATTGATTTCTCCCACAATCCGTTTTCGATGCCGCAAGGCGGGCTTGAAGCCTTGTCGGATGATCCGCTTTCTGTGCATGGTTATCAGTATGATCTGGCCTGTAACGGTTATGAACTGGTGTCGGGTGCAATCCGTAATCACAAGCTTGAGATCATGATCAAGGCGTTCGAGTTGGCCGGCTATGACGAGGCTGAAGTGCGCAAGCGGTTTGGCGGTATGGTCAATGCGTTTCAGTATGGCGCGCCACCGCACGGCGGCTGTGCGGCGGGGATCGACCGGATCGTGATGCTGCTGGCGGATACCGCCAATATCCGCGAGGTTATCATGTTCCCGATGAACCAGCGGGCCGAGGATCTGATGATGAACGCGCCAAGTGACGCGCAAAACGAACAGCTGCGCGAATTGGGTCTGCGGGTGTTGCCGCAGGGGTGACAAACCCCAAAACGATGCGCGAAATGATCGGAGATCATTTTCAGGCCGGGGCGCTCCCGCGGGGAAGTGATCTGCGATCAATTCCCCTTGGGCCCGGCCGCCGCTGGCGCGTCGGAACTTTCTGGCCTCCGGCGGGGATATTTGGGCCTCTGAGAACCATATAGCGCCTGAACCCGCTGTGCTGAATTCCGCTGCGAGTGGTAAAAAATGCGGGCGGTTGAAGGCGCGATGGTGTAATCTGCGACGGAAACTGATTTTGGGCGCGTATTAGTATTAAACCCGATGGGAGAGTCCGCATGACCCCGCCGTTTTCGACCTTTGCTGCGATCCGTTACGGTTTTGGTTTGTCGCCGAATGTGGCCGCGCCACGTGATCTTGGCGAGATGCTGGGCTGGTTGCGGGAGCCGGACGTAATTGTGGCGCAGTTCCCGATTGCCGGATTTGAGCCACGGCGGCGTGAAACGGCGGCCTGGGGGGAACTGCGCAAAGCGCTGCGTGCGGAAACTGACGGCGCCGAGGCGGCTTTCAAGGCGGCCAACTTAGTGGCTTTGAGTGAAATGTCGCGCGATTTGGTCAGCACGGTCAATCGTGTGGTGGCGTCACCTGACGGGTTTCGCGAGCGTCTGGTGCAGTTCTGGGCCGATCATTTCACCGTGGATTCCAGCGGCAAAGGCCTGCGCTTTGTCACGCTTGGGTATGTTGAGGATGCGATCCGCCCGAATATTACCGGAAATTTCCGTGATCTGCTGGCCGCCGTAGAATTGCATCCGGCGATGTTGGTTTATCTTGATCAGATATTGTCGTTTGGGCCAACCTCGAAAATCGGGCTTAAGGCCGGGCGCGGTCTGAATGAAAATCTGGCGCGCGAAATTCTGGAGCTGCACACGCTGGGTGTCGGCGGTGGGTACGGCCAAACCGATGTGCGGCAATTCGCGGAATTGCTGACCGGGCTTGATTTCAACTTTCGCAATGGATTCAGGTTTCGCGCCGGTACCGCCGAGCCGGGGGCCGAGACCGTTCTGGGCCGGTCTTATGGTGGTGGGCGTCCGGGTTTGGCGGATATCCGCAGCGCCCTTGATGACATCGCGTTACATCCGGACACGGCCCGGCATCTGGCGCGCAAACTGGTGGTACATTTCATTTCTGACGACCCCGATCCGCAGCTTGTGGCGGCGATGGCTGCGGCCTATCTGGCCAAGGACGGTGATCTGATGGCGTTGTATGAAACCATGTTGGATCATCCTGTCGCGTGGCAGGGTTTCGGGCAAAAGGCCAAAAAGCCGTTTGATTTCGTGGTTTCCACGTTTCGTGCGCTGGGCGTTGCGGCGGAAACTCTGGCCGAGTTCAAACTGCGTGAGACGCGGCAATATCTGTCGGGCCCGTTGACGGTGATGGGGCAGCCTTTTCTGATGGCGCCCGGACCGAACGGGTTTCCTGAGGCGTTGGATCACTGGATTACCCCGCAGGGTTTGGCGGCGCGGATCGAGTGGGCGTTGATCATTGTGCAGAAATTTGGTGGTGAACTTGATCCGGGTGCGTTTGCGCGCACGGCTTTGGCCGAAGTTGCTGACCCGGCTTTGGTGCGGCTGGTCGGGGCGGCTGAAAGTAAGACTGAAGGTGTGGCACTGGTTCTGGCCTCGCCTGAATTTAACCGTCGTTAGGAGCTTGATATGACCACGCTTTTTTGCTCGTCGCGACGTCGCTTTCTGATACAGGGAACAGCACTTGGCTGTTCACTGGCAGCCAATCCGTTTGTCACCCCGATCACCTTCGCCTCGGCCCCGTGGGATACCCGGCTGGTGGTCATTATCTTGCGCGGTGCGATGGATGGGCTGGATGTGGTGCAGCCTTATGGCGATCGGAATTACGCAACCTTGCGGCCGGATTTGCCCGGTGGCGAGGCGGGTGGCGGTTTTGATCTTGACGGGTTTTATTCGCTGAACCGCAATCTGGCACCTCTGGAACCCTTGTGGCAGGCCGGTGGGTTGGGTTTTGCACATGCGGTTTCAACGCCTTACCGGAACAAACGCAGCCATTTTGACGGGCAGGATATTCTTGAGGCCGGAACTGGAATGGATGTCGGTATTGGGGCGATGCGCGACGGTTGGCTGAACCGGATGTTGACCCAAGTGCCGGGGGTTGAAGCTCAGACTGCCTATGCAGTTGGGCGTGAAGACATGATCCTGCTGAACGGGCATGCGACCGTGCAAAGCTGGTCGCCCGAGACACGGCTTGACTTGACCACACAAGGCAAACGCCTGCTGGAAGCGATTTACCACGATGATCCGGTGTTTCAATCGGCCGGCAATATGGCCACGGACATGGTCGAGCTGCTGGGAATGACCAGCGCCGATGATGGCGGCGATAACGCGGATATGACGGGCGACGCGATGGCATCAATGTTGAAAGGCAGGGCATCGGGCCGGGCGGCAGCTTTGGCGAAATTTGCGGCTGATCGTTTGAACGAAGAAACCCGGATTGCGGCGTTTTCGATCAATGGCTGGGACACCCATCGCAGTCAGAACAATGGGTTGAAGGCAGCCTTGGGCGAGCTTTCAGATGCAATTCTGACGCTGAGGGAAACGCTTGGCAGCAACTGGACCAAAACCGCCGTGGTGGCGATGACAGAATTTGGCCGCACCGCGCACCAAAACGGATCAAACGGCACAGATCACGGCACCGGCGGGGCGATGCTGCTTGCCGGTGGTGCGATCCGTGGCGGGCAGGTTTATGGCGACTGGCCAGGGCTGGGCGCGGGGCAGCTTTATCAGGGCCGCGATCTGATGCCGACGCGGGATGTGCGCGCCTATCCGGCATGGCTGATGCGCGGACTGTTTGGGCTGTCTGCTGATACCATTGAACGGGTGGTGTTTCCGGGGCTGGACATGGGCGCTGATCCTCGTATTTTGGCCTGACTTTCTGGTTTTAGTGGGTGTGGGTGTGATGAATAACAATAACGGTGGCGAAATTGTGCAAAACTGGCGCGAGCCGCCTTGGCCGGGGGACGAGGTTTTGCAGGGCCGGTTTGTGCGGCTTGAACCGCTTAACGCTGATCGCCACGCTGCTGATCTTTACCGCGCCAATTCGGCGGATCGTGACGGCGTAATCTGGAATTTCCTGCCATATGGTCCGTTTTCCTCGGTCTCGGGATACCATCATTGGGTGCGCGAAGTTACCGCCGGCAAAGACCCGCATTTTTACGCGATAGTCGACCTTGAAACCGGCCATGCCTGCGGGGTTGCCAGTTATTTGCGGATCACACCTGCAGCCGGGTCAATCGAGGTTGGGCATATCAATTACGCCCCCGAATTGCAGCGCACGCCGGGTGCGACCGAGGCGATGTATCTGATGATGCAATGGGCCTTTACCGCTGGCTATCGGCGGTATGAATGGAAATGCGACGACCGCAATATGCGCTCGCGGCGCGCCGCGCAAAGGCTGGGGTTCTCGTATGAGGGGATTTTCCGGCAAGCGGTGATTTCCAAGGGTCGCAACCGCGATACCGCATGGTTTGCGGCGATTGACAAAGATTGGCTTGCCCTGAAGGAAGCCTATTCCGCTTGGCTTTCGCCGTCGAATTTTGATCGTAACGGCAACCAGATCGAAGCTTTGGGCGATTTGACCGGGCTTGTGCGGGTTGCCTCTGATCCCGGCCTGCGACGCAGTTGACTTATCGCACCGCGATCCCGACATAGACCTGACCACCAACCGGAGGCTTTGATGCTGACTGCGCGACCAGATGTGCTTGATTTCCTGCTGACGCGACGTTCACGCCCGGCGAAAACCCTGACCGCACCCGTGCCGGACCACGCGGCCCTGATGCCGATCCTGACAGCGGCCTTGCGTACGCCCGATCATGGCAAGCTCGAACCCTGGCGCCTGATAGTGCTGGAAAAACCAGCGCTTGATCGGTTGGCGGATTTGGCGGTCAAGCGCGGGCAGGCCATCGGGCAGGATGCGGATCGGCTGGAGAAAACCCGCCGTCAGTTCGCTGATGCCGATCTTGTGGTTGTGGTTGTGGCCAGCCCGGTCGCATCACCAAAAGTGCCCGAAGGCGAGCAGATTTTGTCGGCGGGGGCGGTGTGCCTTGCGGTTTTGAACGCGGCTTTGGCCAGTGGCTGGGGGGCTAATTGGCTGACCGGTGCGATGGCAACCGATGCGGCATTTTTGACGGAGGGCCTGCAAATCGCAGCCCCGGATTTTATCGCCGGTTTCATTCATATCGGCAGCGAAACCTCGGCCCCGCCGGATCGCCCGCGCCCGGATATCGCTGTCAAGGTCACGTGGATCAGCGCATGATCTTTGATGATTTCATCAAGGCTTTGCGCCAGATCGACGACCGAGCCTTTCGCGGCGTTCTGATCCGGGCCCTGATCCTGACGGTTCTGCCACTGGCGGTGTTCGTCTATGGCACCTCGGCCTTTATGGGGTGGATATTACCAGACCAGATCACCCTGCCATGGCTTGGCACCTTTCAGATCGCCAGCTCGCTGGGCGCTGGTCTGGGGTTCTGGGCGGCACTGGTGCTGTCGGTGTTCCTGATGATCCCGGTGGCCTCGGTCATCGTTGGGGCGTTTCTGGACCGGATTGCCGAGGCGGTCGAGGCGAAACATTACGCCCATCTGCCCCGCGTCAAAGGCGCGCCATTCGGCGAGGTGATCCTTGACTCCCTCAGGTTCATGGGGCTGGTGGTGCTGGTTAACCTGCTGGCATTACTGGTCTATCTGATCTTCGCCCCACTTGCCCCGCTGATCTTCTGGGGCGTCAACGGCTTTCTATTGGGGCGCGAATATTTCCAACTGGTGGCGCTGCGCCGGATGCCCCTGCGCGAGGCCAACGCCCTCAGGCGCAAGCACGTATGGGCAATCTGGTTCACCGGCATCCTGATGGTCGTGCCGCTGACCATCCCTGTGGTCAACCTGATCGTGCCGATCTTAGGGGTGGCGACGTTTACCCATCAGTTTCATCGGTATTGGCGGTAGGGATTGCCTACATCCGACCAAAAAAGTCGATGTCCTCAATCGTAATCCAGCCCATAACGATCACCACCACAACCGGCACCCACAGCACGGCGGAGATCACCGTCACCAGCAGGAATTTCTTTTTCAGGTTGGGGTTTACCGGGGCAGATGGCGGTGTGCCGGGCACGACCTCGCCCGCTTCGCTTTGGCTTTGCAGCCGCAGGGGCAGGACCACGAACAGGGTCATGAACCAGAAAACCAGGTACAATACGACGGCGGATACGGGGTTCATCAGATTTGCTCCAGTTCGACCAATGTGCCGGTGAAATCTTTCGGATGCAAGAACAATACCGGCTTGCCATGCGCGCCGATCTTGGGCTCGCCGCTGCCCAACACCCGCGCGCCTGCCGCCTTTAATTTGTCGCGGGCGGCCAGAATATCCTCGACCTCGTAACAGATGTGGTGAATGCCACCCGACGGGTTTTTATCCAGAAACCCCTGAATGGGCGAGTTTTCACCCAGCGGATACAGCAGTTCGATCTTGGTGTTCGGCAGCTCAATGAACACCACGGTGACCCCGTGATCCGGTTCGTCCTGCGGCGGGTTCACCTTGGCGCCCAGAGTGTCGCGGTAAAGCGCTGATGCCGCGATCAGGTCGGGCACCGCGATGGCGACATGGTTCAAACGTCCGATCATGGGTTGGCTCCTGCTTGTTTGCCCTCTGATAGCCAAGCGGTGGTCGGCGTGCAACGGGCGATAAGGGGATGCGTCGTTAAGACGGCGTTAGGAATGATCTGGGTTAATGGCGGCGCGACTCAGGGTTAACGGAAAGGGGCTGACATGGAAGTTGAACTTGACACAGAACTGGATATGCATCGGACGTTCAGTGCGAAACGGCCTTTGCTGGGGCTGACGATACTGTTGATCGAAGACAGCCGGTTTTGTTCCGAAGCGGTGCGGCTGATGTGCGTGAAAAGTGGCGCGCGCCTGCGTCGGGCCGACAGTTTACGCGCAGCGGCGCGGCATCTGGCGACCTATCGCCCGTCCGTGGTGCTGGTTGATCTGGGTCTGCCGGATGGCTCGGGGCTTGAAGTGATCCGCGATCTTGCCGGCCTGAAACCCGCGGCACCCTATATCATCGCCACCAGCGGCGACGATCCGGTCGAAGCGAAATATGAATCAATGCTGGCCGGTGCCGATGGTTTCATGCCGAAGCCTTTGCAAAACCTCAGATATTTCCAAACGGAATTGCTGGCCCTGTTTCCAGAGCGCCGTGTTAACACCGGCTCAAATGTTCTGGCGTTGCCGATCACAATTCGCCCTGACCCTTTGGCAAAAATCGAAGATTTGCGGTTCGCATTGGGTCTTTTGCAGGATGTATCAGGCGGTGAAGACGAACCAACGGTCAGTTATTGCGCGCAGTTTCTGGGCTCGGTTGCCAAGGCGGGCGACGACCCTGAACTCGCTGGTTTGGCAGCCCGACTGTCCGGGTCAGGGCAAGGTCTTGCCAATGTGCTAAGCGCACTGGAAAACCGGCTTTTGGACAGTCCGGTGCTTTAAGCGCGCGAACGGCAATTTTGTTCTGGCCATAATGCCCGACGATTGGCAATGTGCGCCCATGAAAATCATCAAGAATCCATGGCGTCATGCGCCACTGCCCGCCGCCATCACTGAAATTCAAGGCACAGTGCGGTCTGATCCGGCCGGGGTTTTTACCCTGCTGGCCCGTTGCCCTGCCGCCCATAAAACTCCGTTGGTTGAGTGCGCGCGGTTGGCGCAGGCACTTGGCATCGCGCGGCTGACGATCAAAGATGAACGCGGCCGCATGGGCCTTGGCAGTTTCAAGGCCCTTGGAGCAGCTTACGCTATTGCCAAAGAGGCGCATAAACGTCTTGGGGACAAACTGTTTGGTGAAGGTGCTGCGAAAACGGCACTGGTAGGCAAGACTTATGTCGCGGCAACCGCGGGCAATCATGGCCTGTCGATTGCGGCAGGGGCGCGGGTGTTTGGTGCCAAGGCGGTGATCTACATTGCCCAAACGGTTGACGAAAGCTTTGCAACACAGCTTCGCAGCTTTGGCGCCGAGGTTGTCCGCGAGGGTGCTGAGTACGCCGCTTCGCTGGCCGCAGCCGAACGCGCAGCGCAGGCAAATGGCTGGCAATTGCTGTCGGATACCAGTTGGCCCGGTTATACCGAATTGCCGCTCGATGTGATGGAGGGGTATCTGGTTATGGCGTCCGAGGCGGCGACCGATATCGAAGCCGCCAAATGGCAGCCGACACATATTTTCCTGCAAGCCGGGGTTGGTGGTTTGGCGGCAGCGGTTTGTGCGCATCTGCGCACCCGCTGGGGTGATGGCCCGACCATTATCGTGGTTGAACCCGACGCAGCACCCGCATTGCAAGCCAGTATCGAGGCGGGAAAACCATTGATAACTATTGGCCCTATTTCGAATATGGGGCGGCTTGACTGCAAGGAACCGTCGCATCTGGCGTTGAAACTGCTGGCTCAGGGCGCTGATTTTTTCCAAACCATCTCAGACGCATACACCGAACAGGCGATCGCTGAACTGGCAGATCACGCCCTTGCAACGTCGCCGTCAGGTGGGGCCGGGTATGCTGGTCTGAAAGCAGCGCTTGCAGACGGATCGCTTGGCCTGACACCCGACAGCCAGGTCCTGCTGTTCCTGTCTGAGGGCCCGATAGGTGGCTGATTTCACGCTGCCCGAGTTTCAAGCCCGCACTGCCAAAGCGCAGGCCTTGATGGCCGACCAAAACCTTGATGCGCTGTTTTTCACCACCGAGGCCGAGATCCGGTATTTCACCGGATTTCGCACCCTGTTCTGGCAAAGCCCTACCCGTCCATGGTTTTTGGTGATCCCAAAAACCGAAGCACCGATCGCGGTGATCCCGTCGATAGGCGCTGATCTTATGGGTAGAACCTGGGTCAAAGACATCCGATGCTGGGCCTCGCCCAATCCAGAAGACGAGGGCTTAAGTCTGCTGCTTGATGCCCTGAAACCCTATGCGCGGGTCGGCACGCCGATGGGGGCCGAGGCCAGCCTGCGAATGCCGCTTGCGGATTTTGATCGAATCCGGCGGTTGCTGGGTTGTGATTTTCTTGATGCAACGCCGCTGATCCAGACCCTTCGGATGGTCAAATCCGCCGCCGAAATCGAAATCATCCGCCAAATCTGTGCCATCGGCAGCCGCACATTCGCCCGCGCCGATCAACTGTTTCATCCGGGGCAAGCTTTGTCACAAGCCTTTCGCGCCTTCAAAGTCGCGTTGCTTAACGAAGGCGCCGAGGAGGTGCCGTATCTGGTGGGCGGGGCCGGGCAGGGCGGTTACGGCGACGTGATCTCGCCCGCGTCTGACGCGCCTTTGGCGACTGGCGATGTTTTGATGCTGGATACCGGGGCGACGCTGAAAGGCTATTTCTGCGATTTTGACCGGAATTTCGCGATCGGTCAGGCAAGTGTGGCGGCGCAACAGGCGCATCAAACGCTGTGGCAGGCAACCGAGGCAGGGTTGGGAGCGGCGCGACCTGGCGCGACCTGTGCTGAGCTCTTTGGTGCAATGCAGACGGTGATCGGGGGCACGTCCAATGTCGGGCGGCTGGGGCATGGTCTGGGGATGCAATTGACCGAATGGCCGTCGATTGCCGCCAATGATCACACGGTGCTTAGGCCCGGAATGGTGATGACGCTGGAACCTTCAATGGCGATCGGGCCGGATAAAATGATGGTGGCCGAGGAAAACATCCTGATCACCGATGCCGGGGCTGAACTGCTGACCCAGCGCGCCCCGCGTGATCTGCGGGTGATTTGACCCACAAGCCTTGGGCCCCGGAAACATTGCAAAAAGCGACCGTGCCGGCGATGTCGGGCCTCAGTTTAGCTTTGCTAAACTGCCGGGCCCAAGTGACAATGATCGCAGATCATTTTCACGCGGGAGCGCCCCCTTCAGGTCGCCGCGCGCTTGACGATCACCCGGTGATTTCGGTCCCGTCCGCTGGCTGCTTTTTCGCCGCTGGCTTTTTCGGTGCAGCCTTCTTGGCGGCTGGTTTCTTCGTCGCGGGTTTCTTTTTGGCCGCCGGTTTCTTCACCGCTGGCTTTTTCGTGGCCTTGCCGCCGCCCTTGGCTGCGATCAGTTCAACCGCCAGTTCCATCGTGACCGTCTCGGGCTCGACATCCTTGGGCAGGGTCGCATTGACCTTTTCCCATTTCACGTAAGGTCCATACCGGCCTGACATCACGGCAACCATACCGCCCGCAGTCGGATGTTCGCCCAGTTCCTTCAGAGGTGTCGCCGCAGCGCCACGCCCTCCGCGTTCGGCTTTTTGCGCCAGCACTTCCACCGCCCGGTTCATCCCGATGGTCAGAACTTCGGCCGGATCTTTGATATTGGCGTAGATCTTTTTCGGCTTGCCGTCCTCGCCGGTGACCGTATGCATCACGTAGGGTCCAAACCGGCCAATATTGCTTTCAACTGGCCCACCTGACGGATGTTCGCCGATAAAGCGCGGCAGGGCCAGCAGATCCAGCGCCTTTTGCAAATCCACGTCGCCGGTATCCATGCCTTTGGGGATCGAACTGCGCTTGGGTTTCGGGTTTTCCTCGGTGGCTTCGCCAAGCTGCGCATAGGCGCCGAACCGGCCTGAGCGCAACGTAACCGGCACGCCATTGTCGTCATGACCCAGTAATTTTCCATCAGGCCCGGCGATATCGCCAGCTTCGGCTTCGCCGGTGATCGGGCGGGTATAACGGCATTCAGGATAGTTGGAACAGCCGATAAAGGCACCACCAGAACGCGCGGTACGCATCGACAGGCGACCTGTGCCACAAGTTTTGCACAGGCGCCGGTCTGACCCGTCCTCGGTGGCCGGAAACAAGTGTGGTTCCAGATATTCGTTTATCTTTTCAAGCACATCGGTGATGCGCAATTCGGCGGTTTCGGAAATGGCAGCGGAAAAATCCCGCCAAAACCGGTGCAGAACAACCTTGTAATTCTCGCGGCCGCCGGAAATGTCATCCAGCTCTTCTTCCAGCCCGGCGGTGAAATCATAGCCAACATATTTGAGAAAATAGTTTTCCAGAAATGCCGTGACCAAACGCCCTTTGTCTTCGGGGATCAGGCGGTTCTTTTCTTTGCGCACATAGTCACGATCCTGAATCGTGGTCACCACACTGGCATAGGTTGACGGGCGACCAATGCCCAGTTCTTCCATGCGTTTCACAAGCGTTGCTTCGGTATAACGCGGCGGTGGCTGGGTGAAATGCTGGTCCGGTGCGACCGATTTCTTGGCCATCGCCTCGCCCGTTGCCATCTGGGGCAGGCGCTTGTCATCCTCGTCTTCGGGTTCGTCGCGGCCTTCTTCATAGACTTTCAGAAACCCGTCAAACAGCACAACCTGCCCGTTGGCGCGCAGCACCACGTTGCCGTCTTTTGAGCCGATATCAACAGCCGTGCGTTCCATCCGGGCGTTTTGCATCTGGCTGGCCAATGTGCGTTTCCAGATCAGATCGTAAAGCTTGCGCTGGTCGGGTTCCAGTTTGGCAAGCTTGGCGGCGTCCATCGACATGTCGGTCGGCCGGATACATTCATGCGCTTCCTGCGCGTTCTTGGCTTTGTTTTTATAGATGCGCGGGCTGTCCGGCAGATAAGGCGCGCCATACCGGGTTTTGATTTCGTCCCGCGCGGCGACCACCGCTTCGGGTGCCATGTCGATGCCGTCGGTCCGCATATAGGTGATGTACCCGGCCTCGTATAACCGCTGCGCCGTGCTCATTGTCTGGCGCGCGCCAAAGCCGAATTTGCGGCTGGCCTCTTGCTGCAGGGTCGAGGTCATGAATGGCGGATAGGGGTTGCGCGAGGCGGGCTTGGCCTCGACCAAAATCACCGCCAGATCGCGGCTGTTGACTGCGTGGGTTGCCAGATCGGCGGCTTCGGCCGTGGCAATATCAAATTTATCGAGCTTCTTGCCGCCCAGAACCGTCAGCCGCGCTTCGACCTCCTGCCCACGCGGGGTGGTTACAATCGCGCCTACAGTCCAGAATTCGCGCGCCCTGAACGCTTCGACTTCCATTTCACGTTCAACAATCAGACGCAGGCAGACCGATTGCACCCGACCGGCAGATTTTGACCCCGGCAACTTGCGCCACAGAACCGGCGACAGGGTGAACCCGACCAGATAATCCAGCGCACGGCGGGCGAGGTAGGCCTCGACCAGTTCCATATCGACCTGACGCGGGTTTTTCATCGCTTCGGTGACGGCGGATTTGGTGATCGCGTTGAACACAACCCGGCTGACCGGGGTGTCTTTCTTGATGGCTTTGCGGGCGCGCAAGGCCTCTTCCAGATGCCAGGAAATTGCCTCGCCTTCACGGTCAGGGTCGGTCGCGAGGATCAGGTTATTGTCAGCCTTCAGCGCGTCAACGATTGCTTTGATGTGTTTTTGCGAGGTCGGCGCAATCTCCCATTTCATCTCGAAATCTGCATCTGGATCGACCGAACCGTTCTTGGCGGGCAGGTCGCGCACGTGGCCGTAAGACGCCAGAACCGTGTAGCCGCTGCCGAGGTATTTGTTGATGGTTTTGGCCTTGGCGGGCGATTCAACAACGACGACGGGCATGGGCAATCCAATACTGAAAAACGGGCTTTGCTGTGGGCGCGGAACATGGGTTGCAGGGCAGGGTCTGTCAATGGGTTAGTTTTCTGCCGTGCCTTGACCCAGCGGATTTATCGGCGTCAGATGCCGGAATTATGGCGTGGGGGGTTTCAGGATGATCAGGATTTTCTGCCTTTTGGCATTGCTTTTCACGCCGTTACGCGCCTCTGCAGGCGAAGACTATCACGAACCCACCCGTGGCAGTGCGACGCGCGCCGCCATGATGGATGCGATTCGTCCGCAAGTCGAATGGAACCTCGGCCAGCCGATCGAATTCGTGGTGAAAGAACTGCGCGTCGCAAATGATATCGGTTTTGCCATCCTGGAACCGCAACGCCCCGGCGGCAAAGCGATCCGGCTTGCTGACACGCCGATGGTCCGGCGTGCGGGTGGGGATACTGAGATGTTCGACGGCACAACGGTTTACGTCCTTTACCAACTGTCCGGCGCAACCTGGGTGGCGGTGCATTGGGCAATCGGTGCCACCGACGTGTGGTGGGCCGACCCGGAACTGTGCGTAACCTTCCGGTCTGTAGCGCCCGAAGCGTGTTAGGTGGGCGCTGGGTATAGGAGTGTCGGTCGCGCGAAGATCCAGAGATTTGCCGTCGATCACAGCGCGAAAACGCAGCCGATAACCTGAACCCAGACCAGGTTGGGATCAGTCGAAAGGTATGGAATCCCTGACTTTCCTTGAAAAAAATAGTGTTGCAGCCTAGTGTGATGCGGGCGTTAACTGCGTTTCCGGGGGTCCAAATCATCTAGAAATTGGAGATCAGCTTGTTATTGGAAATCGTCACGGGGATATTTTGGGCTGTGGGCCTGTACCTATTGGTGGATTTCATTGCTGGCTTTTTCCACTGGGCCGAAGACACCCTAGGGACACCGGAAACACCGATTTGGGGGCAGACGTTCGTCGCACCCAACGTGCTGCATCACAATGCACCACTTGAAATGAACAAAATCCACTGGTTCCGCAACAGCCTGCCGATCTATCTGATTTGCATCGCGGTTTTGGGCGTGGCCTGGTTGACTGACAGCTTAGGCTGGAAGGTTTGGTTCTTTGCGTTTGTCGGCTTGTTCGCCCAGCAGACCCACCGATGGTCGCACACACCGCGAAAAGCGTTGCCGCGGCTTGTTGTGTTTTTACAGCGCCTCAAGATCTTGCAAGATGCCAAACACCATTACAAACACCACCGCGCCGACCACAGCACGCATTTTTGCGTCGGAACACCCTGGCTTAATCCGATCCTTGACCGGTTTGGTGTCTGGAAGTTTCTCGAGCGGATGTTGGTTCCGGTATTTGGGGCGCCGCGCCGACCTGATTTAGATGACAAGACCTGGTACAACGACCGGGCATTTTATAGTAGGCAATAAGCCGGATTGCGGCCTTTCCCCCCCCTCAAACCACCAGCGCCAACATGCCGCCGGTATGGCGTTGCAACCTGCCGTCAAGTTCAAGCGTCACCAGATGCGATGACACTGCGGCGGCGGGGGCGTTGAGTTCGCGGATCAACTGATCCTCGGGGATCGGGGCGGGGCCCAGCAGTGAGAGGATTTTTCGCGACAGGTCCATCGCCTCGGAAATTGTGGCTTTGGGGGGTTCCTGTATGGTCAGCCGGGACGGCACAATCGGGTCAGGTCGCGGCGCTTGTTGCGGCACGCCAAGGGCTTCGATCACATCGCTTGCCGATCGTACCAGAACCGCGCCGTCACGGATCAGCATGTTGCAGCCGGTGGCGCGGGTATCCAGTGGATGCCCCGGTACGGCCATCACGTCGCGGCCCTGATCGGCGGCTTCGCGGGCAGTGATCAGGCTACCGGATTTGGCCGCCCCTTCCACCACAACCACGGCCCGGCTGAGGCCGGACACAATCCGGTTGCGGCGCGGGAAATGCCGTGCCTGCGGGGCAAGGCCCATCGGTTGTTCCGAAATCAGCAAGCCGGTTTCGGCAATTTCATCGGCCAGTTTCTGGTTTTCGACCGGATAGATAACATCAACCCCGCCAGCCATGACCGCGATTGTTCCGGTTGGCAGGGCGGCATGATGCGCAGCAGCATCAATCCCGCGCGCGAGGCCCGAAGTGACGACATATCCGGCCTTGCCCAGATCGCTGGCCAGCAGTTTCGCCATGCGGGTGCCAAGGCTCGAGGCGTTGCGTGCACCCACCAGCGCAACGCTGTCGCGCAGCAACAGATCGACACGTCCACGCGCCCAGATCACTGGCGGGGCATCGCTGATATCGGCCAGAACCTGTGAATATTCCGGCGTGCCGATACAAAGAAGACGGGCGCGTTTGGCGCGACCGGTTTCGTATTCCCGCTGGGCTTCGGCCTTTGGGTAAACGTGATAGTTGTTCACCCCGGCCGCCGCAGCAATACCCGGCAGCGCATCCAGTGCGGCACCGGCAGTGCCGTAATCGCCCATCAGGCGCATAAACGTCGCAGGCCCGACCCGGCGTGAACGGATCAGTTGCAGCCACAACACTTTGTCGTCGTGGGTTTGTGGCAAGGCCGATTGGGGGATCGACCCAAACAGAGAATCAGTCATTAAGGCTCCGTGGCAGCGGAAGCGTTGATTTTGGCCTTTGCAGCCTTAATGAAAGGTTAACGAACCAGGTTTCTAAGCCGCCAAGCCGACCTCAACCCCACGTAATCAGGTAAATCAACGCGCAAGTTACGCAGCCGAGCCACCCACCGTCAACCCACCGATCAGCACGGTTGGCTGGCCGACACCCACCGGCACCCATTGGCCCGCTTTGCCGCAATTGCCCATGCCGGGGTCCAGCGCCATGTCGTTGCCAAGTGCGCGAATACGGTTAAGCGCGGTAGCCCCGTCGCCGATCAGGGTGGCGCCTTTGACCGGGCCAAGGTTCTTGCCGTTTTTGATGCGGTAGGCCTCGGTGCAGCTGAACACAAACTTGCCGTTGGTGATATCGACCTGCCCGCCGCCAAAACCAACCGCGTGAATGCCGTCGGCAAGGTCCGCCACGATGCTTGCCGGATCAGCCGTGCCGCCCAACATATAGGTGTTGGTCATCCGGGGCATCGGTGCATGCGCAAAACTTTCGCGCCGCCCGTTGCCAGTGGGCGCAACCCCCATCAGGCGCGCGTTCTGGCGGTCTTGCATGAAGCCGACCAGAATGCCGTCTTCAATCAGCACGTTCTTGCCCGAGGGCGTTCCTTCATCATCAAAGGTCAGTGACCCCCGCCGATCAGGGATGGTGCCGTCATCCAGCACGGTAACACCCGGTGCGGCGACGCGCTGGCCCATCAGCCCGGCAAAGGCCGAGGTTTTTTTCCGGTTGAAATCACCTTCCAGACCGTGACCAATCGCCTCGTGCAGCAGGATGCCGGGCCAACCGGGGCCAAGGACTACGTCCATCACACCAGCCGGGGCAGGAACCGCCTCGAGATTGACCAGCGCGATACGCAACGCCTCGGCAGCCGTTTCACGCCAGTTGCTGGCTTTGATCAGCCCTGACAAATGACCGCGCCCGCCAAAGCCGGCACCGCCACTTTCGCGCCGACCGTTGTGTTCGACAATCACCGAGATATTCAGCCGCGTCATCGGGCGCGTATCCGCCAGCAAGGTGCCTTCGGGGCGCAGAATGAAAACCTCCTGCACCGACGCCCCCAACGATGCGGAAACCTGCACAACCCGCGGATCAAGCGCGCGGGCATAGGCGTCGATTTCGCGCAGGGTTTCGATTTTCACCGGAAATGTCGCGTCGTCCATCGGATTTGTGTCGATATATAGCCGCCGGTTGGTCGCCTGTGGCCCCTCTGCCAGCGTACCTCCTCCGGCCCCAACCGCCAATCGCGCGGTTTCGGCAGCCCGCGTCAAAGCCCCCTGCGAAATTTCGGTCGAATGCGCGTAACCGGCCGTTTCGCCGTTTACCGCCCGCAAGCCAAAGCCTTCCGAGGCGTCGTAACTGGCGTTTTTCAGCCGTCCGTCGTCAAAAACCAGCGATTCAGACCGGCGACGCTCCAGAAAAAGCTCGCCGTCATCGGCGCCAGAGACCGCAGCGCGCAGAGTTTTCAGGGCGTCATCGTGGTCAAGTAAAGTGTCAAATGGCTGGAAGCGCGGGGACGAAAGGGACATTGGCAGCAACTTTCCCGCCAAATGGCGTGTTTTTGAAGCTTGAAGCGGCTGAATGCCGCAAAAGAGAAACTTGTTCTTGGTCGCGTATTATGGTTTCTCCCACGAAAGAAACAACTGGGGATTCTCTGTCATCAGATGGGGTGTCACCGTAGCGGCAGCAAGGCTGCACAGATAAACGGGAAGAATACGGATGCGCTTAGTCAGAACACTCACCGGAATCGGAACTGCATTGACCGGATTGACCCTTAGCGGGGCAGTATGGGCGCAAGCAGCGTTGCAAGGGTTGGAAACTGTCGGCAAACCCAAGCCCGAGGGTATTTATTTTCAGCCAGCCGCGACCGAACTGGCCCGCGATATTCACTGGCTGGACGATTTGATCATGTGGATCATCACGATCATCACAGTTTTTGTCGCATTGCTGTTGCTGTGGATACCATTCCGTTACAACCGCCGCAGAAATCCCGTGGCGGCCACATTCACCCATAATTCGGCCCTTGAAGTCGCCTGGACCATCGTGCCGATCATCATTCTGATCGTCATCGGGGTGTTTTCGCTGCCGGTTCTGTTCAAGCAGATGGAAATTCCCGAGGCTGAACTGAATATCAAGATCACCGGCAACCAGTGGTACTGGTCTTATGAATACACCGACGAAAACCTGAGCTTTGACAGCTTTATGCTGGCCCGCGAAGACCTTGCCAAGAACGGTTACGCACCCGACGAATACCTTTTGGCCACTGACACAGCCGTCGTTGTGCCGATCAACAAAATTGTCGTCCTCAGCATCACTGGGTCTGACGTGATCCATTCATGGACCATTCCGGCCTTTGGCGTGAAACAAGACGCGGTGCCCGGTCGTCTGGCTCAGTCCTGGTTCAAAGCGGAACGTGAAGGCGTTTACTTCGGTCAGTGCTCGGAACTTTGCGGCAAAGATCACACGTTTATGCCGATCGTGGTCAAAGTTGTGTCGCAGGCGGTTTATGACGAATGGCTGAAAGCCTCGCTGGCGGCCGCAAACGGCACTCCTGCACCGGTTGCCGTTGCGTCGAATTAAGGTTGAAACCAAGGGGGCGCATTCTGTGCGTGCTCTTGTGGCATGGATAATCCGATGACGGATGTAACCACAATGGATCAAAGCCGCGATGCCGAGTTTGGTGATTATTTCGCCTTGCTCAAGCCGCGTGTAATGTCGCTGGTGATCTTCACCGCAGCGGTTGGTCTGTTTGTGGCGCCGGTGCATGTGCATCCAGTTCTGGCCTTCGCGTCGATCCTGTTTATCGCCATCGGGGCCGGTGCCTCGGGCGCGCTGAATATGTGGTGGGACGCCGATATCGACCTTGTGATGAAGCGCACGCAGGGCCGCCCGGTGCCGTCGGGCCGGGTTACGGCGGACGACGCCAAGATGCTGGGCTTGTGGCTGTCGGTGATTGCGGTGGCGATGCTGGGGCTGACCGCGAACTTTCTGGCGGCAGGTTTACTGGCCTTCACCATCTTCTTTTACGCCGTGGTGTATTCGATGTGGCTGAAACGCGCCACGCCGCAGAATATCGTTATCGGTGGAGCGGCTGGTGCCTTTCCGCCGATGATCGGCTGGGCGGTGGCAACTGGTGGCGTGTCGATTGAATCGATCCTGATGTTCGGGTTGATCTTCATGTGGACCCCGCCGCATTTTTGGGCGCTGGCGTTGTTTATGAACGACGACTACACCAAGGCAGGGGTGCCGATGCTGCCGGTCACGCATGGCAAACGCGAGACCCGCAAGCAAATCCTGATCTATTCGGTGCTGTTGGCCCCTGTTGGTCTGATACTGGCATTTACGCCAATCGGCGGACCGGTGTTTTTCGCGGTCTCGGCTGTGTTGAATATCCTGTTCCTTAAAGGCGCTTACGGCCTTTACCGCCGGGTTGAAGACAATGCCGAAGCGGATAAATACGCAGCGGAACGCAAGTTTTTCCGCCTGTCGCTTTACTATCTGTTCCTGCATTTCGTCGGCCTGCTGGTCGAGTCAGGCCTGCGCGCTGCATCAATTGACTGGGCCTTTTGGCCGCAATGGGGGCTGTAATGGCAATCACCAAAGATCACGAACTGCATGTGCGCCGCCGCAAGCGCAATTTGTGGGTTGGTTTGATGCTGGTCAGTTTTGTGGCGCTGGTGTTTGGCATCACCGTGGCCAAAATGTCGGATGGCGAAATGATGGAAGCGTTTGATCATTCGCTGCGCCCTTCATTGGTTGAGGGCAGCGAATGAGCGGCGGTATCTCAAACGGTCAGATTGCCCAACGGCTGGTGATGGTTGTGGCTTTCATGGGCGCGATGTCCTACGCCTCGGTGCCATTTTACAACTGGTTCTGCAAAGTCACCGGCTGGGGCGGGCAGACCAGTGTTGCGACATCCGGCAGCGATCTGATCCTCGATCGAATGATCACTGTGCGGTTTGATGCGTCACTGGCACGCGATATGCCGTGGGAATTCAAACCTTTACAGCGCGAAATGCAGCTGAAGATCGGTGAAACCGGTCTGGCGTTTTACGAGGCTTACAACCCGACTGACAAGCCGATGGCCGGCACCGCAAGTTACAACGTTGCGCCGTTTTCAGCTGGATCGTACTTTGACAAAATCGCCTGCTTTTGCTTTGAAATGCAGGTGCTTCAACCCCACGAACGGGTGCAGATGCCGGTCAGTTTCTTTGTCGATCCGGAAATCGTCAACGATCCTGAAACCAAAAATATCCAAGAGTTGACCCTGTCCTATACGTTCCACGTTGCCGAATTGCCGCAGGACGAGGTAAGCCTTGTCGAAACCAAATAAAATCCGCTAAATTGAGCCGAAAAATAGGGAAGAACACCAATGGCGCATGAAAAAAACCACGATTTCCACATCCTGAACCCCAGTATCCTGCCGTTTGCAAGTGCCTTGGGCGGGATGACCATGCTGGGCGGCATGGTGCTTTACATGCACGACATGGGTCCGTGGCTGGGTCTGATCGGCCTCGCGATGGTGCTTTACGTGATGTATGCGTGGTGGGCGCAGGTGATTGTCGAAGCCAATGAAGGCGATCACACGCCGGTTGTGATGATCGGTCTGCGCTATGGCGTGATCATGTTCATCATGTCGGAGATCATGTTCTTTGTGGCGTGGTTCTGGAACTTTTTCAAACATGCGCTTTACCCTGCCGGGCCGAACTATCCCGCCGTGGACGGACCCTGGCCACCGGTTGGGATCGAAACCTTTGATCCCTGGCACCTGCCTCTGATGAACACGTTGATCCTGCTGTGTTCCGGGGCTGCCGCGACTTGGGCGCACCACGCGATTGCGCATGACAACAACAACCGCAAGGATCTGGTCAACGGCCTTATTCTGTCGATCCTGTTGGGTGCGCTGTTCACGGTGTTTCAGGCCTATGAATATAGCCACGCGCAGTTCGGGTTTTCCGGCAATATCTATGGCGCGACCTTCTTTATGGCCACGGGCTTTCACGGCTTTCACGTGCTGGTCGGAACGATCTTTCTGGGGGTTTGCCTGGTGCGGGCGATCAATGGTCAGATGACGACCGAGCATCATCTGGGCTTTGAGGCGGCGGCTTGGTACTGGCACTTTGTTGACGTGGTGTGGTTATTCCTGTTCGCAGCCGTTTACATCTGGGGCGGCTGAACCGCGCGAGGCGCGATTGCCTTCGGCGAGAGTTTTTTCAAAACTATGATAGGGCGCGGGGGATCGCGCCCTTACGTTTTAGGGGTAGTATCATGACACGGCGGATGATCCTGCCAGCGCTGTTCGGGCTGAGTGGCGTGGCGATACTGATTTGGCTGGGCGTCTGGCAATTGCAGCGTCTGGAATGGAAAACCGCTGTGCTGGCCCAGATCGCGACGCGCCTTCATGATGCACCTGTCGGGCTGCCAGACCAGCCGCGTGAAGACCTGCATCAATATCTGGCCGTGGTTGTCGATGGCACATTATTGCCGGGCGAAGTGCATGTTCTGACCAGCCAGACCAATCGCGGCCCCGGTTATCGGGTAATCCAGCGCCTGCAAACCGGCAACCGGATCATCCTGATTGATCGCGGTTTTATCGCCCAAACCCTGAAAACCGCCGACCGCCCGCTGGTCACTGCGCGTTTTGAGGGCAATCTGTTGTGGCCCAACGAGATTGACGAAACCTTCACCCCGGACCCGGACCTTAAAGCCGGAATATGGTTTGCCCGCGATCTGCCTGCCATAGCTGCGCATCTTGGGGCCGAGCAGGTTCTGCTGGTGCTGCGGGCCTCAAACGAGGCCGAGCAGGTGGTGATTCCTTGGCCGGTCAATACCGAAGGCGTGGCGAACAATCATTTCCAATACGCGATGACGTGGTTTTCACTTGCAGTGATCTGGTTGGGGATGACAGGCTATCTGCTATGGCGTATCAGGCAAAAACTCGACTAGAAAAGACGACATCACGCATGAAATATATCTCGACCCGCGGTCAGGCTCCGGTTCTGACATTTGAAGAGGCGATGCTGACCGGCCTTGCACGCGACGGCGGGCTTTATGTGCCGGAAAGCTGGCCGCAGATGCGCGCCGACGAAATCGCTGATCTGGCCGGGCGGCGGTATGAAGAGGTGGCGTTCCGCATCATGAAACCGTTTATCGGTGATACCTTCACCGAAGCTGAATTCCGCGATATCATTGACCGGGCCTATGCCGGATTTACGCATGAAGCGCGTTGCCCTTTGGTGCAAATCGGCGAGAACGATTTTCTGCTGGAATTGTTTCACGGGCCTACGCTGGCCTTCAAAGATGTGGCGATGCAACTGATCGGTCAGATGTTCGACGCCGCCCTGAAGCGCAGTGGCAAACGAGTGACGATTGTCGGGGCGACGTCCGGCGATACCGGATCCGCCGCGATTGAGGCCTTCAAGGGGCTGGACTCGGTGGATGTGTTCATCATGTATCCGCATGGCCGGGTGTCAGACGTGCAGCGCCGCCAGATGACAACACCAGACGCTGACAATGTGCATGCCTTGGCGGTGGATGGCGATTTTGACGATTGTCAGGCGCGTCTGAAGGATATGTTCAACGATTTTGAGTTCCGCGATGCTGTCCGGTTGGCTGGCGTTAACTCGATCAACTGGGCGCGGGTTCTGGCGCAGGTGGTGTATTACTTTACCTCGGCAGTTTCGCTGGGCGCGCCTTATCGCAAGGTCAGTTTCACCGTGCCAACCGGAAATTTCGGTGATATTTTCGCAGCCTATGTCGCCCGCCGGATGGGGCTGCCGATTGATCGTCTGATCATCGCCACCAACCAGAACAACATCCTGCACCGGACGCTGGTGACCGGTGCGTATACCAAACAAGGGGTCACACCCTCGATCAGCCCGTCGATGGATATTCAGGTCAGTTCGAACTTTGAACGGGCTTTGTTTGATGCCTACGACCGCGAAGGCGGGGCGGTCTCGCAATTGATGAACGAAATGGCCGCGACCGGTGGTTTCAAGCTCAGCCAAGGGGCGCTGGAACGTCTGCGGCTGGAATTTGATTCAGGTGATTGTTCCGAAGAAGAAACCGCCGCAGCGATTGCCACTGTGCGCAAAATGACCGGCGAGGTGGTCTGCCCGCATACCGCCGTCGGCATCAAAGTGGCGGCTGACAAGCGCGTCAGTGGCCGGGTGCCGATGATCACCCTGGCCACCGCACATCCGGCGAAATTCCCCGATGCTGTCGCGGCTGCCTGCGGCATCCGTCCGGAACTGCCGCAGCATATGGCAGATCTGTTTGACCGCCCTGAACGTGTCACGCGGGTTGCCAATGATCTGGGCGCGCTGAAAGATATCATCCTGAAAGGCATCAAAAATTGACCGTTCAACTGCACACATTGTCCAATGGTTTTCGCATTGTGACCGAACATATGCCGGGGCTGAAATCAGCCTCGATCGGGATCTGGGTCAATGCCGGAGGCCGGCACGAAACGCAGCAACAAAACGGCATCGCGCATTTTCTGGAGCATATGGCTTTTAAAGGCACGGCAAGGCGTTCAGCGCTGGAAATCGCCGAGGCGATCGAGGATGTGGGTGGCTATATCAATGCTTATACCAGCCGCGAGATGACCGCCTATTACGCGCGGGTTCTGCAAGACGACGTGCCTTTGGCGCTGGATGTGATCGCGGATATACTGCTGAACCCGGCCTTTGATCCGCGCGAAATCGAAGTTGAACGTGGGGTTATCCTGCAGGAAATTGGCCAGGCTCTGGACACGCCAGACGACATCATCTTTGACTGGTTGCAGGAAGTCACCTATCCCGATCAACCGCTTGGCCGCACGATCTTGGGGCCAAGTGAACGGGTGTCGGCGTTTGGTGAAGATGACCTTCGCCAGTTCGTTCAGCAATATTACGGCCCCGAACAGATGATCCTGTCAGCTGCCGGTGCTGTCGATCACGACGCGATTGTCGCCGAGGCGGAAAAGCTGTTTGGCCATCTGGCGGCACGCACTGCACCGCTTGCGCCGGCTGGTTTGTTTCTGGGCGGCGAACATCGTGCCGTCAAACAACTGGAGCAGGCGCATTTCACGCTGGCACTGGAAGCACCGGGGTATCGGCACGACGCGATCTATACCAGCCAGATATATTCCATGGCTTTGGGCGGCGGAATGTCGTCGCGTCTGTTTCAGGAAGCGCGCGAAAAGCGCGGGCTGTGTTATACGATTTTTGCCTCGGCCGGGTCTTTTGCCGACACTGGCATGCTGACGATTTATGCCGGCACCAGTGGCGAGGATGTCGCCGGATTGGCTGAACTCAGTATCGACGAAATCCGCCGTTCGGCTGACGATATGTCCGAGGCCGAAGTGGCGCGTGCGCGCACCCAACTGAAGGCCGGAATGCTGATGGGGCTGGAAAGCCCGTCGTCGCGCTGTGAACGGCTGGCGCGGATGGTGGCGATCTGGGATCGGGTGCCGACGCTGGAAGAAACCATCGCGCGGATTGAAGACGTCACTTTGACCAAAGTGACCGATTTCGCTGTCACCCTGTGTGCGGCTGAAAAGGCGGCAATGGCGCTTTATGGTCCGGTTGAAAAAACCCCTGAACTTGCTGCGTTAACCACACGTTTGGCCGCATGATTTTCAGCCGCCGCAAGCATATCGCGATTGAAACTGATCGTCTGACCCTGCGGCTGCCGAAATCTGGCGACCACAAAGCCTGGGCAGATTTGCGTCACACCTCGGCGGATTTCCTGCAACCATGGGAGCCGGTCTGGGCCAGGGATCACCTGGCAAAAAAGGCTTTTTCTAATAGGGTTTACGCGGCCCAACGCTCGGTTGAACTGGGGCAGGGGATGCCGCTGTTTCTGATCCGGCGGGACGATCAGCAGCTTGTCGGGGCGATTACACTGGATAATCTGCAACGCGGTCCGGCCCAGACCGGCACGCTGGGGTATTGGACCGGGCAGGAGTTTGCCCGCCAAGGCTATATGCGTGAGGCGGTGCTGGCGGTGGTGCATTATGCGTTCACCGAACTTGACCTCAGTCGCATTCAGGCGGGCTGTTTGCCGGAAAACAAAGCCTCGCGCGGGGTACTGGAAAAGACGGGCTTCAAGTATGAGGGCGTGGCACAAAGCTATCTGCAAATCGCCGGGCGCTGGCGCACGCATGTTTTATACGCCAACCTGCGGGCTGACCGGCGCGGGAAAACCGAGGCGGGCTAGGCGGCGAAATTTGAACACGCACGGTCAATTTTGACTTTGGTCACAATCGCGCTAACTCGCGGCGGCCCCCGGTTCGTGTAGTTCCCAATACAACCGCTGTTTGCTGCCCTTTGGCGTGGCGGCACGAAACCGCCAAAGCTCTCGGAAGGGGTGCAGGTTGCCACGGATTACGCCGGTTTTTTAGGCCATCGCGATGTGGTGACAATGAATTTTGCGCACGAAACCCACACCACCGCTGCCCTGAGCCGCGCATCCGTTACGTTCTGCAGGGCTGGAACCCTCGATCGTGATGCCGATGCATTGGTTCGGGGATTATACGCGTGATGCGTTTTTAGGTGTGACGTCGGATCAGTTTGTCATCGTGCGACCCGATTCCGGTTTTATCGAGGCCAACCGGCGCAGCTTGCCGAAAAAGCCGACTGTCATGCTGTTGACACCGCGTTGGTTAAAACCGCGTCTAAGTGACTTGAATTCGCCCCTCAAGCGTGCTTCCTGATCGTGTAGCCAAGGAGCCGCCCGTGTTGAACCCCGTTTCCCAAGACCTGATTGACGCTTTGCGCGCAAGCCTGCCAGCGGCGTGTTTTCGCCCCATTGAACCCAGATATCTGGAGGAGCCGCGTGGGCGGTATATCGGGCAGGCCGGGGTGCTGCTGGCACCTGCGACGGTTGAAGACGTCGCGCTGATTGTGCTGGCCTGCAACCGGTTCAAGGTCGGGATCGTGCCTTATGGCGGCGGCACCTCGCTGGTTGCCGGGCAGGTGATGGACGACGGGCCAGTGCCGGTTTTGCTGTCGCTGGAACGAATGAATAAGGTGCGTGACGTTGATGCGGAAAGCAACGTGATGATTGCCGAAGCCGGGGTGATTTTGGCGGATGTTCAGGCGTCTGCCAAGGTGGCGGATCGGCTGTTTCCACTGTCGCTTGCCTCGGAAGGGTCGTGCCGGATTGGCGGTAATCTGTCCACCAATGCAGGTGGAGTTCAGGTGCTGAGATACGGCAACGCGCGCGATTTGTGTCTGGGGCTTGAGGCGGTGTTGCCGGACGGTTCAATCTGGCACGGGCTCAGCCGGCTTCGCAAAGACAATACCGGGTATGATCTGCGCGACCTGTTGATCGGCGCTGAGGGCAGCCTTGGCATCATCACGGCGGCCAGCCTGAAACTGTTCCCGCGCCCGGACCGGCATGTCACTGCCTTTCTGGCAATCCGCGATCCGGCGGCGGCGCTGGAACTGTTGACCCAATGCCAAACAGCATTTGGCGGTATGGTGTCAGCGTTCGAGTTGATCCACCGGCAAGGGCTTGAATTCCTGACCGAAGTTTTGCCGCATATCCGCCAACCGTTTACGGACCCACCGGACTGGATGGTGTTGCTGGATCTGGGTGTCAGCGGCGAAAAAGGCGTCACTGCGCGGCTTGAGGGTCTGCTGGGGGTGGCTTTGGAAACTGGGATCGTGAAGGATGCGTTGATCGCGCAGAACGAACAGCAGCGGGCGGATTTCTGGGCGGTGCGTGAAACCATTCCCGAGGCAAACCGGCTGGTTGGCGCGATCTATTCGCATGATATATCGGTGCCGGTTGCGCGTATCCCGGAATTTATCCGCCGCGCTGACGCGCTGGTGGCCGGGATCACCACTGCGCGGATCAATTGTTTCGGGCATGTTGGCGATGGTAACCTGCATTACAATGTCTATGCGCCAAAAGGGCAGGACAAACGCGCTTTTGGCGATGTCATTGAGGCGGTCAAAGACGCGGTTTATGATCTGGTGCATGAACTGGGCGGGTCGTTTTCTGCCGAGCATGGCATCGGGCGGCTGAAAATCCCTGATCTGGTAAAATACGGCGACCCGGCGAAACTGGCAGCGATGCGCAGCATCAAAGCGGCCCTTGATCCCAACGGCATCATGAACCCCGGAGCGGTGGTGCCGCCTGTCTGAAAAGTATGCGCCCCGCCTTGGGTAAGGCGGAGCGCAAAATTCAGACTGGAGGTCTGTTTTGCAAGCAGTCAGGTCCCGTGGGGCGGGACAGCTAAGATTTACCCGCGATAGATTAGCAAATGGTTTACGGCGGCAAGACAAGCACATAAATATACATCGGCTCATATCCGCGTGACCGACCCGCTTGGCGATTGACCACGGGCCTTGGCAAAGGCACTCTGGGATTATGGACGCTGGAAACTTTATGCTGGATTGGATCGGACGGCAGCTTGCCAAGCGGCTGACCAAGGTTTCGCCGCGTTATAAGCCCTATACACCGTCTGATTATGCGACCCTCTGCGACACATTGCGCCCGGGCGATGTTTTGCTGATCGAGGGCAATCAGTTCGTGTCCGCCTCGATCAAATATCTGACCCAATCAACCTGGTCGCATGCGGCGTTTTTCATTGGCGATGCGTTGCCCGAACCCGCGGACGGCAGTGAACGCCCGCGCCTGATCGAGGTTAATCTGGGCGATGGCTGCGTGGCGACGCCGTTATCAAGCTATCAGGATTTCAACACCCGGATTTGCCGCGCGGTTGGTCTGTCGGATGAGGATCGCCAACAGGTGGTGGATTTCATGCTGAGCAAAATCGGCACCCGGTATGATTTGAAAAACATCGTTGATCTGCTCAGATATTTCCTGCCAACTCCGCCGGTGCCTGTGCGTTGGCGCCGCCGGATGATTGCCTTTGGATCGGGCGCGCCGACCAAGGCAATATGTTCGTCGCTGATCGCACAGGCGTTTCAATCGGTGCGCTATCCGATCCTGCCGGAAGTTACATTGGCACCGGGGCGACCACATGCGGCGTCAGATCATTCCCGCCGGGAAATTCTGCATATCCGGCATTTTTCGCTGTTCGCACCGCGTGATTTTGACTTGTCACCGTACTTTCGCGTGGTCAAGCCGACCATCGAAAAAGGCTTTGATTATAAGGCGCTGACTTGGTCAGAGGATACAATTGGGCAAGATGCGTTGCGCATCAAGATAGGCGGTTAGGCCCCGGTCACGACACAGACCAGACCGCCAGTTCATAACCGTCCGGATCGGTGAAGTGAAACCGTTGGCCGCCGGGAAAGGCGAATTGCGGTTTGGTGATTGTGCCGCCCGCCGCCGCCACAGCCTTGGCCAGCGCGCTTAGGTCATTACCGTAAAGCACCACCAGCGGGCCGCCGGGATTGGGCGGTTTGGTAGCGTCAAAGCCGCCCTTCATGTGACCATCGGAAAACTCGCAATAGCCTGGGCCATAGTCGGTAAAGCTCCAGCCAAACGCGCCGCCATAAAACGCTTTGCTGCTGGCAGTATCGGCGACGCCGAATTCCACATAGTTGATGGTTTTGTCGATTTCGGCCATTGCGCGCCCCGGTTTGGTTGCGAAAAATCTAGCACCTGTGGGTATCGCCGCGCAACTGTTGCGCGTGATTTCCGCCAATTGGCAAGCGCGTGCATTCGGTGTAACAACGCCCGCAAACACCTTATATCATGATCGGCCTGACCAGATGACGACGACGCGCTTTGCCCCTTCCCCGACTGGCTATTTGCATGTTGGCAATCTCAGGACGGCTTTGTTCAACTATATGATCGCCCGCAAGGCTGGTGGGACGTTTATTCTGCGGCTCGATGATACCGATCAGGAACGCTCAAAACCCGAATATGCCGACGGGATCAAGGAAGATCTGGAATGGCTGGGGCTGACCTGGGACCGTGTTGAAACCCAAAGCACGCGGCTCGATCAATATGCGGCGGCGGCGGATCAATTGCGGGCGGCCAAGCGGTTTTACGAATGTTTTGAAACCCCGGTCGAGCTTGATCTGAAGCGCAAGAAACAACTGAATATGCACAAGCCACCGGTATACGACCGTTCGGCTTTGGCCTTGTCTGAGGCTGACAAAGACCGGTTGCGCAATGAGCGTAGTGGGCATTGGCGGTTTTTGCTGAACCAGACCCGGATCAACTGGACCGACGGCATTCTGGGTGATTTGTCGATTGATGCGGCCAGCCTGTCTGATCCGGTGCTGATCCGTGGGGACGGTCAGGTGCTTTATACGCTGGCCTCGGTGGTGGATGACGTGGAAATGGGGGTGACGCATGTGGTGCGCGGGTCAGATCACGTGACCAATACCGCCACGCAAATCCAGATTATCGAGGCTTTGGGTGGTGCCCTGCCGTCGTTTGCGCATCATTCGCTGTTGACCGGACCGCAGGGGGAGGCTTTGTCAAAACGCCTTGGCACGCTGGCCTTGCGCGATTTGCGGGCAGCCGGGATCGAGCCGATGGCGTTGTTGTCCCTGCTGGCGCGGCTGGGATCAAGTGATCCGGTTGACCTGCGTTCATCGTTAAGCGAGTTGATAGAAGGTTTTGATCTGGCCCATTTCGGGGCCACGCCAACCAAGTTTGATGTCGAGGATCTGAAGCCGCTGACGGCGAAATATGTTTCGGGCCTGTCGGCGGAAGACATGGCCGGGGCGATGGCGCAAGCTGGTGTCCCCAACGAAGTCGCGCCGGCGTTTTGGGCGGCTGTGCACGAGAATGTGGCGATCCGCAGTGATGTGGCGGTGTGGTGGGTGCTGTGTCGCGACGGGGCCGAGCCGTTGATTGCGGCGGAAGATGCCGGGTTTATTGCCGAGGCGATGGCTTTGCTGCCCACGGGCGCACTGGGCGAAACCGCTTGGGCGGATTGGACGAGCGCGGTGAAAGCGGCGACGGGGCGTAAGGGTAAGACGTTGTTTATGCCATTGCGCAAGGCATTGACCGGGATGGAGCATGGCCCGGATATGGGGCGGTTGCTGCCGTTACTTCGGGCGATCCGGGCGCGGCAATAATCAAGCTTGCGGAGGCGCCTGCGGCGCCGTTTCTTTTGAGCGCCACTGCGCGGCGCGGGGCCTTCGGCGAGGATATTTGCACCTTCTGAGATGGTGGGTTTAGCGGGTGGTGATCCGCTGGACGGCGTGGTCATCCAGCAAGCTGTCGATCAGGATGCGGTCCTGTCTGCTGAGGGGCGTGGTGCGCGGATAGATCGGGTGAGCGCGGTCATTCAGAACCGGTGCGTCCCAGCCATCGGTGCTGGTGAAAAACGCTTGCGCGCCTTCCTGGCCGAAAATCTGGCGATAGCCGGACACCACCGTATCAAGATAGCTGAGCAGGATCGGGTGGCGGGTTGAGGGCGGCGCGTCATTGGCCGTCGAGGTTTTGTAAACCTCGACGGTGATCGGATGGGGGTGGTCGTGATGGATCAGTTCAGGCGCCACCAACAGGCGGTCGTAAGCGGCTTCGCGCAGATCAAGGGCGGCCCAATCGCCGTTTGGCACGGCGGCGATAAGGCCTGCGATAATGTGGCCGGGGGCCTGTTCGACCGTCAGATAAGCGACGTCGCGCAAAGATGTGTGCCGCCAGCGCCGCCTGAAGCCGGACAGATGCGCGGTACGGGTATCCGGATAGCTGTGGGTTGCCGTATTCACCAGCGAACCATAGCCAAAGAAATGCGGATCGGACATGCGGGGCCTCCTGTTTGCTGTGGTGGTATAAGGAAGTCTTTGATCCGAGTACAAGTCGGTTGCCAGCGGATTTTCGGCATACTAGGGTGTACAAATCAGGATCGGGAGAATCGGGCGCAAGTTCGATGCCGAAGGAGCAACCGCCCCGGAAACTCTCAGGCCACAGGACCGGCTCTGGTTACGACACTCTGGAGAGACTTCGGACAGGATCCGGGGCGCCGAAGGGATAACGATCTCAGGCCAATGAACAGGGGGGGCATCGCAGCGCGGGATTTTCCGCGTGGTTGACGATGCCGGATATGCTTTTGCCGCAGACCCGGACCGTTTGGGGATTTGGATGAGCGACTTAAAGCGCACGGCTTTGTTTGATTTGCATGTGGAATTAGGGGCCAAAATGGTGGCCTTTGCCGGCTATGATATGCCGGTGCAGTATCCTTTGGGGGTGTTGAAGGAACATCTGCACTGTCGTGCCGCGGCGGGGTTGTTTGATGTGAGCCACATGGGGCAAGTGATTTTGCGGTCGCGCTCCGGGGTCCTGGCCGATGCAGCACTGGCGCTGGAAACTCTGGTGCCGGTGGATGTGCTGGGGATTGCGGCAGGGCGTCAGCGTTACGGGTTTTTCACCAATGAAGGTGGCGGGATTTTGGACGATCTGATGATTGCCAATCGCGGCGATCATTTGTTTCTGGTGGTGAATGCTGGCTGCAAGGACGCGGATTTCGCGCATATGGCGGCGCATTTGAGCGAGGTTTGCACGCTGGAAATGGTTGAGGGCCGCAGTCTGCTGGCACTGCAGGGCCCGGCGGCGGAAATGGCCTTGGCGCGGTTGGTGCCGGGTGTGGCGGATATGCGGTTCATGGACGTGGCAGTTCTGGATATGGGCGGGGTTGACCTGTGGGTGTCACGGTCCGGCTATACCGGCGAGGACGGTTATGAAATCTCGGTGCCAGACGGGGCGGTGGCAGATTTTGCCTGTGCTTTGCTGGCGATGAACGAGGTCGAGGCGATTGGCCTTGGGGCCAGGGATTCTCTGCGGCTTGAGGCGGGGTTGTGCCTTTATGGCAGCGATATTGACGAAGGCACCTCGCCGGTTGAGGGGGCTTTGAGCTGGGCGATCCAGAAGCTGCGGCGCACCGGTGGCGCGCGGGCTGGCGGGTTTCCGGGCGCTGCGCGGATTTTGGATGAGCTGACTGGTGGGGCTGTGCGCAAACGTGTTGGCTTGCAGCCCGAGGGGCGCGCGCCGATGCGTGGCCACACGGTGCTGTTTGCCGATCAGACCAGTTCGGAACCGATTGGCGAAGTGACCTCGGGCGGGTTTGGCCCAACGATCGAGGGGCCGATGTCGATGGGCTATGTTTCGGCGCAAAACGCGGCAATCGGCACGGTGATCTATGCGGATGTGCGCGGCAAACGCTTGCCTGCGACGGTTGTCCGAATGCCCTTTAACCCTGCAAATTTCAAACGTTAACGACTGGAGAACTAACATGAAATTCACCGAAGAACATGAATGGCTGTTGCCCGAGGGCGATCTGGTGGTTGTCGGGATTACCGAACATGCGGCGACCGCTTTGGGCGATCTGGTGTTTGTGGAACTGCCCGAAATCGGCATGAACGTGGTTAAAGACGACGAGATTTGTGTGATCGAAAGTGTCAAGGCGGCCTCGGACATTCTGGCACCGATTGACGGCGAGATTGTCGAGGTGAACAGTGCGCTTGTCGATAATCCGACGCTGGTCAATGAGGACCCGATGGGGGCTGCCTGGTTTTTCAAGATGAAGCCTGCCAACATGGCCGATCTGGACGAGATGCTGGACGAAGACGAATATAAAGCGCTGGTTGAGTGATCGACGCGGTCGGTTCGGCGAACCAATAAACCGGTCGACCGGTTTATTGGCCCGAAGCCTTGATGTCGCACAGAAAACCAGCGGCCCCGGATCAGGTCCGGGGCGCCGCAACCTGAATAATGGAGTGCCAAATGACGTTCGAGCCTACAGAATACCTGCCATATGATTTTGCAAACCGTCGCCATATTGGGCCATCTCCCAAAGAGATGCAGGCGATGTTCAAGGTGCTAGAGGTCAGGGATCTGGACCACCTGATCGACCAGACTGTGCCGGAAAGTATCCGCCAAAAAGCGCCGCTGGAATGGGAGCGCGCGAAATCGGAACGCGAGATGCTGTTTCACATGCGCGAAGTGGCGCGCAAGAACGCGCATATGACCAGCCTGATCGGGCAGGGCTATTACGGCACCGTGACACCGCCCGCGATCCAGCGCAATATTCTGGAAAATCCGGCCTGGTACACGGCTTACACGCCTTATCAGCCGGAAATCAGCCAAGGCCGGCTTGAGGCTTTGTTGAACTTTCAGACGATGATTTCTGATCTGACCGGGCTTGAGATTGCCAACGCCTCGTTGCTGGATGAGGCGACGGCTTGTGCCGAGGCAATGGCGATGGCGCAGCGGGTGGCCAAATCAAAGGCCAAGGCGTTTTTTGTCGATGAAAACTGTCATCCGCAGAATATCGAAGTGATGAAAACCCGCGCAGCCCCGATTGGGATCGAGATCATTGTCGGTGATCCGGAAACCGATCTGGACGCTGAAAAAGTGTTTGGCGCGATCTTTCAATATCCCGGAACCTATGGGTTTTTACGCGATTTCAGCCAGCCGATTGCGGCCCTGCATGCGGCCAAAGCCATTGGGATTATTACGGCTGATCCACTGGCCCTGACGCTGCTGAAAGAACCCGGCGAAATGGGGGCGGATATCGCTGTGGGCTCAACCCAGCGGTTTGGCGTACCCGAAGGTTACGGAGGGCCACATGCGGCCTATATGGCGACCAAGGACGCCTATAAGCGTTCGATGCCGGGGCGGATCGTTGGCATCTCCATCGACAGCCACGGCAACCGCGCTTACCGGCTGGCGCTGCAAACCCGCGAGCAACATATCCGGCGCGAAAAGGCCACCAGCAATGTCTGCACGGCGCAGGCTTTGTTGGCGGTGATGGCCAGCTTTTATGCGGTGATGCACGGACCTGAGGGGCTGAAGGCGATTGCCCAGCGGATACATCGCAAGACCGTGCGGCTGGCCAAGGGGTTGGAAAGCATTGGCCTGAAAATCGAGCAGGAACATTTCTTTGACACGATCACGGTTGACGTCGGGGCGATGCAGAATGTGATCATGAAGTCGGCGGTGGATGAAGGGATCAACCTACGCCGGGTTGGTAAAAGTCGCATCGGTATTTCGATGGATGAACGCACGCGACCTGCAACGATCGAGGCGGTGTGGCGGGCGTTTGGCATTGACCGGCAAGCCAATGATCTGATTGCTGAATACCGTATCCCGGATGCCTTGCTGCGGCGGACGAAGTATCTGCAACATCAGGTTTTTCACATGAACCGCGCCGAAAGCGAAATGATGCGCTATATGCGGCGTTTGGCGGATCGTGATCTGGCGCTTGACCGCGCGATGATCCCGCTGGGGTCGTGTACGATGAAGCTGAACGCAGCAGCGGAAATGATCCCGCTATCCTGGCCCGAACTTAGCCAAATTCACCCGTTCGTGCCCGAAGATCAGGCGCTGGGCTATAAGGAAATGATCGACGATCTGGGCGCAAAGCTGTGCCAGATCACCGGCTATGACGCGATGTCGATGCAGAGCAATTCGGGCGCGCAGGGCGAATATGCCGGGCTGCTGACGATTGCCGCCTGGCACCGTTCACGCGGTGACGGGCATCGCAACATCTGTCTTATTCCAATGTCAGCGCATGGCACCAATCCGGCCAGCGCGCAGATGGTGGGGATGGTGGTTGTGGTGGTCAGTACCGCGGAAAACGGTGATATTGATCTGGACGATTTTCGTACCAAGGCCGAACTGCATTCCGCCAATCTGGCGGCGTGCATGATCACCTATCCCTCGACGCATGGGGTGTTCGAGGAAACGGTGAAAGAGATCTGCGATATCACTCATACGCATGGCGGGCAGGTCTATATTGACGGGGCCAACATGAACGCGATGGTCGGGCTGGTGAAGCCCGGTGAAATTGGCGGCGATGTCAGCCATTTGAACCTGCACAAGACCTTCGCGATCCCGCATGGCGGCGGCGGGCCGGGCATGGGGCCGATTGGCGTGAAGGCGCATCTGGCGCCGTTTCTGCCGGGTGACCCGCGTGGCGGTGGGGCAGAAGGGCCGGTGTCGGCAGCGCCTTATGGGTCGGGGTCAATTCTGGCTATCTCGTGGGCCTATTGCATGTTGATGGGCGGGCCGGGGATGACACAGGCCACCAAGGTTGCGATCCTGAACGCCAATTATATCGCGGCCCGGCTGAAGGGGGCGTTTGAGGTGCTGTACAAAGGCCCGCAGGGACGGGTTGCGCATGAATGTATCCTGGACACGCGGCCCTTGAAGGACGATGGCGGAGTGACGGTTGACGATATCGCCAAGCGTCTGATGGATTGCGGCTTTCATGCCCCAACCATGAGCTTTCCGGTTGTCGGCACCCTGATGATCGAACCGACTGAAAGTGAGACCAAGGCCGAACTTGACCGGTTCTGTGACGCAATGCTGGCGATCCGCGAAGAGGCGCGCGACATTGCCGAAGGGCGGATTGATCCGGAAAACAACCCACTGAAAAACGCACCACATACGGTTGAAGACCTGATCGGCGACTGGGACCGGCCATATAGCCGCGAACAGGGGTGCTTTCCGCCGGGGGCGTTTCGGGTGGACAAATACTGGCCGCCGGTTAACCGCGTTGATAACGCGTATGGCGACCGCAACCTGATCTGCATCTGCCCGCCGATGGAAGATTATCAGGACGCCGCCGAGTAATGACACTGTGGCTGAAAGGCAGCGCCGGGCTGAAATCACTGCCCGGTGCTGCAGACGAACCTGAACGCATTCCAGTTTCATCTGATTGACGGGCCATCTGAGCATCTTGAACAGCCTTTGTGCGGCTCTTATATATTAGAGAAATGGAATATATAGGGGCCGTGCAAATGGATGCCAAGAAACTGACCTGCCTGTCTTGTGGTGCGATCAACCGGGTCGCTGGCGATAAGGTCTCAGCCGGGCCAAAGTGCGGCGTTTGCGGTGCCAAGTTGGCGGATGGCCATGTCGCGGAACTCGATCCCAAGGTCTTGTATAAGGCCGAGGGTAACGATCAGCTGCCGCTGGTCGTAGATTTCTGGGCCCCGTGGTGTGGGCCTTGCCGGATGATGGCACCGGAATTCGCCAAGGCAGCACAAGCGCTTAAGGGCAATGTGCGGTTCGCCAAGATCAATACGGAACAATATCCCGCGGTGTCGCAAAAGCATGGTATCCGGGGCATTCCGCTGATGATCGTCTACCAGAACGGTAAGGAAATCGCCCGCCAAGCCGGGGCAATGCCCGCCCAGCAAATCGAAGGGTTTCTGCGCGCCAAGACCGGGGTTTCGGCCTGAAATCAACGCCGCTAACGCGCACGATTTGGTGAGCGGCGGCGCTTGGGCTTGAACCTTGGCGTGGCGGGCGTCATGTGTTGTTTCACAGGGCCAGATGTCCCGGAAATGCGATTGGCACAATATGCATAGCAATGGCAGCGGTGAACTGGTCGTTCTGGTGTTTCAGGGCGGCGGCGCTTTGGGGGCCTATCAGGCCGGGGCGTTTGAAGCTATGGACGCGGCAGGCATGGCGCCTGATTGGCTGGCAGGGATATCCATCGGGTCGATCAATGCCGCGATAATCGCCGGGAACCGCCCGCATGATCGGTTGAATCGCCTGCATGGGTTCTGGAACCGGGTTTCCTCGGGACCGCTTGCCATGATGCCGGTACTGCCCGGCGTGCCGTATCGCAAGTTCTTTAACGAGGTCGCCGCTGTCGGGGTAATGAACACCGGCGTTCCTGGGTTTTTTACGCCACGCTTTCCGCCTGCGGCCATGATGCCCGAAGGCGGGGTCGCGGCAACCAGCCATTATTCCACAGCACCTCTGCGTGACAGCCTGCTCGAGTTTGTCGATTTCGAGTACCTGAACACCGAAGGCCCGCGCCTGAGCATTGGCGCGGTGGAAGTGGCCACCGGAAACTTTCGCTATTTTGACAGTGCGAAAATGAAGATCGGGCCCGAGCATGTTATGGCCAGTAGCGCATTGCCGCCGGGTTTTGCGGCGGTGACTATCAACGGCAAGCAATATTGGGACGGCGGATTGGTGTCCAACACGCCGTTGCAATACGTGCTGGAAGACGCCGAGGATCGTGACCTGTGCATCTTTCAGGTTGATCTGTTTTCGGCTCGTGGGGCAGTGCCGCGCAACTTGTCGGACGTGGCGCATCGCGAAAAGGACATCCGGTTTTCCAGCCGGACCCGGCTGACAACGGATCGATTTCGCGAGAAACACCGCATTGGTGCGGCAGCAGCGCGATTACGCGATAAACTGCCCGAGGCGTTGCGCGACGATCCGGATTTGGCGTTTCTGACGGCGGTTGCCCCGGCACGCGCGGTGACATTGGTGCATCTTATCCAGCGGCAGGTGGCCAGCGAAACCCAATCCAAGTATTACGAGTTTTCCCGCGCGTCGGTGCTGGATCGCTGGGCCGTGGGGGTGGCGGATGCGCGCCTCAGCCTTGGGCATAAGGATTGGCAGGGCCGGGCGAAGTCGCGTGATCATTTGCAGGTTTTCGATCTTGGTCGAAAAGACCTTTGAGCGGCAATCGGTAGCGAGTGAATTTGGCGTGGCAGACATTTACCTGCTTGTGAAACCGGACTAGAAACCAGCGCATCGGCATCCGCGCCGCCGCCATACAGAAGGATCAGGAACATGGATTTGAAAGACAAGATTTGCATCGTTACCGGGGCTGCCGGCGGGATCGGCAAAGGCATCGCAGCGCGGTATGTAGCGGCCGGGGCAAAGGTGGCCGTGGCGGATTTGCGCATGGATGCGGCCCAAGCGACCGCCGCTGAACTGACCGCGATGGGGCCGGGTTCGGCGATGGCTGTGGCGATGGATGTGACGGATGAGGATCAGGTCAATGCCGGGGTTGCCGCCGTGGTTGCAGCCTGGGGTGGGGTTGATGTGCTGGTGTCAAATGCCGGAGTTCAGATCGTCCACCGGGTCGAGGATTATCCGTTTTCCGACTGGAAAAAGATGCTGGCGATCCATCTGGACGGGGCGTTTCTGACCTCCAAAGCCTGCTTGCCGCATATGTATGCGGTTGGCGGCGGGACGATTATTTTCATGGGCTCGGTGCATTCCAAAGAAGCCTCGCCTTTGAAATCGGCCTATGTGACGGCCAAGCATGGTTTGCTGGGTCTGGCGCGGGTGATTGCCAAGGAAGGCGGGCCGTTCCGGGTGCGCACTAACGTGATCTGCCCCGGATTTGTGCGCACACCTTTGGTGGAAAAGCAGATCCCGGAACAGGCGAAAAGCCTTGGGATTTCCGAGTCCGAGGTGGTCAGCAAGGTGATGCTGGGCGGTACGGTGGACGGCGAGTTTACCACGATTGAAGACGTTGCCGAAGTGGCGTTTCTGTTCGCGGCGTTTCCGACCAATGCGCTGACCGGGCAATCGCTGAATGTCAGCCACGGGTGGAATATCAGCTAAGCGCCACGCCTGAAGCCCCGCCGGGCGGGTGCCGGGCAGGGTTTGGGGTGTCTCGTCAGGTTGGGTCGAAAGAAGGCGGGCCCGCCGATGCGGTTCATGTGCCGAACGGGGTTGATGGCCCCGAAACCTGTCGATCTGTCGGTTATCCGGCTTGCCCCTCGGAATGTTTACCGTGATGTACGGGGCCGAACCATATTTAAGCGCTTAAGGCGGCGGTTTAGCGGGGGTGGGTTAAGGCAGGGTTTCAGGGGCGTTCGGTGGTTTGGGGGATTTGGCAACGGTGCGTTCAATCAGACCGGCCCGGTCAGCGCCTGACCCGCAGGCTGGCAGGGGATTGCCTTCAATCCCCGAGAAGAGCTCCCCCAGGAGGGCGCTTCGCTTCCCCCAAGGTCGGGCGCTGACCTTGTGGGGAAGAAGCTCTTGAGTGACATTTTATAAAAAAGGATCGATGTTGCCACTTGATAGAGCATAATACGTTCTGTTCTTGAAGTTGTGATGGATGCAATTTTTGCGCTTGTTTTGACTAATTAGGTCACTTAAAGTTGAACTAGGGCGCGCACTATTGACATTTGTTCACTTTATGTTCTAAACGGAGTTTGAAATGAGAAAAAGCGCGCATTATCGGCGTTGTAACTGGCTTAATGAAAACATGTTTCAACTCCAAACGGTTCTCGAGGAAGCACTTGATCTTGGAGGTGAGTTTGGCCTTCCAACGTTTAATTTGAGTGATGACGTTGAATGTGTTGTGGCACGTCAGATCGAGGTAAACGGACGATTATTTCTAAATATGGTATCTTTCGAGCATGGTGCCGGAGCAGCAGTAATCCCAGCCCTAGGAGGGGCAGAAGCTGTAGATACTGACGAAATCGAACCGCCAGCAGGAATGGAGTATGTTCAGGCACAGTTGCTTTGCTTAGTCGAAGGAAACAACGTCATATGGACTACCCACAATTCACCAATTCGCGAAGGTTCAGTTGCTCATTTTCTGAGACAGTTGCTTGCCGAGCATCATAATCAAGATGAGGCGGCTAACTTTGTACTTAAGGCCGATCTCAATGTTGAGCAATTGAATGTTGCGTTTGAGGAGGGAATTGAGGAAATTGACTTAAAATTGGGTGGATTTAGGAGCTCACTTGAAGAAGCATTCGGAATTGACCCTGTTGGCGGTGATGGATTTGCTTCACATTTGCGGTCATTTCTCCGTGGGCGACCAACCGTTGAAGAAATGCAGGCTGCCGCAGAAGTGGAGATGAAAGTCGTTTTGCGACCTGGTAAGTCGTGGAAGAAAGAGAACGTTAAGGAATTCCTATCTGTAATAGGTAAAGGAATATACGAAGAGCGAGACGAGCTAGATGTCACATCCCGGCAGGTAGTATGGCTGTTTTTTGAACAGCCTCGGCTTCAGTTTGTACCATTCCTTCATCGCTTTCAAGGGCGGCTTGCTGCCCAAGGCTGATTGTGGAAGCTGCTGGTTGTAGAGCCAGACGTAGCGATGCAGCGTGGCCTCCAATTCTTCTCCTGATCTGAAGTGGTGGCTTTGCAGCACGTCCTCGATGCGGCCGTTGAAACGCTCGACCATGCCGTTGGTCTGAGGTGATTTAGGCGGGGTCAAGCGGTGCTCTATATCGAGGGCTGCGCAAAGCGTGTCAAACTCATGTTTGCCGGTTGCAGCCCGCTTGCGCAGGCCAAAAAGCCGATCTGTAAACTCCTTCCCATTATCCGTGAGAATGGTGCGGATGCGAATTGGACAGGCACGCTCGAGGTCGCGCAGAAACCGGCGGGCGTTGGCTGCCGTCTTTGCATTGAAAATGCGGATGAAGACCCACCGCGTGGCCCGATCAATGGCTACGAAAAGATAGCGGCGGCGGCTTTCATCGGCCATCTGGGGCAGGTATTTCACGTCAATATGAAGGTAGCCGGGCTCGTAGGCTTTGAAGCCACTGTGTTTTGGCCGGGCCTCCTTGACTTTCAGGTCACGCAGGTTGCCCACACCATGACGACG
>FLOH01000361.1_pt1 | contig 106590 bp, 92 predicted proteins | sample 756751 | NCBI WGS metagenome assembly FLOH01 (sample SAMEA4026879, study PRJEB14308) | marine metagenome | biome: coastal water; material: water | depth 74 m
TACTGGTCAGTACAGTGCGGTAGCTCTGCGTAGCACTGCAGGTGAAACCACCGAGCTGGTTAATAATCTGGATATGACTCTGAACCTGGGTGCTTCTACCACCACAATCGCCAACTTGGCAGCTGCTGGCAATGCTGCTGCGCTGGGTATTACTGGTGATGCGGCTACTGGCTCAGTTGCTATTCTGGCGAATACTTCTCTTGAAATTACCGATATGAATGTCGGTGCATTTGGTTATACCGTGCAGCAGGCAGAGACTCGGGCTGATGCTGCTGCTTACGGTGGTAACGGTAACGGTGTTATTGATGGTGCTGAGCAAACTACAGCTGACGCATTGGCAAATGGCTCGGCAGTTCAGATCTCTGGTCTGAAGTTCTACGGTACTGGTGGTGTTGGTACTGCAGCTACTATCGAGCAAACCATCTGGGCTAAAGGTGGTGATGCTTCTCAGGGTGGTGGTGTTTATATTCAGATGGGCCAGATTGCTGGTACTCTGGATATCGCCGGAATCAGCATGGGTGGTGCTTCAATCGGTTCTGTTAAAGTTTCCGATATTAACCTGGCTGGTATGACCCAGCGTATCTACGGTCACAACTAAGTTTTGCTTGGTTTGTCGTAAAAAAAGAAACCCGCTTCGGCGGGTTTTTTTTGCTCTAATATTGTTTTGTATTTCTTTTGTAAATTTATTTTTTTAATATCTGCGTTATAAATTTAACAATAAATGGAAGTAGGGATGCTCAGAAATAAATTAGCCCTCGCGGTTGTATCTTTATGTTCTTCTTTTCATGTTTATGCCGCTGCAATGCAGGAATTGAGTGATCAGCAGATGTCTGGTATTGCCGGGCAGGCTGGTGTCACTATTGAAGTTGATATCGACTCTTCAGGTGTTTCGGTTGGCGAAGTGGAATACAGGGATGAAGGGGCTGTTGTTCTGCAAAATATTCAGATCAGTGATGTAAATAACCTGAGGCAAACTATCGATGTGGACTCGAATGGTAATTTAATCATTGCTCATGGTGAAGTTTCTGGCATTCAGCTCTTGGTTGGTGATAGTGCGGTTGACACTGATGGAAAGTACAGTGCTGTTGCGCTGAAAAGTGCGGCTGGTGAAGCGGCTGAGTTGGTCAATGATATCTCGATGACGGTTGATCTGGGTGCCGGAAGTACCACGGTTGTTAATATGGCTGAGACTGCAGGTAATGCTGCATTGATTGCGGATCTGCCTGTGGCGGCACGTTCCGGGTCTGTCGCTATTCGTTCGTCTGGCTCACTTGAAATCACCGGTTTTGATATAGGCCTCTTTGGTTATACCGCACAGCAGGCGGCTGATCGTGTGGGTATTAATTTGAGTGGTCAGAATCTTGGTCAGTTTTCTGCCGCGGCACAGTCGGATTTGACTCAGGCTCAGGATCAGCTTGCTACCGCTCAAACGAACCTGGGGAGTGCGCAGACTCTTCTTGGCTCGACTCAGGCGACCTTGCAAAATGCCGTTGTGGCTGATGGTTTTTCGGTATCTTTTGCTGCTGACGGATCGGTTCAGGAAATTCGTGATTCGGGTAATGCGATTATTGATATTGCTTCATCAGCCTATTCTGCAGATGCAGTAGCTGTTGATTCGGCAGCGGCCGATGCCATTCTTGCTGGAAGTGTTGTGACTGGTGCTCAGCAGGGTGTTGTTGATGCGGGTGCTGTTGTTGATGCTGCTGATCTGGCAGGCAATCTGGCCAATGGTGCTGCAGTGAAGGTTCGTGGTCTTAAATTGTATGGTGCGGCAGGCGTTGGTAGTAAGGCTGTTATTGAGCAGACTATCTGGGCTAAGGGTGGTGATGCGGCCAGTGGTGGTGGCGTTTATATTAATATTGGTCGCTTTGATGGGGTTCTTGATGTTGCGGCTGTGGAGGTTGGTGGGGCCTCTCTGGGTGGGGTTAAGGTGAGGGATATTGACCTGAGTGGAATGACTCAGCGTATTTATGGTCATTAAAAAAGATCTCCCCAGAAAAAAACCCGCTAAGGCGGTTTTTTTCTGTTTCAAGGGTTCGAAAAGGCCGGAAAAGAAACGAAATTGACACTTTTTGTGTTGGTCGTTTGTGTGATTTTATGTAACATGAGCTTCGACTCACCATAACAATAACAAGTAATAAGTCGGAGGGGCCTCAGGCCATCATCTGTGTTTATCATTCTCCTAGGTTCCATTATTGGCTTTGCCATGGTTCACGAGCTGGCTATTGTGAACGACCGCCAGCAGGGTGATGCCTTTGTTCGCGTGGCCGTGAACGAGCCTTATCAGTATGATCAGCTGGTAAATGTTGAGCCTCTGTCCGTTAAAAAATTCAATAACGTTGTGCGCCAGGCGTATGACTATTCCTGCGGCTCTGCTGCACTGACCACATTGCTTGACTTTTATTTGGGACGTAACTTTCAGGAACGTCAGGTGATGGAAGGCCTGCTGCGTTTTGGCGAGACAGAACGAATTGTTCAGCGTCGTGGCTTTTCCCTGCTGGATATGAAACGTCTGGTAACTGCGCTGGGACATCCATCCGGTGGATTTAAAGCAGAAGCCAAAGATTTGCTGGAACTGGATCACCCAGCCATTGCACCGATTGAATACGCTGGTTTTAAGCATTTTGTGGTTATTCGTGCCGTCTATGAAAACCGCGTTTATCTGGCCGATCCTGCGCTGGGCAACATCAGTTTTACACTGAGTCGGTTTCTTGAAATCTGGGACAATAATGTATTGTTTATTGTTTTCCCTAACGGCCACAAACCGGCCAGCGGGCTGGAGTTGCGCGAAGAAGATATGCGCTATGTTTCTGATTTTATTATCGCGGAAAACAGCTATAAAGAATTTCCGCTGATGGCCATGAAGTATGAAGATGCTATCGGTAATAAAATCGCATCAATGAGTAATAATGCTAAATCGTCATTTGTTCCTCAGCTGGACGCTAACGGCAAAGCCTTGCGTGACGAAAATGGCAATGTGAAGTATGAAATTAAGTTGGAAGATGCGGCTGACGGTGTGAGTTCGGATGAATTCAACGTCAGAGTCACAACCGATGATCCTAATGAACGCCTGGTTAAAGAACTGCGCTTCAGAAGAAAATAATAACGATACGGGATTTAAGGAAAATTCATGTTTATTCGAACCACGCTGATCTCGCTACCGCTGCTGCTTGCATGGGGGGCTAATGTTCACGCTGACCAGGCTCAGGATTTGTCAAAAGCCCGTGAGGCGTTGACCAAACAGGATAGCGATGCTGACACCGAAAAAGCACTGGAAGAAGTGTTTGAGGCGGCAGAGAAAAATTATTCTCTGTTGAAACGGGGGGGCGTGGCACTGAATTATAACTTCGATTACAGCTACTATGGTGATCAGCGTATTGATCTGGTTATTGAACCCAATCTGGATTCGGAGGGTCAGCCGACAGGGTCGTCGTCGATCCGCAATGCGGATGTGTCACCAGTAGCAAGTCATACTTTTACCAACGCCTTTACCTTTGATTATGGCTTGTTCAATAACCTGACGCTGAGTGCCCGTCTGCCTCTGGTTGCCAAGTTTGAAACCGAAGATGAGCTGACTGCTTACGCGCTGGGTGATATCAGTGGTTCGGTACGCTGGCAGCCTTATGAATACGTTCCGGGACAGATGAGCCAGACTGTATTCGGCTCACTGAAACTGAAAACCGGCGACAGCCCCTATGAGATTGATCTGGATAGAAACTTATCCAGTGGTTCGGGGACTTATAGTCTGAGTGGTGGTTTGAGCGTATCCAAAGTGCTCGATCCGGTTGTGCTGTTCGGATCGGGTAGCTATGGTTATAACATGCCGGAGAAAGGTCTGAATCAGGTACGTGGCAGCTCTATTCTGCAAGAGGTTCATCCGGGTAACAGCCTGTCATTCTCTATGGGTTTTGCCTATTCACTTTCTTATGATGTGTCATTAAGCGCTTCCTTTCAGGGCTCCTTTAATGACCGCACACGCTTCCAGCTGTATACGCCAAGTACCGGAGAAACTCAGAGCTCCATTGCTGGTAGCCAGATGAGTGGCATTATGAACTTTGCGCTGGGTGTTCGTGTTTCACCTAAAACCATTGCCAATATTAACGTTGGTTTTGGTATGACGGAATTATCTCCCGACATTATCCTTGGATTATCGTTACCGATCGACATTGAGGGTGTGAAACCTTCGTCCGGTAGCTAATAGGCTATGGCTTTTATAACGATAAAAATAACAGGGTTTCGGCGAAGCATTATGCGCATTCTTTTCCTATTTATTTTTCTGGTGCCGGGGTTGGCCAGCGCACAGTTGGCTCAAAACCTGTTTCTGGATACTAAAGCCATGTCGCTGGGCAATGCTGTTACAGCAGACCCGGTCGGGATTATGGATATTCATTTTAATCCGGCGGGTCTTACCAAGCTTGAAGGCCGGCAGATCCAGATTCAGTTGATGAATATTTTGCTCTCATCTGAGGCAACGTTCACCTTACCTGACGAAGCCAGAGGGGATGACTATGATCCGGGGCTGCTGGATATTCGCAAGGATCCGATCCTGGGCAGTGATGGTCGTGCTGAAAGTCATGCGACGGCGGCGGCCTATATTCCAGGCATTGGCCTTATGCCAATGACATTGCCAGTACTGACACTGCCGACTGGCGGCGTGTCCATTCAGCCGCCCGGTTCAAAGTTTACCTTTGCCAATGCGGTGTATGCACCGATGGCGGCAGGTTTTGCCAAAGACGATAACGACCCGGGTCGTTATCAGGCCAAACAGGTTGCTTTGCAGCGTTTTACTTATTTGTCACCTTCTTTTGGCTATAAGGTAACCGATGAGTTTTCGGTCGGTGCCAGTTTCCTTTTTTCTCACCAGGCTGTTGCGGTTGTTCAGGATATTCGTGCGCCAAGTGTTCTGATTGGTGTATTGGAGCAATTACAGACAGCCTTTGGTTGTTTTGATAGTGACGGTAATCCAACAGGTAATGATCCTCTGGCGCCACTGATCACACTCTGTGGTGGCAAGGTTGGACCTTATGAAGATGTCGGTACACTGAAAATTATCACGGAAGAAAGTCTCTCTCCATCATTCAACCTTGGCTTTTTATGGGAGCCGGCTGATTGGGTTGCCTTTGGTGTTGGCTATCAGAGTGAAGCTGTCTCGCACCTGAAGGGTACTTATGATCTCGAGTACACTGACGAGTTTGCTAATTTCTTCCGTACTTTCCGTTCATCCATTATTGGTGCGATTGGCGGCGCCATCTTCTCGTTACCAACCGGTGTGAAAAAAGAGAGTGGTCACGTTTCTACTGAGTTGACGTATCCGCAGCACTTTCAGACTGGTGTTAAATTACGTTTCCTGGATAAATACCAGTTAAACATGGATGCCGGCTGGACTGATTACGATAAGTGGGATGCGCTTAAATTTGATTTTGATCGTCAGGTGAGCTTTCTCAGTACGGCTAAAACCCTGGCGCCGACATTGGTTAGCGATACTTCTTTACGCCAGCCGCTGAACTATAAGAGCGTCTGGAGTTTTGGTTTCGGTATGCAGTACGACCTGAATTCTCGTATCAAGCTGCGCTTGGGTTATGAGCCGCGTAAAAGCTCAATTCCGGATGACGCGCGCAGCATTCAGGCGCCGCTGGGTTTTGCCAAGCTGTACAGTGTAGGCATGGGCTATCAGTGGGATCTGGATACGGTAGTGGATTTGTCACTGAGTTTCATGCAGTCTAAAGAAACCATTCTCGCTGACCCTCAGGATGCTGAGTCTACCGGCGAATACCCTAATTCAAGTGATGCCATTAACCGTAACTGTCTGACATGTACCGTAACCAACCCTTATCCGGGTCTGGATGTAGACACCAAGCTGACCATCGGTGCAGCAGGTATCAGCTTCCGTACCAAATTCTGATTCTGCTCTGCTTGGCTCTGGCATTTCCTGCCGGGGCTGAGCAGGAGTATTTCACCTGGGTGGATGAGCAGGGGCGCATCCATAACAGCATTAAACCTCCTTCTGAAAAACCTGAAAATATTCCGCAGGCAAGTAATGCGCAGGAAAGTGATTTTTTGACGGAAGAAGAATTTCAGGAAAAACTGGCAAAAGATAACGCCGATAATCCTCCTTTTTATACCTGGATTGATGCGCAGGGGCGCCTGCAAAGTCAGGAAATTCCTCAGGTTAATATCGAGGTTGAGGAGCTTACTCAGTTGCAGGCGGCGGATCATTCACTACTGCCGCCACTGCGTGTAGCCGCTGAGATAAGGGATGCCGGTTGCTGTGCACAATATACTCATCTGTTTAAAGAAACGATTCCGGAATATGATTCGGTTGTTTTTTCACAGCCACAAATGTCGGTTCCTTTCAAAACCCGCTCAGGCGATAAGTCTGCATGGTATTTTCGCCTGACAGGCAGTAATGGTGCCGCACGCCGCGCGCTGAATCTGTATTTGCGTGGAACCGATGAGCCAGAGAAGGGAGCTGCTACGGTTGCGCTTATCGCATTGAATAAGCAGCTCCAGCCGTTGTATTTTATTCCGCAGCTGATTACTCAAAGTTATCTGTCTACCTGGCGTTCTGAGGCTTACCGGGAAAGTCTGGTCAGTATTCTTGATACTGAGGTTTCTGCATTCATTATTTATTTTCCTGAATCCGTGCCAGCTTCCGCTTCGCTGCAGGTAGAATGGATGCATGGAAAAACATCAGATTAATTGCCGTACTTCAGGCTGCGAGCAACATGCGCTCCTGCTTCAGTACCCGTCTTTACGCGAAACTTCTGCGCCACGCCGTTTATTGTTGCTTCACGGCGCCGGTGTGCCGGGCGAAGTGACCTGGACCTATGTGGCGAATTACCTCCACGAATGGGATGAGATTCTAATACCGGACTTTGCCGGTATGGGGCGTTCCCGGTTTCTCGCGGATACCCCGCCGCGTCTGAGTGACTATGTACTTCAGATCCGCGAGTTGTGTGAAGCGCTCGATTGGACGGAATTTGATATCGCCGGCTATTCCTTTGGCGGCATGGTTGCGGTGCGTTATTTACAGCAATATGGTTCGCGGGGCTTATGTTTTTTGCTGGAGCCGGCGATGCTGTTTTCGGCTGACTGCAGCAAAATACGGCAGAAAGCGGATGATTATCTGACCGTTGCCGACCGGGTTGAACAGAATCCGCAGGATGTGGATGCTTATTTCACTTTTCTGGATTCGGTATCTCCGCAGCGCATGCGAAATGACAAAGTTGACCGGCTGACGATTGCGCGCTTACAGGAAAATGCTCAGGGCTTTGCCCAAGCATTGCGTGCGGTCAGTCAGATGTTGCTGGACGACTGCGCAACTTACGCGGGCTGGATCGCACCCTGGCCGGGCATCAGTTTTGTCGGTGGATTGAGCCATGCGACCATGCTTGGCCGTCATCGTTTGCTGGCAGAGCAAAGTGCCGACTGGCAATGCCATGTGGTGGATAACGCTGATCACAGCCTGGTGTTTACCAAGCCGCGCACCATTGCCAAAGTGATGAATGAGCGTCGCCAGCGGGGCTGACGACGCATATTTTGCTTAGCTCTGCAGGCGACGCTGCAGACCTGTTTCGGCCATGATGCGGGTCGAAATTTCCTCAATTGAACGGTCGGTGGTGCTCAGGAACGGAATCTGCTCGCGCTGATACAGCATCTCAACTTCATCAATTTCGTGATAGCACTGCTTAAGTGACGCGTAACGGCTGTTGGCGCGGCGTTCATTGCGGATGGCGGCCAGCCGGTCCGGGTCGATGGTCAGGCCAAACAGTTTGTGGCGGTGTTGTTCCAGGCTGTTGGGCAATTTCAGGTCGGCCATATCTTCTTCGGTCAGCGGATAGTTTGCCGCTTTAATGCCAAACTGCATCGCCAGATACAGGCAGGTTGGCGTTTTTCCGGAGCGCGATACGCCCACCAGAATAATGTCGGCTTCGGCATATTGGCGGGTGCGGGCGCCGTCGTCGTTGTCCAGGGCAAAGTTTACCGCATCGATGCGTGCCAGATAGCTGGTGCTGGTTGTGGGTGAGTGGGATTTACCCACACTGTAGGAGGATTCAACCTGCAGTTCGGCTTCCAGTGGCGCGAGGAAGGCGGCAAAAATATCGATCTTCAGGGCGTTGGCTGAGTCGATAATAGTGCGTATTTTTTTATCGACAATGGTGTCGAACACAATGGCCGGAGCGCCGCTGTTTTCCGCTGCCAGGTTAATTTTGGCTACGGCTTTCTCAGCCTTCTCGATTGAATCGATATACGGCAGGGTGATGCGTTCAAATTCAATGGCTTCAAACTGAGCCAACAGGCTGTTGCCCAGCGTTTCGGCGGTAATGCCGGTGCCGTCGGAGATAAAATAGGCGGTTCGCTTCATGTGGAAATTTGTTCCCTCTGCCCTTAGTATTACGCAGCCGTTCGCCGCAGCAGGCGATTTTAGGTGATTATGTCCTGTGTGGCGAGACAGAACACAGGCGTTGGACATTACAGGAGAAAGACGTTGACAGATTACGTACTCTGGTTTGATCAGGTATCCATGGGCGATGTCGAGCGGGTAGGTGGTAAAAATGCCTCGCTCGGTGAAATGATCAGCAACCTGACCAGCGCCGGAGTTTCCGTGCCCAACGGCTTCGCCACCACCGCCGACGCCTACCGCGAATTCTTAAGTTACGAAGGTCTCGACAGCCGCGTGCAGCAGGCGCTGGATGATCTGAACGTCGATGATATCCGTGCCTTGACCGAAACCGGCGCCAAAATCCGTAACTGGATTCTCGATGCGCCGCTGCCACCGCAGCTGGAAGCCGATGTCCGTACCGCCTTTGCCAAACTGCAGGAAGGCAATGGACAGATGGCCGTGGCCGTGCGTTCCTCCGCGACTGCAGAAGATTTACCCGATGCATCCTTTGCCGGTCAGCAGGAAACCCACCTGAATATTGTCGGTATTGATAATGTTCTGCATGCCATTCGTGATGTGTTCGCCTCTTTATTTAATGACCGCGCAATTGCCTACCGTGATCATCAGGGCTTCGACCACCACAAGGTGGCACTGTCGGCCGGCATTCAGCGCATGGTGCGCTCTGAAACAGCCTCCAGCGGTGTGATGTTTACCCTGGATACTGAATCCGGCTTCGATCAGGTGGTGTTTGTCACCTCGTCCTATGGTCTGGGCGAAACCGTGGTGCAGGGTGCGGTAAACCCGGATGAATTCTACGTTCACAAGAACAACCTGACGGCCGGACGCCCGGCAATTCTGCGCCGTAACCTCGGCGCTAAAGCCATTAAGATGGTGTACAACAAAGAAGCCGCCGTTGGTAAGTCGGTAGAAACCCAGCGTGTTGACCGTGAGCTGCGCCAGGTCTTTTCGGTAACCGACGCCGAGGTCGAAAATCTTGCCCGTCAGGCGATGATTATTGAAAAGCACTACGGCCGTCCGATGGATATCGAATGGGCCAAAGATGGCGATGATCAAAAGCTGTACATCGTTCAGGCCCGTCCTGAAACCGTGAAGAGCCGCGCCAGCAAAAACGTGATGGAGCGTTACCTGCTGAAAGAAACCGGCAACGTGCTGGTTGAAGGCCGTTCCATTGGCCACCGCATCGGTAAAGGTAAAGTACGCGTCATTAAAAGCATCGATCAGATGGATCAGGTGCAGGAAGGTGATGTACTGGTTGCCGATATGACCGACCCGGACTGGGAACCGGTAATGAAACGCTCGGCGGCTATCGTAACCAACCGTGGTGGCCGCACCTGTCACGCCGCGATCATTGCGCGCGAACTGGGTATTCCGGCGGTGGTTGGCTGTGAAGATGCCACCTCCAAGCTGCAGGATGGCCAGGATGTTACCGTTTCCTGTGCGGAAGGCGACACCGGCTTTGTTTACGAAGGTGCTCTGGATTTTGATATCCGCACCAACAGCGTCGATCAGATGCCGGATTTGCCATTCAAAATTATGATGAACGTCGGCAACCCGGACCGCGCCTTCGACTTCCAGGGCCTGCCGAATGCCGGTGTGGGTCTGGCGCGTCTCGAATTTATTATTAACCGCATGATCGGCGTACATCCGAAAGCCTTGCTGAATTTCGACAATCTGCCGGAAGAAGTGAAGCCTACCGTAGAACGCCGCATTTCCGGTTATGCCGGCCCGGTAGATTTCTACGTCGAAAAACTGGTGGAAGGTATTTCAACGCTGGCGGCGGCATTCTGGCCTAAGCGCGTGATCGTGCGTCTGTCTGACTTCAAATCCAACGAATATGCCAACCTGATTGGCGGCCGCCTGTACGAGCCGGAAGAAGAAAACCCGATGCTGGGCTTCCGTGGTGCATCGCGCTACATCTCGAAAAACTTCCGTGACTGTTTCGAGCTTGAGTGCCGGGCGATGAAAAAAGTCCGTAACGAAATGGGCTTCACCAATGTCGAGATCATGGTGCCCTTCGTGCGCACCGTGGGCGAAGCTGAGCAGGTCGTTAATCTGCTGGAAGAAAACGGCCTGAAGCGCGGTGAAAATGATCTGAAGCTAATCATGATGTGCGAGCTGCCAGCCAACGCCATTCTGGCCGAGCAGTTCCTCGAGTTTTTTGATGGCTTCTCCGTTGGCTCCAACGACCTTACTCAGTTAACCCTGGGTCTGGACCGTGACTCCGGCATCATTGCGCACCTGTTCGATGAGCGTAACGAAGCCATTCTGGCACTGCTGGAAAATGCCATTAACGCCTGTAAGAAAGCCGGTAAATACATCGGTATCTGTGGTCAGGGGCCATCGGATCATCCGGACTTCGCCAAGTGGCTGATGGAACACGGTATCGACAGTGTGTCGCTGAACCCGGACTCGGTACTGGATACCTGGTTCTTCCTGGCGGACAAAAATTCCTGAATGAAAAGCAGCAGTGAATTATTTCCGGTGAGCCTGCTCAGAGCGGATGTTCTGGGCGATCTCACCGAAGACGTTTATCTGGTAAAACACAACCGCGATCCGGACCGCAGCGTCCAGATCGCGGTTTCGCATCTTGGCCTGCGCTCCCGTGGCGGACACAGTGGCCAGCCACTGATTCTGCTGCATGGCAGCTTTACCAATCGCGGCTTCTGGCTGTCCGATAAGGGGGAAGGGCTGGCGCGCTATCTGCTCGAGCAGGGGTTTGATGTCTGGCTGATGGAGCAGCGTGGCCATGGCCTGTCACCGCGCAACCACGATTATGTGCGCAATACGCTGGAGCGTTATGTGCTCAGCGATATTCCGGCGGTGAATGATTTTGTGCACGAACAGAGCGGGCATAAGCCAGTCTGGATCGGTCATTCGCTGGGCGGTGTGATTATTTCCAGCAGCGTGGCTGCCGGTCGCCTGCACGCGGATAACAGTCGCGCCATGGTGCTGCTTGGCACTCAGGTGGTGCGCCGGCCATGGTACCTGTGGCTGCCTCTGACCAGTCTGGTGCTGCGCATGCTGGTAAAAAGCAAAGCCGAGCTGGATGGTCGTAAGCTGGGCATCGGCCCGGAAAATGAGCCGGCCGGGCTGGTGAATGAATATCTGGCGCGTCACAGCCTGTTTGGCCGCTGGCAGATCCGCAGTGAAAAGCTCAGGCTGCTGCCAGCCTGGAAGCAGGGGGCTGATTTGCCGTTGCTGGCGGTTGCTGCCGCGGCGGATAAATCCGACCCGGCGAAAGCCTGTCTGCGCTTTGCCTCCCTGTATGGCGGTGCGCAGAAAGACAATCTGCTGCTGGGCAAAACTGAAGGTTTCAGTCGCGATTATGGCCATGTCGATATGGTGGTCAGCAAAGAGGCGGCGACGGAAGTCTGGCCGCGTATTCAGCGCTGGCTGAATCAGCTTGGCCAACAGGCTGGCGCCTGAGATGGGCACGCGGCGCCTGTTGCTGGCCGGCGGTACCGGACTGATTGGCCGTGCCTTGCTGGACAATCTGTTGCTGACCGATTGGGTTGGGCACATATTGCTGCCTGTGCGTCAGCCACAACAATGGTGTGCTGCATATCCGCAACTGGCGGCAGATAAACGCGTTCAGGTGCTGACTTACGACGAACTGTTTGCCAGCCAGCAGCCCGTTGATCTGATGTTCTGCGCGCTGGGTACGACCCAGGCCAAAGCCGGTAAAGCCGGATTGCGTCAGGTGGATTATCAGCTGGTTGTCGATTGTGCGGCCTGGGCTAAGCAGCAGGGCGCTGAACTGGTGTCGGTGGTCAGTGCGCTGGGCGCCAACCGCCGTTCACCATTTTTCTATAACCGCGTCAAAGGCGATATGGAGCAGGTGCTGGAGCAGATGAATCTGCCCCGGCTGCAGATCTGGCAGCCATCACTGTTGCTGGGCGAGCGCGACGAGTTTCGTCTGGCTGAACACCTGAGTGGCTGGATATTACGCCTGCCGCTGCTTGGTAATGTGCAGGCGCTGGCGGGTGAGTGTATTGCCCGCGCCATGATTGCGGCGGCTTCAGTGTCTGAATCTGGCTCTGAGACTGAACCTGAATCCGGCCCCGAATCATCCGTTATGCGCTATCGCGTGCGTGACATTAAACGTCTGGCCAGAGCCTGATCCGGCTTAGGCAGACAACAGAATTTTATTATCCTCCATCACAAGTAAGGACAAAGAAATGACTCAGTACGTAACTCCGGATCTGTGCGATGCCTACCCTGAACTGATTCAGGTGGTTGAGCCAATGTTCAACAACTACGGTGGCAACGAGTCTTTTGGTGGCGAAATCGTTACCGTTAAGTGCTTTGAAGATAACTCCAAAGTCAAGGAACTGGTCGATACCGACGGCAAAGGCAAAGTGATGGTTGTGGACGGCGGCGCCTCCATGCGTCACGCGCTGCTGGGCGATATGCTGGCAGAAAAAGCGGCGAAAAACGGCTGGGAAGGCATCATCGTTTACGGTTGCATCCGTGATGTCGACGTTATCATGCAGACCGATCTGGGCGTTCAGGCGCTGGCGACTCACCCACTGAAAACTGACAAGCGCGGTCTGGGTGATGTGAACGTTACCGTTAAATTCGGTGGTGTTGAATTTGTACCGGGTCACTTCGTGTATGCCGACAACAACGGCATTATCGTGTCTCCTCAGGCGCTGAGCATGCCGGAGTAAGACGCTGAGCATGCCGGAATAAGGCGGCCTCACACGCATCTGAGGGCGAACAAAAAAGCCGGCATTGCGCCGGCTTTTTTGTGTCTGGCATTTGCTGTGGTCAGCTACCAGGCGCGCGAGCTGCCAATCAGGTGCGCTACGCGCAGGGAGCTTTCAACGGCGCCGTCGAGCAACGGAATGCCATCGCACAGATAAGAGCCGGTCAGCAGAATACGCTGGCTGGCGTCCTGGCGGCGCAGCTCGCGTACCGCCTGACGGCTCTGCAGGGTAACCAGTGGCCGGCTGAAAGTAACATCGGCGAGCACACTTTGCGGATTGGCCGAACGCAGCGGGTTCCACACCTGCAGAATGGCCGGGCCGTTGCGCAGATGACCAATGGCTTTGGCCAGATCGACGGTGGCTTCCGGGCGATTCTCGTCACCCGGTAAGAAATAACTGACCGGCGCCAGCGGCATCAGACTGGCGGGCAGCAGTGAAGTATCGGTGTGCAGCTGCATGCGCGATTCAACCACCGGGATCTGCTGCAGCTGCTGGCAGCGTGACTGGGCGCTGGGCAGTCTGCTCAGAATCTGGCTGGCGTGATGCGGCTGGGTGGCAATAACCACGCGGTCGAACACAGAGGTTTGTGCGCCGCTGCAGACGCGCACGCCGTTATTGTCTTCTTCTATATGGTCAATGGCTGTTGCGGTACGCAGGCTGACGTTGCTTTCCAGCAGTTGTGCGACCACCTCATCAACTCCGCCACTGGCGCGCATCAGGCCGTCTTTCATTACCCCGCAGGTCAGGTAGTTGATCAGAATATCCGCCGGGTAGGCCAGTACGTCGTCGTAGTCACAGGTGCACACGGTCGCCAGTGCCGGCAGCAATATCTGGCGGCAGTAATCGTTGTCGAGGCTGTGCTGCTGCAGAAAGCCGCCGAAGCTCTGCTGATCCGTATCCGGACTGTGTTTATGTTGCTGCAGCGTGTTAAACAGGTTGAGGTGCTGGGCGAGCAATGGGCCGTTCAGCAACTTGGGAAAGCTCAGGCTGCGCTTGCCCAGTTGCAGGTTGCCGTAATGAAAAAACAGGCGGTTGTCGGCATCGGCATAAGCGGCGGCATGGTCGGTGGTTTCAGTACGCACGCCGGCATCGCGGTACAAACGCAGCAGGCTGGGGTAGTAAGCCGGAGTGAAAACCCGCAGAGGAATATCAATGGATGTGCTTTTGTCAGCCCAGGGAATGTCTACGCTGTAGATGCCCATGCCCGGCTTCGCTGCGCGTTCATAAAGCGTGACATCGTGGTCGCGACTCAGCAGCCAGGCGGCGCTGAGGCCGGCAATGCCGGAGCCAATAATGGCGATACGCTGGCGATTAATGGGAGTGGATGGGGCGGCGGGTTGAGCAGGCATGAAGGCACTTTCCTGTGAAATCTGCGCCGAGGTTAGCGCAAAGCCTGGGCAGATCCCAGAGTTTGCGCTGTCAACTTTGCTGTTTTATTGGCTGCTCTCGCTGATTGTATACAATCTTAGTCTTAATTCGCTTGAAATCTGATTTTATCGGCGTAACCTAGCCAAACTTAAAGAGTATTGTAGACAAAGCTGATGAATGATAACCAAACGCTGGCCGACAAAGTGTTCGCGGAACTGACCACCGCCATTGTGCGTGGTGAGTTGCGTCCGGGCACCAAATTGTCGGAACAGACCCTGGTTGAGCGTTATGGCGGCAGCCGCGCCCCGATGCGCGAAGCCATTCAGAAGCTTGAAGCCCGTCATCTGGTGGTGCGCATTCCCCATGCCGGTGCCCGCGTGGTATCGCTGAGTCTTGCTGAGCTGCGGGATATCTACGAAGTGCGTCTTGAGCTGGAAAGCATGGCCTGCCGTCTGGCAGCACTGCGCATGAGCGATGACGAGATTCAGGAGCTGTACGGTCTGCTGCAGGAGCATGAAGCCTCCATTGCGGCTGAGCAGGGGCAGGCCTATTACCAGAAGGCCGGTGATCTCGATTTTCATTACCGCATCATCAAAGGCAGTCAGAATCATCGTTTACATCAGATGCTGTGTGGCGAGCTGTATCACATCGTGCGCATGTACCGTTATCAGACCAGTACCAGCGCCAAGCGCCCGCTGCAGGCACTGCAGGAACACCAACGAATTGTTGAAGCTATTTCGGCACGTGATGCCGAACTGGCTGAATTACTGATGCGACGTCATATCCAGGCATCGCTGACCAATCTGGAAAATCGATTAGCTGAAGAGGAGGGTCACTCATGACTCCAGGTCAGAAATTCCGTAAAGCACTGGCGGATAACAAACCGCTGCAAATTGTCGGCACCATTAACGCTTACGCGGCGATGATGGCGGAGCGTATTGGTCATCAGGCCATTTATCTGTCGGGTGGCGGTGTGGCAAACGCCTCTTACGGTCTGCCGGATCTGGGTATGACCTCGCTCAATGACGTGGTGGAAGACGTGCGTCGCATCACCTCCGCCAGCAGTCTGCCATTACTGGTGGATATCGACACCGGCTGGGGCGGTGCGTTTAACATTGCCCGTACCATCCAGCAGATGGAAAAAGCCGGCGCCGCAGCCGTGCATATTGAAGATCAGGTGATGCAGAAGCGCTGTGGTCACCGTCCGAACAAAGAAATCGTCTCTCAGGCAGAAATGGTTGACCGTATCAAAGCCTGTGTCGATGCCCGTAACGACGACAGCTTCTTTATCATGGCCCGTACCGATGCGTTCGCGCAGGAAGGTCTGGATGCTGCCATCGAGCGCGCTCAGGCCTGTGTAGCCGCTGGTGCCGACGGTATTTTCGCCGAAGCAATCAAAACCGAAGATGACTACCGTAAATTCTCTGCAGCATTGGATGTACCACTGCTGGCAAATATCACCGAATTTGGCCAGACCGAACTGTGGAACCGTGAACAGCTGGGTGAGTGGGGCGCGGCCATGGTGCTGTACCCGCTGAGCGCTTTCCGTGCGATGAACAAAGCCGCAGAAACCGTGTATAAAAGCATCCTGGCAGAGGGTGACCAGCGCAAGGTGGTCGACATCATGCAGACCCGTATGGAACTGTACGATTACCTGAACTACCACGATTTTGAGCAGAAGCTGGATGCGCTGTTTGCGGAAGGCAAAAACAAATAAGTGTTTGGCCGTTAGCGCAAACCGATAATTTTAAAATTTTCACTAAGAAAAAGAGCGTGGCGAGGTTGCCGGAATGGCCAGTAAGGCCTCCGGTAACATGGCCGGCTCTGACAGGAGAATGTAATGGCAGCAGCAAAACAACTCAGTGGTGCCGGCCTGCGTGGTCAGGTTGCCGGTAAAACCGCACTGTCGACCGTGGGTAAATCCGGTTCTGGTCTGACTTACCGTGGCTATGACGTAAAAGATCTGGCCGCCCAGTGTGAATTTGAAGAAGTGGCGTACCTGATTCTGAAAGGCAAGCTGCCGAATCAGGCTGAGCTGGACGCCTACAAAGCCAAGCTGAAATCCATGCGCGCTCTGCCGCAGGCATTAAAAGAAGTACTGGAACGTATTCCGGCTTCAGCGCACCCGATGGACGTGATGCGTACCGGTTGCTCCATGCTGGGCAACCTGGAAACCGAAGAAAGCTTTGATCAGCAGCAGGATGCCACCGATCGTATGCTGGCGCTGTTCCCGGGCATGATCAACTACTGGTACAACTTCAGCCATAACAATGGCAAACGTATCGAGGTTGAAACCGCTGCAGATTCTATCGCTGAGCAGTTCCTGTGGACTCTGCATGGCGAAAAGCCTTCTGAACTGCACACTCAGGTGATGCACGCGTCATTAACGCTGTATGCCGAGCACGAATTTAACGCTTCTACCTTTACCGCCCGTGTGTGTGCTTCCACCCTGAGTGATATGCACTCCTGTGTAACCGGCGCCATCGGCTCCCTGCGTGGCCCGCTGCACGGTGGCGCCAACGAAGCAGCGATGGAGCTGATTGAAGGTATGAACGATCCGGAAGATGCTGAGCAAAAACTGCTGGGTATGCTGGAACGCAAAGAAAAAATCATGGGCTTTGGCCACGCGATTTACTCTGAATCTGATCCGCGTAATGCCGTGATTAAAGAATGGTCTGAAAAGCTGGCCAAAGCGAACGGCGATACCTCGCTGTACGATATTTCCGTACGTTGTGAAGCCGTTATGTGGCGCGAGAAGAAACTGTTCTGTAATGCCGATTTCTTCCACGCCTCGGCGTACAACTACATGGGCATTCCAACCAAGCTGTTCACCCCGATTTTCGTATGCTCCCGCCTGACCGGCTGGGCAGCGCACGTGATGGAGCAACGTGCCGACAACCGCATTATCCGCCCAAGTGCGGAATATACCGGTGAAGAGTTCCGCCCGGTACCGGCGATTGCCCAGCGTTAAGAATCCAGGGCCTGTCGACACTAAGTGAATCAGGCCTGCTGAGAACCAGTTTTTCTCAGAACGAGGAGAGAGGAGTGATATTAGCGGGCTAAATGAATGACGAGCGACGACGTTAATGGGGAAAACTGGCCTCAGCCCGAAGGGTTATGGCTAAAAATCCCTCATCCTGCGTTGCTGTTCGTTCGCTTAACCCGTTAGGCCACACTCTCAGCGCCTTGCCTGAGAAATTTTTAACCAATAACAGGCCTGTTTAATTAGTGTCGACAGGCCCTGGTAAGAACTGCCTGCGGGCAGTTCGGCTTTTTTGAGAGAACACCCCATGAACACCGAATTCCGTAAACCACTGGCCGGCACCGCACTGGAGTATTTTGATACCCGTGCCGCGGTCGATGCTATTAAACCTGGCAGCTATGACGGCCTGCCATATACCTCCCGTATTCTGGCCGAACAGCTGGTGCGCCGCTGTGAGCCTGAACTGCTGACCGATGCCCTGACGCAGCTGATTGAGCGTAAGCGTGATCTGGATTTTCCGTGGTATCCGGCGCGTGTGGTATGTCACGACATTCTCGGTCAGACCGCTCTGGTCGATCTGGCTGGTCTGCGTGATGCCATCGCTGAAAAGGGCGGTGATCCGTCCAAAGTCAATCCGGTGGTGCAGACTCAGCTGATCGTTGACCACTCGCTGGCGGTTGAATGCGGCGGTTTTGATCCGGATGCCTTCGCCAAAAACCGCGAGATCGAAGAGCGCCGCAACGAAGACCGTTTCCACTTTATTAACTGGACCAAGACCGCATTCGACAACGTGGATGTGATTCCGGCAGGTAACGGCATCATGCACCAGATCAACCTGGAGAAAATGTCGCCGGTGGTTCAGGCGCGCAATGGTGTAGCCTATCCGGATACCTGTGTCGGTACCGACTCCCACACCCCGCACGTCGATGCGCTGGGTGTTATTTCTGTTGGCGTGGGCGGTCTGGAAGCCGAAACCGTGATGCTTGGCCTGCCATCCATGATGCGTCTGCCGGATATTGTTGGTGTTGAGCTGAAGGGCAAACGCCAGCCTGGCATTACCGCCACCGATATCGTGCTGGCACTGACCGAGTTCCTGCGTAAAGAGCGCGTGGTGGGTGCTTATGTGGAATTCTTCGGTGAAGGTGCGTCCAGTCTGACCATCGGTGACCGGGCAACCATTTCCAATATGACACCGGAGTACGGTGCGACCGCAGCGATGTTCTACATCGATGAGCAAACCATCGACTACCTGAAACTGACCGGCCGTGAGCCTGAGCAGGTGGCCTTAGTAGAACAGTACGCCAAAGAAACCGGTCTGTGGGCCGATGCGCTGAAAACCGCGCAATACGAACGTGTACTGAGCTTCGACCTGTCGGCTGTCGGCCGTAATATGGCAGGCCCGTCTAACCCGCATGCCCGTGTATCAACGGCTGATCTGGCCGCCAAAGGTATTGCCGGTAATCTGGATGCGGCCAAAGCACAGGAAGCCGAAGGTCTGATGCCGGATGGTGCGGTCATCATCGCCGCCATTACTTCCTGTACCAATACTTCTAACCCGCGCAACGTGGTCGCCGCCGGTCTGCTGGCGAAAAAAGCCAACGAACTGGGCCTGATCCGCAAGCCATGGGTGAAATCTTCCTTCGCACCTGGCTCCAAAGTCGCCGAGTTGTACCTGAAAGATTCCGGCCTGCTGCCGGAACTGGAAAAGCTGGGCTTTGGTATTGTGGCTTTCGCCTGTACTACCTGTAACGGTATGTCCGGTGCGCTGGACCCTGTGATTCAGCAGGAAATCATCGATCGTGATCTGTATGCCACGGCGGTACTGTCCGGTAACCGCAACTTCGATGGCCGTATTCACCCGTACGCCAAGCAGGCGTTCCTGGCATCGCCACCACTGGTCGTGGCCTACGCCATCGCCGGTACTATTCGTTTTGATATCGAAAACGATGTGCTTGCGGTCGTTGATGGTAAAGAAATCCGCCTGAAGGATATCTGGCCCTCGGATGAAGAAATCGACGCCATCGTTAAAGAAAGCGTGAAGCCGGAGCAGTTCCGTCAGATCTACATTCCGATGTTTGATCTGGGTGCCAAAGAGAAAGCCATCAGCCCTCTGTACGACTGGCGTCCGATGAGCACCTATATCCGCCGTCCACCTTACTGGGAAGGCGCTCTGGCCGGTGAACGTACACTGAAAGGCATGCGCCCTCTGGCTGTGCTGCCGGACAACATCACCACCGACCACCTGTCGCCATCCAACGCCATCATGATGGACAGTGCGGCGGGTGAATATCTGCACAAAATGGGTCTGCCGGAAGAGGACTTTAACTCTTACGCAACTCACCGTGGTGACCACCTGACGGCACAGCGTGCAACCTTCGCCAACCCGAAACTGCTGAACGAAATGGTGCTGGATGAAAACGGCAACGTGAAGCAGGGTTCTCTGGCGCGCGTTGAGCCGGAAGGCAAGGTGATGCGTATGTGGGAAGCGATTGAAACCTACATGAACCGCAAGCAGCCGCTGATTATCGTTGCCGGTGCCGATTATGGTCAGGGTTCTTCCCGTGACTGGGCCGCCAAAGGCGTGCGTCTGGCGGGTGTTGAGGCGATTGCTGCCGAAGGCTTCGAGCGTATTCACCGCACCAACCTGATCGGCATGGGCGTACTGCCGCTGGAATTCAAAGCTGGCACCACGCGTAAGACTCTGGGCCTGGATGGTACTGAGACCTACGACGTGAAAGGCGATCTGAGCCCGCGTTGCGATCTGACACTGGTGATTACCCGTAAAGATGGTGAAGTAGTTGAAGTACCGATGACCTGTCGTCTGGATACCGCCGCAGAAGTGGATGTGTACAGTGCCGGTGGGGTGTTGCAGAAGTTCGCTCAGGACTTCCTGCAGGGCGAATAACGAAGCTGGCTGCCTCGTTAACGCTTCCGAAACGCCGCAAAACATAGTTTTGCGGCGTTTTAAAAAATCCAAAGTAGGGTGGGCACTGCCCACCTTTCTTTTAAGGGCATCGACGTTTTCAGTAACGTCCTGAAAGAGAAATAATTATGTCCAAACAAATCAAAATTCCGGCCACCTATATGCGTGGCGGCACCTCTAAGGGTGTATTTTTCAGCCTGACCGATTTACCTGAAGCGGCTCAGGTACCGGGAGACGTGCGCGATAACATTCTGTTGCGTGTTATTGGCAGCCCAGATCCTTATGGTCAGCAAATTGATGGCATGGGCGGTGCCACGTCCAGTACCTCAAAGACCGTTATTCTGGCGAAAAGCGAACAGCCGGATCACGACGTGGATTATTTATTCGGCCAGGTGTCGATTAATAAGCCTTTTGTGGACTGGTCAGGTAACTGCGGTAATTTAACCGCTGCCGTTGGGGCATTTGCCATTGCCAAAGGTCTGGTCGCGGCCGATCGTATTCCCCACAACGGCATTTGTACTGTGCGTATCTGGCAAAAAAATATTCAGAAAACCATTATCGCCCATGTACCGATCACCGATGGTGAGGTGCAGGAAACCGGTGATTTTGAGCTCGACGGCGTAACCTTTCCTGCAGCGGAAGTGGTGATCGAATTTATGGACCCGGCGGATGGTGAAGGCTCTATGTTTCCGACCGGTAACGTAGTCGATGATCTCGAAGTTCCGGGCATTGGCACGTTCAAAGCCACCATGATTAATTCCGGTATTCCGACCATTTTTGTCAATGCGGCGGATATTGGTTACAAAGGCACCGAGCTGCAGAAAGACATTAATTCCGATGCCGAAGCGCTGGCGAAATTTGAAACCATGCGTGCTTACGGCGCGGTAAAAATGGGTTTAATTGCCGATGTTTCCGAAGCGGTTGCGCGCCAACACACGCCGAAAATTGCTTTCGTGGCACCTGCAACGGATTACGAAGCATCCAGTGGCAAACAGATTTCTGCAGCCGATATTGATGTGTGCGTACGTGCGTTATCCATGGGGAAATTACACCATGCGATGATGGGGACGGCGTCGGTGGCCATTGCAACGGCGGCGGCAGTACCTGGTACGCTGGTGAATCTGGCGGCCGGCGGTACCGAACGTGACTCCGTAACCTTTGGTCATCCGTCCGGTACATTACGCGTGGGTGCAGCGGCGGCGTTGGTTGATGGCGAATGGACGGCGACCAAAGCTGTAATGAGCCGCAGTGCGCGGATAATTATGGAAGGTAACGTGCATATTCCTGCCGACAACATCCATCTCTGAAGCAACATTCCTTATAGGAGTACTCCGGCCGGAGTACTCCATACTCATTAATGGCCTGCATGGCAAAGGTTTGGTCTTGCTGTAAGTCAGGGTTTGACCTTACGACGTATTTAACATGAGCAATCTTTTTATATGGATGGCTAATGTATGCGTCGGTTCTTGCTGGTTCTTTTGTTGCTGTTGCCAGGCGTTGGGGTAAGTCAGGCTGCTGAGAGGTTAAATGATGCGGAAGCCGTTAATTATGCCGGTAGTCTGCGTTATTTGTCGCAGCGGGTTATGAAAAATTATCTGGCGGTTGGCGCTGCTATTCGCCCCGATAAGGCCCATCAGCAATTGGATGAAAGTGTTGCAGAGTTTGAACAACACCTGCAGCAGCTGCTTGATTATGCTGCAGATTCTGATTTGCAAAAATCGTTACGCCAGATCGAATCTTTGTGGCAACAGCAGCGCCAGATGCTGCTGTCCACACCACAAAAAGATCAGGCAAAAACCTTGTTGCAGGATAATAATCGCTTGCTGGCTTTATGTGAGCAAACTACTCATGCCATCAGCCAGGCCATTACTCAAGCCACCAACAGGCCCGAAGCTCTGCTGATTAATATTGCCGGGCGACAACGGATGCTATCACAGAAAATTGCCAAAGCTTATTTTGCCCTTTATTGGAATGTTCAGGATGAGGGGTTAAAGGCCGAATTTGAGCAGGCTGTGCAGCAATTTTCATTGGCCATGACGCAATTGCAGGGTAGCCCTGAGAGTACCGAACAGATTCGTCAGGCGTTGGCCAGGGTTGATTCGCAATGGACTTTCTCCCAGACCGGTTTTGCCTTAAATAAGGAAGGCCGTTATGTGCCGACGGTTATTGCTGTAACGACAGAATCCATTTTGTGGAAAATGGACGCCATTACTCATCAATATGAAGAGTTGATGAATTTCTGAGTATGGAGCGTCTCTGAATTATTTGTACATGGTGATGGGCATACAAGCTAAGGCACAGCCCAAAGGCTGTGCCTTATGTTTTTTAAAGCGCCCGCTGCTGGTCGCGCAGTGCATCTTCAACGGCAAAGCGCATATATTGATCGTTCTGAGGAATGCGTTTAAGAAAATTCACAATGTCAGTATCCGGCTGCATTTTTCCTAAGGTTTCAACCATGCGGCGCTGCACCAGAGGTTCGTAGGTGGAAATCATCGACATCATCTTTTCCTGCACACCTCTGCCTAATTTAATCAGGGCGTTTTGTGCCTCTTCCGGAATTTTATGATCAAGATCGCCGAGGCTTTCTATCAATAGCTCCTGTGCGCGTAAATCCTGGGTGCGGATATTTCCCAGTACGGTGATCAGATGACGTTTCATGGTCGTGCGGTAAGGGCCGCTGGCCTGCACGCGCACACGCTCCAGTTTACGGATAACGAGGTCTTCTGCAGCCGCCGCGCGCGTTCCGTAAGCAACCAGATACTCTCCGTAAGCATTTAATTCCATGGCATTGCCGTCACCGAATAACCGGTCAGCACATTCTCTCGGCGTACAGGCTTCGGAGTCGGGCAGGTTATAACGGATAAACCACAGGTTCTTCTGTACCTCATTAATGCGCTGGCCTTTGATGATCTGAGCAAACAGCTTTGGATAGCGGCCGAGCATATTCTCGATTAATGCTGCCTGCTGCTGATTTTCTTCGGCGTTACGTTCCAGTGTTGTCAGCAGGTAATACATTGTTTTAGCAGTGTTGTCGTTGAGGGTGTCTTTTTGCTCGTTCAGTTTTTCCAGCAGCAGATTAAAGCTGTTGCTGGCCAGTTCCTGATTGCCGGTTTCCTTCAGCTGGTTTTTATAAAAATCGGTGATGGGTTTAACCATGTCATTAATGTCCGGCAGCTCGCCACTGTACTGCTGGAATAATTCAGCCCCGATAGCCGGCTGGCGATAAGCGCTGGCTTTAATAATGCGTGCGGTCAGTTCTCCAGCGCTCAGGGCAGGGTTGCCGACTTTTCCTTTTTCTGCCGCCTGAATCAATGACAGCAATTGATTTTTCAGTTGCAGCGCGGTTTGTGGCTGATAGCTGGGCTTACCGCTGCGCGTATCATCGGGGGATTTATCGCTGTAATTGGATAACGCTGACAGCAGAGGCTGCAGGCGGTCTTCTGGCAGGCGCTGCAGGCTGCTGAGCATGGTTTCCCATTCGGTTGGTGTGATGCCGTTATCTTTGGTAATGGCGTATTTTGCGATGCCTGGAAGATATTCGGACAGATTATGCGGTGCAATCTGTGCCAGCTGGACAAACAGATAGTCCCGGTAGCCAGTAGCGGGATAGCGGCTCTGGGTGAGGGAGTAGAGCACGTTATATTGCCAGTCGTTGCAGTCGTTATCGAAAGGCGCTTTTAATGCAAAAGCGACCAGCTCGGCATTTTTATCCGGGCTTGGGGCTTTCTGTAATGTGATTTTTACCTGCTCACGTACGGCGTCACAGGGGTTTTTACCACCACTGCCAATAATGGTTGCAATCTGGGTGCTTAAACCATCGGGGTCGACTTCAATTTCCGCTTTCAGGTAAAAATTTTCGCCATCCCATTTTTCTTCAAGGATCTTTGTTTTTGTCAGCGCGCTGGCAAATGTCTGGTAGTTGGCCTGCACAGTACGGCTGAATTCTTCTTTATCGAGGGTTTCGGTGTTGCTGAAGCTGGATTGCACCTGCACACCGACTTCTTCAATTAACAGCACCTGAAGTTGTTGCAGGGCGGCTTTGCGGGCGGAAACCTTTGAATCATTTTCGCTGGCGTTGTAGGTGTACTCACGCACCATGGTCATCGACTCGGCACTGGCGCTCTGGCTGAATATTGTGCAGATGATCAGTGCCAGCAGCAGCTGTAAATAAGGCTGCTTGGCTGAATATGCGACGGGCATAATGGATAGGGCTTTGGCCATGGATCGTCCTTGCTGAAAATTTCTGATTCGGGTGAGGATATTACTGATAACTGTCTCGTCAGTCAGCAGTGAAACGTTTTTGCGGGCTATAAAAAAACCGCCCGGAGGCGGTTTTTCAGTCAGTAACAGACGGCGACGTACGTTGTCGCCTGTCGGTGTTACTTGTTGTGCTCGTCGGCTTCTGTTGCTGTTTCAGCTTCAGTTACCGCAGTGGTTTCTGTCGCTGGTTCAGCGTCAGCTACAACCACAGATTCGGCAGCTGGCTCTGCAGCGGCTTGCTCGGCCGGTGCTGCTGCCTGTTCCGCGCTATCCGCATTGCGGCGGTTACGCGGATCATTAGGCGCACGACCGCCCGGGTTGCGACGGCGTCCACGACGGGATGCACGATCATTGCCCTGGGTTGCTGTGGCTGCTTCTTCCTGAGAAGTCGTTACTTCTGCTTCGCTTGTTTCCGCTTCAGTTGCTTCTGCCTGGACCTTTTCTGTGGCGGCTGGCTTTTCTTCAGCAACAGTCACTTCAGGCTGGGAGGCCGTGTCTTCTGCTGGCTGAGCGACAGTTTCCTGCACTTCAGCTGCTTCAGTAGTCTGTACTTCTGCTGTTTGTGTTTCAGCAGCAGGGGCTTCAGTGACTTGAGTATCAGTGGCCAGAGTTTCAGTGGTATGAGCCTCTGTAGTCTGGGTTTCTGCCGCTGCAGGAGCTTCAGTCGCCTGAGCCTCCGCTTCCTGAGTATCAGCACTTTCAACGGCTGCTGACTGCTCAGCGGTTTCTGCTTTTACTTCGCTGGTCTCAGCATTGGCTGCGTCGACAGCGACTTCCGCTGCGTTGGCGTCAGTATTTTCCCCATTGTCTGCTTCAGTAGCACCGGTTTTGGCCGGGCGATCGTCACGGTTGCGGTTGCGGCGACGGCTGTTGCGTGAGCGGCGGGTTGTTTTTTCGCCATTCTCATCAGCGTTGCTTTCGCTGCCCGCATCCGTGCTGTTATCGGCATTGGCAGGGGTTGCTGCATTTTCGCTTACAGCACTATCTGCAGCTACCACAGCCTGTTCTTCAGCTGCCTGTTCGTTGCTGTTTTCTTCAGCGCTGGCAGCGTTAGCCTGGGTATTGTTGCGCTCGCCACGTTCACCACGGTTGCGACGACGACGCCCCTCTGGGCGACCTTCGCTGTTGCGGTTGCCGGCATCGACGGTTTCGCTGGCCACTACGTTGCTGGCTGCTTCGTTTTCGGTCAGTTCAACTTTGTCATTGCGGACTTCGTTGCGTGGTGCGCGATTGCCGCTGCGGTCACGGCGTGGTGCACGTGGCTCGTTGCTGGCTTCGGCTTCGTTACGCTCGGCGCGGTTGTCGTTACGTTCACCGTCGTTACGGTTATCGTTGCGATTGCGGGCTGGGCGGTCATTACGGTTGCGACCGGAGCGTTCGCCACGACCTTCGTTGCGGCTTTCGCTACGGGTTTCGCTGCGATTGCCGCGCTCGTTATCACTGTCGTTGCGGTCATCGCGGTTGCGCTCGTTACGATTGCGGTTGCGGCCACGGTCATTGCGGTTGCGTTCGTTACGGTTGCGCTCATTGCGGCCGTTACTGCTTTCTTCGCGGGCTTTTTTCGGCGCAGGTTTTTCTTCCTGCTTTTCACCGCCATCAAACAGCGCAGACAGGGCGCTGCCAATTTTGCTCCACAGACCTTTGCTGGCTGTTGCTTCGCTTGCTGTTGCAACTGGTGCGGCGGCAGGAACGCTGTGAGCACCGGCTTTAACCGCAGCTTGCTGTACTTTGCTGGTTTCGCGGATGGTCAGATCCAGACCGTATTCGGTCTCTTCTTCTTCCATCTTGTGTTCGTAGCTGACTTCGCCGATCAGGCTGTCATCCGGGCGCAGACGCAATACTTCGTAGTGCGGTGTTTCCATATTCGGATTCGGCAGAACCACGACTTTGCTGCCGTGACGGGCTTCGATGCCGGCGATCAGGGTGCGTTTTTCGTTCAGCAGGAAGGTAGCAACGGATACCGGCACAATAGCGCGGATCTGTCCGGTGTTCTCTTTTGCAGCTTCTTCTTCGATCAGGCGCAGAATTGACAGACCGGTAGACTGGATATCACGCACAACACCAGTACCGTTACAGCGCGGGCATACGTGGCCACTGGTTTCTTCCAGCGACGGACGCAGACGCTGACGCGACATTTCCATCAGGCCGAAGCGGGAAATACGGCCAACCTGTACGCGGGCACGATCCACTTCCAGTGCTTTCTTCAGGCGGGTTTCAACTTCGCGCTGATTCTTGCTGGACAGCATGTCGATAAAGTCGATCACTACCAGGCCGCCCATATCGCGCAGGCGCAGCTGGCGGGCAATCTCGTCGGCCGCTTCCAAATTGGTGTTCAGTGCGGTTTCTTCGATATCGGCACCTTTGGTGGCGCGCGCCGAGTTGATGTCGATAGACACCAGGGCTTCGGTCGGGTCGATAACGATAGAACCACCGGATGGCAGTTTCACTTCGCGCTGGAAGGCCGATTCGATCTGGCTTTCAATCTGATAGCGGTTGAACAGCGGTACGGCATCGGTGTAGCGCTTGAATTTGTTCTGGTAGTGCGGCATGACCTGCTGCACAAAGCCCAGAGCTTCTTCGTAGGCGGCATCGGTGTCGATCAGTACTTCACCGACGTCCTGACGCAGGTAGTCACGGATGGCGCGGATGATAACGTTGCTTTCCTGCAGCAGCAGGCAAGGAGCAGGGCGCTCGTCGGAGGCGCGCTTGATGGCGTCCCACAGGTGAACCAGATAATTCAGGTCAGCCTGCAGTTCTTCGGCGCTGCGGCCAATACCGGCGGTACGGACGATAACGCCCATTTTGTCCGGTACGGTCACACCTTTCATGGCTTCACGCAGTTCGGTGCGTTCGTCGCCTTCAATGCGGCGGGAGATACCACCGGCACGTGGATTGTTTGGCATCAGTACCAGATAGCGGCCAGCCAGAGATACCTGAGTGGTCAGTGCGGCACCTTTGTTGCCACGCTCTTCTTTGTCGACCTGAATGATGACTTCCTGGCCTTCGCGCAGCACATCTTTGATGTTGATGCGGCCCGGGCCGGGGTCTTTAACAAAGTATTCGCGGGCAATTTCTTTCAGTGGCAGAAAGCCGTGACGCTCAGCACCGAAGTCGACAAACGCGGCTTCCAGGCTGGGTTCGATGCGGGTGATTTTACCTTTATAGACATTGGACTTCTTCTGCTCGCGGGAGCCGGACTCAATATCGAGGTCGTAGAGTTTCTGGCCATCTACAAGGGCTACACGCAACTCTTCAGGCTGAGTTGCATTGATAAGCATTCTTTTCATGCTGTACGTTAAGCTCGTTCTGGCAACGTACCGGCTGGCAATGCCGGACTATTCCGGCCACTACCAAAATATTTATGGGTGCTTTGCAGCAGTTGTCAGCGCCGTTTTCGGGTCGCCTGACCTGTCTCGCAGTGGTGCCTCTGGTTTGTTGTGCACCAACACTGTCCATAATTTGATAATGCGAGATTGCCCGCAGGTCGCTGCGTGGTTTATCTCACTGGGCGGGCGGCCATTGGCCTGCGCTCGCCGTAATTATTCGTCAGGAAGAGTTTTAACAGTATGTCTTCTTCCTTATACTCTGCCGCTTGATCGGCCTGGCCTCGCCTTTCGGCTGATCTTGATCGTCGGCTGGGTTGTACGCTTTCTCTGTGCCGACCAAGGCCGTGGGCGAATATAGCAACATTGGTTGCGCCCCGCAAATGCCATACCACAAATAAATCCGCCGCCTGGGCTGCTTCGAACCTATGTCAAATCACGAAATCGATACCGGTAAAGTATCGCTGTTGACGGTGACCGCCGATAACGATGGTCAGCGTGTCGATAATTTTCTTATCTCTGTTTTAAAAGGTGTGCCCAAGACTCTGGTGTACCGCATCATCCGCAAAGGCGAGGTGCGGGTAAATAAAGGAAGGGTGAAGGCGGATACCCGCCTGGCGGCTGGTGATGTGGTGCGGGTGCCGCCGCTGCGGATTGCCGAGCGTGATGAAACGCCGGATGTATCACCGGCGCTGCAGGAGATTCTGCAGAATGCCATCCTGCATGAAGATGATGGTCTTCTGGTGGTGAACAAGCCCCACGGGCTGGCCGTGCATGGCGGCAGCGGGGTGAATCTGGGGTTGATTGAAGCCTTGCGTAAAATGCGCCCGGATCATCGCTTTCTTGAGTTGGTGCACCGCCTCGATCGTGATACCTCAGGCGTTATTATGATTGCCAAAAAGCGCTCAGTACTGACAGCTCTGCAGCGTATGCTGGCGAACAAATCAGGTATCAGTAAAAAGTATCTGGCCATGGTGCACGGGCATTGGCCTGCTTCTGTGACCGAAGTGCGTGAACCGCTGCTGCGTTTTGAACGCCAGTCCGGTGAGCGCATGGTGATGGTGAGTCCGGAAGGCAAAACGTCACTGACCAAAACCACCCTGAAGGCCTCGGGGTCGCATTACTCATTAATAGAAGCAGAGCCGGTGACCGGGCGTACCCATCAGATTCGGGTGCACTGTCAGTTTCAGGGCTGCAGTATTGCCGGTGATGTGAAGTACTGCGACCGCTCGCAGCAGGATATCGACAAGCGTCAGGGGGTTAAGCGTTTGTTTCTGCATGCCTGGCAGTTGTCTTTCCGCCATCCTGACAGTGGTGAGCGCCTGCAGATCAGTGCGCTGCCGGACGATGAATTCAGCAGTATTTTAAAGAAGGCGGGGTGTGAGTTTGCGCTTTAAACTGATTATTTTTGACTGGGACGGTACGCTGGTCGACTCCACTCAGCGCATTGTTGACAGTATGCAGCAGGCGGCTGGTGAGGTTGGCTTGCCACAGGTCGCGGATGCTGTGGTGCAGAACATTATTGGTCTTGGTTTACCGGAGGCGCTGCGTACGGTATGGCCGGCGATTGATGAGCCACAATTGCAGGCCATGACCCAGGTGTATGCACGCTATTTTGTCGCTGACAGTCAGGTTGCTATGGGCTTCTTTCCCGGAACTCCGGAGTTTCTGGAAGGTCTGGTTGAGCGGGGCCATTTACTGGCGGTTGCCACCGGCAAAAGCCGGCGCGGACTCGACCGGATGCTGCGCGACCTGAAAATAGGGCACCGATTCGCTGCGACCCGCTGTGCCGATGAAACCCGCTCGAAGCCGCATCCGCAGATGCTCAGGGAATTGCTGAGTGAGCTGAACATTGCGCCGGATGAGGCGCTGATGGTCGGCGATACCACCTACGACCTGGATATGGCCAATGCTGCCGGTATGGCGTCTGTGGCCATGGGGCATGGCGCGCACGATGATCGCGTGCTTCTGGCTTGTGGTCCGCTGGCCATCTGCCATAGCATTCAAGAACTTAACGACTGGATACGTATTAATGGATAACGAAAACCTCAACCAGAATCAGCCGGCAAACCGCCCGGCCGATAACAGCAAAGAATGGAAGCTGATCGAAAAAGTACTGATGGATATGCAGGGCGAGCAGAAGCGCGCCCGTCGCTGGGGTATTTTCTTTAAAGCGCTCACCTTTATTTACCTGTTCACCATTATCTGGCTGCTGCGCATGCCGGGCGAGCATGGTGCAGAAATGCTGCCGGAAGGAAATTATGCCGCCGTAATTGAAGTGAATGGGGTGATTGCCGCCGATCAGGACGCCAGCGCTGATGCGCTTATTGGTGCATTGCGTGACGCCTTCGATGATGAAAAGGCACTTGGTGTAATTCTGCGCATTAACAGCCCGGGCGGCAGTCCGGTACAGGCCGGTTACGTCTATGACGAAATCAAACGCCTGAAAGAAACCCGTCCTGATTTTCCTGTGTATGCGGTGATTATGGATCTGGGTGCTTCCGGGGCTTATTACATTGCTGCGGCGGCGGATGAAATCTATGCCGATAAAGCCAGTCTGGTGGGCTCTATCGGTGTGGTGGGCTCCGGCTTTGGCTTTGTGAAAGCGATGGAGAAATTCGGCGTCGAGCGTCGCCAGTATACTGCCGGTGAGCACAAGGGCTTCCTTGATCCTTTCCTGCCTGAGAATGAAGATGAAAAAGCCTTCTGGCAGGGCGTGCTCAAGGTTACTCATAAGCAGTTTATCGAGCAGGTGAAGCTGGGTCGCGGTGAGCGTCTGAAAGATGATCCGAATCTGTTTTCTGGTCTGGTGTGGTCTGGTGAGCAGGCGCTGGATCTGGGGTTGATTGACGGGCTGGCATCCAGCAGTCAGATTGCCCGGGAAAAACTGGATACCGAAGAGCTGGTTAACTTTACCTACCAGCCAAGCCCCTGGGATGAGCTGGTGAAGCGCTTCGGTGCAAGTATGGGGCGTGGCTTTGCGACGCTGCTGACTGAGCAGACTCTGAGTCTGCGTTAAATAATTTTGACAGAGGGGCTTTGCGTACCTATGATGTCGCGCACTATGGCAGAGGCTCAGCTTCCCAAGCGTGTTGATGCGGTAAAACTGGTTACTGTTGGACAGCAATTCAGTGCCGATATCGACAGCAAACAGCTAACCAGGCTTAACGAAGCAGTCGAAGACTGCGTCGCTCCGGTTCACTGCGAAATTCGTTTCGAACGTGATCAGGAAAAGCACCGGTTACTGCAGGGCAGCTGTAATACAAGTGTTGTCATGATCTGTCAGCGCTGTCTCGGGAATGTCACCATTCCTGTGGAAAGCAGCTTTCAGCTGGGACTTGTATTTGACGATGATCAGGCCAAGCAATTACCGAAACGGTTTGAGCCGGTCGAAGTTGACGAAAATGGTCAGCTGGATCTGTGGTCAGTGATGGAAGACGAAGTGCTGCTGGCACTGCCCATGTTTCCAACACACCCGGAAGGCGATTGTCAGTTTAAGCAACCTGAGTCGAAGCCGGAAACAACAGATTCAGACGACAAACGACCCAACCCGTTTGACGTTTTAGCTAAGCTCAAACAGAAATAGCGAATAGTTAGGAGCCTAAAATGGCGGTTCAGCAAAACAAAGTAACTCGTTCCAAGCGTGGCATGCGTCGTTCACACGATGCACTGGACACTGCAGCAATGGCACTGTCTACCGATCCGACTTCTGGTGAAACTCACCGTCGTCACCACGTAAGCGCTGACGGTTTCTACCGTGGCAAAAAAGTCGTGGAGACTGGCAACAACTAATATGTTTACCGTTGCGGTAGATGTAATGGGCGGGGACTTAGGTCCCCGCGTTGCGTTTCAGGCCTGTAAGAAATTCCTTAAGTCGCGCCCGGATGTTCATCTGATTGTGGCGGTGACTCAGGACTTCGCTGATGAAGCGGAGTCGTTCTTTGCTTCCCGTAAATCGCGGGTACGCATTCTCCTTTGTGAAACCCAGATATCCATGCAGGATAAACCCGCGCAAATGCTGCGTCAGGGGCTGAAGTCAACCATGGCTGCCGTGCTGCATGAATATCAGCAGGGGCGCGCACAGGGTGTACTTTCTGTTGGCAATACCGGGGCACTGATGGTGCTTGCCCGTCATCTTTTGGGAATGCTGCCCGGTCTTGACCGTCCGGCGCTGGCAACCCAGCTGCCCACGCGCAAAAAACCACTGCTGATGCTCGATCTGGGCGCCAATTTAGGTGTCAGCGCTGATCAGCTTGTGCAGTTTGCCTGTATTGGTGCGGCCTGGAGTTGCACCCAGTGCGCGATGGCACCACGCCTTGGTCTCCTGAATGTTGGGCGCGAGTCAACCAAGGGGACGGATAATGTGCGTCATGCGGCCGAACAGTTGCAGCGTATTATGCCGGACTACTATGTCGGCTTTTACGAAGGTGATGACCTCTACCGCGGCGAGCTGGATGTACTGGTAACCGATGGTTTTGCCGGCAATATCGCCCTGAAGGCCAGTGAAGGGTTGTCGGAATGGCTCAGTGAGCAGCTGCAGAGCGAATTCCGCAATACCTGGTTTTTGCGCTGGCTGTCATTCCTTTGGGCGCCGGCCATTGGTCGTATTGAGCGGCGTATATCACCGGCCCGTCATGGTGGTGCTTTGCTGCTGGGGCTGGATGGTGTGGTGGTTAAAACCCATGGCAAATCCGACGAGCGCGCTTATCGCTATGCGCTGGAGTACCTGCTGCAGAAAGTTGAGCGCTTCGATAAACCCCGTTTGCTGGCCGAGCTTAATCGTCTGCAAAATCATTGAGCGGTGAATCTGATTCAATAATATTGTGCATTGTTGACTATTTATTGTAACAATTGCTCTCCATATTATGTGTCCGGCTTTCGGCGCTGATGTTGGAACGCAATTGATAGCGCGTATTCAGAAACGTTATTCAGAATTCGTACAACAGTGATTTTTACCGTGAATACAGGGCAAGTGATGACCGATGTAATTGCATTCTTCCCCGGTCAGGGCGCGCAGCAGGTTGGTATGCTGGCGGATCTGGCGGCCGAATATCCTCAGATTCAGAGCACCTTTGCACAAGCGTCTGAATCCATCAATCTTGATCTCTGGGCCATGTGTCAGGACGGCCCGGCAGAAACACTGAATCAGACCTATAACACTCAGCCAGCGTTACTGACGGCCAGCGTTGCTTTATGGCGTGTACTGCAGGAAACCTGTCCGGCGCTGAATGTAATCGCCGGAGCAGGACATTCTCTGGGGGAGTATTCCGCACTGGTTGCTGCTGATGCGATTGATTTCGCCGATGCTGTGCGTCTGGTAAAAAAACGTGGTGAGCTGATGGAAGCTGCGGTACCGGCGGGTCAGGGTGGCATGGCCGCCGTGCTGGGTCTGGAAGAAGATCAGATCCGCGCAGTGTGTGCTGAGGCTTCCGCTGCCGGTGTGGTTGAGCCAGCGAATTTTAACGCACCCGGCCAGATCGTTATTGCCGGTGCCATGAGCGGCGTGGAAAAAGCCATTGAGCTTGCCAAGGCTGCAGGCGCCAAGCGCGCACTGCCATTGGCGGTCAGCGGTCCGTTCCACTCCAGCCTGATGAAAGCCGCAGCCGAAGAATTTGGCGAGGCACTGAATGCGGTTTCCTTCCGCGCACCGGCATTCCCGGTGTATCACAACGTTGATAATGCGGTGGCAACTCTGGCAGAAATTCCATCGCGTCTGCTGGCGCAGCTGTACAGCCCGGTTAACTGGACTGGTGCAGTGCAGGCTTGTCGCGGACGCGCTGATAATGCGATTGAATTCGGCCCGGGCAAAGTGCTCAGCGGTCTGAACAAGCGCATCGATAAAACGCTGGCAACCCATAATACGGGTGATGCCGCGTCCTTACAGGCAACCATTGCCTTTATTCAAGGATCCTGAATATGAGTGAAAAATTACTCGCCCTGGTGACCGGCGCTTCCCGCGGCATTGGTCGCGCGATTGCCGAACGTCTGGCGCGTGACGGCTATCGTGTTGTTGGTACCGCAACCAGCGAATCCGGTGCTGCTTCTGTGCGCGAAGCGCTGCAGCAGATTGACGGTGATAATGATGCACTGGTGCTGAATATTGCCGATGCGGCACAAACAGACAGCGCCCTGAAAGAGTTTTTACAGAATTACGGCACGCCACGGGTTGTGGTGAATAACGCCGGAATCACGCGCGACAACCTGTTTCTGCGCATGTCGGATGACGAGTGGGGCGAGGTGATTAACACCAACCTCACCGGCGTATTCCGCGTATGCAAATCCATGGTTAAGCCGATGCTGAAGCAGAAGGCCGGCGCCATTATTAATATCAGTTCCATTATCGGTACTACCGGTAATGGCGGGCAGGCAAACTACGCTGCTGCCAAGGCGGGTCTGGAAGGTTTCAGCCGCTCTCTGGCGCAGGAAATTGCCAGCCGGAACATCACGGTGAATTGTGTCGCGCCGGGATTTATTCAAACAGATATGACGGAAATCTTGCCTGAAACGCAAAAAGAGGCGATCCTAGCCACCATTCCAGGCAAGCGCTTCGGACAGGTAGAAGAAATCGCTGGTGCGGTTGCTTTTCTGGCCGGAAACGACGCGAAATACATTACAGGCCAGACCATTCATGTGAATGGCGGCATGAATATGGGCTGAGGTCATTAAGACCACCAGGAAACTTGAAACGGTAGGAAAAAACCATGAGCAACATTGAAGAACGCGTAAAGAAAATCGTATGTGAACAGCTGGGTGTTAAAGAAGAAGATGTTAAGGCTTCATCCTCTTTTGTTGACGATCTGGGCGCGGATTCTCTGGATACTGTAGAGCTGGTTATGGCTCTGGAAGAAGAATTCGAAACTGAAATTCCTGATGAAGACGCTGAGAAGCTGACTACCGTTCAGGAAGCGATCGACTACATCATCGCCAACCTGTAAGGTCAGCGAGCCCGAAAGCCGCCTCTTCTGACGCGGCTTTTTTTATGCCTGTTATGTGACCTTTTGGCGGCCGTGTTTGCGACTACTGGGATGAAAAACGGAATATGACAAAGCGACGTGTGGTAATTACGGGACTGGGCAGCGTTAACCCGCTTGGTCTGAATGTGGCGGATACCTGGCGCGCGCTCTGCGCCGGAGAAAGTGGTATCACCCGTATTGAACACTTTGACACGGAAGGGTACGCCACGAAGATTGGCGGCGCAGTTAAACAGTTCGACGTCACCAGCGTGATGAGCGAAAAAGATGCGCGCAAAATGGATCTCTTTCTGCAGTACGCCATGGTGGCGGCAGAGCAGGCCATTGTTGATGCAGCCTTTCCCGAATCGTTAAACCGTGACCGTGTCGGTGTGGCTGTTGGCTCAGGCATCGGCGGCATCACGACGATTGAACAGAATTACCAGCAATTGCAGAGCAGTGGCCCGCGCCGGGTATCACCGTTTCTTGTGCCTGCTGCCGTGATTAATATGGCGTCCGGCAATATTGCTATCCGCCACAAACTCCGCGGCCCTAACTTTGCTATCACCACTGCCTGCACCACAGGTACTCATAATATTGGCTATGCCGCCCGTACCATCGCTTACGGCGATGCGGATGTGATGATTGCCGGCGGGTCCGAGATGGCATCGTCGCCTCTTGGTGTCGCCGGTTTTGCTGCGGCCCGCGCCATGAGTACCCGCAACGACGAGCCGGAAAAAGCCAGTCGGCCGTGGGATAAAGACCGTGATGGTTTTGTGCTGGGCGATGGCGCGGCTGTACTGGTACTGGAATCTCTTGAACATGCTCAGGCCCGTGGCGCGACTATTTATGCCGAACTCAGTGGTCTGGGCATGAGTGATGATGCCCATCACATCACCAGTCCGCCGGAAAATGGCGAGGGCGCGCGTATGGCGATGGCCAATGCACTTAACGATGCCGGTCTGCAGCCGCAGGATATTGATTACATCAACGCCCACGGCACCTCGACGCTGATTGGCGATATTGCCGAGACTCAGGCAATTAAAGATTTGTTTGGTGATCATGTCAGCCGTCTGGCGGTCTCTTCAACCAAGTCCATGACCGGCCACTTGCTGGGGGCTGCCGGCGCTCTGGAAGCCCTGATTACGGTGCTTGCGGTGCGCGATGGCATCGCGCCACCAACCATCAATCTTGATCATCCTGCCGAAGGATGCGATCTGGATTACGTGCCGCATAAGGCGCGTAAAATGGATATCCGCGCTGCTGTTTCCAACTCCTTTGGTTTCGGTGGTACCAACGGCAGCCTGCTGTTCCGTCGTTATGATGTCTGAAGTCAGTACTGCATACGTTTGGGTTAACGGTCAGTGGCAGGAGTGGGGTCATAGCCAAGCTCAGAGCCATTGGCCGTCCAATGACCGCGCGCTGCACTACGGCGATGGTCTGTTTGAAACCATCCGTTTTGCACCCGATGGCAGCATTCCTTTATGGCCATACCATAAACAGCGTCTGCTGCAGGGCTTATGTGCACTGGATTTCCCGATCGATAGCTTTCAGCAAATCGAACAGGCTCTGGCTCAGCGCCCGCAAAGCCCGCTGCTGGCCGGTAAGCTGCTGATCAGTCGCGGCGCCGGCCCGCGTGGCTATGCGCCGCCGGCCGAGCCTGAGCTGTTACTGCAGTGGCAGGAGTTTACGCCGCCTGACTGGGGCTATCTCCGTCTGCCGCAGGGCATGGTGGCCGGATTCAGCGATATCCGGCTGGCGATTCAGCCGGCACTGGCGGGTTTTAAGCATCTGAACCGCCTGGAACAGGTGCTTGCGCGCCAGCGCTTTGAGCCCGATTGGCAGGAAGCGGTGATGCTGGATGCACAGGGGCAGGTGGTTGAAGGCTGTATGAGCAACCTGTTTCTGCTGGAAAATGGACAACTGGTAACCCCGGATCTCAGTAGCAGCGGAGTGAATGGCGTTGTGCGGCGCTGGCTGTTGGCGCATCAGAATGTCATCATTACCCCTTTTGGGCGCGAACGTCTGCTGGCCGCTGATGCCGTCTTCTTCTGCAATACGCTGCAGGGGATTGTTATGGTCAGCCGCATAGGCGGGCGGCAATTCGAACACCCGGCAGCGCAGCATCAGATCGCAACGCTGCAGAAGGATCTGGAGAATCTTTACGCATGACACTGAGCAAACGCCTGCTGGCTTTGTCCTCCCTCGTTTTCCTGTTACTGAGTGCCACCGTATTGGCCATCTGGCAGCTGCCAACCAGTAACGAGCAACCTGTCCGTATCGAAGTGGTCAGCGGTGACACCATCAGCAGCCTCAGTCGCCGCTGGCAGGCCGACGGCTGGTTGCCATCGGCGCTGTTGTTGCGACTTCAGGCGCGACTGACCGGTCAGGAGCGGGTGTTGCGCGTCGGCGAATACGATGTGCCGGCAGCGCTCAGTGGCACTGAATTACTGAACTTTCTCGCCAATGCGACACCGGTAACTTATCGCGTCAGCCTGATTGAAGGGCTGCAGTTGCGCGAAGCGCTGACGGCGCTGGCCGAGGCGCCGCGTCTGACTCAGGATCTGAACCCGCTGACACCGGAACGGGTTGGCGAAATGCTTGGCCTGCAGGGTAATCCGGAGGGCTGGCTGTATCCGGATACCTACGTGTATCACAGCGGTGAAGGAGTTTCGTCGGTGATCCGTCAGGCCTACCAGCGTATGCGGGAGCAACTGGCTGCAGCGTGGGAGGTCCGTGCGGCGGACGTGCCGTACAAAAGCCCTTATGAAGCACTGATCATGGCGTCGATTGTGGAGAAAGAAACCGGCGTAGTGGCTGAGCGCCCGGTGATTGCCGGCGTTTTTGTACGCCGCCTGCAGAAAAATATGCGTCTTGAGACCGATCCGACGGTTATTTATGGCCTGGGGCCAGAATTTGATGGCAATCTGCGCAAAAAGCATCTGCAGGACCGGACAAATCCGTACAATACCTACCGCCAGAAAGGCCTGCCGCCAACGCCGATTGCGCTGGCCGGGCGTGCCGCGCTGGATGCGGCGCTGAATCCCGCTGATGGCAATGAGCTGTACTTTGTTGCCCGCGGCGACGGCAGCCATCAGTTTTCAGCAACGCTGGAAGAGCACAATAAAGCGGTGCGGAAATACCAGATTTTTCGCCGTAAAAAAGATTACCGATCGGCGCCGGCAGAAGCTGCCACGCCAGAATCCTGAGCAGGAACATCCCGTATGACAAAGCCGCAACAGGGCTTGTTTATTACCTTTGAAGGCGGAGAAGGTGTGGGTAAATCCACCAATATCGCTTTCTGTGCCGAGTGGCTTCGCGCCCGCGGCATTGAAGTGGTCGTTACCCGTGAACCGGGCGGCACTGAAATCGCCGAAACCATCCGCGAGCGCCTTCTTAAGGCTCATCACTCTGAAACCATGCAGCCTCTGACCGAACTGCTGCTGGTGTTTGCTGCCCGTGCCCAGCACCTGCAGGCATTCATTCAACCGGCACTGGCGCGCGGCGCCTGGGTGTTGTGTGATCGTTTTACCGACTCCACCATCGCCTATCAGGGCTTTGGCCGCCAGCTGCCACTGGCACAGATTGAACAGCTGAAAGCACTGGTGCAGCAGGGGCTGGAGCCGGACTGCACCTTGCTGCTGGAAGCGCCATTAGCGGTCGGCATGGGTCGTGCCCGTGGCCGTGCCGATCAGGCCGGCGAAGCGGTTGATCGTTTTGAGCAGGAGCAGCTGGATTTCTTTGAGCGGGTCCAGCAGGGCTTTGACTGGCTGGCCTCTCAGCATGAACGCTTCCGCCGTATTGATGCCGCACAGCCGCTGGCACAGGTACAGCAGCAGATCGAACAGGTTCTGCAGAGTTTGCTGCCACCGGGCGGATTGCAATGAGAGGTGAGGCATGAGTGTGCAACCCTGGCATCAGAGTGTCTGGCATGAACTGGTGCGCCGTCAGCAAAGCGGAGGGCTGCCCCACGCGCTGCTGCTGACCGGCCTTGAGGGTATTGGCAAGCATCAGCTGGCACTGCATGTGGCGCAATGGCTGCTGTGTTTGCGTGACGAGGCTGAACCCTGTGGCCAGTGCCACAGTTGTCAGCTCTGGGCGGCAGGTACGCATCCCGATTTTATGCTGTGTCAGCCGGAAGATGGCAGTCGCCAGATCCGTATTGATGCGATCCGTAAGGTGAATGATTTTCTCGCCCAGACACCGCAGATCAGCCGCTGCCAGGTGGTCAGCCTGCGCCCGGTGGAAGTGATGAACACCAATGCCGCCAATGCCTTACTGAAAACTCTGGAAGAACCGCCGGGTGAGAGCTTTCTGCTGCTCGAAACCGAGCGCTTCGGCTCGGTGTTGCCGACCATTCGCAGCCGCTGCCAGCGCCTGCAGCTCAGTCCGCCGGGGCAGGCCGAAGCCCTGAGCTGGCTGCAGCAGCAAGGCTTCAGCGCCGAGGTGGCAGAACAGGCGTTGCGCATGAACCATCAGGCGCCGCTGAAAGCGCTGGACTGGCTGACGCGTGAGCAAAGCAGTCAGCAGCAGAAGTGGTTTGAGCTGCTGCGCCAGTGGAGTAAGGGGCAAATTCCGCTGCAGGCCGCGGCGGAAGGTTGGAATAAACTTGAATTTCAGGACGTAACCTCCTGGTTTTATTCGATTTTGTCCGACTGCCTTAAAGCGAAGCTGGGTGTCGGTCCGGAGCAGCTGGTGTTTACCGATCAGGTTTTTCAGTTGCTGCCGTGCGCTACCCTGAATCCGGCAAAGCTGATAACCTTGCAGCATAAAGTTCAGGCCGTACTCGGGCAGTTGCTGTCCGGTGGCGGTAACTATAATAAGCAGTTGCTGCTTGAATCCCTGTTGCTGGATTGGCAGCAGATCGTTCAGGACAGTCATCGCGGGGAGCATGCATGACCGCCAATTTAGGTGCCCGCAGCGGCATTTTGTCGCTGACCATTAAAGATAAATCGGTTCTTTACGCCGCCTATATGCCGTTTATCAAAGAAGGCGGTTTGTTTATTCCGACCAACAAGCAGTATCAGCTGGGCGATGAAGTCTTCATGCTGCTGAAGCTGATGGACGAGGCAGAAAAAATTCCGGTGGCCGGCAAGGTTATCTGGGTTACGCCAAAGGGCGCGCAGGGTAATAAAGTAGCCGGTATCGGCGTGCAGTTTACCGGCGACGAAAGCATGGCCCGCGACAAGATCGAAACCTATCTGGCTGGTGCCCTGAAGTCGGATCGCATAACCCATACGATGTAAGCGGCAGTCATGCTGTAGCGAACACCGGAAAGAAAAAAGAGCGCAGATGCGCTCTTTTTTATGTCTGTAAGCTGCGCTCAGAGCGCTTCAAGCAAACACTCCACGGCATCTATGGCGTCTTCCATCACTTCCTGAGTGGTATGAAAGTGTGGCGAGAAGCGGATACCGCCGCCGCGATTAGCGCAAATCACCCCGGCCTGCATCAGCAGCTTGTACAGTTGTGTGCTGTCTTTACCCATAAAGTGGAAGGTCAGAATGCCCGACGGACGCTGATGCAACAGTGGATTGATAAAGGTGGCACCCTTGTCGTCCAGTAATTCCTTCAGGTACAGCACGTTGGTTACCACGCGGGTCGCAACCTGATCCATGCCGACTTCGAGCAGCAGATCGGTGCTGGCTTTCAGCGCAGTAGCGGCCAGCATATTGGGGCTGCCACACTCAAAACGCCGCGCATCGGCGGCAGGTTGCCAGTCTTTGCGGTCGTAGTTACCCATATCCTCGACCATATGCCAGCCGAATTCGGACAGGCTCAGCTGATCCATAATCTGTGGCCGTACATAGAAAAACCCCAGACCTTCCGGGCCAAGCAGCCATTTATGGCCGTCAGCCATGGCAAAATCGGCCTGAATCGCCTGAACCGAAAATGGCAGGGCACCCACCGCCTGAATGGCATCGACGCAGAACAGAGTGCCGGCCGCCCGACAGGCTTCGCCCAGCCGGACCAGATCCAGCGTCAGGCCGGTGGCATACTGCACTGCACTGATCGACAACAATCGTGGCTTCTGCGCTAAGGCTTCCAGCAACAGGGATTCCGGGTCATCCCAGGGCAGTGCGACTTCCACAACCTGCACGCCTTTATGTGCCAGCGCTTCCCAGACGATGCGGTTGGACGGGAATTCCTGATCGCTGATCACCACCACATCACCCGGCTGCCAGTCGAGCCCGGCAGCCACAAAAGACAACGCTTCTGAGGTGTTTTTCACCAGAGCGACCGAACCTTTCGGGGCGTCGATCAGGGCTTCCAGGTTGCGTTTGAGGCCAGCTTCCATCGAACTCCATTGTGGATAGCGGCTGGCGCCGAGGGCGGTATTTTCGGCAGCAAATTCGCTGACCGCCACGCGCGCGCGCTCTGGCCAGGGCGCAACGGCAGCGTGATTCAGATACAGACACTCGTGATTGACCGGGAATTCATCGTCCCAGCGCGCTTCGGTATTCATAGGGCTCCTGCGGTTTCATTACATAGGGCATTAGTGCACAGAAAGAACAGGCTGGTGCAACGCGGTTGTACGGCTGAGGTTCTGTGCCTGTCAGACACCTGTTAACATACCTGAGTTTACACATCAGGATAAGCAGAGAGCTGTATGTCATCATCAAACGCTTTTCGTCATCTCGGCAGCACCCGCGTTGAATCGCTGAATATCGATATTCTTCATTACGAGCACATCGCCACCGGCGCAGTGCATTATCATCTGGCTACCGACTACGATGAAAAAGCCTTTATGGTCGCCCTGCGCACCATGCCCCACGACTCCACCGGCGTAGCGCACATTCTGGAACACACCGCATTGTGCGGCAGCGAGAAATATCCGGTGCGCGATCCGTTCTTTATGATGACGCGCCGCTCGCTTAATACCTTTATGAACGCCATGACCAGCAGTGACTGGACCGCGTATCCTTTTGCCTCACAAAACGACAAAGACTTTAAAAACCTGCTCGATGTGTATCTGGATGCGGTGTTTTTCTCGCGTCTGCACGAACTGGATTTTGCTCAGGAAGGCCACCGCATTGAATTCAGCGAAGAAGGCAACGCCGACTCGCCGCTGGAATACAAAGGCGTAGTGTTTAACGAGATGAAAGGGGCGATGTCGTCCACGGTCAGTCAGCTGTGGCAGGGCATCAGCAGCTATCTGTTCCCGACCACCACCTATCACTACAACAGTGGTGGTGAGCCGGCAGAAATCACCGATCTGACCTATGAGCAACTGGTCAGCTTCTACAAAACCCACTACCACCCATCGAATGCCATCTTTATGACCTTCGGTAATCTGGACGTGAGTGAACTGCACGAAACCCTTGAAACCCAGGCGCTGAGCCGCTTTGAGCGTCAGGACAAGCAATGGCGTGTTGAACCGGAAAAACGCTACGCCGCGCCACTGGCGGTTGAGCAATGCTACGGCATCGACAGCGACGACCTGAGCGCCCAGACCCATCATGTGCTGGGCTGGCTGCTGGGTGAGTCAACCGATCTGGACGCCCAGCTGGAAGCCCATCTGGTCAGTCAGGTGCTGCTCGACAACAGCGCCTCACCACTGCGCCGCGCGCTGGAAGAAACCGATCTGGGCGGCTCACCATCACCGCTGTGCGGGCTGGAAGATTCCAACCGCGAAATGAGCTTTATGTGCGGCATCGAAGGCAGTGAGCCGGAACACGCCCAGGCGCTGGAGCAGCTGGTACTCGACACCCTGCAGAACGTCGCCGACAACGGCGTGGAGCAGAGCATGATTGATGCCGCGCTGCATCAGCTGGAACTGCATCAGCGTGAAATCGGTGGCGACCATTACCCTTATGGTCTGCAGCTTATTTTTAATTCACTACCGGCGGCGACCCATTACGGCGATCCGGCAGCTCTGCTGAACCTTGATCCGGCGCTTGAGCGTCTGCGCGCCAAAGCCAGTCAGCCAGGCTTTATGCAGGAGGCGGTACAGCGTCTGCTGCTCAATAACCGCCACCGCGTACGTTTCACCCTGCGTCCGGATAACGGCGTAAACGACGAAATGAAACGCCTGGAAGAGCAGCGCCTGGCTGAGATTAAAGCCGGCCTGACTGCTGAGCAGAAACAGGCGATCCTCGATCAGGCTCAGGCACTGAAAGAACGCCAGCAGCAGGAGGATGATCCAGGCCTTCTGCCACAGGTGACTCTGGCCGATGTGCGCCCACAAGTCAGTTATGTGGCGCCGACCAGCACCCATCAGGATGGCCTGCCGGCCACCGAATACGTTGCCGGCACCAACGGTCTGATCTACCAGCAGTTGCTGGTAGACCTGCCTGCGTTTAATGCCGAACAGCTGAGCTGGCTGCCGTTCTTTACCCAGGCCTGGAGTGAAGTAGGTGCCGGTGGTAACGATTACCTCTACCAGCAACAGAAACAGACCGCGCTGGTTGGCAGCCTGTCGGCGTATGCCAGTCTGAAAGGCAAGGTCGATAATGCCGACCAGCTGGAAGGCTATCTGGTGATGAGCGGTAAGGCGCTGGCAGCCAAGGCCGATGATTTCAGTGCGCTGATGCAGGAAACCTGGCAGGCACCGACCTTTGCTGAGGAGAATCGCCTGCTCGACTTGCTGACCCAGGCCAAATCACGCCGTGAACAGGGCATTACCGGCAATGGTCACGGCCTGGCCATGTCGCTGGCGGCAGCACCATTGAATCGCGCCGCCAATGTGTCGAATGACCTCGGCGGCCTGCCGCAGGTAAAACGCCTGAAAGAACGTCTGCAGCGTGCGCAGAAAGAAGGCGCAGGTTTCCTGTCAGCCGCTCTGCAGGATATTTATCAGCAGATCGCCTTGCCACAGGAGGCGCTGCTGGTGCATGACGAGCAGGGCGCGGCTGCGCATCTTGCCAGCTTGCAGAACTGCTGGACGCCACAGGCTGCTGCACCTGCAGCAGCACTGAGCTGGGAAATGCCGGAAACCGCAACCTACTGGATGGTGGATTCGCAGGTGAATTTCTGTGCCTGGGCACTGCCGACGGTGACTATGGATCACGCCGATGCTGCACCGCTGGCGGTTATGGCGGGCCTGTTGCGCAATGCCTTCCTGCACACTGCTATTCGTGAACGCGGTGGTGCCTATGGTGCCGGTGCGACCCAGGATTCAGCGCTGGGCTGCTTTAAGTTTTATTCCTACCGTGATCCGCGGGTGGAAGGCACCTTTGCGGATTTCGCCGCCTCCATCGACTGGTTACTGGCGCGCAGCAGTGGTGACGACCTGATTGAGCAATCGGTGCTGGGTCTGATCGGTGGTATGGATCGTCCGGGCTCACCGGCGGGCGAAGCCAAGCAATGTTTCCATCAGGATAAGAGCGGCCGCTCACAGGTGCTGCGTCAGCAATTCCGTGAGCGCATTCTGGCCACCTGCTGGGCAGATGTGCAGCGCGTTGCTGAGCAATATCTGCACAATCAGGTCGGTAGCAAGGCTGTTATCGCGCCACGTGGAACTGACAATATTGCAAATAATCTCGGATTAATTGCGAATGATTATTGATTGACTACTAAACCGGCGGCATAATGCCGCCGGTTTGCAGCCATACCCGGGCGCATTCAGTTTTTGTTAATACAAAGCCGTTAGACTTCTCGCTTGAAATATCACTTCACATTGACAGGGACACGACCGGTCATGAAAACCCCGTATATCCTCGCCACATGCTTGCTGGCCTGCACGCTCAGTGCTCAGGCTGCCCCTCAAACCGGGACTCAAACCGGAACCAGGGCCGACAGCCAGTCAGATACTCTGACCAGCGCTCAGCAGCAGATCAGTGCCACCGACAACAGTGGCCGCAACAGCCAGCATAAGGTTGAGAAACTGGATGATCAGACCCAGCTGTTGCTGAACGAGTACCGTCAGCTGCGTGCCGAAACAGAACAGCTGGCGCTCTATAACCGTCAGATGGCCGCCATCGTTTATAACCAGGATAAAGAGCTGGAGTCGCTCGCGCGTCAGATTACCGAAATTGAGCGTACCGAACGGGGCATTCTGCCGCTGATGAGCCGCATGCTGGATTCTCTTGAGCAGTTCGTGGCACTGGATACACCTTTTCTGCCACAGGAGCGCGGTGCCCGTATCGCACTGCTGAAAGACCTGCTGACCCGTGCCGACGTTACCGTGTCAGAAAAATTCCGCCGGGTGCTGGAAGCCTATCAGGTGGAAGTGGATTACGGCCGTAATATCGAAGCCTACCGTGGCCAGATGGATAACATTTCTTACGATTTTCTGCGGGTTGGACGCCTGGCACTGTACCGCATCAGCAATGACGGTCAGCGTGCCTGGCTCTGGCATAAGGGGCAGGGCAACTGGCTGGCGCTGGATGACAGCTATATGCGCGACCTGCGCAAAGCGCTGAAAGTGGCACAACAGATTGCCGCACCGGAACTGATGGTTCTGCCGCTGCCGACTCAGGCCTCTCTTGAATCTGTTACGACAACATCCAACAACCAGGCGGAGGCGCAATAATGAAACCCTTCCTGTCCTCCGTGTTACTGCCGGCACTTCTGAGTATCACCTTCAGCACCGCGGCAATGGCTGCGGATGCTGCTGATCAGACAGCCAAAAACAGCGATCCGCTGACCGGCCTGCTGAATCAGATCGGCACTTACAGCCGTGAAGAAGCGGCACAGAACAAAGCCCGCGAGACACAGTTCCTCAGCGACCTGAATACCCAGAAGCGCATGCTGAGCGAGGCTCGCGCCGCACTGAAACGTGAACAGCAACTGGCCGACTCACTGAAAGATCGCTTCGACAATAACGAGCAGGCCCTGACCGAACGCGAAGAAGAACTGCGTTTGCGGGTGGGGAATCTGGGCGAGATGTTTGGCGTGGTGCGTCAGGTTGCTAACGATCTGAACACCGTGCTGGGCGACAGCCTGACCTCGGTTGAGATTCCTCAGCGCAAAGCCGATCTGAACAAGCTGGCGGAAGCCAAAGAATTGCCGACCATCGCCGAGCTGGAAGCGCTGTGGTTCAGCCTGCAGCAGGAAATGACCATCAATGGTGCAGTATCTTCCTTTGATAGCGTGGTGATTGGCGCCGATGGCAAGCCACAGAAGCGCAGCGTTACCCGCTTGGGTGTGTTCAACGCCGTGGATAACAGCGGTTATCTGGCTTATGACGCCGAACTGAAACAGCTGCAGATGCTGGGCCGTCAGCCCGGTGCGGCGGATATGATCCCTGAATGGCTGAACGCCAATGCGGCCGTCGCACCTTTTGCACTGGACCCAAGCCGTGGCGCCTTGCTGAACCTGTCACTGGAAAGCCCGGACCTGCTGGAGCGGGTACAGCAGGGCGCGCTGGTTGGCTACATCATTATCGGCCTGGGCCTGATTGGTCTGGCACTGGCGGGCTGGCGCCTGGTAGTGCTGGGTACAGTTGGTCGCAAGGTTCGTCAGCAACTGGATAACATCGACAACGCGGCAGAAGACAACCCTCTCGGACGTGTACTGGCCAGCTACCGCAATCTGCCGCAACCGCTGGATGTGGATGTACTGGAAGCCAAAATGGACGAGGCGGTTCTGCGCGAACTGCCGGCGCTGGAGCGCGGCCAGACCATCATCAAACTCTTTGCCGGCATCGCGCCGCTGCTGGGTCTGCTGGGTACGGTAACCGGCATGATCGCGACCTTTCAGGCGATCACCAATTTCGGCACCGGCGATCCGAAGCTGATGGCGTCCGGTATTTCTCAGGCACTGATCACTACGGTGCTAGGCCTGTTAGCTGCGATCCCGCTGCTGCTGGCACACAACTGGGTGGCATCACGCAGCAAGGCGCTGATTCAGCTGCTGGATGAACAGTCTGCCGGACTGATCGCCCAGGCGCTGGAAAACCGCTCCGGCCAGAACCCGAAAGGCAACTGAGATGCAGTGGCTGCTGGACTTTATGGCCCAGGGTGGCCCGGTACTGTACGGCATTCTGGTGCTGTGCGTGCTGCTCTGGAGTCTGATCATTGAGCGCCTGTGGTTTTTTTACCGCGAGATGCCGCGCCTGAATCGCGCTATTGCCAAACGCTGGGCACAGCGCAGCGAACACCAGAGCTGGAATGCGCGCAAAATCCGCGCGGCCTGGCTCAGTCAGCAAAAGCAGGCGGCGCAGCAATATTTGTCACTGGTTGGCATTCTGATCGCCATCTGTCCGCTGATGGGCTTGCTGGGAACCGTGACCGGCATGGTCAGTGTGTTTGATGTGCTGGCGGTGACCGGTACCGGTAATGCGCGGGCTATGGCGTCGGGTATCTCTCAGGCGACCATTCCGACCATGGCCGGACTGGTGGTGGCGCTGACCGGTTTGTATTTCCGCACCCGCTTTAAACGTTTAAGTGAGCGCGGCGTGCATCAGCTCGCCGAATGGCTAACGACCGACTGAATTTACGGATTATTTGTTATGGCACGTCGTCACACCGATAGTGAAGCCGATGGCAACGATATCGATATCACCCCGATGCTGGATATCGTCTTTATCATGCTGATCTTTTTTATTGTTACGACCTCTTTCGTTAAAGAAAGCGGCGTAACCGTCAGCCGCCCGAGTGCGCAGACCGCAGAAGAGAAAAAGGGCAGTAATATTCTGCTGGCGATCCGCGCCAATGGCGAAATCTGGATCGACCGCCGCGCCATCGATGTGCGCGCAGTGCGTCCGAACATTGAGCGCATGAAAGCAGAAAACCCGGAAGGGGCTGTGATTATTCAGGCTGACGAATTTTCACCGACCGGCCTTCTGGTCAAAGTGATGGATCAGGTACGCCTGGCCGGAATTACCAATATTTCTATTTCCGCCGAGGCGGCTAACTGATGCCCCGTTTGGCGATTGCTTTATTACTGGCTTGCGGGGTCAGTCTCGGCTTGTTCTGGGCAATGCATCAGATGGTATCTGGTCCGGGGGAGCTCAAACGCGATAATCGCGACAACACCTATGTCGACTTTGTGCGCCTGAAGCAGGAAAGCAAAACCCAGCTGAAAGAACGGCGCAAGCAGGAGCCGCCCAAGCCGAAAAAACCGCAACTGCCAAAAGAATCGGTGGCCGAGCAAAATACGCCGATGCAGCAACTGCCGTTTAATATGCCTGATGTAAATCCGGATTTATCACTGGCGCAAAACTCGCTATTGGGCGACGCCGTGGTTGGTATGGGCTTTGGCGATACCGATGTTATTCCGCTGGTGCGGATGAATGCCGTGTACCCCCAAAAAGCAGTGCGACAAAAAATCGAAGGCTATGTAACCGCGCGTCTGGCGATTAATCCCGAAGGCACAGTCGATGATGTGGAAATTCTGGAGGCTGAGCCGCGTGGCGTGTTTGAACGTGAAGCCATCCGTGCACTGTATAAATACAAATTCAAACCGAAAATGGAAAATGGCCGGCCGGTTGCGCAACAGGCAACCCAGACCATTGAATTTAAGCTGGGTGATTCCTGATGCGTCTTTTTACCACCCCGTTTCCCGGGCTGTTTTTCGGACTGCTGTTCTGCCTGCTGACTCCGGCGCTGCAGGCCGCCAATAACAGCCTGTCACCATCCACCTATGAAGCATTGAATGCCATTCAGGAACAGCTGGCAGCACAGCAGTACAGCGAAGTTGAAGAGGCTTTGCTGGAACTGGAAGAGGATTTAACCCCCGGCTTCGGTCTGGCGCTGAGCTATCAGTTACACGGCCAGCTGTATCTGCTGCAGGAAAAAAACACTGAAGCTATGACCTGGTACAGCAAAGCGCTGAGCCTGAATGCGCTGGCTCCGGCGCAGGAGTCAGCACTGTCGACCACGCTGGCGCAACTGCATCTGGCGGCAGAAAACACCAATGCAGCCATTGCTGAGCTGGAACCACGACTGACAAAGATCCTGCAGCTGGAAAAAGAAAAAAACAGCAGCAAGGGTAAAGGTGACAAAGAAAAAAACGCCGACTGGATTCAGCCGCTGAGCTTTATCACGCTGGCCTCGGCCTATCAGCTGGAAAAAAATTACGCCGCCTCCATTCCCTGGTTGCTGCAGGGTATTGAACGCACACAGGCACGTGGCGACAAACCGAAAGAAAACTGGCTGCAGATGCTGATGGCGGCGCACTATCAGCAAAAATCCTATCTGAAAACCGCTACGGTGCTGGACGATCTGCTGCGTATAAATCCTGCCAAAGAAGATTACTGGCAGCAGCAGGCGGCTATTTATCAGTTGCTGGAAAAGCCGAAGCTGGCCCTGCGCACACTGGAGTTGGGATACGCCGGACACTATCTGAAAAAAGCCGACAGTATTCTGCTGCTGGTGCAATTATTGATCAGCGAAAATATCCCTGAGCGCGCCGGACGTATTCTGCAGGCACATATCAAAGACGAGACCGTTGAATTAAATGAACGTAACTGGCGCTTACTGGCGGCGGCCTGGCAGCAGGGGCGCGAGCGCGATAAAGCCGTAATCGCCATGCGTGAAGCCAGCGCTTTTATGGACGATGGCAGTCTGCTGTACCGTGCGGCACAGATGCAGCAACAGTCTGCACAATATCAGGAAGCTTTAAATGACAGCGAAGCGGCGCTGAAAAAAGGCCTGTCAGAGCGGGATAAACCCCGGGCACTTATGCTGGCCGGAAGCTGCGCTTATGAGCTGAAAGATTTTGCCGCGGCGCGGCGCTATTTCCAGCAGGCGCTGACGCTGGCCGCGGTTGCCGCCAATGCCCGCGTATGGCTGGATTATCTGGATACACTGGAACAGTATCCGGGCTGATATCTGGCCATGCGGATTTAAATAAAAAACGGCGCTTATAAGGCGCCGTTTTTTATTGTCGGAGATAAAGCCCGCTCAGGAAAAGGTTGCCCAGATCGGTGCGTGATCTGACGGTTTTTCCAGTGCGCGGATCTCGTAGCTGACACCCGCTGCGGTGCATTCTTCGTATACCGCAGGCGTCGCCAGAATATGGTCGATGCGCAGACCGCGTTTGGGTTCGTCATCAAAGCCTTTGGAACGGTAATCAAACCAGCTGAAGGTGTCGTTGCTGGCCGGATAATGTTTGCGATAGGTATCCTGCAAACCCCAGCCGAGCAGGCGCTGATACCATTCGCGTTCTTCCGGCAGGAAGCTGCACTTGCCGGTTTTCAACCAGCGCTTACGGTTCGGTTCGCCAATGCCGATGTCGGTATCTTCCGGTGAAATATTCATATCACCCATCACAATCACCCGGTCGGCCGGGGTGAAGTTTTCACTCAGGTAACGCTGCAGGTCGGCGTAAAACTTTTCTTTAGCCGGGAATTTGGTTTCGTGGTCACGGCTTTCCCCCTGTGGGAAATAACCGTTCAGTACATTCCAGATTTTTCCGTCAATTTCGTAGCGTGCATGAATAATGCGTTTCTGCGCTTCGGCGTCATCCCATGGCCAGCCTTTCTGCACAAAGACGGGGGCGGTTTTACTCAGCAGGGCTACACCGTAATGACCTTTCTGGCCAAAAAACTCGACATGAAATCCCAGTGCCTGAATATCCGCCAGCGGAAATTCGGCGTCCTGCACCTTGGTTTCCTGCAGGCCAAGCACATCCGGATTAAGCTGGTCGCGAATGGCTTCCAGTTGATGAGGCCGGGCGCGTACGCCGTTAATATTGAAACTGATGATGGTGGTCATGGCTGATCCTGACGCTAATAAAAACAGCCGCCATAATAACAGTCTGGCAACATCAGGTCAGGTCGAGTGTTGGTCGGCCAGAGCAGGGCAGTACAAGTTGATTGGCTGAAAAACAAGCAGATGAAAACCCGGACTGATCACTCCTGTTGGGTGATCAGTCAAAATCACTACACTGAGCGCCATTGTTTTTACCGGCCAGTCCGGCCATTGCAACCGATGAGGTCATCATGAACCGCACACCTTTTAAACCGGCCATTCTGGCGGCACTGATTGCTCAGATGCTTGCCAGTCAGTCTCAGGCAGCTGATACCGTCGAGCTGGATGCGCAGCGCGTTACCGGCCAGTTATTCAGCCAGAACATTGCCGAGCAGGCATTTGCGGTTGAGGTGATTGAACGCGCCGACCTAAAATTATTACCGGTGACCAATCTGGCTGATGCGTTGGAATGGGTGGGCGGGCTGGATGTGCGCCAGCGTGGCAGTGGTGCGCAGGTCGATCTTGGTATCCGTGGGGCAGGTTATGAGCAGACGCTGATTCTGGTCGATGGCGTGCGCATGAATGACCCACAGACCGGCCATCATAATTTCGATCTGCCGGTTACTCTGGAAGATATTGAACGCATTGAGATTGTCCGCGGCCCGGGCGCCGGACAGTATGGCCCGAACGGTAATGCCGGGGTGATCAATCTGGTTACACGCAAGCAGGTGGACTCTGAAAATGGCCGCAGCGCGCTGTTAAAAGCTGAAGCCGGCAGCAAAGATTACGCCCGTGGTCTGCTGAGTCTGGCCAAAACCCAGGGCAACTGGAGCCACTTTGCAGCGGTCAGTCAGCAGGAATCCGATACCTACATCAAGGGTGCTGATCTGGACTACATCAGTCAGCAGGGTAATTACCGCCTGGTGCATCAGAACGATGCGCACACCACGGTGCTTGGACTGGGCTATCTGGACCGGGGCTTTGGTGCTCAGGGCTTTTATGCCGGAGCCGACAAGCGCGCGAACGAAAACACCATTCAGCGCCACGCTTACCTTACCCATGAGCAGCGTTATTCCGCCGGGCGCAGTGTCGATGTTGCCGTTAACTGGCGCCAGCACGACGATGAATTTTTCTATCTGAATTATGCTCCTTCCGAGCATCAGACCAACGCCTGGCAGAGCCGCCTGCGTTTTCGCCTGAATGAATCACTGGCGCTGGGCTATGAGTTTAATCAGGAAGACATCGACAGCACCTCGACGCTGGGTGATCGCCATGAGCGTGAATACGGCAGCGCCTTTGCGTTTGGCCAGTACGATTTGGGCGCCGTGCAGCTGGCGGGCAGTCTGTCGTATCTCGATTATGACGGCGGTGATAGCTATACCTTGCCGGTACTGGGTCTGACCCTGCCGCTGGCGGCTGGTCAGCAGCTGTATCTGAATGCAGGCAAAAGCGTGCGTGTGCCGACCATGAATGATTTGTATCTGAATCAAAGCACCAACAAGGGTAATCCGGACATTAAAGCAGAAGAAACCCGCAGCGCTGAGCTGGGTGCGCGTCTGAATCTGGCCGGGCTGCAAACCCGTCTGGCGGTCTTTAAGCGCAACACCACAGATGCCATCGATTACACCCAGACCGCGGCCGAAGTCGCCGATCCGGCCATTAATTACTACACCGCACGTAATATCGATGCGATTGACACCAAAGGTTACGATGTCGAGCTGGATGCCACCGGCCTGCTGGCGGCAAGCGGTCTGCAGAAGGCAAGTCTGAGCTATACCCGCCTGATTCAGGACTTTACCAATCAGTATGAAAAGGCCCGCTACAGTAAATCACAGCTTGAACATCAGGTGGTTCTGGCGCTGACCTATGAGCTGCTGCCGGGGCTGAGTGCAACTTCGCTGTATAAATTCGAAGACCGCTACGACCAGAATGGCTACCGCATCTGGGATCTGGGCTTAAAGCAGCAGAATAATGGCTGGAGCTGGGCCGTTGCGGCGACCAATGTGCTGGACGCGGACTATATCGACAGTGGATTTATTGAAGCGCCCGGCACCGGCTATCGCTTTGAGATCAGCGCGGGTCTGTAAATCGCAGGGTGTAAAAGGTGAAATACCGGTCATAAAAAAGCCGGAGTGGCTGTTCAGTATTAACAGCGGCTCCGGCTTTTTTTATGCGCCCAGCAGAGTTTTAGTCTTCGCTGTTGTCGCTGGCTTCCGCCTTATAGGCTGGCTTAACAAAGCCCGGTTCCATAAACACTGCAAAGTTACCGCGCTGCTCGCTCATCAGATGATGGGCATGAATCTTACTCATGGTGCCTTTCTGGCAGTAGAGCAGGAAACGGGTGTCCGGCTGTTGTCTGGTCAGTTCATTCACGCGGTTATCGAGGTCAAAGAACGGAATGGTCAGCACGCGGTTATTGGTCAGCGTCAGTGGGGCGTCTGCCGCTTCCGATGGGTGGCGGATGTCGATGATCACATCGTTCAGCCCCGGAGTGGTAATAATATCGACATTCTCCAGACCGCTCTCGGCGCCATTAAGCACATCGTCGATGCGCTGGTAGGTGGCATCGGCCAGCGCCTGCTCCAGTACTGCCATATCAAATTTGGCTTCAGCGTCGGCGACTTTGCTGCGATCACCCACAGTGGTTGGGTTCACTGAAATCACACCGCAGTATTCCGGCATGGTGGCAGCAAACATTTCGGTGCCGATGCGGCGGGCGGTATCGATGATGTCCTGCTTATCCATAGCCGCCAGCGGACGCAGCACCATGCGGTCGGCCACTTCATCAATCACCGCCAGATTGGTAATGGTCTGGCTGGCGACCTGGGCCACGGCTTCGCCGGTGACCAGTGCCGGCAGGTTCAGGTTTTCTGCCACGCGCGAGGCCGCACGCAGCATCATACGCTTGAGTACAACGCCCATCTGTCCGGTATCGACATTGGTCAGAATTTCGGCCACAACCTTCTCGAACGGCACGGTAACAAACTTAACCCGGTGGCTTTCTCCAAAGGTGCTCCACAAATAGTGGGAAACCTGCTTCACACCGATTTCATGCGCACTGCCGCCCAGATTGAAAAAACAGAAGTGGGTTTTCAGGCCGCGGCGGGTCATCAGGTAGCTGGCAACGGTGGAGTCAAAACCACCGGAAATCAGGCTCAGCACTTCGCCCTGGCTGCCCAACGGATAGCCGCCCAGGCCTTTGATGGTTTGCTGCACCACCTGAACCTTGTCGTTACGCAGCTCGGCCAGCACGGTCACTTCCGGGCGGTGCAGATCAACGCGCAGCGCCTCGGTTTCTTTCAGAAAGCCGCCACCCATATAGATTTCCGCCTGGTGGGAGGTGAAATCGTGCAGACCCGCACGCTTGATGCGCACACAAAAGGATTTACCGGCGACGCGCTCACGGTAGGCATCGCGTACGCGCTGATAGGCTTCGTCCAGCGTGGTGAAGGTGTATTCAGTGATTTCCAGTGCTGCAGCAATGCCCGGTGTGTGCGACAGGATCTGAATGGTCTGGCGGCGGGCCGCATCGTCATCGCGGTTGACCAGAACGATCAGGCTGTCCCAACGGTTCTGTACATCCACCGAAATAGCGTGGCGGCGGAACATATTCTGCAGGTTCTGGCGCAGAATTTTGGTCATCTGCTTGCGCACACTGGTGGATTTGATGGTGATTTCCGGGAACAGCTTGATTACGAACTTCATAAGGCGGCGGAGGGACAATAAATTGGGGGCGCGGATTATATCCTACTTCCGCCCACAGGGCATCCGCAGGGCGGGCCAGAGCAGGTTTCGACCGCTTTGCGCATGGTCGGGCTATGTCCAAAGCATGAGGCTTTTAAGGAGCGTGCTGCCATATGGGGCAAGGTCATCGTAATGTCATATTGGCTGAGCAATCTCTGGTATTGCATCTCGCCCGTAATGGGATCTCATCATGAAACTGAAGGAGTAGGACATGACAAAACGAATTGCACTGGTAACCGGCGGAACCGGCGGCATTGGCACCGCGATCTGCAAGCAGCTGCATGACGATGGCTATCAGGTGGTTGCTGGCTACTATCACGGCGGCAACCACGACAAAGCGCAGACCTGGCAGGATAAGCTGAAAGAAGAGGGATACGACATCGCCCTGGCGTACGGCAATATCCGCGACTTCGCTTCCTGTGAAGCCTGCATTGAGGGTATCCGCAAGGACTTCGGCACCATCGATGTACTTATCAATAACGGCGGTATCACCCGTGACACTACGCTGCGTAAGATGTCTCCGGAATACTGGCACGATGTGATCGAGACCAACCTGACCTCGGTGTTCTATATGACCCGCCTGGTGATCAATGACATGCTGGAGAAAAAGTGGGGGCGTATCGTCAATATCTCTTCCATTAATGGTGAAAAAGGTCAGTTCGGTCAGGCTAATTACTCTGCCGCCAAAGCCGGCATGTACGGCTTTACCAAGGCCGTCGCGCAGGAAGTCGCCAGCAAAGGTATTACCGTGAATACGGTGTCGCCGGGCTATATCGCCACCAGCATGATCATGGATGTGCCGGAAGAGATCCGTGAAGACATCCGTAAGGGGATTCCGGTCGGACGTTTTGGCGAGCCTGAAGACATCGCCCGCGTGGTGAGCTTTCTGGCCGATGAGAAGGCGGGCTTTGTGACTGGTGCCAATATCTCCGCTAACGGCGGTCAGTATATGCACTGAACCGGCCTGTTTCGCGCCGCATTTCATGCGGTGCATTCCGGGATTAAAGAGGCGAAGCCGGGGTTACAGCTCCGGCTTCAGCTTTTTATGGCGGGCACTGGCGTGGCGCTCACGCAGCTCGGTGTCGATGTAACGGTCGGTCGTAGCCATGCTGGCATGACCGGCGTCTTCCTTAACGTGTTCCTTGGGGCGGAATTTTACGTCCTCGGAAATGCCGGTGTGGCGCAGCCAGTGCACGGTGGCCACGCGTAACTCCTGTGCTTCATCTTCCAGTCCCTGGCTGCGCATACGCTCAAAGGCCTGATCGAAGCAGGACTGCACCAGATAACGGATCTGACGGGTACTGGTCACCGGCCCGCGTCCTTTCAGTCGTTGCACCAGTGGCGTCTGTTCGCCGACATAGGGCAGGCGTGGCAGATTCAGATGCTCGCGGTAGCGGCGCAGCGCGGCGAGCATATCGTCAGACACCGTCACCAGGCGTGCCTTGTTGCCTTTACCGACAACCCTGAGCCACCAGTTACCATCGGCATCGGTATGAAAATCACCCATAACCGGTGTTGAGCGTTCATCGGCCACCAGTTCGGAGATGCGCAGGTACATACCAAACAGCAGGCGCATCACAAACAGCGAGCGCTCGTGCTCGGCCGGGCTTTCTTTCGCCAGTTGTTCAACGGTTTCCAGAATGAAATCCCACTGCAGATTCGACAGGCGCCGCACCGGCTCCTGATAGGCATGGCGCTGCAGAAATTTGCTCTTCTGGCGAATCAGCGCCACCGGATTGATGCGCAGGTAATCTTCCTGCAGCAGATAATTAAAGTAGGTTGAGAGTACGGCGAACAACGCCTGCAGGCTTTTCTGTGACAGTGAAAAAACAGTGCGCGCCTGCGGGTCGGCCTTGATCGCCTGATTCACAAAGGGGCGCCAGTCGGGGTTGGCGACCCGTTCACCCTGATGATTTTTAAAGCGCGCCACCTGTTTGCTGCCAATCCAGGATTTTGGAGGTGACTGGCAGAAGTGGATATAGGTCTCAAGATCCTGTCGTTTAAGCTCACCCAGACCGCAACCGCGTACCAGCCAGCACCATTGCAGCAGACGCTCAACTTCACGCCGGTAACTGTTGAACGTAGCCGTACTGCCGTTATAGCTGACCAGAAAACTGAAGCTGTGCACCAGATCTTCAAAAGCACCATCAATGCGCTGCAGCTCGGGGTGCAGTGTCAGAATGCGGCGGGCGCTGCTCAGTGGATTGCCCAGGTAGTCGAGTTGGTCTATTAGCGGGGCTGGAGAGGTGTTCAGCATGGAAATTATCGGAAATAAGAGTTAGGCAAAGAATAACGACTAATCGCGGAAGGAGCCAGTACGCCCTTATCTGGGCCTGAAATTACAATCCTAATCTTTCTTGATAGCTTTAAATTGTCCCTGTATATGATTGAAAACAATAGGTTTTTTTTGTGTCCATTTCGCAATTTTAAGAATGGGTGAAAGAATATTAAAAAAGATGGAACCCTTTGCCGCCCTGGTTCGTGTTACTGCACACACGCCAACATATAAAGAGGTACTCCGATGTTTCGTACTAACTGGTTACGCAATTCACTGTTTCTGGCGGTGACGTCCGCACTGGTTGCTGGTTGTAACAGCAGCTCCTCCGGTTCAGATACCGGCCGCCTGTCACTGAATGTGACTGATGCTCCGGTCGACTCCTCCAGCAAGGTTGTTGTCAGCTTCAGTGGTGTTGAACTGCAGTCCGGTGGCAGCCGTACCGAAATTCTGTTTGATGAGCCGCGCACCATTGACCTGCTGGCGCTGCAGGGCAGCAGCTCTGCCAACCTGCTTGAAGGTCAGGAATTGCCGGCCGGTGAATATCAGTGGATGCGCCTGCTGGTGAATGCCGAGCAGGATAGTGTGCTGGATTCCTATATTGAGTTTGAAGATGGCTCTGTGCAGGAGTTAAGCGTACCGAGCGGCAGCCAGACCGGCCTGAAACTGGTGCGCGGCTTTACCCTGCTGGCCGGTGGTAGTGCAGATTTCACCATCGACTTTGATCTGCGCAAGTCCGTTGTTGACCCTAAAGGCGGCCAGGGTATGCACCTTAAGCCGGCTCTGCGCCTGATTGATAACGCCCAGTCCGGCACCATTACCGGCACAGTGGCTGGTGAACTGATTGCCAGCGCCTGCGCCGACGCCAGCCTTGATGCAGGTGCGGTGTACGCCTTTGTCGGTAGTGATGTTGTAGCGGATGATGTGGACGGCGATGCCGGCGATCCGCTGACCTCTGCACTGGTTAATGAAAACGCAGGTGTGTACAGCTATGAGTTAGGTTTTATGCCGGTAGGCACCTACACCCTGGCTTACACCTGTGAAGCTGCGACTGACGATGCGGAAAGCGATGATGTTATCGCCTTTGCCGAGCAGTCCAACGCTGAGGTGGTGGCTGATCAGACAACTCAGGCGGATTTTTCCGGTATCTGAGTGACAGGCACAGGCAGACACCAAGCCTGCTTGTGCCTATTATGATTTGCCTTTGCTTCCGGAGTACCGCCGTTGGCGTTTTTTACCCGTTTATTCCGCCCGGCGCGTGCTTCTGAACGCCGCTTCAGTGAACTGGTCGGCCCCCACATAGAAACCATGTATCGCATGGCCTGGCATTGGACGCGTAACACTCATGACGCCGAAGATCTGGTGCAGGATGTGCTGATCCGCATTGTTAACCGGCTTGATGAGCTGGAAGCCGCCGATAAGCCGCAGCCCTGGCTGATCCGGGTGTTGTATTATCGCTACGTTGACCTGTATCGCCGCCGCCAGCGCTCTCCGGTTCTGCCGGCGGAAGATTGTGCGGAAACAGGTTTCGCTGCAGAAGCAGAAAGCAGCGTTATGGACAAACCAGACCGTCTGGCGCTGGCAGCGCAGCTGGAAAGGGCGCTTACCGCGCTGTCGGACGATCACCGGGATGTTGTGCTGATGCACGACCTGGAAGGATTCACCACCGCAGAGATCGCCGGGGTCTTTGGCATCAGCGAAGGTACGGTAAAATCCCGCCTGCACCGGGCGCGGGAGAAGCTGAAAGGAAAATTACATGGATCGTTTTAGTCAGCCCGGACGTGTTAACAGTAACTGCCAATCATCAGCGGAGTATTGTTTATGAACTGTCAGCAATGCCGGCCACAACTGGGCGCCGCTGAATATTCTGCGGCAGTGCTTGATCATCTGGTTGCGTGCCCCGATTGCCGCTCTGTGGCCGGGGAGCTCCGCCTGGAAGAGGCTTGCCAGCAGTTGCGGACATCCGTCCCTATGCCCGCTGCAGATTTTCGTCAGCGGGTAATCAGCGAGGCGTTGCTGTATCAGCGCCAGCCGCAGCCTGATGCTAAGCGCTGGCTGTTACCCTCCGCGTCGGCATTTGCCGCATTGCTGCTTATGGCGGTAGTCGTGATATTCAATTCGCAGCAGGCTGCGGATATCACCTGGCAACAGAATGTGGCCCTGGTGTTTAACGCACCTGCGGATATTGAGTCGGCAACCATTGAGATCCGGCCGGGCCAGGGGGTTTTGCTGACCGGTTACGATGAACCGGTGATTCGCTGGCAGACACCTCTGCAGCAGGGCAGCAACCGTCTGACGCTGCCCGTGAGTGTTCATTCGGTCAGCAATGGCGGACTAACGGTGACCCTGAGTTACGGTCAGTCGCACAAAGAAATCCAGGTAAATCTTGATCACCCGGCCGCTGACGCGACAATGCCGGCCAGGGCTATCTGATGGGCTTATTGAGAGGGGCTTTGCAAAGCTATGCAAAAGTACGTTAAACCGCAGCGCGTGCAGGCTCTTGCTAAAGGGACTGTTGAGCAATATCTGGCAGCGCTGCCGCGTGTCGCTGCCATGATTCTCAGCGTTGCCGCTATGTTTTTCAGCGCTTTCAGTTCCGTTGCGCATGCAGACATTAGCGATGCGGAAGTAACCATCGACGTTATCGATGAGCAGGCGACACCGGATGTGATTTACCATGAAATCCGTCTGCCTCAGCCGGCTTCATCCCGTGTGCGCCAGAATGCCGGGACCGGCTCTGACAGCGCCGCACAGATGAACCGCAATCCGGGAGAAGCTGCACGGGAACGTGCACAGGAAGCGGCAGCAGAGCGCCGCCAGCAGCGTGAACTGGACGGCCCTCCGGGTAACCGGCCGGATATTCCGCCGGGGCAGAACAAAGACTGAACCACTGCTCATTAATACAGAAAGCGGCTGCCCCGCAGCCGTCCGGGGCGATATACTGCCGCCTTTGCTCCAAATGACACATCCCATTGCGATATCTTATTTTTGCGCCTGTTTTTATCCTGCTGCTCAGTGCTCCCCGCATTCTGGCCGCTCCGGCCAGTTACCAGAGCGGCGTCGAGGCTTTCCGTGCCGGTGATTACCACGAGGCTCTGACGCACTTTATCTCCACCCGTCAGGCGGGCAATCAAAGCCCGGCCTTGCTCTACAACATCGGCGTCAGCTATTACCGGCTGACGCAGTACTCCCAGGCGCGTACCGCGTTTACTGAACTTGCGGCATATTCCGCTTGGCAGGCGCTGGCCAGCTACAACCTCGGACTGACCGAAGCAAAACTGAGCAATCCCGGCAAGGCACGTGAGTACTGGCAGCAGGTGGTGCAGCTGGATTCTGACCCGCGCCTGGTTGCTCTCGCCAGTGAACGCCTGGCGCAGGCAGAGGCTGTCGCCAGCCTAAGGCCACAGGTGTTTATGCAGGTGCAGGGCGGTTATGACAGCAACCCGGATCAGCTGCACCATTCACTGGCCGTCGCTGATTATTACACCGACCTTTATCTGGCTGCTGATCTGCCTGCGCAACGCTGGAATGCCGCGTTATTTCTCCGTGATTATCAGCGCCATGATGCACCTGACTGGCTGCAGCTAAGTGCCGACAGAGAACTCTGGCAGTCTGCGGCAGCGGTGCCGGTTGCTGCGGATGTTCGCGCTGGTGTGCGCTACGAACGCTGGGATGGTGCGCCGTATGCCGCAACCCCCTTTGTAGATATATCTTCAAATTATCGGAAATATGAAGCTGAGCTCTCAGCCTTATATTCCGCCGGTTATGAGTATCGTTTTGGCGACAATACGGATGACCGCCTGCAGCAACGCCTGCGCCTGAGTCTGGAATCGGGCAATTACTATTGGCGTGGCTGGCTGGGCTACCAGCTGGAAGACACCAGCCAATCAGGCACGGAGACATCATTCACCAATAGCGGTCGCATGCTGCGCTCAGTGTTTACCGGCGCAAGAATGAGCTGGGCGCGGGGACTGAGCCTGCGCGCTCAGCTGGAAAAACGCCATGCTCTTTACCATGAATCGCTGACGATCATTGATCTCGACGGTACAGAAAAAACTGCTCGCCGCCGTCAGGAGCTCTGGCGTATCAGTGCCGATCTGCAATGGCGTACAAACCAGTGGCGACTACATGCCGGAGTTATGGCAGGTAAAGCGAATGACCGTTTTGAGCTGTACGATTTTACTCAGCATCAGGTTTATGCCGGTGCGGGCTATCAGTGGTGATAACGCCTGAGTAGTCATACTTAGGCGCGGGGCCTGAGATTCAGCTGGACCAGAGATTCAGCTAGGCTGCAGATTCTTGAACGGGCTGCAAGTGAACGTCACGCTGGGCGGGTTTGTAATTAGCAGTGCAGGATGGCATCCGGCGTATAAATCAAAGATGTGCAGATTTATTAGAACTCGTGCCGATGGACGGCAGGCGGTCCGCATTTTACGCTTATACGCCTATTCCGATAATATCAATTATCGGAAATATAAAAGGTCGTTTGCACAGCCCTTCATCTGCAAGTAACCTCTGCACATACTCTGGAATGGAATCAGGAGTCCTTTCTGAAAGCATTTGGCCTGATCGTTATATTGCTGACCGCAGCCGGTGCGGGACTAACCTTATGGCTTCCCGATTATCCTGCATCTCCTGCCGCATCTTCACTCAAGCTGCGTCCGGTCACCAATGCTCAGCTGTCCTTGTCCGGCCAGTTACTGCCTGACTCTGCAACTGGCGCAGATATCCAGTATGGACTGCAGCTGTATATGAGCAGCAGCCCTGCGGTGATTGAGGCTGAATTAAAGCAACTCGAGACTGCAGCGGTTAAGCTGCCTTTTACGCCTGTTGTATTCGCCGCCAGTGAAGATGATCGTCACTGGCTTATACTGGCAGTTGGCCCCTTTGCGGAGCGCCCGGCTGCGGAACAGTTGCAGTACTCACTGATGGTTCAGGGCCGGACTCCCAGACTTATCGCCTGGCCGGCGGACTGAAGCACGCTGCGCCAGCCCGTTCAGCAGAATCAGTACAGGACAAGGAAATGCCGATGAAAACACCACCGCCACTGCGGAATTACCAACAGATGGTGCGGATTGTCCGCAGCGGAGCGGACAGCTCCGGTTTTACCGCCGTTCCTTACCGTCTGGCTCAGGCTTATGGTTCTGAGGCTCCTTCGCCTGCTGATGTGCGCCTGCGCAGCCTGGATGAGTCAGGACTTAATCTGCGTACCAGTCGCCAGCCAGAACCCGCAGCAACGGATAATTACTTGCCGGTACGTGCAAACAGCACGCTGTTTCACCAGCTCCATGCTCAGGATCAGAGCTATCTGAATGGAATGGCTCCACCACAGACTGGCAGTCGCAGAGACAGCTATCCGGGTACTAAAAGCCGGGGCTATCTGAACAGTGATGCGCTGTCCGAGAGCGTCGTTGCGGCAGCACCGCAGCCGCGAACAACGCATTCCGAATCTGCACATAAAGCGGGAAATCTGCAGGCTGAACCCACAGAGACCTCACAGCCTCAGCCAATGGCACCTGTACAGTCTGCACACCCTGCCCCAAAAGCCGGAAAACAAACCCGCCTGCCTCTGGTACAGGAAGCGCCTCTCGATGGCATTCAGGGCGTGGGGCTGGATTTCTCACTCTGATCGCCAGCCACTGCTGGCGTCAGCTGAGAATCATGACCTTGACCTGTGATGGCGTCAGTGTTGTACCAACGGTATTGGGCAGCTCGCCATTATGAAGGCTGGGTGAAAGCATTTTGGTCGCAGGCATTACCATCTTGTACACTTTGAAACTGCCCAGCATATTTTTAACCGGCCCCATCATCATGCTGGAAACCACTCCCATCAGAACCCCTGCCTGGTCACCATTAGACAGCGGCACCGTGGTCAATAAATTGTGATCCGGCATAGCTACCGTATACATATTAAAAATGTTGGGAATGGCTGTAGAAGACATTCCGATATTCGGATACGGAATCGGCGTAATAACCGGCCCAATCGGTGTTTTGCACACATCCAGTGCTGACAGATGCATTGCCGGACTTTGTGTGGTGGCAAACATAGTATTCTCCTGTTTTAAATTGTGGCGCTGTCAGCCCATATTGATGCGTTTGCCATCGATACGTACATCTTCTTCGGCTGTAATTAACTGCTGCTTTGCATTCAGGCGCAGAAGGCCACGGGCGGTCAGATTCATATGGCCAACCTGCTGGATCAGATTTTCACTCTGTTGAATAAGCGCACCGGAAAAACAGAAACTCCCCTGCTCTGCAGCAACCGATAATGTGTTGACCGAAGTCAGTTCCAGCGTATGCCAGGCACTCAGCTTCAGTTCGGGAGCATGGATATACAGCGGCTGATCACTTTCGAGAGACAGAGGGTGGGAAGCGTTATCACTTTTTTGGCGCTGCAGTATCTGAGTGATGAAAAATTCCGTACCGATGCGGACAAAATAAACCAGATCACCAGCCTCCGGTTTTATTAATAAACTGACGGCCTTTTGCGCTGTGAAATGCTGATCGATAATCCATTGGTCATTGCCAGCATCAATAGCGGTAATCACCCCGCTGTAGGCGTTTTCCAGTGGCGTCGGCTGATACTGATGGTTCAGTGGAAATTCTATACAGGGTGTCATGCGCTTACTCCGTAATCTGCCAGTTGTTTGTCCAGTTCCTGCTGATCCGGATCGGTCAGTAATAATTCAGCGGTGTTGCTGCCATTCCAGCGACAGCTGGTTTCTTTGCCAGCATGCAGATTGGTCCGCAAAAGCTGGACGTTGATAAAATCACAGTGCTGCAGTTGTGAGTAACTCAGATTGGCGTAGCGCATATCGCTACCGGAAAAATCAACTTTGCTGACCACTGCCAACTTAAACCAGGACTCCGTCAGGTAGCTGTTTTTAAAGCTGGTTTCACTCAGTTCGGCTTTTTGGAAATTAGCATTAGCCAGGTGTGCACTCGTAAAATGACATCCGCTGATCTGACTTTCGATAAACAGTGCCTGATTCAGATTGCAATCAGAAAAATCCACTTCCGCCAGCTGACATTTGGAAAAATTCGAATTGGCCAGATCCGCCGCACTGAAGCGGATGCGGGCAAACTGACTTTCAGTGCAGGTACAGGCCCGGAAGCGTATGCCCGACAGGTCTTTGTCGGTGAACCGGCATTGCAATAACAAGGCCTTTTCAAAGCTGACATTTTTCAGTGTTATGGTGGAGAAGTCGCTGTTCAGCCAGGAAATATTATTGAAGTCGCAGCGCTCCAGTGTCATGCCGGAAGTGTCAACTTCAGACAGATTGACCGCATGAAAGGTACAGCCACTCCAGACACTCTGGCTCAGATTACACTGGCTGAATGTTGTTGCCGTCAGCTTTACCTGCAGCCAGTGACTGAGACTCAGGTCGCTTTCGCACAACGTACTGCTGCCGCATTCCCCTCGCCATTGACTGTCATTAAAGATGCAACGGACAAAGCTGGATTGCTGGATTGTATTATCAGTCAATTGTGAATGGCTGAAATCACACTGAATAAATACCGTTCGGCTAAGATCGCAACCGGTCAGTTGAGTAGCTGCAAAAGAACAGTCAATAAAGACCGCTCCAACCAGGGATATGTCTGCCCAGGATTCTCCGGCCAGATCCTGATTCATAATGGTCTGGCCGCTGCCGATCAGCGTCTGAATCAATGCCAGTTTATTATTCATAGTACCTTCCCTGTAACAATGAGAATCAGATTAATGATGGATCAGGGCGCTGATCCATATGTTGGCGTCTGCTGTCATGAAATATTGCTTCCTTAGTATTGCAGTGCCGCAGCTGCACCTCACTCAGATCGGCGGCTGTAAAATCTGTACCAACCAGCGTACAGCTGCTGAAAAAGCTTTTCTGACAATCACAATGGCTCAGATCAGCGTGGCGCAGCAGGCAGTTATGCAGCAGTGAATGACGCAGGTCGCTGTGATTCAGCTTTGTTTCTGACAGATCACAATCCCTGAATACGGCATCGCGGATACAGCTTTGCTGCATATTGAGTTTACTGAATCCACAAATGTGCCAGCTGCTGGCGGTAAAAATGGCATGATTCAGTTCACCTTTGCTGCTGAACTGAATTTTCTCTGCCTGACAGCCGCTGAAATTGATATGGTCGGCCTTAATATCAATCATCAGGCAGCGATTGAGCTGCGCACGTTGCCAGTTTGAATGTTGCAGCTCAGCCTGAGTGAAATTCGTTGCGCTTACGGTTGCATCCTGCCAGTCGCTGGCCGGTAACTGCGCCTGAATAAACTGCCCTTCCCTGCAATGGGTCTGCTGAAAGAGACAGCTATTCAGCGTGGCTTCGGCTGCAATAAGACGATTAAGGGTTGCACCACTGAAATTGCAGCTATGCAGTTTTGCTGCAACCAGTAAGGCATGGCTGAGATCTGCGCCGGTAAAAACCGCATCATGCCCCCGCGTTCCTGATAAATTAGCGCGCTGCATGCGGGCATTACAAAAGCTGGCATAAGAGATATCAGCCTCCGTTAAAACGCTGCCATCCAGAATACAATGATCGAAGCAGCAGCCGCTCAGATCAGCCCGCTCCAGCATCACGGCAGTCATATCCTGTCCGCTGAAATCCAGACCGGCCAGATCGCCACCGGCAAGGTCACGCCCGGCCAGAGATTCTCCGGCATTCAATAAATCGACAACCCAGTCCCGGATCATCCGGGCACCGCTTGCGGGAAGAGGTTTGCTGAGCGCAGTGCATTCCGGAGCCTGTTGCCGTGCCTGGCGCTGACTGTTTTTTTGCAGGTTTTCCGCTAACTGCAGTTGTTCTGAAGTGCTGCGCTGACTGGCAGGGGGTGTCGCGGCCATCAGCTGATCCGCAGGCTGCGGCTTAAACGGGCTGAATACCCGCTGTCTCATTTCGCTTTCTGATTCGGGGGCAAGGTTCTTCTTATACTGGCTGGCCTGCATCTGCTGCTGTTTAGCATCTTGCCGGGCTTTTTCTGCCAGCGCTTTGGCTTCATCGATATAGGGAGATAAGTCAATGTCGCCACGATCAACCAGTGCCTTGGGGATCGGCGCAGGCTCTTTGGGATCATCAGCCAGTACTTGTTCGCGGATTTTATTTTTTTCTGTTTCGGATAATGGCTTATCGGCCAATATGTGTTTAAGCCAGTTCTGTTTTTTTTCCTGAACCTGAGCTTTGGCTTCAGCATAGAGCTGTCTGACTTCTTCCTCTTCGGCTGCACTTTTTTGTGGCAGCAGCTGCGACTCATTAAGAATGTGTCCGGCAGCGGTTTCAGGATCGGTTTTTTGTTTCAGAACCTGCTGGTAATACGCCACCGTGCGGGCCGGGTCATCGCTGTGCTCATAAGCCAGTAACAGCTGGGTAACATCAAGCCCCAGAGAGTTCTGAACGTGCAGCGTGCCACGATAAATCACCACGCCTATATCAAGATCAGGGAAAAACCAGACGGTATCGATGGCCGTGGCTACTTCATGGGATTCAGTTTCGCCATCAACAATCTGACTAACAAAAGCACGGGCGCGTAATTGCGGCAGATGTCCCTGAATAATTGCTGACTCAGGATGCATGCCCTGTATCTCAAATGCTTCGCCGGGAGAAAAGAAACCTTTAATGTGCTGATCTTCACTTGCTGCATTAAAGAAAAGAGGATTGGTATCCAGCGGAAAACCCGGATGAATATTATCCAGCCAGCTTTGGTCAAATGTACCGTGAAAGCGGCTGCGCTGAGGTTGCATAACATCCAGAGGTCCAAAACTGACCGGAGTTCTGGGCGCGCTATCGGCCGCTGTTTTTTCATCACAGTGATAAATGTTCGGCAACTCGAAGAACCCATCTCTGGGGCGGTTTTCTTCGCTGATAACGCCCTTGCCTGCCGGGTTTTCGCTGAATCCGCTTCCGCCATAGGTCCGGCTGAAATCCAGTGACATGGAGTGAAAAGGCCTGGGCGCACTGGCCTTACGCAAAAAACGTCCGTTCCAGCGGCGATCACCAATTATCTGCAGTGTTTTTTTCAGTTTGCCTAATGATGCACTGACATTCATTCGCGTTACCGCATCTGCGTCTGGCGCATAAGCGTTACCAGCCAACAGCATTTCACCACAGGGTTTGGCGTAGCCCATATCCAGAATCAGCCCGGATGATAATGCCGGGGTAAGCTGAGACCAGCCCTGAGCTTCGGATATAAAGGTACGTGGATTTTTCAGGCTGAAAAATCCGACCACACCAATCGCCAGCGTGTGACGATGAAAGTGGTAGGTATTGCTGACCAGACTGAGAGTGCGGGGTTTGATAATTTGCATAATCAGAGAATGGCCTTAATGCCGTTCAGTATTTCCGCCTGGGTTTCACTGATTTTTGCATGGGTGCAAAGCTTCATTTGTACCTCCGCCGGCGCTTCCTGCATTTTGATAACCGAACCTGCAGTGATTTCATTCAGAAAGGTGGTACTCAGATTGTTTTCGGTTTTGAGCTTGGTTCCCATGGTTGTTTCTATTTCAATCACCGAAGCAAGTTGAGTTGCAATATTCATTTTGCTGCCAATAAAAGTATCGATGGATGAGTTAGCACCTATCGTTGTTGAGATGTTGCTGCTGCCGGCCAGTTGCGTCGTTATGCTGCTTTTGACACCGATAAAGGTTTCCGTAGTGTTGCTGGCACCAATGGTGGTTGATGTTGAATTGGTCGCAGCTAACTGGGTCGATACGGAATTCTTGGCACCGATAAAGGTTTCAACGGTATTGCTGGCACCAATGGTGGTTGAGACATTGTTACTGGCAGAAAGATTGGTGGCGATACTGTTACTGAGGCTGAGGTTATTCTCAATCCGGTTGGATGCACCAATGTTGGTTGTGATCGCATTACTTAATCCAACCGAGGTGGATGTTTCATTGCGGTTCCCCACCACGGTTGACGTGTTATTGGTATCTCCCGCGGTTGTCGTTGTACCGGTGCTGTTCCCCGTGGTGGTATTGGTATTACTGCTGTTGCCAATGGTTGTATTTGACGTTGTCGTATTACCCGTCTGGCTCGATGTATTGTAGTTATCACCGATATGAGCCGATTTATTAACCACCTTACCTACGGTCTTCGAGTTTGAAAAAACCATTGCCGAGGTATCATCCCAGCCAGGGGGTTCCGTCCCATTGCCACTTAAATTTACGGACCGCCCTTTAGTGTAATTCTCGTTATAGCTGTCTCCCGTGTTTAACTGGTTGGCAATATCGACAATGGACTGCTCGGGAATATGGCCACCGATAAAGCTGGGATTGTTCAGATCCAGGTTGCCGTCATACTCTCCGGTGACTGAGCGGTTAACGCTTTTTCCTGTGCGGGAAAAACTCTGGCTGGTGCCGGTATGGCTTACACCATAACTGATCAGGGCATGGCTTTCGTTATAACTGCTCCCCTGTGAAACCGATGCGCTGAGCACTCCGGCATCGGCATTGTCACTCAGCGACAGGCTCCAGCCTCCGCCTTTGGAATAGCTGCTGTTACCGTACAGCGTGCTATCCATACCGGTTTTATCATAAGCACTTTCAACCAGCGCCGAAGCCTGAGATAAATCCGTCGCGGAATTATGGCCATAGCGGATGCTGATGCTGTCACCATAGCTGGTTGAATAACTGCTTCCCCATGAGCCGTTTACCTGCCATGAAGCATTGCGCCTGCCTGGTGGGGTGACGGTTTTTGAACCATGAGATGACAACACCTGCTGCAACTCTGGCTGTTCGCTTTCACCATCCCCGCGACCAATAGTGACCAGTGAATTGATTTCAGGAACCGTCTGCGAGGTTTTGGAAAGCGTGACCCAGTACTCTTTGCCGGTTGCCAGGCGCACAAGACAGCCCCGCGCCTTGCTGATGTCTCCATCAAAGCTGACCTGACCATCTTCCGGCTGGAAATTACTCTTATTAACAAAATATGAACTGGCCGGAGGCGTATGCTCAATCACCTTGGCAATAACACTGCCCTGGTGAGTGTTCTGCATTGAAAATGGTGTCAGCAGGGTTTGCTCAAGTGTTTCATTACCGGTGTACAGTTGCGTCGCTTCAACACTGCCGGAGTACGGACCGGTGGCATTCATTTTGTGCTGAATTTTGGTGACGATAAACACTTCGCCACTGAATTCAGGCCTGCCCATATTCCCCTCGTCCGGCACGGGTTCCCAAAGCGAAAATGAATACCCTGGGCTGAGTAGCGGACTGGTAACGTTACCGGTCAGAGTGCCTGCTTCGGTCTGGATTTGCTGACAGATTTTGGTGAACTGACCACGCGCCTCATCAGTATCTGCACCGTAGTCATAATAACGGTAACACTGATATTCCGTATTGCCGTGGGGTTGATTATCAATCCAGGGGGTATTGTCGCTGATGGCCATCTTGTTGGTATCCCAGGCAGCCTCTATACGACTGAGCATGGTGCGCACCATGGCTGGCATCATCTTGACCGAATAGCGCAGATCGCAGAATAAATCGCCCTGTTGTAATCCCAGTTTATCAATCGAAGTGTAGCTATAACGCAGCGGTAGCGGCCCGGCCTGATAACCAGGAATAGACACTTTTTCGGTGGTCGCTGTTGTGTTTGAAAAGACCAGCGTCAGCTGATCTTTTTCATGAACAAAGAAATAATGGATACAGAATTTAGCAATAATCCTCTGGATAAAATCCATATCCGTTTCGCCAGCCTGCAACCAATCCTGGATGCGGGTCAGTGTCAGGCTGTCATCAAAGTCCAGCTTTAAGCGGAAACGGTTATCCAGCAACTCCTGCGCAAAGACCTCTTTCAGAAGGTCACTGATATTGCACTGGGTATAGATATGATAACGATTGCGCAGGCTCAGAATCTGCAGCGGTGATTGCACCGTCAGGGTGTAACAACCCGGAGCGGCGAGAGCCAGTTCGGTAATCAATCCACGAAAATAACGACGTCCCTGAATGCAAAGCCTTGCCCAGCGACCGATATAACGGCCATCGAGCACAGGACCGCGTTCAGGTTGTTTGCTTGTGTCGTCAGCACGTAATTCCACCGTCATCTGGAAAGGCTGCGAAATACCTTCCTGCCCCTGAATGGACTCAACCCGGAGGTACTGCTGATCAATGCTTTCCAGTGTCCGGTCGCCTTCGATCAAAACGGAAATGGCCGGCTGTTCGCTGTCCGTTTTTTCTATCCACATTGGGGGGTGCTGCGATGTCATAAGAAGCCCGTGCCGGTAAAGACGATAAGGCTACATAGCAGGATCGGTGCCATGGATGTTTGTCGTTCAACGCAGGAAACAGCGCCAAACGGATCACTTTGGTGGGGGCATGACGCGACAGGCGGGTGTTTTTTGACCCGGAAAAATGCCTCTTTGTCCCGGAGATTTTTTCTTCTGCAAACTCAGTTCAGGAGCGATTGGAACGGAATGGCTGAGTGAAATAGCTGGTCGCCTCTCTTGCGTCCTGATCGGAATGTATGGCAGATCGTTTTTTTCGTGGCCCTGGCAAAATATCATTTCTTTTCGAAACGTAACCGCCACCACTCACTGCATTTTTATGCTGCCTTCTTGTGTCTCTTACCGGCGAAGTGCAGCGCCCATTCGCCAGACGTCTGTCCTTCGGCAGTTTTTGGAAAAAACTCTGCATATGGGTATCGACTTCCTGCTGTTCGTTTGTCGATAGTCGTTGGTATTGATCTTCAACCCTGGCCTTCACCTCCTCACGATTTTGTTCCCAATGATCTCTTACATGCTGTGCTTTGAGCTTGCGGATATTGGGGGTTTTTGATGCCACTTCTCCTGGCGCCATACTTGCGACGGCAAAAGCACCAAAAGCAACCGCTGCAATGCCTGAGGTTAAATTTTTATTCTGTAATAATTCAACGGTGCTTTCCCGGAGCAGATCGTGTGCAGACTTCTGCCCTGACTGCTTTACACCTGAACCAGAATGTCCTGCGCCACCGCCACCATCCCACCTGGGAACCGAAAGCACCGTTTGGGCGGTATCTGTACGCAAGCCGTCACCGGCATGCATTACCGTGCTGACATTAGCTTCATAAAATTTTTTGTTGCGTAATGGCTCTGGAGCGTTTGATCTGAACTGGCTGATGCCTTTTTGTCTGTGCAATCGGGCAGTCAGATGATTAGCACTGTCAGTTGTCAGCCCTGCTTCGTGATACCCCGAACTGAAACTGTGCACTGTTGGATTGGATGGAACCCGGAAATAATTTTTTTTGCTGAGGCGCCCCGTTAAAGCGGCATTGACATCAACAAACCCTCGCAGGGTTTGTTGTGATGATGTCAGTGTTCGGTCTCTCTCTATTCTGTACCTGTGCGCCCTGCGCGGTTTCTTTATCGCTCTGATCGGCGCTACTGTGTTTGAATTTGTTGTCGCACTGTGCGGTCTCTTTCTTGATGGCATATAGCACCGACCTCAACTTTTCCGAACAATCTGTTTTCGGCCAGTTGTCTTATGACGGACTGACTCAGATTTTCTAGCTGAGTCAGTGTCATGCAGCTGTTGGTGGTTCACAGTAGTCATCAATCGGGGCGCGATATATCAGCTCCCCCCAGACTGAATCCAGGACACCAACCCCCGTTTCTGATTAATTACTTTTGCCGCTTTGCTGCCTGCTCCTGCGCATGACTCAGCGCGGTATAAAAAGTCGCCGCCCCGAGTGCTGCCTGGGTCAGGTGGTGACGCCTCAGTGCCGGACTGGAAACCAGGGCACGAAACCCCGATTCCATCGTATGCTGAAGACTGTTCTTGGCGATATCCCGGTTTGTTGGCCACATAAGTATTCCTTTGTTCAGGTTATTAAATTATTCAGCCGGATGCTGTTGAGGATGCTGCGACTGAGGGGCTTGTGGTGCTGGCGGATGGTTGGCCGCTGATGCCATCGGTGATGGATCAACCGCCGGGGCCGACGATGCTGCCGCGGCAGCATGCTGAACCCGGGGAACCATATCTGCTACTGACGGTGTACGAACCCGTTTATATCGTCCGATAACCTGCTGGTGTTGAGGGTCGTGTATTGGCGGCGGCACTTCGACACCCCCTCGTACATAGCGAACAGGATTGCCGCTCCAGGTCGGTGGCTGAGACCCCTGATCGGGTTCGGCCTGTGGCGCGAATAAGGCTGCATTATGAGTCTGATGACGGATTTCCTGCGAGGAGACCGAACCAAAATACCCACCACCCTGGCGCTTGGGATCGAATATCTGACTCATATTCATACCATCAAGGCTCTGCACAATGGGCAGGCCTTTTTTCAGATTAAAATTCAGACCGCCTTTACTGGTAACACCAAACATTCTCCGGCGTTCTTCGGCGGTCTGACTGCTTGAACTGCCCAGTGAGCGCGGCGGTGGTTTCACGTCCTGATATTCCTGATAACCCGCCATGTGCTGTTCGTATTCCCGCTGATGAGCAGAAAATCCCCGGGTTGTTCTCCGGATGTGTTCTTCACTCAGACCTCCGCGGGCCCGCGACAACATCGGATCAACCATATCATTCACTTTCATCGGCAGCTTCGCACCACCGGCCCCTATAATTCTGCTGCCATCGGTCCCGCGTTTGTTCTGATTGGATATCGAGCGCATAACGTCAGCGCGCGCACTGTCGATACCGTAAGCCAGTGTACCGGCCGGCAACTGAGAAACCAGGTGGGCGGGAACCCCTGTTACCGGTTTTGACTTAGGTTTGCGCCCCCTGGCTTGCGGCGGTGGCATGCGCGACGAGCTGGCCACAGTGGCCCGTGAGGGCCCGGATGGTCTGGCTGATGGCGCCGCCATGGCACTCTGTGCAGTGTTGGTTCGGCGTGAAGATGAGCCACCTTGCGGCGCGGTCGTTGCAGTGGAACGCGGCGGACGTGGCTGGTTAGTCCCAGTAGAACCACTTCCACCATTGTTGGGTGAGCCAGGCATATCAATCCCCCTTTTCAGGCTGTGTTATATCGGCTACGGAGTGCAACATCAGTCGGTTGCCGAGGTTTTAAAACCAGAAGGCACTGAGCCTCCGGCCAGTGCTTTGAGCCGGGGCGAAACCGGCTCTCCCAGTTCGTTTAATGTGTCCATCGTGTGTCTGGCAATACGCAGAGACACCGGACTGGGCGAGCGTTTACCGCCTTTCTTTGCCGACGGGAGTAAACGTGCATCCTGACGTTCGCCAATCGATGAGTTATTACTGGAATCCCCCAGAAAGAAATTATCGGGCGCGTGGTTAGCCATGTCGGTTGTCGCATCAAGAGCCAGTCTTTGCTCCTTTGCGGTCAGTGCCTTGGGAGACGGGTCGGTGGCACGTTTGGCCAGCATTGCTGCGAAGTTTTTCCGCCGTTCGAGCTGCACTTTGCGTTTGAGTTTGGGGCCGCCCATTGCACTTGTCAGGTCAGTAAATGAAGACAGAATCTTCTTGCGTTTAGCCACCGGCAGGCTGCTGTCTCCGAGTTTTTCCAGCGTTGCTTTTGATATCGTGCGGAAACGTTTGTCCGAGATGCGATGACAAGCCGCAATGCTGTTATTTTTGCGAGCACCCCCGCCAACCACCTTTTTTGCTCTTTTGCGAACACCCTGATCAACATACGACGGCGCACCCGCGGACTGTGCCGCGCGCAGGGAGGCATTCCCTTTGCGCTTCATGATCTGATCACCAAAAGTAGGTTTGCCCATTGACGCCTCCCGTCCCTGGATTCTGCGAATAAACGATTACGCCCGGCGCGTTACGTTGCCAGAGTTGTTGCTATCCGCCCCGGCCATGAGCCTGATAGGTCAGATTGGCAGTGCTCTGATTATGACTGCCCGCACTCAGCCGGAACGTTTGCCCCCGGCGGTTAGTGTGCGTGACCGCACCGAGAGCATCACCGTGCATATGGAAATTGGTAACGCTGCCACGCCGTTGTCCCGGTGCCCGCTGGTGCTGCACCACTTCCATTTGCAGGTTGTTATTGCGGTGAATTGAGTGCTGGCCATGAGCATCGTCCAGCGTACGGCCACCCCGGCCGATCATTTGCCGCATTCTGTTTGCGCCGACATAAGTCTCTGGCATATCCCTTCTCCTTTTTATTTTGCTATCGCAATCCCTGACTTAAACGGAAAAACCGTTAATTGGCCTCGACACTTAATCCCATTAATTCAAAAATATTCAGCTGTCCGCCACGGTTCAGAAACAGCTCCTGATACAAATCCGGCGCCGACTGCTCGCCCCAGTGGCAGGCGGTATAAACCAGGTATGGCACCGGACTGTGCGGGTCATCCTGCATCAGAAACTCGGCCGCACGGTGCAGGCAGGCAAAAGCATCCGCGCGGTTTCTGATGGGGCCGTCACCGCCGGAGCCGCCATTACCCGCTCCGGACGCATGTTCGCCACCATCACTTACGCCGGAAGAACTGCCTTCATTATTGGTTTCACCTTCTGCAGCGGACAGGCTGACGCCGCGCCGTTTAAGTTCGCCGCTGATCATGGCCAGAATCTGATTCAGCAGCTGGCTTATTTCAGACAGGCTCGGACTGTGGTCGCCACAGGCGTTGTCCAGCCAGGCAGAGAGGTCATCGATAGCCTGCAAACCGTCCTGCAGCTGTTCATGCTGGTGCAGAAAGAAATTAACCGGCGTTGCAGCCATATGTTGTTTGAACGATTCACTGCTGGGGCCATCCAGACGCAGGTTATCGGGCTGTTGCCGCTTAAGTTGTTCGTGGCGTTGCGCTGTATCCCAGTCGTTCCAGCTGACTTCGATATCGTCAATCCCGGCCTGAGTCAGCGGAATCAGGCGCAGAGGCAGAGCCAGCTTTTCATTGATCCAGTTAATGGGGTTAGTGCGGAACTCAATATCGCCGTCTTCCATTTGCGGATACATGGTTTCCCAGTAGGTCTCACACAACGAACGGATCAGAACCGCGGCCGGTGCGATCCCGGCAAAGCCATAACGGTGAATACTGGATTCCATCAGCCAGACGCCCAGCTGCAGGTCCTTGCTTTTATGGCACAGCGCACTGAGCGCGGTCTGCTCCACACTTTCCCAGTCGGCTACTTTCAGTTCATGGGTCCAGATGCCCTGCGGCAGGGTCGGATCATCGGCGCGCCGGGCTTCCTTGATTTTGAAATACACACCGTTGTGGCGTACGGACTCACCGACCTGCCCTTCACCGATCGGCGCCAGCAGGTCATCAAGGGAGTAACCGTAAAACTGCTGAATGTACTGATTGATTTCAGCGTTATCTGTCTGTGGCATACGCACGGCGGCATCCTCCGGCAGGTTTCTGAATACTGCATGGCAGCAGCAGGGTTGCTCTTCCCGGGCGCTTCTCAGGTTTATCCCCTGCGCCACACTTTACGCAGGAGATATACGGCAGCGGCTTCCTGCGGTTGTGCTTTCCCTGATCTGTTACATGTTTCATTGGCAATCTCCTTTGCGCAGCTGCTCTTCCGGTGTTCCCGGATGGTCAGGTCGGTTTGTGTCCGCCAGATGCTCTGGCTGAAAGCACTTTTGTGTCGTTCCCGCCCTGACTGCCCGGCAATCCGGGTGCCCGCTGTGGCAACAAGGCCGGCAGTAACAGCGCATGACTGGTGCCGTCTGCCGAGCGTGCTGAGACGTTCAGCAGTAAATGTACTTTGCTGGTATAGGATGCGGGCTTACTGTTGTCAGCAGCGGCCGCGGACGCCGCTGTAACCTTCTGCCGTGCGGCAACCGGTACGCGGAATGACAACAGGGTGCGCTGCGCAACCGGGGCGCTTTCTCCGGAGAAGCGCTGCAGCCACTCGAACATGGCCCAGCGCCCCTCACTGCTGAAGGTCGCGCTGCGATTGGCAGAGTCAATACTCAGTGGCAAATCGGTGTTGCGGACCGGAGAATATTCTGACCCGGTCGCCCAGCGCAGAGTCAGCGCCAGGCGGTTGTCCGGCTTCCAGCTCAGACGGTTATTTCCATTCGGATAAATAACCGCGTCATGACCACTGCTCAGGGTCCACTGGATGATCTGGCGGGTTCCCAGCGACTGCTCTGGCAATGCTGCAAATTCAACCTGCAAATCCAGATTCATAACGCCGTCGGCATCCTGTGCGACATCCCAGAGTGCAGCCAGCTGATCCAGACTGGAGACAAACTCCAGCCATGGGTCCAGCGCCAGTTCAGGCTGAGCATCTATCAGCTCGGCCAGCCCGGTTGCCAGTGGTTTGTCTTTCTTCGGCTGCCCCCAGATTTTCCGGTAGTCTGCAAAAAACGCCCGCACAACGCCCGGATCGATGTCGCTGTGCCCTGCCTGATCAGCCGGCGCAAAGGGGAAATGGCCCGCCAGTTCCGCATTGAAGCGCTGAGCAAGTGCCAGATAGCGTTTGATGACGGTATTTTTGCCGTACTGCTCGCAGTAGCTGCGCAACTGGTTATCTATTTCATACTGGCGGCGGGCAAACAAACCCGCGGAGGTGTGGCTGAAGGCCGGTGTCGTCAGCCAGTTATTGCAGCCTTCAGCATCAAGCTGGGGCAGCTGCGTGGCGATGAAATTCTCCAGAGAGGCAATCTGATTACCCGGATCTTTACGCTGGTAACGCTGCAGGTCGCTCAATGTCCCCAGCCACAGGCTGGCGGCACGGTCGGTATTGGCAACGCCATCGGTGTCCAGCAGGAAACTCAGCAGCGGTCTGGCGTAATTCTGCGCCAGATACTCAACCCGCAGTCTCTGACTTTGCAGATAACCATCGAGATCCGCCGGATCGGTATAGCTGAATAATGCAGCAGCGAAACTGTCGCTGGCCCACTGAGGGTTTTTCAGCGGCAGGTAGAGACGGTTCTGTGCAACCAGACTATTCAGTATCTGCAGTTGGTCGCTGATAAAACGACGGCTCGCATTCTGTAACAGAGCCACATTGCCGCTGTCCTGTTCCTGCTGCAATAAGGTCAGTAACTGGCGGATATACCCTTCTGCCTGACTGAAGCTGGTCAGGGTCCGGCCCAGTTCTGTTTCTGAATCTGTCGCGCCGGAAAGAGGCCCGCGACTGAAGTCGTGCGGGTGGATCTGTGCCCGGGCTATCAGTTTGCGTATGGTCTGCTGCAGCTGACTGCGCAAGGCGGTGGCATAAAAAGGCTGTTGTTGTTTGCCTGCCACGACCGGCCACCATTGTTGCGTATAGGCCTGATAAGACAGCAGCATATCCAGAGCCTGTTCAAGTGGCTGAGCGTTCCACGCGACAACAGCGCCGCTGTTGTCGCCGCTATCCTGCTCACCGGCGATCGTCGGTATGCTTTGCGAAACAACACTCAGGGAACGTAACGCGGCAAACTCTTCTTCCCAGTGTTCCATCTGCGGTGAAAAATCCAGCGGACCGTCGTCTGTCAGCTGAAACAATTTGCCGAGAGGAGCAATATCAAGAGCGGCAATCTGATTACGGATTGCCTCATCACATTCTTTATTACTGAAGGCATCTTCGATGGTGTCCGGGTAGCCGGCATCCAGCAGAACAGTCCGCAAACTCGCCATTTCCTGCTGCAGACGACCACAGGGACTGGTTGCTGCACGGGTGTCGACCCACTGGTGTTTCATATAAAGCAGCCAGCGCTGGAAGTCCTGCAAAGAACCGGTCATGGCTGCCGCATTCTTTTGCAGATATACGGCTGAAGACTGACTCTGCGTGCTGACCAGAAAAGCACGTTGTATTGCTGCAACAGGCGGTCTGGTGGCCTGCTGACCGATCATTTTGCGTACATTATTGCTGAGTGTATTCAGCCGGGTCAGCTGTTGTTCCGGGTCAACCAGATCATGTTCATTCCAGTTGATGTCGTAAGCCGTATCGACAATCGCCCCGGCCAGCAACGGGCTGTCGAAAGTAATCGTCGATGGTATGGATGAGTTATACAGATAATCGAGCAGCGCCTGAAACTCGCCGGCCACGCCCTGGTTATCAGGTAATGGACCTGCCAGATAAATCAGGCGTTTCTGGGCCTGCTGGTATTCCCGCAGGTTGGTCATAAAGGTTTTCAGCTCACGACTGGCCGTTTCCAGATCGTCATCCGCAGAAACAGAATCTTTTTTCAGTTCGGTTGCTTTTTCCTGCAACCGGCAGTCCATGCCCTGAAATAACAGATTGGGGTAGATACGCTGCGCGACTGCCGCCTTCAGAGAGCGCATCTGACCACTCCCCCAGGACGCCGGCAATGAGAGTGTCAGGGGCTGTTCGCTCATTTTGCTCAGACTGCTCAGCAGCCACCAGGTGTTACTGCCACTTTCACTGCAATCGGGTTCTTTCTTTAAAATATCCGCCCAGCTTTTTTCAGTGCTGACGGAATAATGATACAGACGGGTTGAGTCGATCAGCAGTGCCGACAGCAGCGTAAATGCGATGGCCAGTGTTGCGTACTGCGCATGCCGCAACGTACGGTTGGTAGAGAAACGTCGTTGCTCTGCCGGATAAGCCAGCAGGGTTTCCGGCCACAGTTTGTGATTCAGAAAGTCATCGGTCAGGGCAACCTCATCACGTACTTTGCCGCTGAACCAGATGCCACGCAGCGGCGGTGCTTCCTGATAGCTGCTGCGGGCAAAAGCAAACGCCAGCACTTCCCGCAGTGGCTCCGCCAGATTCTGAAACTCCAGATCGAACAACATAAAGGCATCAATGCCGGCAATGCCATCACCACCGGCGGCGAGTTGCAGCTGCGCCCTGCGGATACCATCCACTACGCTGGTGAAAGCATCATCGACCCACTGTGGCGAAAAGGCCGCATCCAGGCGGGTCGGATTGGACCAGCCAAACATTTCCTGCGGTCTTTCTTTTGTACCTGCAGACCAGAATTCGTTAAATCCGCGCACATGATCACATTGGGTTACCTGCACATAGACAGGGACGACAAAGCAGGTTTGCTTCTGAATACTCCAGAGCTGCCGGTACAGAGCTTCGCCCAGCGTTCTGCGGGCAACCGGATCGCTGGCCTGCTGCAGGGCTTTGGCAGATATGGTCAGAATCAGCCCGTCTACCGGCCGCTCCGGACGGTAAAAATTGAGCAGATCGACGGTTTGTGTGAAGTGTTTTTCCTGCTCAACCTCAATGATCACTCCCTGATCAAAGAAGTGCCACTGGCTGCCCGCCGCAGCCAGCTGCTTTTCACGCGCCAGTAACTGCGCCCGCACACCAGAGCGGACACTCTGCACCCAGCTGCTTTTGCCGCTGCTATCAACCCCGGCCAGCAGATACCAGGGGGTTTGGTAGCGCCAGTCCCGGCGGGTTGTCAGGTAGCGCACAACATCCATACCCTGACGCACCCGGATGCGGTTCAGCACTTGCCAGCCTGTGGGTTGTTGCTCTTCATCCTGTTGCTGCTGACGCTTCTGCGCCAATGCCTGAAAGGCCTTACGGACGGCCTTCAGTGGCCAGCTGAACAGTTTTATGGTGATGTCTGACACCGACGCCACGACATCGCTGCCGGCTTTAAGCAGCCAGATCAGCAGAATAACGAGCAGTGTCAGTAACAGAATCAGGCCAATAAACTGCCACAACGGATCGGTCCAGATTGGCCGCAGATTTTCGATCAGTGGGGCAAAACGCTCACCAAGCGACATCAGCAAGGCCTGAACGCTGTCCTGAATCTGGTTCAGCAGGGGTTGTATCAGACTCATTTGCTATTACCCCCAGTGGCCTTTGAATGTCAGCCAGATAACCCAGCCAAGCACCAGGTAGGCTGCAGCTCCCAGAGCCATCATCCGGTACCACGCCGCCAGTGGTGCAAGCCGGCGTTCCTGACGTGAGGCAAGAACATGCTGATAGGCATTCGGGCAAACCAGACCGGGCTGCGCACCACTGCTGATACGCTTGAACAGTAATGCGCGGTAATTGCCCAAACGCTGGGCATCTCCCCGATAGCGCCCGGCGAATCCCAGACGCAGGGCAAACAGATAAACAGAGGCCAGTTTCTGCTCCTGCTGATCCCATGAGCGGTCTGCCAGTAATGCTGCCGCTCCGGTAAAAAACCGCTCGCCGGCAAAGCAGCTGCTGAACACCCGCTCTTCCAGTGGCTGCTCCTGCCAGTGTTCTTTGCCTGGCCAGTCGAGTTCCATGATAAACAGCTCATCGGCCAGTGCGACCAGTACAAACAGTGTCTGCTCCACCCGTTCACACTCTCTTTCTGTCAGGGTTTTGGCTGCGTTCAGCCGGGTTTTTTCGACCCAGCGCTGCAGGCGCAGGGCAACGGCTTCCGTAATTTCTTCGCCACTGGGAGCCCGGTTCAGGTTGAACTGCGCAGCAACTTCGTCATTCAGCCGGCCACTGCGCACCCAGAACTTAACCTCAACCACCTGACGGTAAAAATCGCTCATCAGTTGCACCGGGTCGCCGTAGTCTTGTGTTGCCGCAGTTGCGGTCGGCTGAAGCCTGTTATCCATCACCAAATCACCAATCCTTTTCTGTGTTACTCGTGGGGAACATGCATCACGATGGAAGCCGGACGACCTTCACTGGCCTGACGGCTGGTACAGGCGATAGCCAGTTTTGCACCGGGCCGTATCAGTGTTTTATTGGCTTTGATACGGAACAGTACGTTGCCATTAGCGGGTACGATGCCGCTCTTTTCGTCGCTTTCTATCTGAACCGCACTGGCACCAAGCAAACGCCGTTGCATCAGTTCTTTATGCACGGTAACCGATGCAATACGGCAGGCTGCCAGCCAGCGGATAGCGCCTTCGCGACTGCTGCCAGAGGCCGGGCGCAGCTCTATCAGCAGGTCTTTTCCTTCCCAGGCCTTGTCGTAGTTCAGTGTGAATACCCCTTCCTGTTCTTCGTCGAAACCCAGCGAGGTGTAATTAAGATTGACCCGCTCCACCTGCTGCAGGATGTAGCTCATTACCTTATCGAAGCCGGGCAAGGCGTTGTCGTGGTTATAAATGGGGAAGCGTGGAGGAATGCTGCCCGGGTCGAGTTCGCTGATTGGCCCGGCCATCCGGATCAGCCCCCGGTACAGCGCTGCCGGCGGGGTTTCTGCGGTGTCTGCAAGCTGCTCAAGAGCCGCCAGCTCCTGCACCATTGCGCGAATCCAGCGATGGTGACGGCGGGTAATGTTGTAGCCCAGAGACTCTCCGTCTTCAGACAAACCGGCCAGCTGCCGGGCTTTATGACGAATGGTCAGCGCCAGAGCCTGGCAGCGCTGCTGTAATGATCTGCCCGCAGATGAGGTTTCGCCGGCATGACGAAAGTGATCAGCCGCAATGCTCAGCAATGGCGGAGCGTAATCCGGGTCAAGCTGGGGGTGACCGCCTTCCGGCTTGATCACCCGGAATAAAGGCAACCCGACATAGCGGCTGCTGACCTGATCGCCACTCTGCAATGACAGCTGCGGGTACAGCCTTGGCATAATCAGTTCGTTCTCACCGGTATTTTCATCAACTCTGGGATGATCACTGCGGCTGCTGTAGCGCTGAATTTCTGCCCGCTCACTGGCACTGCCGGGCACCTGAATCGGTACCGCCAGCTGAATGGTCTGTGCGCCCTGGCCAGGCTTGAAATCCAGTGTCAGGGTAAGCGGATTGTCTTTGCTGGCCAGATGATCAACCAGCAGTCCATCCGGCATAACGGCAACCAGATGGTTAATCACCACCTGGCCTTCGAGCAGGGCTCCGCGATCGAGGCTTAGCTGAGCAATACCCCAGTACGCCGGGTTGATCAGCGATAACTGCTGGCGCAGCTGCTCTTCCCAGTAAAAATGATTTTGCTGAAAGTGTTGCGGTGACAGCAGCATACCTTCGTGCCAGCAGATAGGGTTTGGCAGTCTTTGCGGGTAACCCGTTGCTTTCTCACGACTTGCTGGGATGAGTAAACTGGCCTGCCCGGCCGATAAAATTGCCATGGTGTGTTATTCCTGATGCATTTCGATTAACCGGTATCCTTCCCGCTGCAGCAGGACCTTCAGTTGCCGGAATTGTCCGAGCTGAGCAACAAACTGACCTTCAGCCCCCAGATAGTTGGCAAACATCAGAATGTTGCCAGCCCTGCTGTGGTCGTCAGGCAGAGGCAGAGAGGACATAACTGACAAGGGCACGACCTCGGCGCTGACCACCTCCAGCTGCTTGTCATAACGCATAACCAGCTCCTGTTTGCGGCTGAACCAGTCCGGGCCGCTCAGGTCTGCCAGTAACCGGGCGACCCGCTCATCGCTGATAAATACGAAATCAATGGCCACCGGCATACTGCGGTTGCAGTCGGCACTGGCCTCAATACGGATGCTGCGGACATCATTTAACGGCGACAGGCCGAGTACCGAGCAACCAGACAGTATTACGCTCAGCGCAATCAGCAGATAACAAAGCCCATGAACAGAGTGCCGAGCGTACGCCTTGATCATGCTGCTACCCCGACCATAAAGCTGATATCGCGGAATCCCTGACTCTGGGGTTTGTGGCTAAGGAAAGAGGTGACACCCAATGCCATATGCTCCCCCGGTGCAACTTTGCTGCTTAAGCGCAGAGACGGCAGTTGGTTTGCCGGGCAGCGCAACGTAATCCGGCAGTCAATGCGGCAGTCGGTTATGCGCCGGATCAGATCGATCAGCCGGGAATGGCGTGCGCCTCCTGGGGTCAGTTTTTGCACTTCCGCCCAATCCAGTGGGCCGATAACCAGCTCTGTGGCTTTGTGCTGATCCCAGACCCGCTTCCCCAGGGTTGCGCCTTGTCCAAGCCGGCAACTCTGACTGTCGCCCAAACGGGAATGATCCTGGCTATCTACCGTCAGCCAGCCTCCCTGCAGGGCATTCATGTGCAGTAGCGGCAATCCCAGTGCGCACTGCAGCATCTGCCTTACCATGGGGAGTGACAGGCGGACATTGGCAAACAACCCGGTCAGGCCAAGGTCATAATCACCCTCAGGATTCATCGCTAGCCGTCCGGCCAGTGCCTGCATCAGGCGACCGCTGTCGCTGACCTCAGCGGGGGCATCCATCAGCGTTGGCCGGGTGCTACGGTGTACCAGATAGCGCAATGCCATCAGACGGTTATTAAACAGCTCGAGAAAGTCGAGCATGGCGTGATCATCCTGCTCAGACCGGTCGCGCAGCCACTCAATAAAGGGAGCCGGCAGTGGCCCGTCCGGCGACATCAGCCCGCCATGCGCCAATGTAATTGCGGTTATCCCCTGCTCTGACAGGCTCACTTCGCGCACATCCCAGGGCGGAAAGTCGGCTGCCAGAGAGGCGCGGAAGCGGACGTTATCCGCGAGGATTTCAAGCAGTTCGTTATCGCTGACAGGCTGTTTGCCGGAGGTCGCATCCGCTGTCCGGCGCAGGCGCAGCACCAGACGCACCAGCTGCAGGAAATTCCAGCCGGTTCCGTTTTTCTGCGCCAGCAGAGAATTTACAGTATGACCTGTTCGCCAATGCGCGGATGCCATTGCTTCCAGACTCCTTCCCGTTGATAACTGACCAGCTGCAGCTGGACGAAATGATTCAGGGTGGTGTAAAGGCCCAGAAAATGGCTCATTACTTCACCGAGCAACAGCGCGTTGGCGCCATCAAAAAACGCCTCATCCACTGTCAGGGTTATACGACTGCCACGATAATGGCCGCGCCAGGCTTCACGCCCCATGCGCCGGACACAGCTCTCTGCCTGAATATTGACCAGACCATCCAGCTGACGCTGGTGTGAGGCGTTCTGCGGATCACTGTAGAGAGCAATCAGCTGTTTAAGCCGTGCCAGTGGATGCCCATCGTCGGCGTCAGGTAAAAGTGACAGAAAATTCAGATGCAGCTGCGATAGCAGGTTAATGTTGGCCTCCCCGCTCAGTCCTTCGCCGCGGAACAGACTGGGGCGGGTAATAATGGTCGCGTCCAGCAAGGCCCCGGCGCCGGTCAGTTTTAAGCGGTTGCCGATGCGCAAGGACTCCGGCAGCGTACGGTTATTACACAGTCCTTTAACGCTGAGCGTCTGATCAACCGGAGTGGCCGGCGTCAGATCCAGATCCTGCAGTGAAATCATGGTGTCGCAACCTGGCGTTGCCGGTGAAAGCGGAGCGACCAGACGGGTCAGGTAGCGCACGCCGGCGTCACGGATATCATCCACTCCGGCATGCCCCAGCCAGGGGGTTGCCGTTTTAACCCGGCCATCCGCCGATAACAGGCGAACATTTTCCACGCTGTGTACTTCACTCTGACCGTATTGACTTTCATCGGCATACAGACGGTATTCGTAACAGCTGTGATCCAGCTGAACCGGACAAAAAGTGGCGGGAAATAAATTAATCGCCGGAAAACTGTTAAAGCTGAGGCTGTTGCGTTCCAGTGCCGGCATGGAATCCGGCTGATTAACCAATAACAATAATTCAAACTGGCTGGATACCCGGCTGACATCGAGCCCGGTGATTTCGAAAAAGTAATACTTTTCCGGAAAATAAAAGTATTCCTGTAATAGCCGGTAAGCATCGTGACTGCCATTCGGTTGCGGCAGTACATTATGCTGCTGGTCAAATCCCAGCCACTCAATGCCGGCTTCCGGCAGTGGCACTGTTTCTCCGTCCACGCGGATGGCAATACCGCAGATATGATCACTGAGTAATTTGTACAGATCCGGTCTTAGTGCCGGGTCGTTAATAAAAAAACGCAAACGCTGCAGCGGGTATTCATAGACCGGATCGGTTCCCTCGCTGCGCATTTTTATGGAGATAACTGATTGAACATCATTCCGCCCCCCGAGAAACTCAAAGATATTTTTCGGTTTTACTGCAACGTCCTCCAGCAGAAATGGCCACAGCGGCGTGTCATAGCAACACTGCATTCTGCATTCCACAGGCTTCTGCCCGGAGTCACGACGGGAAATACTTTTGGCGGAAAATAAACGACCCTTCTCCAGGGTGTATCCATTTATAAAATTCGCACCATCAAGCAGTACATTGGCCTGCATAATTGTCATGCAGGGTATTGACCGCATCAGTGCGGGATACAGACTCAGCAATAAATGATTAGGAATTTCATGCTTTTGCTGTTGCAGATCATTACGCAGGCTGGCCGTAAGCCAGGCAAACGACTGCAGTAATTGCTCAACATGAGGGTCAGCAGAATGACCAGCACTCAGACGCAGCTCAGATGCGACAGAAGGATAAGCACGACTGAAAGCTTCAACCGCTTTACGCATTCCCCCCAGTTCATTCTGAAATTGCTGGATATCCCTGTTCATGCTGTTCAATTCCCGTTGCCCAATGGTTGTCTGCTGTTCAGAAAAAAAACCGTTCTTCAATCGTGTGCTGCCCAAGCTGTAATTTCAGCCTGCAGCTTGCAGTGCTTGCTGCTGAACTGACCGCAATCACCTGTACATCCGTTAATCTGGGCTCCAGTGCCAGAAGCTTTTCGCGAATCAGATCGCGGTATGCCTGCCGGGCGCTGCTGTCATCGGTATACAGTTCGACAATTTCCGGCAATCCGAAGCCTGTGATATAGCTGTTCGCCGGATCATCATCACGGACATAAATCCGGGTCGAAATAATTCGCTGAACCTGACGACAGACGGATTCCTGCAGCGATATCCCGCTGCAGGAATCGTCCAGTTTTTCCAGTAACGTAATATTCATCACCAGAAATACACCGTTACAGCGTATAGGTGCCAGGTGCGATCGGACGATTGCGAACCACACTCCAGCCTGTTGCAACATGCCCTTTGTTCTGCAGACCAGGTCCTTGCAGGCAGTGCACCCAGGAGATTTCCGTAAAGTTCAGCTTAAACTGTTCCGTCGCCATATCGTTTGGATGTGACTGGAACTGAATTTCGCTGATCAATACGTTGGTTAATTCAAACTGCATCAAAAGATTCAGGCGATCACCGGAGTTGCGTAAAACATGGATGCGACAAGGTGAGCCTTTCGAATCCAGAAGTTTTGCCCGCAAACAAAACTCATAGAGTTTTGGTGACGTTACATCCACGTATTTGACACAGGTGAAGTCAGAGATAATCGGCCGGCCTGATGTGCGCGCACTGTTGCTGACATCGGTGGTTACCTGCTGCTGAATGCCCTGATTAATAGACACAAGTTCAACACATTTTGTGGCATCAAAACCGAGATTACCCGGATTGGCCGTGATTGCCTGCCAATCACCTTCGGCAGCACCATCAATCAATGAGCCACCGGCGGCCTGGTCGTTGCCTTTGGGTTGTGTCAGTGCCGCATCACCCAGTTCCAGAAGTATAAGATCCATAATATTCCCCGAAATTTTCAGACTTAAATTGAATTCACATTAACCCGGAATGTCAGCCACCAGGCGAATCGACGCCGACAGCTCTTCCAGTTGAAAATGTGGTTTAAGGAATACCGTTGCCTTATACGAGCCTGGTTTTCCTGGCACATCCGTCACATCAATACGGGCCTCCCGCAGCGGGTAGCGTGCCTTGATTTCATTAACGGCGCCGTCATCGATCAGTACATAACTGGCGATCCAGGTATTCAGATAATCGGAAACATTATCCTTCGTCAGAAATGATCCGACTTTGTCGCGCATAATGACTTTAATGTAATGAGCAAAACGTGAAGCATTCAGAATGTACGGCATCATTGCCGAGGTTCTGGCATTCGCGTTGGCTTCATCCGTATTATATTTTTTCGGCTGATTGGTGGTCTGACCGCCAAAGAAAGCGGCCTTGTCGGTGCCTTTGCAATGCAGGATGGCCATAAAGCCAAGATCGTTCAGTTCTTTTTCCCGACGATCGGTAATGGCAACCTGAGTCGGACAGGTCAGGCGAACATCCCCTGCTGCGGTACGGAATGTATGTGCTGGCAGCCCTTCGACCAGACCACCACCTTCTACACCGCGAATGGCAGCAAGCCAGCCAAATTTTGAAAAGGCATTGGTGATGCGCTGGCCAAGAATAAATGCGGGATTTCCCCACAGATAACGACTGGCATCGGTGCCATCCACATCCTCTTTAAAATCAAAGCCATCCACCACGACGGTGTCCGGGCCATAAGGAAGACGTAACAGAACTTTAGGCAGCGTCAGTGTGACATAACGCGAATCTTCGCTGTCGCGGAAACTGCGCCACTTGATAAGCTCGGCACTTTCAAAGATTTTAGAAAGATCGCGCGGCTGTGACAGACGGAAATAATCCTGTAAATCGAACAACTTTGCATAAGCTGCAGCAATAAACGGGGCGTGCGCCGCCGCCGCAACACCGGATAATTTTTCCAGCAGTTCAATATCTTCAGGATGACGTCCGAACTCATAGTCTCCGACAAGAACGCTGAAAGGATCACCACCATAGGTGCCGAATTCATCTTCATACACTTTTTTAAACAGCGCACTCTGATCGAATTCAGACGCCTTCTGCAGATCTTTAAGGAGATCGCGCTTGGAAACGTTCAGAACCCGGAGTTTCAGACGGGTACTGGTTTCAGTGTTCATCACAAGGTAATGCAGGCCGCGCCAGGTTGCTTCCAGCTTCTGAAAACCTTCGTCATGCATGACCAGGTTAATCTGCTGTGTCAGCAGATTATCGATCTGAGAGATCCGGTCATTCATACGGTCTGCAGCATCGCCGGCAGAATCACTGGCTTCCTGCCCCAGAATATCCAGAGCGAACTGACCAACCAGAGTCAGAGCGTAGCTTCTCTGCGATTCATCCAGCGCCATGCCACCTTCTTCCAGCAGCTTGCTGATAAATTCACTTGGCTCAACCGCAGACAGATCTTCCTGATCCGCATAGACGCCTTTTACTTCAGTCTGCAGAGCCTCGTCGCTCAGCAACTGAGTCAGCAATTCATCCAGCGCATCGTTACCATCCAGCTTGGCCAGGAAATCGCGCAAGTGAATTCTGGCCTGATAGATCTCGTTGGTTTTTGGGATGCTGCGCACCAGATTCAGTGGCGAAAAATCATTAATCGACTTAAAGAGGAGCTCAATATTGGTTGTAGCACCTTCTTCTTCGGACAATGAATCGGCGACCTTCATGGTAAGGCGTGGCACAAAGCCTTCCATGACCTCGTCGAAATTATCACGATCAATTTCGACAAAGTCCCGTTCTTTTAATACAGGCAATGGCTCAGCCGGAGAGCCGGAAAGGTCAGCAAGAATGCCGACGATCAGTGGCAGTTCACGCTGTACAATCGCATTACCGATTTCGACATCATAAGTAATATGAACCCTTGGGGATCTTACTCTGGATAGTTTTTTCTGTGTGCTTTCCAATGTTATTTCCTCTCAATCGTCAATTGCAAAAAGACAGATGTTCAGCAGGATCGAATAGAACCTAATGCTCTGCGCATCTGAAAAATCCATTTCCTATCTCTTCTACAACCCCTTTTTCAATTAAAAGCTCAAGGGCAACTTTTACTGAATAAGCCGATTCATGGAGCTTTTGCTGGGTGACCCACCAACGCCATATTCCCTCAAAGCTATCCATGGCATCCGGATGTGAAAGCAGATAGCTCTCAATCAGGTTTGCAACATATAAATTTTGATTATTGCTTGAGTTATTCATTCAAATATCGCCGTCATCATGAATTTAATTTTCAGAGAAATTCCGAAGATTTATTCTCCGGTAGCAATTGAGGTGCCAGATTTTAAAGTCAGAAAAATCCGCAGAAATTCGGCATTCCAAACTAAAAAAGACAGGTTCCGGGGTGTTTTTGACGAGGGATAAATAACCCTCCGGGTAAAATAAAACTCAGTTTTATGGTTCGGCCATGCCAGTTGGGACACGTTGAATGGCCGTGGCGATTCTGAGCGGGATTAACAATTCGTCAGAGTTCGGTTGTTTATTTAACAGAAGGTCTTTATCAGGCGTCTGAAGAAATTAAGTCGTTATTCTTAGATCATTCTCACAATCCTTACGCAGAGTCGTCTTGTCATCTAGTGTCAAGCGGGGTTTTTATCACCCACCTGCAGATGCCAGGTGAGTGGTGGGTAAAACAGACCCCGGTTGTGGCGGCCACACCCCATCTGCGCCGTTTCAGCAACAACCCGGATGCATATGTAAGACGCAACACCAGAGAAATCCTGCTGGCTTTTTTTTTGCATAACAGTCAGCCCGACTCACAAGGAGATGCCGTGATGGAATTTGATATGGAGAATCCGCTCAGCCGCGACGCAGCAAAAGAAAAACGTTCATTTTCTGCGCCGCCATGCTCTGGCTACCCTGCACTATCGGTTCCTGGTGAACGACAGAGTAATGAAAGCTCCGGCGGATTCTATCTGGGCATCGTCAATATTGCCGGAGAATCAAAACCTCTGGAGAAGGCTCTGGATAGCATCAGAGTCTTTGGACAATATGACGCGCCGGTTCTGATCACGGGTGAAACGGGAACCGGAAAAGAGCTTGCGGCCCGGGGACTTCACTATTGCGGCAGCCGCTCTGGCCACCCTTTTGTAGCCGTAAATTGCGCCACACTGACAACCGACCTGTTTGCCAGTGAAGTCTTTGGTCACAAAAAAGGGGCATTTACCGACGCCCGTCAGGACAAGAAAGGATTACTGGCCGTGGCCGAACGGGGAACGCTGTTTCTGGATGAGATTGATAGCCTGTCACTGACATCACAGGCTGCCCTGCTGCGTTTACTGCAGGAATCTGAGTACCGGCCGGTTGGCTCAGAAAAAACATACCTGTGCGACGTCCGCCTTATTGCCTCGGCCAACTGCGACCTTCAGGAAAAAATAGCAGCCGGACTGTTTCGCCGGGATCTGTTTTATCGGCTGCACATTCTGACGGTTCATATGCCTGCCCTGCGGGATCGCAAAGACGATATTCCGGTTCTTGTACGTCACTTTCTGCGACAGTTTGCTGAACAGTATGAGCTTGGAGAAAAGATTGCCCCGGCCGAGCTGATTGATCATCTGACCTCATTATCCTGGCCAGGTAATGTACGCGAGCTGGAAAACACCATTCATCGTTTATATCTGCTATCCGGTTCCGGGCGCATCGAAATACAGCACATGCCTGCTACCGACATTCACGCAGAACCATTCGTGCCATCTCCAATAACAACGGACATGGAGCCTGACGCAGAAAATGGTGCGGATGAGTTTCCTCTTACCCGGCAATGCGGCATAGGTGCAGGTGATTACAATTTCAGCCGCGACAAGCGGCTGCTTGTTGAGCGCTTTGAAAAGGAATATCTCACCAGAATTCTGGATGAAGCGAATGGTAATGTAACCCGTGCAGCCATGATGTGCGGAAAAGACCGGCGCGCACTGGGCAAGATGATTAAGAAATACAATATCCGCAGAGGTCTGTTTATGGAGTGAGCGGATGCCGGAAGCGGGACGCCATAACAACCCTACTGAATCGGATTTGTTATGGCGTTTTTGCGTTCAGAAAGCCACAGCAATATCGTTAGCGCTGAGCTGTCCGTGCTGCAGTTTAAGCTGACTGACTAATCGCCCATCCTGATCCTGCAGCATTCCGGCGTCCAGCAAACTGATAAAGTGCTCAGCCAGCGGACTTTGCATCAGACTGCGACTCAGGTTTATCTGCAACTCACCATTAAGACGCGCCATCAGTTCCTGTGGCAGTCCGGCGGCATCACCGGCGTCCAGTCTGACCTTGCCGTTCACTTTTAGATCGCCACTGGCACCAATACCACCCGGACTCAGGTCGTTAAAAATAAACGCGGTTTCAAAGGATTCCAGCGCCAGGCTGCCGCCATTCTTCAGCACTTCGTTTGCATTCAGCATCAGACCGGCAATAGCAGCCTGATCATCGCCGGCACCCTGTACTTTTTCCAGCAGGCGCCGGTAGCCTGACCAGCTGACGCCATCGATGTACAGCGACAGACTGCTGGGATCGACATTCAGTTCTTTGTCAGCGGAGCTGACGCGCAAATTGCTGAATGTCAGGGTAGAGAGGGATGCCAGAGTATCGCGATCAATCAGAGCGGCCTGCTCAGTCTGCAGATTATTCAGTTTTATTTTCATGGCCGGACTGTCGATATTAAGCGCACCGATACGGTAGCTGGCCTTGTCGATAAAGGGCGCATCATTACGCTGACTGCTGACAATACTGAGCTCCAGCTGCTGCAGATTGGCGTCACCCCGCGTGCTGCCCTGCAGGCTGGCAGAGGCGAGACTGAGCCTGGCCGTTCCCCGCGCCGATTCATCAAGCCGTGTTTCTGTCTGCAGGATCAGTGGTGCAACAGCCAGGCTGCCACCATCAGGCAGTGTCATCTTGATAGCCCCGGTCTGGTAACGACCGTAGATACGGTCATCGCCGCCATTCAGGTGCCACTCACCCTGCTGGCCAGCCAGCAGTTCCGGCATCTGTTGCAGCATCATGCCGGCGAGCCCCTGCTGCGGATCGATCATAAAAGTGCCTGAAGCGCGGTGCGGTTCAATGGTTACCTGCTGGCGGATACTGAACAGATCGGCGGGTTCTTCACCCAGCAGGCGAACATGATAAAGCTCCTCACGGGTAGCGCCGAACAGCCCGCGACTGACCTCTTCCAACTGTATCGCAACCCCCTGCGCAACAAGGCTGTCGTTCGCTTGTCGCAGGGACGCCTGGGTAAACGCATCATAGCGCTCGATGTTCTGATAGGTGATGTAGCCTGCGGCAGCGGCTGAGGCGATTACCGGCAGGCCGACAATCAAGGCCAGGGTCTTACCCATAGTCAATGTCCTTATATGTGATTCCAGTGTGCGTTTTCCGCGCGAGTCTGAACATTCGTTGAGTCTGACCACGGACGCTGGCCTATCGTAAGAAGCCACGGCAACAATGTAAACACGAACCAGCGTGTTTATAGCGCGGTAAAGTGCCATTGCCGGTGGGATTTAAAGCCCCCTTGCGCTAGACTGCGCGCCTGTTTTTACCGGCTGCCATGCTGCAGCCGGGTTCTGTTTGTCACGTCAAAATATCTGCAGGTTAAGCTTATATGTATACAGTGGGTCAGCGTTGGATCAGTGAGGCCGAAACCGACCTCGGTCTCGGTCTTGTGCAAAATGTCGACTTCCGGGTCGTTACTATCTATTTTCCGGCCATCGACGATGTGCGCAGCTATTCACGCCAGAACGCCCCGCTCACCCGTGTAATCTTCAAAGAAGGCGACCTGCTGCCGCTGCAGGATGGCAGCATCCTGACCGTCGCTGACGTGACCGACATCGACGGTATTGTGTTTTACAGCGACGGTGAGCGCGAAATTTCTGAAATCCACCTCAGTGGCCAGATTCAGTTAAACCAGCCAACCGATCGTTTATTCTCCGGTCAGATTGACAACAACAACCTGTACGAGCTGCGCCAGATGGCGCTGCAGCAACTGAGCAAACTGCGTCAGCGTCCTTTCTACGGTTTATTAGGTGGCCGTACCAGCCTGCTGCCGCATCAGCTCTATATTGCTGAGCAGGTCACTCAGGATTCTATCCCGCGCGTACTGCTGGCCGACGAAGTGGGTCTGGGTAAAACCATTGAGGCGGGCCTGATTCTGCATCGTTTATTGCTGCAACAGCGTATCCAGCGCGCCCTTGTGCTGGTGCCGGATCATCTGCTGCATCAGTGGCTGGTGGAAATGATCCGCCGCTTTAACCTGCGCTTCTCACTGGTCAGCAAAGATATGCTCGAAGATGGCGACGATGACATCTTCGCCACCGGCCAACTATTCCTCTGCCCGCTGTCACTGGCTACCCATGACGCCATCGCGCCGCAGATCCGTGCATCCGACTGGGATATGCTGGTCGTCGACGAGGCGCACCACCTGCAGTGGAGCGAAGAAGGCTTCGACGAAGGCTACGCACTGGTGGAAACCCTGTCGCGCCAGGTCGACGGCCTGTTGCTGCTGACGGCAACTCCGGAGCAGCTGGGCGTGCAGGGACACTATGCCCGCCTGCGCCTGCTCGACCCTGAACGTTATCCGTCCCTGCAGCAGTTTCTGGCTGAACAACAGGCCTATCAGCCGGTCGCGGATCTGGCTGCCGCACTGGCTGGCAGTGATGACCTGTCAGCAGAGCAGCAGGCAACCCTCGCCCGCCTGCTGCCGGATCATGTAAAGGCCGACATCAGTGATGCCACCCAGCGTAACCGCCTGCTGGAAACCCTGATTGACCGTCATGGTCCGGGCCGGGCGCTGTACCGTAACACCCGCCATGGCGTGAGCGGCTTCCCGCAACGCCTGCCACAGCTGACCGCCCTGCCGGCACCGCAAAGTGATGATCTGACGCCGACTCTGGCTGATCTGCATCCTGAACGGGGCGTTACCGGTTGGTGCGATGATGATGCCCGCACCGACTGGCTGCTGAACATTCTGGCCAGCACCGGCAAAGACAAGATTGTGCTGATCTGCCATGCCGCACAGACGGTTCTCGATCTGGAAGCCTGGCTGTGGGAAACCTGCGGCATTCAGGTGGCGGTGTTCCACGAGCATATGGATCTGGTCGAGCGTGACCGGGCGGCGGCTTACTTTGCCGATCATGAGCAAGGCGCACGTATTCTGCTGTGTTCAGAAATCGGCTCCGAAGGCCGTAACTTCCAGTTCGCCCATCATCTGGTGCTGTTTGATCTGCCGTTTAACTGCGACCTGATTGAGCAGCGCATTGGCCGTCTGGACCGTATCGGTCAGGCGGAAGATATCAAAATCTATATCCCGGCCTTCAGCGATCACATCAGCGGCCGCTGGGCGCAATTGCTGCACGCCGGCATTGATCTGTTCAGTCGTCCGAACCCGGCAGCCCAGCCGCTGCTGGAAAAACACCGCGCTGCCATTGAACAGGCGCTGATCAGTGGCGAGGGTCTGGATGATCTGACCCGTCAGCTGGCAACGGAACGTGATGAGCTGCTGGCCAGCCTGGAAGAAGGCCGTGATCGCCTGCTGGAGCTGCATTCCTGCCATCCGCAGCGTGCCCGTCGTCTGGCGAAAGACATGACCATCACCCATATCGAAGACGAAGCCGAGCTGAACGACTTCCTTGAGCTGTTCGCCGATGCCTTTGGTCTGGAGCTGATCGATCTCGGTGGCGACTGCATCACCATCGCACCGGGTGACCATATGCTGGTGCCGGATATGCCGCATCTGCCGGAAGACGGCTTTATGGCCACCACCCGCCGTGATATCGCCCTCGCCCGCGATGACGTGCAGTTCCTGAGCTGGGAACACCCGTTTGTGGATCAGGCACTGGAACTGATCACCAGCGGCCCGGCCGGTAACGCCAGCGCCGGCTACATCGAAGATCACGACTTCCGCACCGGAGACTGCTTTATCGAACTGCAGTTTGTCGCCCGCTGCCCGGCGCCGAAAGCACTGGCGGTTGAACGCTACCTGCCACCCAATGCCATGCACCTGATGATGACTCCTGCCGGTGAGCTGAAGGTTAACGATGGCGAGCTGCCGGCCTTTGTGCTGCCACTGAAGCGTGGCACCGCACGCGGTCTGGTCGAGCAGAAAACAGAAGCCGTGCAGCCGCTGATCCATAAGCTGGAGAAAATGGGCAGCGCCCAGCTGAGCAAGATGGTTGATCGCGCCAGCAGCAAAGCCACAGAAGCCTTTGCCGCCCGCCTTGAGCGTCTGAGTGCCCTGAGCGAGCAGAACCCGAATATTTCGCCATTATTAGTGGCCGATGTTAAGCGTGAGCGCGACGCGGTGCTGGATGCCATTGCCCAGTCGCAACTGGCGCTCGACAGCGTGCGTCTGGTGTTCTGCGGCTAAACACGGCGCCTATAAAAGCGCTGCGCATACAGCAGCGCCGCCGGGCACAATATGGTGCACACAAAAAAGCCGGTACTGAACACAGTACCGGCTTTTTTGTTGCCGTATTCAGAACCGATCAGCTGCGCGGAGTACGCATAGTGACGAACTCTTCGGCAGCGGTCGGATGAATGCCTATGGTGCTGTCAAACATCGCCTTGGTTGCCCCGGCCTTAATGGCGATGGCAATACCCTGAATAATTTCCCCGGCCTCTGCCCCGACCATATGGGCACCAATCACCTGATCGGTGCTGGCGCGTACCACCAGTTTCATAAAAGTACGCTCCGGAAGACCGGACATGGTGTGACGCATCGGACGGAAGTCGGATTCATAGATACGCAGATCGTCGCCGAAACGCTCCCGCGCCTCTTCTTCGCTGAGACCTACGGTAGCGATATTCGGCTGGCAGAAGACCGCCGTCGGAATGCTGTCGTAGCTCAGCGGCTCGTTGTTGCCATCGTACCAGTGGGCAACCAGCTTCATTGCCTGCGCCAGCGCCACTGGTGTCAGCGCCGGAGTGCCGATCACATCGCCCAGGGCGTAAATGCTTGGTACTGCGGTGCGGAAGAAATGATCCACCACAATACTGCCATCGTTACGCAGCTCAACACCCTGTTGCTCAAGGTTTAAGCCTTCGGTCAGTGGTTTACGGCCGGTAGCATACATGACGCAATCGGCATCCAGTGCATCACCGTTATTCAGCTGGCAGCGCAGACTGCCATCGGCCAGTCGTTCGATGCGGCGAATATCGGTCTGGGTATGGATGCGAACGCCTTTATGGGCGATCTGACTGGCAGCAAAGTTGCGCACACCTTCATCAAAGCCACGCAGGATCTGCTCGCCGCGATACAGCAGGTGAGCCTCAGCACCCAGGCCGTTGAAGATTCCGGCAAATTCCACGGCAATATAGCCGCCACCAACGACAACCACGCGCTTGGGGAATTCGTCCAGATAGAAGGCTTCATTTGAGGTAATGGCCAGCTCGGCACCGGGAATATCAGGCTTGAAAGGCCAGCCACCGGTGGCGACCAGAATCTTCTCGGCGGTGAACTCCTGCTCGCCGACTTTTACCCGGTGAGGGTCGATAATGCTGGCTGTGCCATGCAGGATTTCAACGCCGGAATTTTCCAGTAAATTATTATAAATACCATTCAAGCGTTTGATTTCACTGGTTTTGTTATCGCGAAGCGTGGGCCAGTCAAAGTTTTCCAGCTGGCCGTTAACACCAAAGCCGCGGGCTTCTTCAAACTTCTCGGCATACTCCGAGGCGTAGACAAAAATCTTCTTCGGCACACAGCCAACGTTTACACAGGTACCGCCCAGATAGCGGTTTTCAACCACGGCGACTTTAACGCCACGCGCTGCCGCCATGCGCGATGCACGTACGCCGCCGGAGCCCGCACCAATCACCAGCAATTCAAAATCGTAATTCATAATATTCCCCTGCCCGTTACTCAAGTCTGACTCAGGGAGTCAGTGTGGCGCGGATGTCGACCAGACCGGAGCGGTCGGTGCGATCAATAGTGATCTGGCTGACACGAATGCCGTGCCGGGACTGCATCCCTTCCAGCCAGGTGATGGCATCGTCAAAGACAGCCTTCTCCACCCAGACGCGCAGGCCTTTGCCATCCTGTTCGTAGCGACTGAGCACAATGCCAGCTTTCTTCGCCTGCTGGGTGACGGTCGCCAGAATCGGCGCATCGGAGGCGGAGGTTGCCGCCCCGCCAAAGCGGTGAGCGTTTTCTGCCAGCAGATTGTAGGTCGCCAGATTCTTTTCCAGACTCAGTGCGGCGGCTTTCTGGCCGCGGATCAACGGTGCATAAATCATCACAAAAATCAGCGCCAGCACCAGCAAAGCGGCAATCGCCTTAACAACCAGCCGATCGCGGGATGGCAGCGCCTGATACCAGTGCTGCGCCGCTTGTACGGCCTTATTGCTCTGCAACTGCGCCTGCAGCTGCCCCTGAAGTAACTGAAGGCGTTCGTTCATGCCGAACCTCCGATCTTAATGCGGCCCTTAACTCCGTCCTTATCGTTGGTAGCCGACGCCACCTCCGCAACCAGACCTTCTTTTTCCAGCGCCGCACGCAGCGTCTGTAATTCATTCAGGTTACTGGCGCGCACCTCAACAACCAGCTCCTGCAGGCGGTCATTAAAACGCAATGACATCAACTGCACCTGCTTTTGCAGCCCCTGGGCGGCATACACCCGCGCCAGCACACTGGTTGTGCCAATAAAGCCTGCGCCGTCACTATTGTCACCACCATCAAGCTTGGTTTTGATCTGACGCTCCAGCGAGCGGATACGCTCACCCGGAAACAGGGTTTTATAAAGACTGATGGCTTCCGCCCGCACCTGCTGTGACTGTTGCTTCAGCGTGTAGTTATCGATAAACAGGTACAGCGTGGCAGCAACCAGCCAAACCGCAGCGACGGCCGCGAGACCACGCCACCACACAGGCGGGCGGTCTTCAGCGACTTCGCGCACCTGAAAGCGTCCGGTCAGCAAATTGGTTAGCTTGCCCTGCAGACGTTGCTGCCGCAGTTGGTTGCCATCATTGGCAAGCAGTTCTATCTCGGCAAAAACCCCGGCAAAACTGCTTTCCAGCGTGGTTTTCAGCAACTGCGCCTGATCCAGCTGCGCGGCCATAATCTGCAGACCGGTAACCTGCTGTGCAGACTGCTCTTCATCACCATGATCAAACAATGATTCCAGCACCGGGGTCATTGCACTGTCAGTCACCCAGCCTTCAAATATCCCCGGAATACGCATAGCCCAACCCTGACCCTGGCGCAGCATCACAGGAACATCCTGTGGCAGCAGCTGGGTCTCAGGAATCAGCTCACGCACCTGCAGGTGATGCAGCTCGCATTCTTCCAGCAGACGCTCAATCAGGTCATTGCCAACCACATAAGCACGGACTTTTTTGCCTTCGCTGCCGGCGGGCAGAATCAGATAATCCGACAGATCATCAATCAGCCCTTCTTCCAGCGCATAGGGTAAGGCTCGGGCCAGATGACGATTACTGACACCCGGCAAAGACACCCAGTGGGTTGCGTAGTTACAGGCAGAAAGAATCAGACGTACCGGCGTCAGATCCGCCTGAACTTCAGCCCAGGATGCCAGCGATTGCACGCCTTGCTCTGAACCAGCGGCCATCTGATCCAGAGCAGTTACCGTCCAGCGGCCGCTGATCGCGTTCCACTGCACTTTTATCGTTTTTATGGCCTTAGCGGTTTCCATGCACTACACCTTATTGCGTCATGCCAGGTTGGGTGGTTTCGGGCTCCCGCTTCGCTTCGCGGCGGGAGTAATCTCTGTACAGTGTGGTCATCCGGCCATCACCGTTGTCACGTTTAATAAGTATTTCGCCAGTGGCGATACGGTCACCCAGCTCAACCCGGATAAAGGTTTCAAAATATTCGGATTTTACACTGAAGTCGGTTTTATCCCAGCGGGCCTTTGTTACCGGCGCTTCACCTTCGCCCGCGTTACCGCCGTTATCCGTTTTAGTAAATGGCTCTACCTGACTGAGACTCCAGAAGTCATCAACTGTCTTAAAGCCCTTATCACCACGGGCACTGACAATCGCCTCACCATCGGCCAGTGACAGACCGGCATCAAGGGAGGCCAGCACCATCGCACTGGCCGTGTTCACATTCAGCTGTGCAGTGATAGGCAGACAGACCACATAGGGCTCAAGCTTGCGGAAGCTGACCATATCCATTCCCTCCAGCAACAGCAGCTCAGAGGGGTGTTTGCACCCCTGATACGCAGCCTTATAGGGAGGTTCCATGCCCTGATAGCGGTCATCATCCTGACTGGATTCATCCATCCAGCGTGCCAGGGTATCGGCCAGGGTGACATCCAGCCCAAGCAGGTTAAGCAGATTACTGAAGCGGATCTTCTGCGTCGCTTTATTGCTGGCCGCCACACTCAGACTGTTCAGGTTAAAACGCCCCATCGCATCGGCGATATTGATGCGCGCCAGCCCGGGGGATAATGGGAAGGTGCGCTCCTGCGCCCACTCTTCATAGCGGTGATCGATTTCCTTGTCGTTTTTCCAATCAAGGTACAGACCGGTTTTTACCGCCTGCTCAGCGCCAAACACATACGAACGCGCCTGCTGCAGGGCAAGCATGGTGCCACTGCGCTGCACATCGGTTGACTGGCGATCAATCATCGCCACCGCCAGCATAGAGACAATGGCAAAAATCAGTAAAACGGTAATCAGCGCGAGGCCACGCTCAGATCTCTGCAGGCTGCGCATTATGAATCAGCTCCCCAGGACAGCAGCCACTGGCGCTCAATCTCGCCCAGGGCCGGCAGCGTCAGTCGCCAGCGGATTGCTAATGGCCGCTCCTCATCACTGCCACTCTGCAGCGCCGGCCAGGCGGTATACCAGTCCCGGCCACTGATCTCTGCACTCTGCCCGTCACTTGCTTTGCGTTCCTGCTGCACCAGCAGGTCAATCTCCAGACGCTCCACCTGCTCCAGCACGACCTGTGCCTGCGGTACAGAGTCACTGGCCCGGTCCAGCACCGGCCAGAAATAGCGCACCAGACAATCGTGCTCAGGCTCAGTCACGCCCCAGGATTGCAGGCGCTGCAGCGCCGGCTCGCAAACTTCGCTGTCGATGGGTTCAAGGCGGTATGCAACACGCTGCAGCTCGGCCCGCGGATCGGTACTGACCGGAGAATTACGCCAACCGGCGCGGGTAAACTCCAGCGGAAAGTCGTCACTATCAAGCAGCAGCGATGCCTGTGCATCACCGTATGCGTCGCGGATGCTGCGGTTGATAAACTGTTCCAGATCGCGGCTGGCAACCATATTAAAACGCTGCAGACTGACCAGCTGCTCTGAACGCACTTCGCTGGCCTGTTTTGAGTCGATCACATTGCTTAATAATTGCGTGGATGCGACACCGATCATGGCGGTAATGGAAACCGCGATCAGAACTTCCAGCAGAGTGAAACCTTTTACCGCTGACAATGGCCGCATCAGTATTTGCTCATAATGCTGACCAGCGTGATCAGGTTGCTGTCTTTATGCTGCATATCCGCCACTGACACGGTCACCCGGTGCGTGTCCGGAAATTCTGTTTTTTCAACCTTGGTGAACACCTTCCACTCACGGTCAGCCATATCGACCTGATCATTATTTTCCCCCACTGGCGGCAGGCCATTAAGGCGCAGCTCCACCATGCGGTTATCGGCAACAAAAGACGCCAGGGTTTTATCCTGCAGATGCAGCAGACTACCGACACTCTGACTGGCGGTTTCACTCATCGTAGCGGCAATGGCAACAAATACGGTCAGAGCGATCATTACCTCAATCAGGGTAAATCCACGCTGGCGGCGTTCAGTTTTCATAGGTTTCCACCTTGATCAGCGGCGCCCCGAAACCATCACCACGGATCAGAACCTGAAAGTGATCGTCGCTATCGTGGGTCAGTGTCAGCAGGTAAGGCGTGTATTCGTCAGAAGAAAGAAACATCAGCGCAGGTTTTGCACCATCTTCTTCATCCAGCAGACTGTCAAAATCAACCTCCTGCCCTTCGACATTCAGCGCAATAAAAACATGCTCGGGAGCTTCAAGCTGGGATTTCAGGCTGCCACTGTAGGCCTGCCAGGGGTTTTTACTGAGCTTATCAAGCTCTTCCCGGGTTCTATTGGCGCTGAATTCCTGGCTGTTAACATCCTGAAAGCTCAGCAGCTGCAGCGCCTGCTCATCCATAGCAACACCGAGGTCGATATTCTGAAACACCGCCTCTTGCCGATAGGCTGAAAACAGGTTGCTGAGGTGATGGGCAAACTGAGTGGTCTCATCCTGAGCCTGGCGATCACCACTGCTCAGGGTTGCCATGGCAAGCAGGCCACCAACAATGGCCAGTACCACCATCACCTCCAGCAGGGTAAAACCCTGCTGAAGCTGCTTACGCATCAGTGGTCCAGACTGCTGATGTCGGCATTCTCTTCTTCGCCGCCTTCCTGACCGTCGGCACCGAGTGAGACGATTTCGTACTGCCCTTTATCAAGGAAGTACATAAACTCATTACCCCAGGAGTCAGTCGGTACGTTATTCCCCTTCAGGTAGCCACCGGATTTGTAGTTTTTAGGCTCAGGGGAGCTGCTTGGTTTTTTCACCAGCGCTTCCAGGCCCTGCTCGGTGGTTGGGTAAGTAAAATTGTCCAGTTTGTACAGATCCAGTGCGTTCTCGATCAGTTTGATCTGGCTTTTGGTGGTTTTAATCCGGGCATCACCGGCAGAGCCGATAATATTGGTCGCAACCAGCGCCATAATGCCGCCGATAATCGCCAGTACAACCATCACTTCCAGTAATGTAAAACCCTGTTGGCGGTTCGCGTTACGCATTGATTTCATTCCGTTCTCCTACTGAACCATTTTTTGTAATTCAAGAATTGGCAACATAATTGCCGCGACAATTGTTGCCACAATACCACCCATCACCAGCAGCATGACGGGCTCAAAAATCTTAACCAGTGCTGACACCGTATTTTCCAGCGACGTTTCCTGCTGCTGTGCGGTACGCGCCAGCATACTGTCCAGCTCACCACTGTTTTCACCACTGGCAATCATGTGCAGCATAATCGGCGGGAAATAGCCGGTTTCGGCCAGAGCTTTATGCAGACTGCCACCCTCACTGACGGTGATGGTTGCCTGAGTCAGAGACTGCTGAATCGGCATATTGGTCACCACCTGACTGGCAATGCGCATGGCGTCCACCAGAGGCACACCACTGGTGGTCAGAATCGCCAGCGTACTGCCAAAGCGGGCGGTATTGGCATCTTTGACAAAGCCACGCAAACCCGGCACCCGCAGCAGAAAATGGTGGTAACGCTTACGGAAAGCCGGGCTTTTCAGGGCACGGCCAAATGCAATGATCCCGACAATAATGGCGACCAGGGTATACATCCCCCAGGCGGTAATAAAGTGGCTCAGATCGAGCATAAATTGCGTCAGGCCGGGCAGCTCCTGACCGTTTTTCACAAACACATCAACGATATCCGGCACCACGTAAGTGAGCAGGCCCACTACGATACCAATAGCCACAATGGTCAGAATCACCGGATACATGGCTGCGAGTTTGATCTTCTGGTCGGCCGCCTGGCGGGCTTCGGTGTAGTCCGCCAGACGATTAAGCACGCCATCCAGATGGCCGGCATGCTCGCCGGCACTGACGGTTGAACGGTACAGATGCGGGAAAGCCTTGGGGTATTCGGCCAGCGCTTTAGCCAGTGTGTAGCCTTCAAGAACCTTGGCGCGAATTGCCAGAATCATGGCTTTAATGCGCTGTTTACCGGTTTGTTCTGACAGCGCCCGCAGCGACTCATCAATCGGCAGGCCAGCCTGAATAAGTGTTGCCAGCTGACGGGTAATCAGCGCCAGCTCAGGCACCGACAAACTCGGCTGACGCTCAAACAGGCTGTCTTTTTTCTGTTTCTGGGCGGTCTGCTCAACGGCCAGCGGTGTCCAGCCCTTGTCACGCAGCTGCTGGCGCACCTGACGGGCACTGTCCGCCTCCAATACGCCCTTCTGCTGCTTGCCGCGGCCGTCGATGGCCTGATATTCAAATGCTGCCATGGTTAACCTTTCGCCACCCGCAGCAGCTCTTCAATGGTGGTACTACCACCCAGTACTTTGCGAATACCATCCTGACGAATACTTGGCCCCAGCGTGCGCGCATGCTGTTCCATGGTTTGTTCGCCCGAGCGGTCATGAATCAGGGTTTTTATTTTCTCATCGACTTCGATGATCTCGTAAATACCCTGACGGCCGCGATAACCGAGCTGATTGCACTTATCGCAGCCTTTTGCATGGTAAATGGTCGGCGGATTGGCGGCATCAACGCCCAGCAGCTCGCACTCACTGGCATCGGCGACCGCTTCAATCTTGCAGTCATTGCATAACACCCGCACCAGACGCTGGGCGATCACGCCAATCAGACTGGACGACAGCAGAAACGGCTCAACGCCCATATCCTGCAAACGGGTAACGGCACCGATCGCGGTATTGGTGTGCAGCGTGGAAAGCACAAGGTGACCGGTTAATGAGGCCTGAATAGCGATTTCTACCGTTTCCAGGTCACGGATCTCACCGATCATCACCACGTCAGGGTCCTGACGCAGAATGGCGCGCAGGCCTTTGGCAAAGGTCATCTCAACCTTGGTGTTTACCTGCGTCTGGCCGATGCCCGGCAGACTGTATTCAATCGGATCTTCGACGGTGAGAATGTTACGGCTGGTGTCGTTCAGGTCGCTCAGCGCACCGTACAGCGTGGTGGTTTTACCGGAACCGGTCGGGCCGGTAACCAGAATAATACCGTGCGGCTTGCTGATGATATTGCGCATGGTGCGCAGATCACGATCGGCCATACCCAGCTGTGACAGACTCAGGCGTCCAGCCTGTTTATCCAGCAGACGCATCACCACCCGCTCGCCAAAGCTGGACGGCATGGTCGACACCCGCACATCCACTTCACGACCACCGATGCGCAGTGCAATACGTCCATCCTGCGGCACACGCTTCTCGGCAATATCCAGCTTGGCCATTACCTTGATACGGGAAATCAGCAGCGCTGACAGTGCGCGCTTGGGCTGTACCACTTCGCGCAGCACGCCATCGACGCGGAAGCGCACAACCAGACGCTTTTCATAGGTTTCAACGTGAATATCCGAGGCATTTTCTTTTACTGCCTCGGTCAGCAGGGCGTTGATCAGACGGATAATGGGGGCATCCCCCTCCTGCTCCAGCAAATCCTCGGTTTCCGGAACGGAATCGGCCAGGCTGGCCAGATCCATTTCGTCGCCCAGACCTTCAACCATTTCCATGGTTTCAGAGGAATCGCTCTGATAAGCCAGCCCAAGGCGCCGTTCAAATTCTTCTTTACTGACGGCTTCCAGCCGGAATGGCGCGGCCAGAAAACGCTGCACTTCCATAATGACATCAACACTGATGCCTTCTTTATGGATCAGCACCAGCTGTTCCTGCCCGCCTTCCACAACCACGCCAAAACGCTTGGCAAAGCCAAAAGGCAGGCGGGTTGCCAGGCTGGTGGCCTGATGCTGCGCCTGCGGCATACCGGTTCCGGATTCTGCTGCCGGATGTTCTGATATTACTGCGGTCATAATTAGCCTAAGTCGCGTCCGATACCGGCATAGTCAAAGCCCTGCGCTTTGAGCGCATAAGGATCGTACTGGTTCCGGCCGTCGATGATAATGGGGTGTTTCAGCAGTTTTTTCATGGCGTTAAAGTCAGGCTGACGGAAAGGTTTCCACTCAGTAACCAGCACCATGGCATCCGCATCGGCCAGCGCATCGTATTGGTGATCACAGAACACTATCTGCCCCTGCTCAAACAGTTGCGGCGCAAACCAGCGGCGCGCCTCATCCATAGCCACCGGGTCATAGGCACGCACGACCGCGCCAGCGGCGACCAGACGATTGATCAGCGCAACAGAACTGGCTTCGCGCATATCATCGGTACCGGGTTTAAATGCCAAACCCCAGACACCGATGGTGCGGCCACTCATATCTTCGCCAAAACGCTGCTGCAGTTTTTCAAACAGGCGCTGTTTCTGTGCCTGATTGCGGTCTTCCACGGCACGCAAAATACGGGTGTCGAAGTTAAATTCATCACCCATATGAATCAGGGCCTGTACATCCTTCGGAAAACAGGAGCCGCCATAGCCGCAGCCCGGATAAATAAAGGAGTAGCCGATACGGCTGTCAGAACCGATGCCTTTGCGCACATTTTCGATATCAACACCCATGCGCTCGGCCAGGTTGGCGACCTCATTCATGAAGGAGATTTTGGTCGCCAGCATGGCGTTGGCGGCATATTTGGTCAGCTCCGCATCGCGGATACCCATAAACATCAGTTTGTCATGATTACGGGAGAAACTGTGGTACAGCTCAGCCATTTGTTCACGCGCACGATCTGAATCGACGCCGATAATAATCCGGTCCGGGCGCATAAAGTCATCGATGGCTGCGCCCTCCTTCAGAAATTCCGGATTGGAGACCACATCAAATTCAATCTCAGCGCCGCGGGCATTCAACTCGGCGCGGATGGCATCGCGCACTTTCTCTGCCGTGCCAACCGGCACGGTCGATTTATTCACAACAATGGCATAACCCTGAAGATTGCGGCCAATTTCGCTGGCCACATCCAGAACATAGGTAAGATCCGCCGAGCCGTTTTCACCCGGAGGCGTGCCGACGGCGATAAAGTACAACGCAGATTGCTGCATTGCCTGGGATAAAGAGGTGTTGAACAGCAGACGTCCGGCCTTGCTGTTTTCCCGTACGATGGCCTCCAGGCCTGGTTCGTAAATCGGGATAATGCCTTCCTTGAGTTGATGAACCTTGGCTTCATCTGTATCTACGCAGGTAACGCTGTTGCCCATTTCGGCAAAACACGCGCCGGTTACCAGACCAACGTAACCCGTCCCTACTACCGTAATATTCAAGGTTATTTCCTTATTCGTAACTTCGTAAACCGACAGTACGTTACCTTATTACGGAAAAATGACAACTCAATGACATAAAAAAACCCGGCCTTGGCCGGGTTTTTCTAAGCTACTGATATTACAGAGCATTTTCCAGTGCAGGCACTGCGTCGAACAGGTCTGCAACCAGGCCGTAATCAGCCACCTGGAAGATTGGAGCTTCTTCGTCTTTGTTGATAGCAACAATGACTTTAGAGTCCTTCATACCAGCCAGATGCTGGATCGCGCCAGAAATACCAACGGCGATGTACAGATCCGGAGCAACAATCTTACCGGTCTGACCAACCTGCATGTCGTTAGGTACGAAACCAGCGTCAACCGCTGCACGGGATGCACCAACAGCAGCACCGATTTTGTCGGCCACTTTGTACAGCATCTCGAAGTTGTCGCCGTTCTGCATACCACGACCACCAGATACAACGATCTTGGCACCGGTCAGCTCAGGACGGTCAGACTTAGCCAGCTCTTCACCAACAAAAGCGGACAGGCCTGCATCTTTAACGGCAGCAACAGTTTCAACCGCCGCAGAACCACCTTCAGCCGCAGCTGCGTCAAACGCAGTACCACGTACAGTCATCACCTTGATGCTGTCAGAAGATTTAACGGTCGCGATGGCGTTACCGGCATAAATAGGACGGGAGAAGGTGTCTGCATCAACAACAGCAGTCACTTCAGACAGCATGTTCACATCCAGCAGAGCCGCTGCGCGTGGCAGGAAGTCTTTACCGGTTGTGGTCGCTGCAGCCAGGATGTGGCTGTATTCTTTGCCCAGTTCGGCAACCAGCTCACCCATGTTTTCAGCCAGCTGATATTCATAGGCTGCATTGTCTGCAACCAGAACTTTGCTCACGCCAGCCACTTTGGCAGCAGCTTCAGCAGCGGCACCACAGTTGCTGCCGGCAACCAGAACAACCACATCACCACCAATAGCGGCAGCGGCAGTTACAACGTTCAGGGTTGCGCCTTTCAGAGTAGCGTTATCGTGCTCTGCGATTACTAAAATAGCCATTACACAATCCTCTCTTACAGCACTTTGGCTTCGTTCTTCAGTTTTTCGACCAGCTCTTCAACGCTGCCGACTTTAATGCCAGCCTGACGCTCGGCCGGTGGAGTAACCTTCACCAGAGACAGAGTGGAGGTCATAGCCACACCCAGATCTGCAGGAGTGGTTACATCCAGAGGCTTGCGCTTGGCTTTCATGATGTTTGGCAGAGAAGCGTAGCGAGGCTCGTTCAGACGCAGGTCGGTCGTTACGATGGCAGGCAGTTTCAGAGCAACAGTACGCAGACCACCGTCGATTTCACGGGTCACGTTTACTTTGTCGCCATCAACGGCCACTTCAGAAGCGAAAGTACCCTGAGCCATATTGGTCAGTGCGCCCAGCATCTGGCCGGTCTGATTGTTGTCGCTGTCGATGGTTTGCTTGCCCATCAGTACCAGTTGAGGCTGTTCTTTTTCCACAACGGCTTTCAGCAGTTTGGCAACGGTCAGAGACTCCAGTTTTTCTTCAGTCTCGATCAGGATGCCACGATCGGCACCCAGTGCCAGAGCAGTACGGATCTGTTCCTGAGCCACTTTAGGGCCGATAGAAACCACAACCACTTCAGTAGCGACGCCTTTTTCTTTCAGACGTACCGCTTCTTCCACTGCGATTTCACAGAATGGGTTCATAGCCATTTTAACGTTGGTCAGATCAACATCTGAGTTATCTGGCTTGACGCGAACCTTTACGTTGTAATCGATTACGCGTTTAACAGCGACAAGAACCTTCATAGATTCCTCGTATTTAACTTGGTGGATGAATAAAGGGCAAAATTACCACGCCGACAGGATGACACAGTCATATCAGGAGCCCTTTCCAGCGCGCCACATTATTCGGATGTTTACCGCGAGCGTCAATAGCAGCATTGCTGAAGCCCACAAAGACCGGGGCATTCAGGCTATTTTCCTGTCAAATCAGTTGCCTAGTGTTTA